>OBLU010003368.1_pt1 | contig 14483 bp, 6 predicted proteins | sample 1518681 | NCBI WGS metagenome assembly OBLU01 (sample SAMEA3539304, study PRJEB22396) | soil metagenome | biome: tundra; feature: field; material: soil | place: USA | collected 2010-05 | depth 0.15 m
CACTGGACCAAAAACTCAGCCATTCCCGCGGACAACAACCGCGCCGAGCGCGAACTGCGTCCTCTGGTCATCGCCCGTAAGATCAGCTTTGGTTCTCAGTCCGAACAGGGTGCTCAGACCCGCGAAATCCTCATGAGCGTCCTGCACACGCTCCGCAAACGAACCAACGACGTCTTCGGGGCCTTCAAGCGCGCGCTCGACGCGTTGGCAATGGACGAAACCCGGGATCCATTTAAGCTATTGTTCGACTCATCCTGAGTTCCCCCCGAAATCCGCCGTCACTGAGGGATTACGCTATCCCACTTAATCGTTCTTAACACCGTTACTGAAGATTCTACTGAAACCGGCTGCCATGGTCCCACTTGCCGACACCATCAGATGAGTTTAGAGATGGCTGGGGATATAGCGGCAGCTCGTTGAACCAAAATCAACTCATCTTGGCTGCCTGGAGCACGATTGGGAATGTCCTCGGCAATGATCTGAGGCGAGGGTCGGAATCGAACCGGTGTCGGAACTATCCCAAACCCCGCCTAAAACCGCTCGGCAGCGGAAGCTTCTCTAACTGTTGCACTGGCAAGCACAATAACAGCAATGGACCGTTAAATCAAGCGAACAATGCGCAGCAATCCCCTGCAATCCCCAGCGGCCTCCAACACTTTTAGTGCCCGTTTTGGTGCCCGTCATTCACCTGTTTAGGGGTATTCGAAATGGTTTTCAGCAACGCGGCGATCACCGAAACCGGCAAGGGCCGGCTCAATTGACGGTCGGCAATCATGAGTGAGGGTCAACTGGCAGGTATGGTCGAGCGATTTCTCATCGCGCCTTTAACTTGCTCTAACGGATGGTGAGCCTTTTATTGCGCAGACTTGCGCCGACGGGGTAAAGAGCCGAGCCGATTCGAGCGTAATCTGCGGCGCTGGCCGCTCGACTTGACCGGACAGGCCAAACCGGGCACCCGCGCGCGGGGATGCCTTGACGTTCCCAATAGCGGACCTAAATTGCAGGAAAGCTTGTTTTCATGCCTCCGCGAATTAACGATAGCCGACCTGGGTCTTTGCCTGGTGGATGCGCACAGAATAGTCGCGCGCTTCTGATTACCGAGGTTGCCCGGACACGCTTTTGATGATGCTTAACTTCTCGCAAGGAGTGCAGCTTGCATGCCGGATCGCCGCGGGCGAGGCGATCCAGTCGCGGCATCAGTTCGTTGATCCGGAACATTTCTTCATCGGCATTTGCAAGTTTGCCCGATTAGCGCAGGCCAACGAATTCGGCCAACGGGAAATTCCCCCGGACGTAGCTGCCGCTTTGCGATCTGAAGCCCTTGTTACGGGCTCGATTCTCAAAAGGTTCGGAATTGGGTCCTCCGCCGTTTACCGCGAGCTAAGGCAGCGGAAAGGCCAGGGCGACTTTGAACACCCGGCGCGGGCCAGCCTGCAACGGTCACCCCTCAGCCGGACAGTTTTCGAGCAGGCCGCAAAAGTGGCGGGGGAAGGCTCCGCCGTGACCGTCCCGCACCTCCTGGCGGCGTTGTTGGGAGAACACGGCCCGGTGGTCACCTTCCTGCGCGAGAAGGGCGTGGACGTTGTGGCGATGGAGGCCGCCGCCCGCGCTGCATCACCCCGGCCAGGTCAAGCATTCGCTGATCCTGGCCTTCCGCGCGGGGAAGGCGATGGCCTCGCCGCTCCACCGGCCATGCCCGGCTTTCTGCAAAGATTTGCCAAAGACCTCACCCAGCTCGCTCGCGATGGCAAAATCCACGAATGCATCGGTCGTCGCCAAGAGATGCTGAAGGTTATCCGCGCGCTGTGTCGTGACACAAAGAACAACCCGTTGCTCCTTGGCGACGCCGGTGTGGGCAAGACTGCCATTGTCGAAGGCTTGGCGTGGCGCATCGCCCGGAACAAAGACCCAGCGTTGTCCGGCAAGCGCATCCTGCAGCTTAATGTCGCTGATCTTGTGGCGGGCACGAAACACCGGGGGGATTTCGAAGAGCGCATCCAAGGGCTCCTGCGCGAGACCGCGGCGTCTCCCAACCTGATTCTGTTCATCGACGAAATCCACTCCATCGTTGGAGCGGGCGGCGGCGGGGCGTTAGATGCCGCCAGTATAATAAAACCGGCTTTGGCGCGGGGCGAACTTCGTTGCATCGGCACCACCACGCTTGAGGAATTCCGCAAACACATTGAGATAGACGCGGCCTTGGAACGCCGGTTCCAGCCCATCCAAATCGGCGAACCGACGATTTCCGAAGCGCTGGAAATCCTTTCTCAGGGCTACCAAAAGCGCTTCGGGGAGAATCACGGAGTCACTATTGAGCCGGCGGCAGTAGAGGCCGCGGTAACTCTCTCCGCGCGCTATCTTCCAAACCGGCGGTTGCCCGACAAAGCGATTGACCTATTAGACCAAGCATGTGCTCACGTCGCTGTTCCGATGTTAAGCGGGCCGCCCGGCTTGGAGCCCGCAGACGGAATAGTTACGGCAGAAACTGTCGCGCGGGTGATCGCCGAGTGGACCGGCATTCCCGTGGGCCAGATGACCGGGCGTGAACAGGACCGCCTGCTACGCCTGGCCGAAGAGTTGAAGCAGCGCGTCATCGGCCAGGACCGCGCATGCGACGCGGTCGCACAGGCCATCCAACGGGAGCGGGCGGGCTTGAAAGCTCCGGGGCGCCCTGTCGCCGTCCTTCTTTTTGTCGGCCCCACCGGCGTCGGCAAGACCGAGCTGGCCAAGTCGGTCAGCGCGCTCCTGTTCGGGAGCGAGAAAGCCATGGTGCGGCTGGACATGAGCGAGTATCAGGAGAAGCACACTGTCGCCCGGCTCATCGGCGCGCCTCCGGGTTATATTGGTCATGACGAAGAAGGTCAGCTTACGGGCGCGCTTCGCCGCCAGCCGCATTGCCTGGTTCTGCTGGACGAGGTGGAAAAGGCGCACGCCGATGTGCTTAACGTCTTTCTGCAGGTCTTTGATGATGGCCGGTTGACCGACAGCCGAGGCCGCGCCGCCGACGCCACGAACGCCATGTTCGTGTTGACCTGCAACGTGCCTCCCAACCCGCCGGTTGGCTTCAACCCTGAAGACACCGAACTCCGAAGCCGATCGGCTCTAGCGGAGGTGCGAAAGATGTTTCGCCCGGAGTTGTTCAATCGCTTTGATGAAGTGATCGTCTTTGACCCCCTCCGTTCTGAGCAGGCCAAACACATCGCACAATTGCTGTTGCGGGGCCTAACCCAACGCTTGAAGGAGCAGAGCATCAGTTTGGAGGTCACCGACGAGGCGTTGCAATGGATTTGCCGGTTGGGCTTCGATGCGTCCTCTGGCGCCCGACAATTGCGCCATGTCCTCCAACAGGAAATTGAAAACAGAATTGCTGACAAAATTCTGCACCACGAACTCAAACCGGGCCACTGTGTTCTGATAGACCTTAAAGAGGGCCAATTACTGTTTGAAGCCACTGACAGCCACTCCACCCTATGAAAGTGACTGACCGGTGGGACGAATGGCAGCCAAGGGTTAGGATTGACGAGGGCCATGGGAACGGACGGTGGGAAATCCAAGCTTTCTCAAAATTCCACAACGCTTCCTGGTGCCTGCCCAACACGGTAATAAAGCCGCGGGACCCCATCACCTGGTTCAACAAAGGTTGCCTGCTACTCCACAATCTGGGAGATCCGCCGCAAGCCCTCCTCTGCTTTGAACAAGCGAAAAAACTGGGCCACCCACAGGCCGCCGAGGGGGTGTCCTTGTGCCGGGGACGACCGGCTCAGCCAACTGGTGGACGGACACTTACAGCGCCTGTCGAGGTATTACTGCGGCGAGGCATGGATGTGTTGAATGCCCAACGCTGGGAGGAGGCGCTTGCTCATTTTGATCGCGTAACAGAAATCAATCCCAACTCCGGTGAGGCTTGGCTTCGGCGAGGACTTTCCCTGGTTTCACTTCAGCGATGGTCGGACGCTTTCGTTTCCCTGGGAAAAGCCGAAAAATTAGGGCAGAAAGAGGCCACACAACACTTAATCTACTGGCGTCGGAAAACTGGTTGTAGCTAACCGACGCTTTTACAAAACCATTGTGGCAACCAACTGGCAAATCGGTGATAAAATCCAAGGCGTTTGGGAAATCCACAAGATCCTCAAGGGTGGCATGGGGATCGTGTATATTGTCCATAACATTTTGGAAGGGGGGCCTGAGGCTCGCGCCGCCAAGACGTTTCAGGATAGTGTCTGGCTGGCTAACCCACAAACCGCCGATCTGTTTAAGAAAGAAGCCTCGGGCTGGATCAACCTCGATGTGCATCCTAATGTCACTCGGGCGCACTATGTGGACGAGGTTGAATGCAAACCGTTCTTATTCTTGGAGTATGTCAATGGCGGCGATTTGAGCAGTTGGGTGGGCACGCCTCGCTTGACCGGGAACCTGCCGCAGGTACTGCGTTTCGCCATTCAGTTCTGCGACGGGATGGAACATGTGTTTTCCAAGGGCATTAAAGCCCACCGCGACATCAAGCCGCAGAATTGCCTAATCACCAAAGAGGGAGTTCTCAAAATAACGGATTTTGGACTCGCTAAGGTGCTTACCGAAGACGTTCCGGCCGCTCCCGAGCGCGGAAGCTCGCCGCCCGACAGCAGCAATCGATGGGTTGCTCGTCTCTTTGGTCGAGGGCGTGAACCCATCGTGCGCCCGGAGAAGCTCGACCGGGGCTTGAGCGTAAGTTTCATGCGAACTGGGACCTGGGCCGGAACACCCGCCTATATGGCGCCTGAGCAGTTTGATGACGCAAAACATGTGGACCTGCGGGCGGACATCTATTCGTTTGGAATAATGCTCTTTCAGATGGTGACAGGAAGGTTGCCTTTTACTGCTGGAAGATGGCAGGATTTGGAAAGAATTCACAAGGCCCAGCCGCCGCCGCTGCTCAGCCCCCAACTCAGCGTCCTCAACAACCTCATCCAGACGTGCCTGACCAAGGATCCGGCGCGTCGTTTTCCAGACTTCAAGACACTGCGTGACGCATTGGCGGAGGTTTTCAATAAGCTCGGCGGAGTCGCAATGCCCCGGGCGGAGGCTTTACCAGCGTCAAATGCTGGACATTGGAAGGATAAAGGAAAAAGTCTGAAGAATCTGGGGCGACCTGAGGAAGCCCTTGCCTGCTATGAGCGTGCCCTTCAACATAATCCGAACGATGCGCGAATCTGGTTCGAAAAGGGGAATATACTGAACCTATTGAAGCGAGGGGATGACGCCACAGGCTGTTTTGAGCGAGTTCTTGAAATCAATCCGGACGGTGAGGATTGGTATCTTTGGAATGAGACGGGCAACGCGTTGGTCAAGCTGAAACGGTACGAGGAGGGTTTTGCCTGTCTTGACCGCATACTCAAACTCGACGCCAAGAATAAGTATGCCGCGAACTACAAGGGCGTAGCGTTGTGCGAGTTGGGACGGCACGAGGAAGCACTGGCCTGCTTCGATGAGGCGCTTAGTGGTTATATTGGCGCTACTGATGCCGAGACGTGGTTTAATAAGGCCAATGTCCTGTGCGAGCTAAAGCTGCATGAAGAAGCCATCGGTTGTTACGACAGGGTGGTGCAACTCGCGCCCGATTCTGATGGCGCCTGGAATAACAAGGCGGTTGCATCGATCGCTCTGAATCGTTTAGAGGAGGCAGTTGCCTGTCTTGATCGGGCGCTACAAATCAACCCGAGCGATGAGTTTGCGCGTCATAACAAGCAACGCGCGTTGAATCATCTGAAGCCGACTGAGCACGCAACGACCACGATTGACACCTTGCTCCAAATCAACCCGCGCATGGCCTCCGCGCCAAAAAGAGCGAGGTCGGTTTTGATGCCTCCGATCTTCTACCAGAACGCTCTAGAAGCTCTTCCCGATTCTGAGCTGGCGTGGTGCAACCTGGGGAGTTCCCAGGTGTTCGGCCCGTGGGCCAAACGGCCCCAGGAGGCGATAGCTTGTTTTGACCGCGCCCTCCAAATTAACCCTCGTTTCGAGCGCGCGTGGGGCCTCAAAGGACTGGTATTGGGATCGCTGGGGCGAAACGATGAAGCCCTTGCTTGCGCGGACCGCGCACTTGAAATCAACTCGCGTTCTTGGTCGGCATGGTCCGCTAAGGGCGGGGTGTTGAACCATTTGAAACGGTACAGCGAAGCGATTGTCTGCCTTGACCGTGCCCTTGCCCTCGACCCGATCCCTGACATCGCGTGGAGCGATCAGCCGATAGCCGGGCTTTGGTGCAATAAGGCAATTGCCTTAACAGGATTGAATCGGTACGACGAGGCCCTCTCCTGTTATGAGCGCTCTCTCCAAATTGACTCGCGGCTTGTGGATGCGTATTTGCTCAAGGGGAATCTGTTGACGGCTTTGAAGCGACATGAGGAGGCGCTGGCGGCTTATGAAGGGGCCATTCGGATCAATCCTCAATACGGAGATGCATGGTTTAACAAGGGAGTCGTGCTGCTCAACGGGTGTGGACGCCACAACGAAGCGTTGGCGTGCTTCGAACAAGGAAAGAAACTGGGCCACCCAAAGGCCGCTCAGGGGGTGTCTTTGTGCCAACAGCGGCTGTCCCAGCAAGAAGGGTTGCCAGCGTCAACCGCTAGCCCCGAAGCATTCCTGCGTCAGGGTTTGAGTGCCCTCAAAGCACAGCATTGGGAGGAGGCGCTGGCGGCTTTTGAGGATGCTCTTCGGCTCAACCCTCAACTTGAAGACGCCTGGGTCAACAAAGCGGCTGCACTGGGCACGCTAGGCCGAAACGAGGAGGCGCTGGCGGCATGTGAGGCGGCACTTCGAATCAACCCTCAAGATGAAGAGGCCTCGTCTAACAAAGGGAATGTGTTGGACCGGTTGGGCCGGCAGGAGGAGGCCCTGGCGGCTTATGAAGTCGCGCTTCGGATCAACCCTCGACTTGAAACCGCCTGGGTTTGCAAGGCTGCTACACTGGGTAGGCTAGGCCGGAAGGAGGAGGCCCTGGCGGCATGTGAGGCGACACTTCAAATCAACGCCAAAAATGAGGATGCCTGGAATAACAAGGGCTTGGTACTACTAGATTTGGGCCGGCAGGAGGAGGCCCTGGCGGCGTATGAGACGGCGCTTCGGCTCAACCCTCGATATAACCTGGCTTGGTTTAATAAGGGAGTCTTGCTGCTCAATGGGGTCGGACGCCAAAACGAGGCTTTGGCGTGCTTCGAACAAGCGAAGAAACTGGGCCACCCACAGGCCGCCCAGGGGGTGTCTTTGTGCCAGCAACGACTGGGGGGTGGTGACGGCGGATAAACAAACTCAAACCAACTGATACCAATGGCCACCTGGAACATAGGCGACAGAATTCAGAACCGCTGGGAGATTCACAAAATCCTGCGCGGTGGCATGGGGATTGTGTATGTCGTGTTTGATCGCGAGGCGCCAGGAGTCTTTGGGGTCAAAACCTATCAGGATGAAATCTTCGGGCGTGATCCCGGCATCGCGGAGCGGTTTAAAAAGGAGGCCTCGGCGTGGGTCAGCCTCGATCTCCATCAGAACATCACCAAAGCGTTCTGGATGATAGTCGTCGAAGGTAAGCCGCTGTTGTTTCTTGAGTATGTCAGCGGAGGAGATTTGGGCCAGTGGATCGGGACACCACGCCTGACGCAGGATTTGCCACAGGTACTCAGATTTGGTTTGCAGTTGTGCGATGGGATGAATCACGCATTTAGCAAGGGCATCCAGGCTCATCGGGATTTGAAGCCGCAGAACTGCCTTATCACACAAGGACGAGTCTTGAAAGTCACCGATTTCGGACTGGCTAAGACTTTTGAAGACACACTCAACCAGAGTTCAGACGTCCTTAAGCCCGACAACTTGAACATCCTCGTCAGCCGAACGGGTAAAGCGGCCGGGACTTGTACCCACATGGCACCGGAGCAATTTGATGACGCGAAACACGTGGACGTGCGCGCGGACATTTACTCCTTCGGGATAATGTTGTTTCAAATGATCACTGGCGTACTGCCCTTCATCGTCCAGGAGCACTCGCGAAATAGGCTTTGGGATGAGTATAAGCGAGCGCATCAAACTCGTGAGGCCCCTGCGCTCTATCCATCCGTTGCATCCCTGAATGAACTTATCCAGGCGTGCCTTGCTAAGGACCCGGCCAGGCGAATCCCAGATTTTCAGGCTGTACGCCAACTGATGGCAGGAATTTACCGAACTATGACCGATGCGCCGGCTCCGCAACCAGTGTCTGGAACCGAATTGGCTGCATATGATTGGGCCAACAAGGGTATCAGCTTGATGTCCTTGGAGCGGGGCCAAGAGGCTCTGGTGTGTTTGGAGCGAGCTTTGGAACTTGACCCGCGCCGGGATGAAGCTTGGCATAATAAGGGCGAAGCCCTGGTGGGATTGAGCCGCTTCGCTGAAGCCGTTGCGTCTTACGATCGGGCGCTAGAGTTGAATCCGCGTGATGACATAAGCTGGGTGAGAAAGGCCTCGGCTTTGGAACGATGCAACCGCCACGCCGAAGCTATCGTTTGCTGCGACAAGGCACTGGCGATCGAACCGCGCTCGGTTCGTGCCCTTCTGACCAAAGGCACTTGTGTTGCCCGCCTCGGGCGAAGCGAGGAGGCCATTGTTTGTGTTGACCAAGCGCTCCGAATCGATGAGCGAGATGCATACTCATGGCAGAGGAAGGGAACCTTACTCTTGGAGCTTGGGCAGCGGGCCGAAGCGCTGACCTGTTTTGATCGCGCCATTCATCTAAATCCATCACTTGTTGAAGCGTGGGGCAACAAGGGAAATGTGCTGAAGGATCTAGGCCAGCATGTTGAAGCGCTTACTTGCATCGAGCGCGCCCTCGAATTGAATCCACAGGATCCGCGTTCCTGGAATAATAAGGGTGCTGTATTGATCCAGTTCAACAGACATGCCGAAGCTCTCGCATGTTTTGACCATGCAGTAGCCGTAGCGCCGCATGACCCAGTCGCCAATGACAATAGGGCCCATTCGCTAGCCCAACTGGGGCGACTAGAAGAAGCCTTGCTTGCCTTTAACCTTGTCCTGGATGCCCAACCCGACCATCTCGTTGCCTCGTTCGATAAAGGGATTACGCTGGGAAAATTGGGCCGGTTCGAGGACGCGGTCGCGTGTTTTGACCGGGTGATTGCGCTTCAGCCGGACATGGCCCGCGCGTGGAAGGAAAAGGGAACCTGCCTGCTCAACTTGGAGCGTTACGAACAAGCAGCCCCGGCTTTGTGCCGTGCTGTCGATCTGAGTCCGCAAGATGCCGACTCCCTGAGCAGACTCGGTTTGGCACTCAATCAAATCGGACGTTACGAAGAAAGTCTTCCCTTTCTTGCTCGTGCGCTCGAGATCAATCCGCGGGATGCCGACTCGTGGTTTCAAAAAGGCTCGGCGTTGGCTGCCTTGCAAAGGGATGCCGAAGGCGTGGCCTGTTTGGACCGGGCGATTCAGCTCAACCCTCGACATGCGTTGGCGTTGAAAAACAAAGCCGTCGCGTTGAGTCGCTTGGGACGAACGGATGAACAAGCGAGCTGTTTGGACCGCACCCTCGCGTCGAATCCGCGTGACGAGCAGGCCGGCCATGACAAAGCAGTCGTGCTCTTCCAAATGGGACGTTTTGAAGAATGCATGGCAGCGGCTGACCGGGTCTTAGAGTTGAATCCGCGTCTGCAGGCGGCCTGGATGATCAAGGCTGGTGCGGCGAACAAGTTGGGTCGGCACGAATTGGAGATTGCCTGTTTAGACAAAGTCCTTGAGCTGAATGGAGCTGAGTTAAACGCGTGGGTCTTCAAAGTGGTGGCGTTGACGAAATTGAACCGGCTGCAAGAAGCGGTGTCTTGTCTGGATCGGCTGCTGGCGTTGCGGCCCGACGATCCGAGCCTGCATACCAAGAAGGCCCAATTGCTGACGAACTTGGGGCGAGAGCAAGAGGCAACCTAAAACCAACTGATACGCATGGCGACTTGGAACATAGGCGACAAAATCCAGAACCGCTGGGAGATTCACAAAATCCTAGGAGGAGCGGGGAAGAGCGGCATGGGTATCGTGTATGTGGTGTACGACCATGAGTTTAAGGAAATCCTCGCGGCCAAAACCTTCCAGGATGAGGCTTTTCGCAAGAATCCCGCTCTCCGTGAGCATTTCGTCCGTGAGGTTCTGACATGGGTCAATCTCGATGTCCACTTAAACGTGGCACAAGCTCGGATGGTCCACACGATTGCTGGCAAGCCGTTTCTGTTTCTGGAATACGTCAGCGGCGGCGATCTCGGTACGTGGATCGGCAAGCCGCGTCTCTTGGGCGACATACCACAGATTCTGCGCTTCGCCCTTCAGTTCTGCGATGGAATGATTCACGCGCGAACGAAGGGCCTGGAAGCCCACCGTGACGTAAAACCTGCCAACTGCCTGGTCACCGGAGATGCGATGCTGAAACTGGTGGACGGCAGTTCGCAGATGCTTTCCAGCTCCACTGAGGATGCAACGCTGAAGGTGACGGACTTTGGATTGGCGAAGGCTTTGGCGCTGGCCGAGGGTTCTGGCGGCCGGGGTGGCACCCCTGAGTACATGCCGCCAGAACAATGGGACAATTTTGCAGCGGCCGATGTGCGAGCGGACGTTTACTCCTTCGGAGTGATGCTCTATGAAATGATCACAGGCCAATTGCCATTCGGCGGGCGGAGCCAAGGCGTTACCTCCGCTGAACTTGAGGTGCGTCACAAACGCGAGACGCCTCCTTCAGTGAAATGTCAACCTGGAGCTATTAATGAAATCATCCAGACTTGCATGGCAAAAGATCCGGCGGCCAGATTTCCTACTTTCGAGGAGGTGCGCCGTCAACTAGGGGAGATTTACAGCGGCATGACCGGTACGGTGTTCCTGCCGCCTTTGCCGGGAGTAGTGCTGGACGCCGAGCAGTGGTTCAACAAAGGCAACGGTTTAGCACGCCTGGGCCGCCACCAAGAAGCAATTTCATGTTTCGAGAAGGCACTCCAAATTCAGCCGGACCGCGTTGTTGGCTGGCAAGCTAAAGGGCAGGCATTGGCCTCCCAAGGGAAGGTTGCTGAAGCTCTTGCCGCGTTCGACCACGCAACGCAACTCAACCCAAACCATCCAGGCCCGTGGCATGACAAAGGAACGCTCTTATCCAAATGCGGTCGAAATGAAGAAGCTCTCGGCTGTTTCGACCGAACACTTCAACTCGATCCTCGTTCTGAAGACGCGTGGCGAGCCAAGTCAAGTGCGTTCGTGGGCTTGAAGCGATGGGAAGAGGCCCTGCGTTGCTGTGAACGAGCTCTGGAAATTAATCCTCTGGACGGAAGAAGTTGGCTCATGAAAGCCTTCTCACTGAGGTTTCTTAGGCGAGGATCGGAAGCAGTCACTTGCGTTGCTCGGGCCAGGGAGATCGATCCTGAATTCGTGAAGACCGCCGAGAATGCGATGGGGTTCGCCCCTGGGCAGCCGGAGCGCACCCCCGAAACAAGGGCCGCGTCCGAGGCATTGGCCGCAGAGTGTTTCCAGAAGGGTTTGGCCCTCGAAGGCGCACGCCGATTTGAGGAAGCGATCGCCGCCTACCAGCGCGCGATTGACCTTGCCCCGGATTTCGTCAAAGCCTGGTTTAACAAAGGTATCTCCCTAGGCAGCGTGGCTCGCCATGACGAGGCAATAGTCTGTTTTGATCAAGTGCTTCGTTTGAAGCCAAATGACGACGTCGCATGGCTGAACAAAGGCCTGGCACTGGAACAGGCCGGACGATGGCCCGCAGCAGTTGATTGCTTCGATCGGGGCATAGAAGCAAACCCAGGGAACGTAAGTGCCTGGGAGCTTAAGGGTATGGCCTTGTACAAGCATAGCGGGCGTGCACAGGAGGCGTTGAACTGCTTCGAGGAAGCGGAACGTTTGGGCGCTACCGGCCTTGCTGAGGTCATTAAATCATGCCGCGACTGGACCCACCGGCTGGAGGCGCAGGCATCTTCGCCGGCTGATCTGGAAGCTGATAGGCTGTGCTACCAAGCGGCGACCTTAGCTAAGACTGGGAACTTCAAAGAAGCGATAGAGTGTATTGATCGAGCCCTGAAGGCGAAGCCCGGGTTTGCAAGGGCTTGGCACCTAAAAGGGGCTACCCTCGCTGACTTCGGGCGAATGTACGCCGCGGTCGTTTGTCTGGAGGAAGCACGGAAGGCTGGCGCCGATGTAGATGCTGCAATGGCCTATTGTCGGAAAGCTATCTCCGCCCGTGAAGCCAATATTGTTCCGAACAGTCCCCAAGCCGCTGAACGTTGGTACGAGAAGGGTCGGGAGCTGACGCTTCTTTCGCGCTGGGATGAGTCTTTGGATTGTTTTGATCGCGCCTTGGCTATTCAACCCAGGATGGGTAAACTTTGGTTGCTCAAGGCCTGCGTGCTATCAAATGCCGGGCGGATGGAGGCCGCACTCGAGTGCGCGGAGCAAGCGAGGCGCCTGGGCGATCTGCAAGCTCCTATGGTTATTGCCAAGTGCCGCGAACTCATAACTCGGCCCAAAGGCCCAGCCCAGGACTAGAGAGAGGCCATGCAACACATAAATTACTGGCGACGGGAATTGCGTCTCTGATATGAGAATTTTAAGGCTATGATTCGCATCATCTATTCCGCGCACGGCAAAGAAAAAGTGTTCCAGAGCGCCAGCGTACAGGTTGTCATCGGCCGGCCAAAGCCTGGCACAACGTGCGATATCGATCTCTCGCCCGATGGCAAAGTCTCACGCCCACATGCGCGGATTCTCTTGGAGAGCCAACGGTCCTGGATTGAAGATTTAAACAGCAAGCATGGCACGAAGGTCAATGGCCAGGAAATCAAAGGCCAAGGGAAGCGGGAATTGCGAGGAGGCGATAATGTGACGATTGGTGTAACGACCTTGCGAATCGAAGAGCTTGACGCGAGTGGCGTCACCGAGGAATCCGCCAGCGCAAATCAGGGTTCGACGGTGCCGCCGGAGATGCAGAATGTGGAACCGGCAGTGACTATCGGGCCAACGTTGGACGCCAAGGCGCCTTCAACGTTTCAGGCGGAGCCTGGGGCCTCGGACAGTGAGCGCCGAGTCGCGCTTCTCTTTGAACTCCCGCTGCGATTTGCCAAGGAGTCGCGACTGGACAATTTGCTGCAAACCATTGTTGAGGGATTGGCGGAACTCATTCCTGGCGCCAGGCGCGGGTCCTTGCTCCTGGTTGATCCCGAAAGTGGTGGGCTGGTGCTAAAGGCGCATCTCCCTGTCGGCCAGCCGGCCGTGAGCATGACACTAGCTCAGCGAGCGGTGGTGCGCCGTGAGGGCTTCATCTGGGAGCTGAGTGAGGCGGATACCACTGGCAGCGTTCTGCTGCACGGCATCGGCACAGGGATATACGCCCCATTGATCTGGCGAGAAGAAGTCGTAGGTGTGGTTTGTGTTGATAACCCGAAGCGTGAGAAGATATTCGGCAAAGAGGATTTGCGATTAGTTATGGGAGTCGCTCATTACGGAGCAATGGCGGTGACGCACCAACGCGCGTTGGATGATCTGCTGCGGCTCTCCGACCTTACCAATCGTCTGTTCAGCAGCCGCTTCGCGCCCCACCTGCGCAAAAACCTTGTGCGCGCGGCGGCGACCGGCTCATTGCCGGTCGGAACCCGCCAATCTCACATCACTATCCTCATCTCCGACATTCGCGGGTTCACGCAATTAACGACACAGCTTGGAGCCCAGCGAACGGGTGATCTGTTGAACGAGTATTTTCCGCCCCTGATCGACGCCATTCTCGCGCACAATGGCGCCATTGAGCGGTTTGTCGGCGATGCAATTTTCGCCGTTTTTGGCAGTCCAGAACCAGACAACCGGCAACACGAAAACGCCGTTCGCGCAGCCCTGACCATGCAGACGGCTTCCGCTGCAGTCATGAAGTCTCGAATGGCGCGCAACGCTGAAACCTGTGAGATCGGAATCGGTATTGATTGCGGCGAGGCGCTGCACGGCTTCATCGGTAACGCCGAACGTTTGGAATACACCGTGATTGGCAAGCCGGCGAATCTTGCCTCGCGCTATTCCAACGCCGCTGGAAAAAGTGAAATCCTCCTCAGTCCTGAGGTCCACGCCTATGTTTTTGATAAATTTATGTCCGAACGGATCGAAATCGCAACAAAGCACGAAGGGACGATCGTGGCTTATCGTATCAAGGGATGAAAAATCCGGCGAGTTTGTGGCTGGGAAGCGTGGCCGGCCGCGCTGATGGAAACAGCCGCTGACGAGGCTGCGGGCGGATGGGATGCATGAGGCGAATGGGATGGGACATCCTGAAATGGTTAAGGGCGTCTGGATGCGAAAGGCAGAGGTGAAACTGACAGGTGACTTTTGTCGGACGGGGAACGGGTCGGGGAGCAGCTCGGTAGATGGTTGGCGAGATCCACTTGGAGGCGGAGGTCGGAATCGAACCGACGCATAAGGCTTTTGAGGTTAAACTCGAACCCGAACAA
>OBLU010003369.1_pt1 | contig 14482 bp, 3 predicted proteins | sample 1518681 | NCBI WGS metagenome assembly OBLU01 (sample SAMEA3539304, study PRJEB22396) | soil metagenome | biome: tundra; feature: field; material: soil | place: USA | collected 2010-05 | depth 0.15 m
TCGTTCCCTGCTGAATAACACCGAGTTCCACACGGTCGATGTAAGGATAGTTCCCATTGAAGATCACGGTCGGGCCGCCGGTCAGCGGCGCCGTGCCAACCCCTTCCAAACATACTGGCCCAAGGTAGAAAGCCACCTTCAACCAGCGGCCACTTCCGGTGAGCGTATAAGGACTGCCGCCGTAAGTTGCCAGATCACCCTGGGCATCCGTGGCGTACTGGTAGGGGGCAAAGGATGATCCGGCCAAATTGGGATCATCATAAAACTCGATGCAAAGCTGCATGGTGAGGGCCGGATTGCACGACTGGCCCAAGTAATTGCCGAGCAGGGCAAAATTCATCAGGTAGCTGGTGGATTGAATGGCAGTGCGAAGGTCGCCCGTCGGGCCCACCCCGCTTTGAAGGTTGTAGCCTAAAGGCTCGCCCAAGTTGTCGCTGGTTAGCACGGTCAAGTTGTTGGTAACGCGCCCATTGAAGTCAACGTAGGCCAAATTCACATTCGGCTCCGGCGGACAATTAGTGGTGGTCGCGAATCGGTTGATTTGGTTCGTGCTCCCGAACGCCCCTTGCGGCCCAAAGGCAACCGCGCGAATTGTGATTCCGTTGACGCTGCCACTGCCGCCAAAGCATCGGATTGTACCGTTATTGATCCCGCCGTACGTCCCAGCGCCTTGCGTCGGGTACGAAGTGTCGCCGACATAGCGAAAGCCGGTCGCAGGGTCGATGGGGTTGGTTACCGAGAACAACATCCAATTCCATTGGCCATTGTTCGCGCCTTGCGGAACGATGCTCCTGACGTTGTGTTCATAATTCAGTGTGCCCACTTCGCCCTCTTGAAACGTGAGACTCAGTCCAGTGCTATCGGCATTGTAGATGGCAGAGTTCCCATACACTTGCACCAAAATGTCGATGACAGGAACATTCACAAAATTCTTCCAGTTGGGGTCAACAAAGTTGAAATAGACGGCGGTGCCTTCTTCTCCGAAGAGGCCGCCGTAAGTAATCCCGGTGAACGTTTGGTCGCTGCCGCTGGGGGGCAGGCTCATGATATTGTTCCAGCCGGGCGGGGGACTAAAAGAATTGTTCGGATCGAAAATAGCATAGTCCACTATCCCGTTGGTCGCGACGGACGCTGGCCAATCGTTCGGGCCAAACGGCCCGAGTTGAGTGCTCTCAACATAAACGATCTCATTCGAACTTTGCACAGATGCGCCGCTGGCCCCGCTGACTACCACATAGTACATTCCCCCGTCACTGGGCTGCGCATTGGTGATCCTCAAGGTTGACGTCTGTGAGCCGGAAATGTCCGCGCCATCAATGAGCTGGCCCGTGCTGGCGCTGTACCATTGATAAGTAATGAGGCCGGAACCGGCTGCCGGGCCTGGGATAATCGTGGCGCCTCCCACCGGCACCACCACACTGAACGGCGGCTGAGTCACAATATAAGGGTCGTTGACGGTAAGCGTTGCGGGAATCGTGGAAACGGAGTTGTTGGCATTGTTGGTCACAAACAGGCTATAGCTGCCAGCGTCCTGGTAAGAAACGTTGGTCAGAGTCAAAGTCGCGGTCAATGAACTGCCCGGATTGGTTCCCTGGGCGCCGCTCACCGTACTGCCGCCAGCCTGCAGCCCATTGACGACCAGGTTTGAACCTTTGTACCAAGCGTATGTCAGCGGGGCATTCGTAGTGTGGGCGGCGGCAGTGAAGGTTGCCTGTGCGCCATAATTAACATTAGTGTTCGCGGGCTGTGGCTGGGAGATAATCTGCGGATCGGTGGCGAACATCATCTCCCAAGAACCTCGGGCCACCTTGCTGATGCGAACCTCGTCTATGGCTCCAAGAAAATTGCCAACCTTGCTGCGCCCCTGATTGCCCACCATGAAGGTTGTAATCACGGTGGAAAGGGGATTAAGGCCAGTGAGCTGGGTGACGGCGGAAGTGATCGTGAGTGGGGCGGCGGCCGAACGGCTGGGGTCCAACAGCGTCCAGTACATGATGAGATTGTTGGCGGTGCTGGGCTGGCCATTATAGGTCACCGCTACGTGATACCAACCGTTTGACACGATGGCATCGGGCCCTGTGGTGGGGATTGGGGCATAAATCGTGTTCTGGCCGGCGGTGCCCGCACGGACATTTTCGAAGGTGACATATGGCTGCGCAGCGACAATGCCCGTGATGAGGGTGGCGCCCTTCGGAAGGATGCGCCACTGGAAGATGCGATTGGCCGTAGTGCCCGATTCGCCCGCCATGATTTCATACTGGGTGGTGGCGCTGACGGTTGGATCAAATCCAATCTGCACGATGGCCTCGAAGGTAAACGCGCCAGTTGTTGGGTCCGCCAAAGTGATCGTGACGTTCCCGGCGGTCGGCGATGCCGCCAGCAAGTCGCCCTTTCCACCGCCTCCGGCGGCGGTGTTCAGCGCATTGCCAAAGGAGATCGAGCCGCTCAAGTACGAAGGATTACCCAGGGTCGCCCCGGTCGCCAAGTCCACCAAATTGGTCCCACCGCTGGCAACGGAATCAACGCATGGCACAGTGGTTTCGTCCAAATGCCAGAGGTGCAGGGTATTGGCATCCGCTATATAGGGGCCAACAATGCCGGCGTAACCGGATACGGCCGCCGCCAGCACAGCGGCAAAAGCGCCCAGCGCAACACGTAGTTTTGAGAGGGGAAGAATTGAACTTTTCATTGGTTTTACAGGGTCATTTGATAACGACGGCACAAATCACTTTCTCGGATACCGATCACTGGCAAGATAATTGCGTGGCGCACCGTCACGGCGCAAGTCTTATTCTGTTCAAGATTGTGATTGAAAGTGACAGGCCGAACGGACATCCTACGGGGCAACGACCCATGAATAGGTCATCCTTCGCCACCTTGATTTGCCTGATGTTCTGCGTTTGCGGGCTCAACGTATTCGGGGGGCTGGTCATCAGCGAGTTCATGGCGGCCAATGCCAGCGGGATTGTGGACCAGGACGGCGACAGCTCCGACTGGATTGAGATTCACAACGACTCGGCGGCGACCTTGAGCCTGGCGGGGTGGCATCTGACGGACAGCGCGGGGGATTTGACGAAGTGGACCTTCCCGGCGACGAGCGTGGTGGCGGGTGGCTACCTGATCGTGTTCGCCTCCGGCAAGAACCGGGCGGTGGCCGGGGCTGAATTGCACACCAGTTTTGACCTGAGCAGCAGCGGGGAGTACCTGGCGCTGGTGCAGCCCGACGGCGTGACCATCGCGCAGGAATTCTCGCCAACCTTCCCGCCGCAACGGGAGAACATCTCCTATGGCCTGGCACTCCCAACGACCATCACCCAGCTCGTTTCGACGGGGGCAACCGCCCGGGTGCTCGTGCCCTCGAATGGGACCCTGGGTTTGACGTGGACGGCCCCGGGGTTCAACGACACGCAATGGCTGGCGTTGAGCACGCCGGTGGGGTTCAGCCTCGGGCTCAGCGCCAGCCCGGTGCTGGCGATCGATGTGAACGAGCGAGGCGTTGATCCCGCGGCCAACACGCAAGCGGGCTTCGTGTCCTTTATCATCAACTCGAACGTGTCGTCCACGGCCATTCAGACACAGGCCACGACTCGCGTATTTGGGGGCATAAGCATTACGGTTTCGAACACCGCCCCGCTGGGCTACGACGACCGGCTGCGCACGACGCCGACCAACAGCGGCGCATTCACTGACTCATTGCTGTTGCGGGACTTTATATTTTCGCGCGACGATACTGGCACCGGGGGCCTCGACACGACGATTGCAGGCCTGGCGACCAATCGCAGCTACCGGCTGACGGTGTGGTCGTTCGACAGCGGCAGCCCGGGCAACCGCGTCTCCGACTGGACCGCCAACGGGGTGTCGGTGACCAACGGCTACACGTTCAATGGTTCCGCCCTGCCGACCTCGAACCAGCAATACCGGTTCACGTTCGACACCGTATCGGACGGTGCGGGCAGAATCCTGGTTTCGGGCCGGCGCAATCCGGCGAGCAGCGTTTTTGGCGTGTTCATCAACGCGCTTGAAATCGACAGCCTGGCTTCTCAGCCGGCCACCAATGGCCTGGGGGCGCTCATGTGGAGCAACAATGCCACTGCCTACGTGCGGATTCCATTTGCGGTGGCGGATGCAACCGCGTTTCAGACGCTCAAGTTGCGGATAAGATACGATGACGGATTCCTCGCCTACATCAACGGGCAACTGGTGGCGTCGCGCAATGCCCCGGCTTCGCCGCAGTGGAATTCAACCGCCACGGTGGCGCGGGCGGACGCCGACACGCTGGTCTATGAGGAGATCCCCATCGGAAACACGCCCGGCTTGCTGATAAACGGCACGAATGTGCTGGCAATTCAAGGGCTGAACGTGAGCGCCGGCGACGCGGATTTTTTGGTTCTGCCGGAGCTGCAAGGCATGGTGACCGGGGCGTATGCACCCCGCTATTTCAGCCCGGCGACGCCAGGGACGGACAACGGTTCAGGTTACCTGGGTTTGGTGGGTGATCCGGAGTTCAGCGTGCCGCGCGGGTTCTATGACGTGCCCTTTGTGGTGGGAATAACGACTGCCCCCGCGGGCGCGAGCATCTATTACACGACGAATGGCAGCGAGCCGACGCCAGCGAATGGCACTCTATACAGCGGCCCGGTCCCGGTGAATGGCACCACCCTGTTGCGCGCCGCGGCCTTCCTCTCTGGTTACCTGCCGAGTCTCTCAGTCACGCACAGTTACCTGTTCCTCAACCAGGTGCTGCAGCAACCCAGCACCCCCCCAGGCTACCCGATGACCTGGCAGGCGAGTTATCCGGCTGATTACGGGATGGACCCGGGGGTGGCCTTCAGCACCAACTATGGCCTGACGATCACCAACGATCTGCGCGCCATCCCCACGATGTCCATCGCCACGGATTTCAATTATCTGTGGAATGCGTCCACCGGTATCTGCGTGGATGCGACCCAATCGGGCGATTTCTGGCAACGCCCCACCTCGCTCGAGCTCTTCGAGGGCGACAACACGTCTGACTTTCAAATCAATTGCGGGGTGGAGATGCAAGGCAACGCCGGCCGCGATAACGTCCGCTGCCCGAAACACTCTTTCCGGTTCGTCTTCAAGTCCATGTATGGGCCGGCAAAACTGAGCTATGACCTGTTGCCTGGTTCGGGGCTGAGCGCGTTTAACACCTTCATCCTGCGCACGGCCTGGACGGATTGCTGGGCGACGCGCTATTCCGACACGAGCGTCATCCCCGGGACGAGCATGATTGGGCTGCGGTACCGGCCCGAGGATGCGCTGCTGATGCGAGACGCGTGGGTGAAGGACTCGCAGCGCGCGATGGGCGGGTGGCTGGCGGCGCGCAGCGACTTTGTCCACCTCTATGTCAACGGCCTTTACTGGGGCGTCTATAACGATTCGGAACACATGGACGCGGACTTCGTCGCGGCGCACTTGGGCGGCCGCTCGGAGGATTGGGACCTGCTTATTGGCGACGATACCACCGCGCTGGCCACTCCTGTGAACGGCAGCCTCGTCGATTGGGCACCGATGATGGCGGCGGTCAACGCCGGGATCACCAACGAAGCCGCCTACCAGGGGATCGGCCAGGTCGTGGATATTGACAATCTCATTGACTACATGCTGATTCACATTTACGCCGAAGCCGAGGATTGGCCGCAGCACAACTGGTACGCGGCCCATCGCCACGCCACCAACGGCCTGCCGGCCACCAAGTGGATTTTCATTACCTGGGACCAGGACATCACCCTCGACCAGCGCGTGCGGCGGAACCGGATTGATGTCAATAACGACGACACGCCGGCCCGCATCTACTCGCAACTTCGGGCCTGGCCTGAATTCCGGGTGCGCTTTGGCGACCGCATCCAGAAACATCTCTTCAACGGCGGCGCGCTCACCCCCACCAATAACATCGCCCGCCTGATGGCCCGCGCGGCCCGCATTGACCGCGCCATCGTCGCCGAATCCGCCCGCTGGGGAGATGCCCGGAAATACCCCATCGGCGCGAATCCCGGCACCGGCCAGACCTTCACGCGCGACGAGTGGTGGGTGCCGGAACTGCAAGGACTCTACACGAATTACTTTGTGACGCTCAACGAGACCAACCTGGCTCGCTTCCGGGCGGGTAACTTGTATCCCAGCCTCGGCCCCCCTATGTTCAGCCCGTTTGGCGGCTCTGTCCCGGCTGGTTTTACGCTGGTCATCACCCACACCAATGCCAGCGGCGCCATTTACTTCACGTCCGATGGCTCGGACCCGCGCGTTTATGGGACTGGCGCCATCGCCCCTGCCGCCGCAGCCTATGGAACCCCCATCCCCATCAACCAGCCGACGCTCGTCCGCGCGCGGGTTCGCAGCGGCACGAATTGGAGCGCGCTGGTTGAAGCCACGTTCACCCCGCCGCAGGACGTGAGCAAGCTGGCGCTCACGGAAATCATGTATAATCCGCCCGCTTTCGGCGCGTTCGCGGGCAACGATCTGGAATTCCTCGAACTCAAGAACGTCGGCACCAACCAACTCGACCTCTCGGGTCTCACCTTCACGGCCGGCATTACGTTCACTTTCACCAACGGCACCCTGCTTGGGCCGGGCCAGTTCTTTGTGCTGGCGCGCGACGCTGCCGCTTTCGCCGCCAGATATCCGGGCGTCGCGGTCAACGGCGTTTACAGCGGCCAGCTCGACAACGGCGGTGAGACGGTCACCCTTTCCTTCCCGCTGGGCGGCAGCGTCTTCTCCGTCACTTACGACGATGCGGCGCCGTGGCCGGTGACCCCTGACGGGCAGGGATTCTCGCTGGTGCCGAAGCAGCCGGGCCTTTCGCAGGCGCCGGACGACGGCGCCAGTTGGCGCGCCAGCTCCAGCGCCGGCGGCTCACCCGGCGCAGATGACCCGGCGCCCAACCTGCCGCCCATCGTCATCAACGAACTGCTCACCCACACTGACCCGCCGGAAAAGGACTCGGTCGAATTGTATAACCCCACCGGCACCAACGTGGATATCAGCGGCTGGTATCTCACCGACGATTCCAACACCCCCAGAAAGTATCGCATCTCGAATGGCACAATTATTCCCGCGCACGGCTACCTCTTTTTCGACGAGAGCCAGTTCAATACCGGGACGGGCGGCAACATTGCCTTCGCGCTCAGTGCCACCGGGGAGGCGGTCTATCTCTTTTCCGCACTCACCAATTCACAACTTACCGGCTATAGCCATGGGTTCGCTTTCGGCGCGATGTTCAACGGCGTCGCCTTCGGGCGTTACGTCAACAGCGCGGGCGATGAGCTCCTGCCGATGGAGATTTCCCCCACGTTCGGCGCGGCCAATTCCGGCCCGCGGATCGGCCCGGTGGTCATCACTGAAATTCACTACCACCCCCCCGCCGGCGAAGATGAATTTGTCGAGCTGTTTAACATTACCAGCAATTCTGTGCCGTTGTTCGACCCGGCCAACCCGGCCAACACCTGGAAATTCAACGGCCTGGGTTTCACCTTCCCGACGAACATCGCCCTCGGACCCAACCAATTGCTGCTGCTCGTGGCGACGAATCCCGCCGCTTTTCGGGCGAAATATGGCGTCCCGGGTGCGGTGCAAATTCTGGGACCGGTTCCGGGCACCTTGCAGCATAACGGCGAGAACTTGTCCCTCATGGCCCCGGACTCACCCAATGGCACGAATGTGCCATACGTGGCGATGGAGGAAGTGCGTTACAACGACAAAGCGCCCTGGCCTCCAGACGCCGACGGCGGAGGGGCCTCCCTGCAACGCCGGTCGGCTCTGGCGTTTGGCAACGATCCGATTAACTGGGCGGCGGCGGCCCCTACGCCCGGCTGGTTGGGCGACGCCCAAGACAGCGACGGCGACGGCCTGCCCGACGGGTGGGAACTGGCGCATGGCACGGATTGGAAAGTGTCGGACGCCGATGCCGACCCCGATCACGACGGTTTCAGCAACCTGCAGGAGTTTCTAGCGGGAACGGACCCTCAAGACCCGCAGAGCAACCTGAGGCTGCAAGCCCAATTGGGCATGGGCGGAAAGGTCACGTTGCAGTTCCTGGCCATATCGAACCGCACCTATAGCCTGCTTTACAAGGATTCCCTCAGCACGCCCAGTTGGACCAAGCTGGCGGACTTCCCGGCTCGAGACACGAATTGGGTCAACTCCGTCGCGGACGCCATTGGGGGTCTCACCAACCGCTTCTATAGAATAGGGACTCCCCAGGCGCCCTGAATAGCAACTCTTACAACTTTGGCCTTGACGCCAGAATCGTGCGCTGGCAAGAATGGTGAAAATGCTGGAATATGAGTGCGGGCAGCAATCAATTCTCCGGTACATGCGCAGTGAATAGAGCATCGAGCGCTGCGTCAAGGGCCAATTCCTTATCAATTGATCCGCCGCGCGCAATTGGCTGCCAGTCTTTTGCCCGGAACAGCCGCCAAGATGAGTTGTTGAAGTCCCTAAACCAGTCCCCTAAACCAAAAACCTACGAAGAACTATGAAGAACCTGACCCCCATTATGCTGAAAGTGGCCGCCGCGCTGGCGTTGGTGGCAAGCACTACTGTAAACGCCGCCGTCTCGACCTGGAACGGCACTGCGAGTGTCAACTGGAACAATGCCGCCAACTGGTCGCCGGGGATACCGGCCAGTGGAGACGATATGGTGATTGCCGACACCACCGCGAACACCTCATTAACCATCAATGACGCCTCCCATACGATCGGGACGCTGACATACGGCACTACCGGCACGCGGGCTTCTGCGTTCACGATTAACGACAATGTCACCGGAAGCTCCGGCGCTTTTGTTCTGACCATCAGCAACGGAGTGGTGGCCAACGGCAATTTCCAAACGGCCGGCGGAAGTTTTTCGATCAAGACCCCCATCACCGTCCAGGGGGACCAAACCTGGTCGATCGGGGGCAACCAGGGAGATCCGGTGAACGACTACGGCCTGCTGCTCACCGTCGGAGCCGCCGGCACGCAACGGCCACTCGTGCTGAACGGCACCCTCACGAAGACCGGCTCCGGCCAGCTCTGTTTCATTGGACAGAACGTGGGCAACGGCAACATCGTGGTCAACCAGGGCGCGCTGAAGATCAACGCTGGTTCCTCGACGATCAATACTGTGGGTGGCACCGGGACCATCACGGTCAACAGCGGCGCCAGCATCTACATCTCGCGGAACAGCGGGACGCTCAACGTCACCAAGGCGATTGTGCTCAATGACGGCTCATTCATCCGTTTCGGCGGCAACAACGCCGGCCAGAACTATTTCGGCTCGCCCCTCACATTCAACGGCACGGTAGGGATCCCAATGTATTACGCCAGTCTTCTGCTCGATGCTACCAATTCCTGGAGCGGCACTCTGAATAGCACGATCACCGGCAGCGGAGGCACGATTACTCTCTGGGGAAATAATTCGAGCCTGTCCGGCACGCTCAACAACAACGGCACCTTCCATTTGCGCTTCGGCGCGGACAACTCCAGCAGCGCGGCCGTGGAATACGGCATGAACAACGCCGCTGCTTACTACGAAACCTACGGCAACACGAGTCTCACCTTTGGCGCCCTCAGCGGCACGGCGGGCATAGTCCGCAATAGCTATACCAATGGCACGCCAGCAACCTTGACTGTTGGCGCCTTAAACACCAGTCGGACCTTCGGCGGGATCATCCAGGATAATACTGGCACGATGGCAGTTAGCAAGGTCGGCAGCGGCACGCTCACGTTGACTGGCGCAAACACCTTCAGCGGCGGGATTAATGTCATCAACGGGGCGGTCCTCCTGCAAGGGACCGCCGCCTCCATCGGCTCGGGAAGCGTCTCGGTGCAGTCCGGGGCAAGCTTTGGCGGCAGCGGCACCGCCAGCGGGGCCGTGACGGTTCTGGCCGGAGGCCAGATTGAAGCGGACGGCGGCGCTGGGTCACCTGGCTTGAATATCGCGTCTCTGACCCTTGGGTCCGCCAGCACTGACGCCACCACGTCGAGCATTAATGTCTATGCCGGAGGCGCTATCACCAATAGCGGGGCTTTGACGGTTAACGGTTCAAACGTCGTCAACATCCCTGGCGCCGCCCCCGCCGTCGGCATTTATAATCTCATCACTTATGCCGGTGGCAGCATCGGGGGAGCTGGCTTCAGCGGGTTCCATTTAGGCGCCCTGCCCTTTGGTGTTGTTGCTCATCTTCAGGATTCGGGGACCGCCTTGCAGTTGAACATCACGGCCGTGACCATCGAGCCCGGGATTTGGGTCGGAAATGTGCTCGGCGCCTGGAACCTTGCCGGCGGTCTCGAATGGAAAGGGGCCACTTCTGGGAACCCGCAGCCTTTCCACAATCTGGATGTGGTAACGTTCGACAACTCGGCCTCGAATTTCACAGTCAACGTCACAGCCGACGTGACTCCGGCGAGCGTTAATGTGAGCAATTCGACCACTTACACTTTCTCGGGCGTCGCCGGGATCATCGGTTCGACTGGGCTCGCCAAAGACGGTTCCGGCACACTCATCATTGTGAACAGCAATTCCTACAGTGGCGGCACCTTTATCACCAACGGCGTGCTGACGCTGGGCAACGGCGGCACCAGTGGTTTCATTTCCGGACCGATTATGAACAACGCCGCCATCATTGGGAACCGCAGCGACACCAACACACTGTCCGGCATCATAAGCGGTACCGGCACAATCGAGCAGCGCGGTACGGGCACGCTCATTTTGGGCGGCGCAAACACCTATACCGGCGTCACCACCGTCAGCGCCGGAATTCTGGCGACGGCTTCTGGCGCGGCCCTGGGCGATGTGAGCGCCGGGACAACCATTGCCAACGGCGCCACCCTCGATGTCAGCGGTCAGGCCCTAGGCGCCGAGCCGATCAGCGCCTCGGGTAGTGGTGTTGGCGGCAACGGTGCTATTGTCAACAACGGCCCGGCGGATAACACTTCTGCGACTCGCTTCGTGACGCTGACCGGCCCAACGACCTTTGGCGGTGGATTCCGCTGGGACATCCGCGACCCGGCGCCCGCCAACAACCCGAGTGGTGGTGTGGGTGCTTACCTGGTGGGCAATGGGAACGACCTTACCAAGGTCTCCTCGAATATCATTGCTTTCATCAGCGCGGGCGAAACCGGCCTTCGCGACATCAACATCCTGGGAGGCATCCTCGATTTCTCCCGATCCACCACCCTGGGCGATGCCTCCCGCACAGTTACCGTCTATCCCGGCGCCACCTTGCAGTTCCATCGCACCAGCGAATTCGAAAACAACGTGCTGAGCAAAGTCGTCACCATGACCAACGCGACCCTGGCGATTGAAGTGAATGGTTTGACCAACCAATTCGCCGGGCCGATCACCCTCACCGGCTCAAACACCTTCAGCCTGCCAGCGGCCGATGGCCTGATCCTGCAAGGACCAGTCAGCGGCAACAGTTCCGTCACCACCGTCGGCACTGGCTTGTTGGCTATCTCGGGCAATTGCACCTATACCGGCGGGACGACCGTCGGCGGGGGCTTCCTTCAGGTCGATGGTTCCCTGGGCACGGGCGCGAATCCTCTTCTGATCACCGCCGCGACCGTTGTCGGCGGCACTGGCACGATACTGGACCCAGTTACGATCCCGGCCGGCAGTACGCTCTCGCCAGGCGACGCTTCGATCGGCACTTTGACCCTCAGCGGCGCCCTGGTCCTCTCCCCGGGCTGCTCGAACGTGTTTGAAATCAATAAAGACATCCCCGCCAATGATGCGGTCAAGGGCCTCACCAGCGTGACCTACGGCGGAACGCTGCTCTTGAACAACCTTGGCTCGACGGGCTATGCCCCAGGAGACAGCTTCAAGCTGTTCTACGCCGGGAGCTACGGCGGCTCCTTCTCGGCCATCGTCCCCGCAACACCGGCCCTTGGTCTCGTTTGGGTGACCAACAATTTAACGGTGAACGGCACCGTGAACGTGGCCGTGTTGCCCAACCCGATTCCTCTGTTCGCGTTGTCCGCCTCGAGCCTGGTGAGCGCAAACGTCAACGTCGTCTTCACCGCTGGATTGGATCCGAATTCGGCACAGGACCCGACTAATTATAAGCTCAGCACCGGCAACCCCGCGATTGTGACCGCCACTCTCATCAGCCCAACCAACGTGCTGCTGGCATTGGATGCACCGCTCACCAACTCCAGCTTCACGGTCAACGTCAAGGCCGTTCATGATCTGGCCTATGTTCCCAACGTGGTGGCCACCACCAACGTGCCGGGCATCTCCATCGGCTTCCTGGAAGCAGACGCGGTCCTGGCCACGAATGGCTCGGCATTCGCGTACGACACCAACACGCTGTTCAAGATCTATTCGGATGGGGCGGACATCTTCAACGCCTCCGACACATTCGAGTTCGTTTTCAGCTATGTCACCAATGATTTCGACGTCAGGGTGATGTTGCAGTCGTTGCTGGTCACCGATCCCGCGGCCAAAGCCGGCCTCATGGCGCGCGTCCCCGCTGACCCTGTCTTCCCAATCTATAATGATGCTTTCTACATGGTGGCAGGGTTCACTGCTGACCCGACGCGCAATAACAACTTCGTCCAATACCGCGAAACCGCGGGTGGGACCGCGGTGGCTCCGGCAGCCCCGCGTCCCGGGGCCACCTACCCGACCAACTGGCTGCGCTTAAAACGCGCGGGAGCTATCTTCTCGGGCTATTGCGGCTCGAACGGCCAGGACTGGACCCCGATGACCGCGCTGGATACAACGGCCGATGGATTTCCGGAAACCATGCGCGTGGGTCTGGCGGTGACCGCTCACAACACTGCCGGGCTGACGACCGAGGCCTTGTTTAGCAACTTCAGCACTACGCCACCCGAGCGGGGTGTGCTGACCAACGTCGTCTCGGGTGCGAATCTGATCATAAGCTGGCAGGCTAGCCTAATCGGCGCGGAGCTTGATTCCACCGGGAGCCTGACTCCACCTGCTACGTGGACGCTCGTGCCGGGCAGCACACTGACGAATGTGGTTTACGTGCCCTTCGGCGCGACCAATACCTTCTTCCGGCTCAACAACAAACAATAAGTTTTCCGGATATGAAACACATGAAAGAATCAAAGCCCGAAAGGTCAGATCACGGCTATCTGAAGGCGAAGGGTTCAGGTCTCAAGTCTCGTGACGCGAGTGCGAGGAGGCCGTTTAGTGGTGCCTTTACCTTGATCGAGTTGTTAGTGGTGATCGCCATCATCGCGATCCTGGCCGCCCTGCTGCTGCCTGCCCTGGCTAGCGCCAAAGAGAAGGCCAAACGCACCCAATGTCTGAGCAACCTGAAGCAGTTGGCTCTTGGGGCCAATTCGTATGCGATGGACTTCCAGGACTACGTGATGAAAGCGCGCGACATCCCCGGTTCGAGCCCGACGGCGTTCGTGCAAGTCTGCATTAACCCACCTGAGATTGGAGCGGCCGCAATAGCCGGGTTGACCGTGCAAACCAACGGCACTTCCGTTTGGACCTGTCCAAACCGCCCGGGCTTTCCGCTATATGAAGCGGATTATCCCCAGTTCGACATCGGCTACCAATACTTTGGCGGCATCACCAGTTGGCTGAACCCAGCCGGGCGGTTCGACTCGTACAGCCCGGTCAAGCTCACGCGGGCTAAATCCTCCTGGTGCCTGGCGGCCGATAGCATCTGCAAGATTGATGGCTCCTGGGGCACACCGCAAGGCACTGCCCGGGACGACGTCATTTATTCCAACACCCCGCAGCACCACGGACGCGGCATGCTGCCAATCGGCGGTAACGAGGCCTTCGCTGATGGCTCGGCCCGCTGGATTAAGTTCCAAACGATGTATTACCTGACCACCTGGACCACGGATGGAACTCGCATCTATTACTTTTACCAGCAGGATCTGCCGCCTGCCATCACTCCCGCAATGCTTGCCCAGCTAAAAGCCCAATACTGAACACGCTCACGCTGAGGGTGCGGTTAAAGGCCGCAAGGGGGTGGGCCGAGGTGTGATCGTATGCCGCATTCCAGGCCTATCACGGTAGTTGCCTGCGTGGCTGTTACCGCGCTGGTCGGTTTTTCCGTGAGCGGTTTGGAGTGGGTTCGCGACGGAAAGCCGGTCGCGTCCATCATCGTCCCCGCAGAACCGTTGCCCGTGGAATCTTACGCGGCGAAGGAGTTGCAATACCACGTTGAGTCGGCCACCGGCGCTCAGTTGCCTATTATCTCCGAGAACCGGGAAATTCCAGCGGGGGCACATGTCTTTCTTGGGCACTGCAAGGCGGCCAAGGCAGCAAAGGTCGATCTATCAGGCCTTCCGGGGAATAGCTACGTCGTCAAAACCGCAGGCCGTGACCTCTACCTTGCCGGTAAAGACTCGCAGGGCGATCCGCTGGAGCTCGATACCTATGAAGGCACGCTCTTTGCCGTTTACGACATGCTTGAAACGCATCTGGGGATTCGTTGGCTGTGGCCGGGCAAGCTGGGAGAGGTCATCCCGCGCCAGCAAAATCTGTCGC
>OBLU010003371.1_pt1 | contig 14478 bp, 12 predicted proteins | sample 1518681 | NCBI WGS metagenome assembly OBLU01 (sample SAMEA3539304, study PRJEB22396) | soil metagenome | biome: tundra; feature: field; material: soil | place: USA | collected 2010-05 | depth 0.15 m
GCACCGGCTAATCGTGCGCGAGAATGTGGTGCTGGAACAGGGGAATCTGGACTGAACATGTCCCCGACTCCGCTCGACATCCTGGCGATTGCAGCGCACCGCGACGACGTGGAGCAGACCTGCGGCGGCGCGCTGCTGAAAATGGCGCTACGCGGGCAGCGGACTGGCGTTCTCGATCTGACGCAAGGCGAAATGGGCACGCGCGGCACCGCCGAAGATCGCGCGCGCGAGGCAGCAGACGCGGCAAGAATTCTCGGCGTGGGCTGGCGGCGGGCGCTCGATATTCCGGACGGCCGGGTCGAAAACACCTGGGAGAATCGGTTGAAAGTGGCGAGCGTGATCCGCGAGACCCGGCCACGCGTGGTGATTCTGCCTTACTGGGAGGGACGGCATCCGGATCACTACACTGCATCCGTGCTGGGATACGAGGCGTGCTTTCTGGCGGGACTGGCGAAACTAGCTCTCAGCTCTCAGCCGTCAGCTCTCAGCCAAAACAAGTCCAACGCGGATAACGGTGAATCGCTAGCACCGCATCGTCCGTTCAAGATCGTTTATGCCACGCTTTACTACGACGTGCGTCCGACGTTTGTAGTGGACATCAGCGGGCAGTTCGAGCAGAAGTTTGCCTCCATCCTGGCCTACAAGTCACAGTTCAGCGATCAGGAGGCCGGCAAAGACCTCTTCCCTGCCCACGACGAGATTCATGTGCGCGTGGAGTCGATGGCGCGGTATTACGGCATGCTGGGCGGCGTGACCTATGCCGAACCGTTCTTGCAGAAGGAAGTCGGCCTAGTGGAAGATTTGCTAGCGATTCCCGTCAAGTCGATATGAATCGTTGGTGTGCCCTAAATTCATCAACCACAAAGGACACGAAGTTACACAAAGGTATGAATCGCTAGACTAGGACTTCCTTCGTGTCCCTTGGCGTCCTTGGCGGTTAATCTAGGACACTACCTGATCGCTCCTTTAGATCACTTCCTCAACGCGACCGCCAAGCCGTCGCGAATCGGCAGGATGGTGGTGAAGAAATCCGCGGAATCGTAAAGCAAACGGTTGAACTCGAGGATGGCCTTGGTGTGCGCCTCCGTGGGATTCTTCTCCGCGACCCGGCCGCTCCACAGCACATTGTCCGTGATGAACAGGCCGCCCTTGCGCAGGCGGGGCGGAACCAGGCGCAGCACGCGCGGGTAGTCCTCTTTGTCGACATCGTTAAAAATGATGTCGAACTGCTGCTTCTGCTCGGAGAGGAGTTCGAGGGCATCGCCGGTGTGGAGAGTGATGCGGTTGGAGACGCCGACGCGATCGAAGTAACGGCGAGCGCGCTCGGTGTTCTTGGGATCACCGTCCGTGTAGGTGACCCGGCCTTTTTCGCCGACCGCCTGCGCCCACCAGATGGTCGAGTATCCAATGGCTGAGCCCAACTCGAAAACCGTCCTGGCATCGATCATCAGGGCGAGTTGCTGAAGCACGCGCGCCACGGCGGGGCCGACGATGGGGACGTTGTGCTCGGTAGCGTAGCCTTCCATCTCCGCCAGCACTTCATCGCGCTTGGGAAGCATGGAGTACAGATAATCGTCGACTGGGCCGGCGGTGGTGAAGTTATAGTGCCGCCAGTTGGGCTTGGCTTCTTTTTTCAGCTTGTTTTGGGCCACCTGTTTCCCTCGGAATTTCGATTCGTGGTTAATTTCGGATTTTCAATTGCCGATGGTCACACCGGGCTTCATGGCAACGACGTCGACGCCCGGCGCCAGCTTCTGCAAGTCCCCCGGAGTTCCCGTCAAGACCGGAAACGTGCCGAAATGCATGGGGATGACCGTTTTCGGTTTGAGCAGGTTGCAGGCGTAGGCGGCCTCACGCGGTCCCATTGTAAAGTGATCGCCGATCGGCAGCATGGCGATTTCAGGCGCGTAAAGATCGCGGATGATGGCCATGTCTCCAAAAACATTGGTGTCGCCAGCGTGGTAAATCTTGATGCCGTTTTCGAATTCGACCACGTAGCCGCAAGCCTCGCCGCCATAAATAAGTTCGTCGCCGTCCTGGATGCCGCAGGAGTGATCGGCATGCACCATGGTGACTTTGATGTCACCGATCTTCTGCGTGCCGCCCTTGTTCATCATGGCAATCCTCTTTGCGCCTTTTCTTTCCAGCCATCCACATAATTCTGGGATGCCGACCACCTGGGGATTATGCTGCTTGATGACCTCGACGGCGTCACCGATGTGGTCCCCGTGACCATGCGTGCACAGCAGAACATCGACGTGCTTCACTTTCTTCTCAGCAGCCGGGCACATCGGGTTGTTCATGATCCAGGGATCGATAATGACCGTCCGGCCACCGGGGGTTGCGATGCGAAATGTCGCGTGGCCCAGCCACGTAAGTTGAATGCCTTTGAGATTCATGGATGATACCTCCTAGTCCAACCGCCGCCGTCTCGATAATTTCGTAGCGAAACGACTAACCAACATCGGCGTCGACTTTAGTTTAATATGAAACGCCATGACAGGACTCAAGGTGCTGATTTCACGGGAAGAGATTGCGAGACGAGTGGCCGAACTTGGCGCAGAGATCACGCGTGACTTCGCGGGCCAGCCGGTGATCTTTGTTGGCGTATTGAAGGGATCCGCGATCTTTCTCGCTGACCTGGCGCGACAGGTGAAGCTGGACGCGACGTTTGACTTCATCGGGGTCTCCAGTTACGGGAACCGTCCCAGCCCCACACAGGAACTCAAAAGCGGGTGGGATTCCACCGGCGAGGTGAAACTGACGAAGGACGTAGACCAATCCATGAAGGATAAGAACGTAATCGTGGTGGAAGACATTCTGGATACGGGATTGACGCTCACGGTCCTGAAGAAACTGCTGCTTGCGCATCAGCCTCGAGCGCTGAAGATCGCAGCTCTTCTCGACAAGCCTTCGCGGCGCAAGTTGCCTCTGCAAGGCGACTATGTCGGCTTCACCATTCCCGATGAGTTCGTCGTGGGCTACGGCTTGGACTATGCCGAACGCTACCGCAACCTGGCCGACGTCTGCATCGTGCCGCGAGAGTGAACTGCAGTACCGAGTCCCGAGTACCGAGTACCTAGCAGGCGCACTCCAACTCGATCAAGCCAACCTGCCTTGTTCAGTTCTCAGCTCTCAGTTCTCAGCTCTCAGTTCTCGGTTCCCAGTTCTCGGTACTCGGTACTCGAAGCACGGCTGCTATCATAGACACAATGGGTTCTGTTCTGAGCAAGCACGAAAAGCATGTGCAGGTTGATCCGCTGTTGCTGGAGGTGGCCGACGTCATGGCGACGTCGCTCGACCTGGATACGACTCTGCGCCGGGTCGCGGAGGTCGTGCGCAAAGTCATCGACTATGAAATCTTCGCGATCCTTCTTCTCAACGAGAAAACCCAGGAGCTGCGCTTTCGCTTCCAGGTGGGATATCCGCCGGAGTTCGCCGAGCGCGCTCGAGTCAAGGTGGGTGAAGGAGTCACCGGACAGGCCGCTCAGTTGCGGCAGACAATTTTGATCGATGACGTGACGCAGGATCCCAGGTACATCGCTGCCGTGCCCAATGTGCGTTCGGAATTGGCGGTTCCGCTCACCACCAAGAACCGAGTGATTGGAGTGATTGACCTGGAAGCGCGGGATCCAGGCTATTTCAACGAAGAACACAGCCGCCTGTTGACGCTAATCGCATCGCGCATGGCGGCCGGGATCGAGAACGCTCAACTCTACACGCGCACCACGCGGCAGGCGAGAATTCTGCTGCTGCTGAACGAGATCGCGCGCGAGTTGACCTCAATCTTGAACCTGGACGAACTGTTGGGCCGGATCGCGGATCTTCTGCGGCGGTTGATTGACTTTCAAATGTTCAGCATCCTGCTGCTGGATTCCTCCGGTGAGAAGCTCCAACATCGTTTCTCGTTGCGCTTCAACGAGAATGTTCACCTGAAGCAAGAGATTCCTCTGGGGCACGGATTGGTTGGGCATGCGGCGGAAACGAGACAGGCGATACTGGTGCCCGACGTGAGCAAGGATCCGCGTTACATCCGGCTCAACGCGGAAACGCGATCGGAATTGGCCGTACCCCTAATCTATAAAGACAAAGTAATCGGAGTTCTCGATCTGGAGCACACGCGGCGCGGCTTTTTTACCGAAGATCACCGGCGCACCATGATGACGCTGGCCGCGCAGGTGGCGATTGCCATCGAAAACGCGCGTTTGTATGAGGAAATCGCGCGGCAGGAACGCCGGCTGGAACGGGATTTGGCCCTAGCGCGAGAATTGCAAATGCGGCTGCTTCCCCAGACGCTCCCGAAGCTGGCACATCTGGACTTAGCCGCGAAGTTTACTCCGGCACGAGCTATCGGCGGAGATCTTTACGACTTCATCCCCTACTCTCTTTCCAGGCTGGGAATTGTGATTGGCGACGTGAGCGGGAAGGGAGCACCTGCCGCCATCTACGCAGCTCTGGTGAGCGGAATCCTGCGCTCGCATGCGCCCATTGAGCCGGGCCCCGCCGAGATGCTCTCGGCGGTAAATTTGTCGCTGGCCGAGCGGCGCATTGAAGCACAATTCGTCTCACTCATCTACGCGCTCTGGGACGACGAGCATCGCACTCTTCTGGTGGCCAACTCGGGATTGCCACGCCCCGTTTACGTACACGATGGAAAGAACAACGTGATCGAGGCGACAGGCTTGCCGCTGGGGCTTTTCGACGATGCGGATTACGACGAGTTCCGATTCAAAATGAAGCCTGGAGACATGTTTGTGTTCTTCAGCGACGGCATTCTGGACGCGCGTAACCGGAAAGGAGAACTGTTTGGCCGTGGACGGGTGGAGAAAATCATCGCGGAATGTGCAGGCCGATCGGCGGACTGCGTAGTGGATTCTCTCTTCAAAGCTGTGGCCGAGCATTCTGCCGGGGTGGAGACGTTCGACGACCAAACCGTGGTGGCGATCAAGGTCAAGGACAATGCTGCATCCGGTTCTCCCAAGCGAAAATGACCCGGAGCAGCGAAGTTACGGGACCTCTCTACGTTTATTCCGAGCGGCCGCCGGGATTCGTTTTTCACGAGCACCGGAAAGGGTTGTTGCGCCGTAGCGCGGATTTCATGCTTTACTGCGAGGCTCTTCCGTTGCCAAAACTGGCGGAGCGCTACGGAACGCCTCTCTACGTCTATTCGGCAACGGCGATCCGCGAGCGGTTGGCGGCCTTTGAGAACGCGTTTCGCGATGTCCCCCACACCATCTGCTATTCCGTCAAGGCGAATTCCAATGTGAGCATTCTGCGCCTGCTGGCGCGGCAGGGATGCGGCTTTGACGTAGTTTCGGGCGGAGAACTGGAGCGGGTGCTGGCCGCCGACCGCCGCACGGCCAAGAAGATCGTGTTCTCTGGCGTGGGAAAGTCTCGTGACGAGATGACTGCGGCGTTGAGGGCTGGGATTCTGCTGTTCAATGTGGAAAGCGAATCGGAACTCTGGGCACTGGCAGAGTGCGCGACGCGGTTGCGCACGGTTGCCCGCGTGGCTCTTCGCGTGAATCCGGACGTGGCGGCCGATACCCATCCCTACATTTCCACGGGTTTGCATAAACACAAGTTCGGAGTGCCCATCGGCAGTGCGCGCGCTCTCTACGCCAAGGCCTCCGGAGTACGGTATCTGAAAGTTGCGGGGGTCAGCGTTCATATTGGGTCACAGATCACCGATGTTGCGCCCTTCGCAGAAGCGGTGGATCGAGTAGCCGACTTTGTTCGCGAGTTGCGCGCCGACGGGCACCGGGTAGATTACGTCGATGCCGGGGGTGGGCTCGGGATTGCCTATCAAGAACCCGGATTCGAGTTTGCCGAGTATGTTGCGCGATATGCGCGTGCCGTGACCAATCCCTTGCGCGGTCTGAACGTGCATTTACTGCTCGAACCGGGACGGTTGATTGTGGGGCCGGCCGGCGTGCTGGTCACTTCCGTTCTTTACAGAAAAGAAAACGATGGCAAGCGATTTCTCGTGGTGGATGCAGCCATGAACGATCTGATCCGGCCTGCGCTCTATGGCGCCTACCACGAGATCGTTCCCGTGGTGCAACCCGGGAAATCGGCGACCGGGAGTTCGGCCACCAAGACCGAGATTGTCGATGTGGTGGGCCCGGTGTGCGAGTCCGGCGACTTCTTCGCACGCGATCGGGAGTTGCCCCGAGTGGAAGAGGGCGATTTGCTTGCGATTCTTGATGCCGGAGCTTACGGGATGGTGCTGGCCTCGAACTACAACACGCGTCCGCGGCCAGCGGAAGTACTGGTGAGTAGGAAAGCGGTCAAGGTCATCCGGCGGCGGGAGAAAGTACGGGAACTGTATTCCGCGGAGTTGTAGCTAGAACGGCCCATTCCGCAAGCGTGGGTTTATCTTTCTCCCCACTTGAGCTTGGTTCGCAGCACGTGGAAGAAATCAGTATCGGTGCGGAAGAGGCTGACTTTGTGCTCGGACCGGCGGCACCGGACCCGGTCTCCATCCCGCAGATCAAGGCCTGGCTGGCCGTCCAGGCTGAGATACGCGACTTCCTCGTCGCTGCGCAGCAGAATTTCGACCACGGCCGAATCGGGCACAACCAGTGGGCGGTGCGTGAGCGAATGCGGCGCCACCGGAGTAATCACAAAAGCATTGACCGTCGGCATGAGCACGGGGCCGCCCGCGGACAGGGAGTAGGCGGTCGAACCTGTAGGCGTGGCCACGATCATTCCGTCGGCCCGGTAGCTGGAGACGAAAACCTTGTCGACGAAGAGGTCGTAGTTATTGAGGCGAGCCAGCGCTGTCTTGTTGACCACGGCATCGTTGAAAGCCGTGTAGCTTCCGAGAATCTCTTCGCCGCGCAGCAAATCACACTGCATCAGCGAACGCTGCTCTACGGCGGCGTTTCCCTGCGCGATCCGATCGAGCATGGAGAAGAGCGACGAAAGCGGAACATCGGTGAGGAAGCCAAGCGAACCCAGGTTCACGCCGAGCAGTGGAGCATCGGTTGCAACCGTGACTCGGACTGCGGAGAGTAAAGTTCCGTCGCCGCCGAGCACTACGACCAGATGCAAAGGCCGCGAGGACATTTGCGAGCGCAGCACTTCCTCCTGGCCGTTGGAATACTTGGCCGTCTCCGGATCGACGATGACCCGATAGCCGTGAGCGTGGAGCCATGCCAGCAGTTCGGGAACGGTGCGCGCAACCTCCGGCCGCGCTGGACGAGAGATGATAGCCGCGACTTTCGAGTGAGGAGATGAGGGAGAGCTTGCCATGTTGGAAGAGAGAAAGAAAGATTGTACAGAATTCGGAGGAAAAAGCGCTTAACCACAGGGGGCACCCTTCGACTGCGCTCAGGGCAGGCTCCGGAACACAGGGATTAGAAGAGGGCCCAGAGAAGGAACTCGCGGTTACCTTCGGCACCGAGAATGGGTGATTCGACCACGTCCGTGCGAGTGCAGTTAAGGTCCAGCAAAGTGCGCTGCACCTTCTCCACGGCCGCCAACTGAATGGCCTTGTCGCGCACAATGCCTCCCTTACCAACGAATTCCCTTCCCGCCTCGAATTGAGGTTTAACGAGAACAATCACCTGCCGGCCTCGTCGCTCATCGAAAGACGGCGGGAAGGCGGCGTCCACTACAGGAGGAAGAACCAAGGTCGCGGAAATAAACGCCACGTCGATCACGATGAGGTCTATTCTTTCGCCGATAGCCTCATTGGTCACGTAGCGGGCATTGGTCTTTTCCAGGAGCCGCACCCGAGAGTCCTGGCGGAGTTTGAAATCCATCTGCCCATAGCCGGTGTCTACTGCGATCACACGGGCTGCGCCATGCTGCAGCAAGCAATCGGTGAACCCACCAGTGGAAGCGCCGACATCGAGACAAACTTTGCCCTCGACATCGATCTGCCAGTGTTCCAGCGCGCGCTGAAGTTTGAGTCCACCGCGGCTGACGTACTTTAAGTCTTCGCCGAGCAGGCGGACTGCTGCCTTCGCCTCCACTTGTGCGCCAGCTTTCTCGAGCTTCTGGTCGTTGACCAAGACTTTGCCGGCGAGAATAAGAGCCTGGGCGCGTTCGCGAGAGGCAGCCAGTCCGCGGTCAACCAGGAGTTTGTCGAGTCTGAGTTTCAAGGTTGGCTCGGAATGAGATACAGTGGACGGCGAGCACCGCTCGCCGGAGGTTGCAGCACAAAAGTGCCAGCCCTCGCTCCGGTGCAAAATGCTGAACCGTCTCTCGCTGAGTCACTTACAAAGATACTTTCGTGCTTTTCCACAGCATTTTCCACGGTTGTGTTGAAAACTTCCTCGGCTTCGCGTTCCCTCAAGAAGAAGAGCCGCCCGCAAGGGGCGGCTCTGAAGCGAATCTTCCGGTGCGCAGCTAGCCGGCAACTTCTTCCAGCAGCTTCTGGTCAATATCGAAGTTGGAGTGCACGTTCTGCACATCGTCCTGGTCTTCGAGCGCCTCCATAAGCCGGATCATGGTGTTGGCAGCCTGACCTTCCAGCTTGATGTAGTTCTGAGGAATCATGGCAACGCTGGACGACGCCGGCTCGATTCCAGCCTTCTTCACGGCTTCGAGCACGGTCTCGTAGGCGGAGGGTTCGGTCAGTATCTCCCAATTCTCGCCATCATCGTTCAGATCCTCGCCACCGGCTTCAAGAACGATGTTCATCAGGTCGTCTTCTTTCGCCGCGCTCTTCGGAATGATGATGTCGCCCTTCTTGTGGAACATCCAGGAGACCGCGCCGGCTTCGGCCATATTGCCGCCGTTCTTGCCGAAGCAGTGGCGGATTTCGCTGACCGTACGATTGCGGTTGTCCGTGTTGATATCGAGCAGAACCGCCACGCCGCCCGGGCCGTAGCCCTCGAGAGAAAACTCCTCGTAAGTGGCGCCCGGCAGTTCACCGGTGCCGCGCTGAATGGCCCGCTTGATGTTGTCGGCGGGCATATTCTCCGACTTCGCGGCGAGAATGGCGCCGCGCAGGCGCGGGTTGGCATCAGGATCGCCGCCGCCGTTCTTTGCGGCAATGCTGATTTCCTTGATGAGGCGGGTAAAAATCTTGCCGCGCTTGGCGTCCAGCGCGCCCTTCTTGTGCTTGATTGTGGCCCACTTTGAATGGCCAGACATGGTTAGACCTCGGATTCGACGATCATAGTTGACGCGGGATTCGCCCGTAGAAACATCACAGACGGCCTCGAAAGTGTGCAGGCGAACAGGAATTATAGCACGACACGATTCCGCCGGTCGCGGCATCCACTCCAAAACCACGGGCCGAACCAGGGAACAAGATTCCGTGCGGATCGGGCAGGCGCAGAAGGCCTTATTAGGTTATTGACTCCAGTGGACATACGCCCCTACCATGCCAGCAAGGCGCCCCTGCATGACTGGCCAAGTCATAGGTCACTACCGAGTCCTCGAGAAGATCGGCTCCGGAGCCATGGGCGAGGTTTTTCGGGCGCGCGATGAAAGGCTGGGTCGCGATGTCGCTCTGAAGCTGATCCGGCCGGCTTCTAGCGACAACCCCGATCACCTCCGCCGTTTCGAACTGGAAGCCCGCGCCGCGGCGGCGCTGAATCATCCCAACATCGTCGCCATTTACGATGTTGGTTTCGACGACGGGTCTCCTTACATCGTTTGTGAATTGCTGGAAGGCCAGACCCTGCGCAAACGGCTGGCAGAAGGAGCATTACCCGTTCGCCTGGCCGCCGATTACTCACTGCAAATCACACAGGGCCTCATCGCGGCGCACGATCACCGCATTATTCATCGTGACCTGAAGCCGGAAAACTTATTTGTGACCACCGATGGGCGGGTCAAAATTCTCGACTTCGGAGTCGCAAAACTGCAATCCGCGCCGGGAGAATCCGAACGCTCTGTAGAAGACTTGACCACGGTCACCAAAAGCGGCGCTGTAGTCGGTACCGTCGCCTATATGTCGCCCGAGCAACTGCGGGGCAAGCCAGTAGACCACCGCAGTGACATCTTCAGCGAAGGCGCGATTCTCTACGAAATGTTGACCGGGCGTCGAGCCTTTCGCGGCGAGACCGAGGTAGACACAATTACCGCAGTGCTCCGGGAGGATCCTCCCGAAATCAACCTGGAGCAGGCCAGCGTCCCCATATCCTTCCAGCAAATCGTGCAACACTGTCTGGAGAAGGAGCCGGAGAATCGCTTTCAATCGGCACGCGATCTGGCGTTTGCGCTGGACACTCTTTCAAACGCTTCAGGCGGAAGGGCAATCCGCCTCGGGGCTCCGCGGTTGCAAGCGAAGATCGTCCCCTGGGCGGTGGCAGGAGTGCTTCTAGTTGCGACCCTCTTGCTTCTGGCTAATCAGTTTCGCCAGAAAACGTTCTCTCCATCTTACCGGCGTCTGACCTTTGAAGAGGGCACGGTGTACTCGGCGCGCTTCACGCCCGACTTTCGGGCGATTGCGTACGGTGCGGCCTGGAACGGCAAACCGCTGCAGCTCTTCTCCACTGTCGGGGATTCCCTTTTGACTCAGCCGCTCAACGTCACGGACGCAAACTTGCTCGCGATCTCTCGCACCGGCGAACTCGCGGTCGTACTCCACGGAGCTCACCGGGCACATCTGGAGACCGAAGGAGGAATGCTTGCTCGCACCCCTCTTGCCGGAGGTTCTCCTCGAGAGATCCTCGAAGACGTTCCGTGGGCAGACTGGGATGCAAACGGTGAGCTCGCTGTGGTCCACCACGCCGAAGGCCGCGATCGAATTGAGTATCCGATTGGTCACGTTCTATACCAAAGCAACGGCTGGATCAGTCACATTCGTTTTGCTCCACACGCCGACAAGATCGCCTTTATGGACCACCCTGCACTGTGGGATGACCGCGGGTCCGTTTGCCTCATAGACCTCAGCGGCCATGTAAGTGTGCTTTCGCCCGAATGGGAGTCTGAGGACGGCCTGGCCTGGAGCCCCGACGGGAAGGAGGTCTGGTTTACAGCCGTCGAAAAAGGCAACAACCGCGAACTACTGGCGGCCACAATGGCTGGACGGATTCGGAGAGTCCTGGAACTGCCCACAGGCATGACCTTGGAAGATGTGGCGCCGGATGGCCGAGCACTGGTGAGCCTGGATGCCGAACGTCTTGCTATGGCCACCGCCGCACGAGACGGCAAGACTACTGTGGATCTTTCCTGGCACGATTGGAATATTGCCAAAGACATTTCGCGCGATGGGCAGTCGGTCTTGTTCGAGGATTCCAGTGAAGCCGCAGGGACCCACTATTCAGTTGCCATTCGCAAAATCGACGGTACACCGCCTGTGCAACTGGGCGAAGGAAGCGCGGGTGGGCTTTCCCCGGACGGCAAATGGGCGATTTCCATTCTCCCGGGCAGCCCAGGACAGGTGAAGCTCATTCCCATCGGCCCCGGTCAAGCGCGCACGATTGCCGTACCCGGGCTGGAGCACATTCACAACGGCTCTGCCCATTTCCTGGCAGACGGAAAACGCATCACCCTCAACGCCAACGAACCCGGCCACGGGGTGCGCTGCTATCTGGTGGATTTAGATGGAGGGAAACCAATACCGGTCACGCCGGAAGGGATTACCGGCGGGCTGGTTTCACCCGACGGCCAATCCATTCTTGCCAACGAAGGCGCAGTAGTCGCAGTGTATCCAAACGCCGGGGGTGCGCCCCAACCCATCCCCAATCTCGAGCCGGGGTTTGTTCCCCTGCAGTGGTCGGAGGACAACTCCTCAGTTTATGGGTATCGTCCTGGCCAGGTTCCAACCAAGGTGTACCAGGTCAACTTAGTTACTGGGAATAAAACTCTCATCCAGGAATTGCAACCCGAGACAACTGCCGGAGTGGTTGCCATAGCCCCCGTGGTTGTGACCCGCGACGGTTCGCGCTTTGCCTACAGCTACTACCAGGTCTTCTCCGTGCTTTATATGATTTCGGGCTTGCGGTAACGCAGCCGGCGCGCCAACCGGCCCGCCTATTCCAGTGGCCCGGAAAAATCCGCCGCCACGTAATGGAAAAAAATAGACGTTGACGTATGTCCCTCCTCCAGGGCATCCCGATAATGAGGCACCTTCGTTCCCCGGTAGACCAAGCCGTCGCCCAGCGCCTGGTAAAGCGTGACGGTGCCTTCAAGAGTATCGAGGCGTATCGGCCACGAGGTGGCCAACTCCGGTTCGGGCGAAAAATCCAGACATAAGGTAACGCTGAACTCACATTGCGGCCGGTCGATGTGCTTCTTCAGCTCGGCGCCGCTCAGGTAAGACCCCAGATAAACATAAGAGGGCTTGACAACCTCTCCCGCGATGGCGCTGACCGCATTCGCAATCTGGTAATGGAAGAAGCGTGCAACACTCTCATTGTGGGCCACGTAGCGCCGCGGGCTCTGCTCGTCGCCGAGTCGAATGGTTCCCCGCCGGATCGCATGCCGATAGTAGCGGCGCAAAGCCGCAAGATTGAAAGGGTGAATCAAGTTGCCGAGAGGTACGTAGCCTTTTTCTCGAAACCGGCAGGCACCTTTCCGGACGACTTCAGCCCACTCCTCGAGACGGCGCTCGGCCCGTCCCTCCTGCGTCAAAATGCCAGCGCCGGCCAACAGGTGCATATCTCCGGGAAGTGAGTCCGGCACGGGTTCGCCTGCACGAAGACGCGAAACCACCGCTTCCAGCCGGGGACCCAGCCAAAACGGATGCAGAGCGCGTGTCGCCGGGTCACGCACCCAGGCGATCGTTCCCTGCAAGTGGAAACTCTTTAGCAAATCCTGATGCGGTTCCAGTTCAGCCGGCACCTGCCCGGGAGGCAGCACCGAACATTGCGGGTTGAGGAATAGCTGCTGAGAGACATTCTGCCAGCCGCACTGTGACTCGAGCTGTCGCTGCGGAATCAAGTGCAGCGGCAACTCGTCGAGTAGACAATGGAATTGGCCGGGGGGCAGCGTCGCGGTATGCGTTTGCCGCGACCCTACCCCCATCAGGCCTGCAATCCATTCAAGCCATGCCGTGTCTCTTACTTGTGAAGCCATCCGTTTAGGGTGAAGCGGCTGTCAGCGAAAGCCCGTGATGGGCACTCCACTGGTGTAATCTCGTGCAACACTGAGCAGGGGAAAAACACGATCTGGTTCTGCTGCGGCACGACGGTCTGATAGCTACCGGTCTGATAGCTGCCCGTGCCGACGTGCTGTTCACCTCTCCCGCGCGAATCGTGGAGGCGCAGCTCCCCGCCTTCAAACTGGCGTGGCTCGCGATGGAAAAAGTAAACGAACGTAATGCGGCGAGATGCGATCGTTTCTTGCGCGTCATCGCTGTGCGCGCCGAAAAAGTCCCCGTCATTGCTGGCCGTGATCTGAGCCTCCACGTGCGTGACCGGAAACTCTTCGATCCCGAACTGATCCAGCACCCGTGGCAGCACGCCCCGAATTCGCTCCAGGATGACTTCCTGATGTTTTCCCAAATCCATGAGCACTCGCGAGCGACGATGGTTGTGGTCGATCACTCCTGGCTCTCCGCTGGGCGAAATTACCTCGCTGTTCTGGAACTCGGCCTCATGCTGCAGCGTGTAGCCAACAAGTTCGTCGAGCTCTTGTGGAGCCAGGAACTCCTCCAGGACGACGCACTGTGCCCGAACCATCGCAGGCGCGTCCAGAACGCCGACGCTGCTGCCCGAATCAAGGTGGCTCTGTTGTGCCCCCTGCTGCACGGGTACGCTCAATGGTCGGAGACCGTGCGGCCCGCTCGGAGGTTGGGGAGAGCTTGGCGGCTGCGGTGAGCTCGAGGGTTGCGGGGACACAGGCTGATCCTTTGCAGGAGGCCGCCGTACGGAAGGCGGTTGAGGTGAGCTCGGGGGCTGGGGTGAGATGAACTGAACCATGGTGGCAGGCATGGTTTCCTCCGTCCCGGCAGGGATTCCCGAGCGAGCCAGGATCTGCTCCACAATGCTGCCACCTAATAACGCAAAAGCGCGTTGCGCCACCGTTTCACCCACCGAGCGCGCGATGGCTGCCGTTACAGCGGATTGCGTCTCCGGGCTGCTGCTGGACACTGCTCTGGAGTTTTGCAGGAGACTCATCAGCAACTCCCGCTCTCGCGGGCTCAGAATTCGTTCATCCTGCATTAACGTTTCAGAAAAGGCATCGAGAATCTGCTTCGCCGTCATTGGACACACTCCTCCCAATAGTTGGTTGAACGTTTCAGTTCCAGTTGGGCGAAATGGGGAAAGCAGCTTCGCCGAGACAGTACCACCAAGCCGGCGGATTATCAAACAGAATTTTTATTGGTGCGGACTCGCATGGCGTGGCGCTGATGAGGAAGACCTTACCGGCTAGCCATAGCGCCCACCATAGAGTGAAAAATCTTCATCCCGTCGGTGCCGCCAAGTGCAGGTTCGGAAGACCTTTCGGGATGAGGCATCATGCCGACTACGTTGCCGCCCGCGCTGCAGATGCCGGCAATATTGTCCAGAGAGCCGTTCGGATTGGCTGACGGCGAAATCTCACCGGCCAGTGTTGCATAGCGAAACA
>OBLU010003372.1_pt1 | contig 14478 bp, 9 predicted proteins | sample 1518681 | NCBI WGS metagenome assembly OBLU01 (sample SAMEA3539304, study PRJEB22396) | soil metagenome | biome: tundra; feature: field; material: soil | place: USA | collected 2010-05 | depth 0.15 m
CCCCACTCCCGATGCCGTATTTCCGCAAGATTCACTGCTGGATGCTTATTGGACGGCGGCCCGAAACAACAAAATCCCGTGGCAACTTTGGTACACCAGACTGAGACAGGTGAGCCAGAGCCAGTCCAACGATCCCGATGTGCTGAAATACCTGGGTGTGCTCGCACTGGGAGGTACGAAAAACTACGCGCTCGCCTCCGACGCTTTCTCCCGCGCTCTCAAGGGCGGGTTGCAGGAGCCCGATATCTTCCTCAACCTGGCCATCGCCCTCCAGAAGCAGGGTCGAGATGCAGAGGCCAAAACGGTGCTGGAGCAAGGGGTGTCCATCTATCCCTACTCCAACCAGATCGTCGCCAATTTGGCCTTGGCCTATGCGGCAGGCGGTGAGAGCTGGCGCGCCAACTCCCTCATTAAGCGGTATCGCCAGATCTTTCCGGAAGATCCCCTGGTGCGCGATGTTGAAGACCGCGTCAACCGTGCAGGATCTGCTACAGAACCGCCGGAAGGAGGTCGCAGTCCTGCCTTTTCTCCACCGCATTAACCGAGCGCTCTGTTGACATATTTACTTACATTTAGTATCAATGCTGTCAACATTGCGGCAGTAAAAGTGACAAACTGCAAGCGAGTATTTCTTTTCGAAGCCGCGTCTTGTTGCAATCGAACAAGCTGCTGTCTGCACTATTTGATTCACAGAAGCAAGCATGTGCCGTGTGGCTACAAAATCCAGATAAAACAAGTAGATAGAATATCTTACGGCCATTTCTCCGGTTGAAAGCCGGGCATTGAAACGGCGGGAAAACACACGAATTGGCGAGCGATTTTGCCCCAGAAGAGCATCGTCCCGACATTGGTACGACAAAGACGAGGTAAATTGGCCTGCTGGTTTCTGTATGTACATTCAAAGGCAGGAGTTTGAGCTTGAGAATTGTCAGCATCGGCGAGCTTCTTTGGGATGTCTTTGGAAATGACGAGTTTCTCGGTGGCGCCCCGGTCAATTTCTGCGTTCATGCGGAGCGGCTCCACGATTCTGCCTTGATACTCACCGCCGTAGGTTCGGACGACCGGGGACGGCGCGCGCTTGTCCGCCTGCAGGCGCTGGGCCTGACCACCGAGCTTGTTCAGTCTGCTGGAGCACTTTCCACGGGGACCGCCCTAGTCCAAAAGGCCGCCCTTGGGAATGGGAAATTTACGATCGACCGTCCAGCCGCCTTTGATTCGATCGAGCTGGACAATGTTCTTCTGACTCGAATCCAAAGCATGCAGCCCGACTGGTTCTACTTCGGCACTTTGGCAATGACGAATCCCCGGACCGAGTCGATACTGCTGGAGATGGTGCAGAAGTCGCCGCGTACGCGGCGTTTCTACGACATAAATCTGCGAGAAGGGCATTGGACTCTTGCCCTTGTTGAACGGCTGTCAGGAATCGCAACGGTACTGAAGTTGAACGAAATGGAAGCGGAACAACTCGCCGCCCTGACGACACCCGATGTGCCCTTCGAACTGGAGAACTTCTGCCGGCATTGGGCTGAAACGTTCCGGATTCTGACCATTTGCATCACGCTGGGCGGAGCAGGATGTGCCGCGCTCCACGAGGGACACTTCGAGCGTCACCCGGGCTATGAGGTTCAGGTGGCCGATACAGTGGGCGCCGGCGACTCCTTTGCGGCCGCATTTTTCCATCAGTTCGATGCCGGCTGGCCCATTGACCGGGTAGCGGCATTTGCCAACGCCGTAGGCGCGCTCGTAGCCAGCCGCGATGGAGCGACACCCTCTTGGGATATCGAGGAATGTCACGGCCTGATGACTGGTACGAAGAAACTGAACCGGACAGAGACCAACCCGCGCGGCGCATAGGCGATGCGATCGAGGAATCGATGAAGAATCCGGTCCAGCTCATCACCCATGTCGATCGGCCCTGCGATGGCGGACTACCTGAACTGCACTCACAGTTGCTGCATGAAGCCCCGATCCCGCGCACAGACAGCGGTTCCTTGGTTGCTCCACCGCTCGACTGCCTCATTAAGGAAGAAACATGAAAAAGATCGTCTTCACTCTCGTCGCCGCCTTGTCAATGCTTTTCGGCAATCCGGCCTGTTCACAAAGCCCGGCCCAAACTACCACTATCAACGGCTATCAATCCACGTGGTGGAAGGAGGCTGTGGTCTACCAGATCTATCCGCGCAGTTTCAAAGATTCCAACGGGGACGGCGTCGGCGACCTGAACGGGATCACGGAAAAGCTGGACTACCTGAAGAAGCTCGGTGTAGACGTCATTTGGATTTCTCCGCACTACGACTCGCCCAACGCTGACAATGGCTACGACATCCGCGACTACCGCAAAGTGATGAGCGAGTTCGGCACGATGGCGGATTTCGATCGCATGCTAGCCGCCATCAAGGCGCGGCATATGCGGCTGATCGTCGACCTGGTCGTCAACCACTCGAGCGACGAGCACCACTGGTTCGCCGAGTCGCGCAAGTCCAGGGACAATCCCTACCGCGATTACTGTTTCTGGCGCGACGGCCGCCCCAACCCTGCCGACCCCGCGCATCCGCTGCCGCCGAACAACTACCCCAGCTTCTTCTCGGGCTCCGCATGGCAATGGGACGAGACGACTCACCAGTTCTACCTGCATCTGTTTGCCGTTAAGCAGCCGGACCTCAACTGGGACAACCCCAAAGTCCGCCAGGATGTCTTCGCCCTGATGAAGTTCTGGCTCGACAAGGGTGTCGACGGCTTCCGCATGGACGTCATTCCCTTCATCTCCAAGCGTCCCGGCCTGCCCGACATTCCTGCGGACCAGTTGGCGCACCCCGACCACTTCTACTCCGGCGGCCCGCACCGCGACCAGTACTTGCAGGAGATGAATCGAGAGGTGCTCTCGCACTACGACGACATGACCGTGGGCGAAGCGGCGGGCATCAGCCTCGACGAGGATCCGCAACTGGTGCGCGCCACTCGCCACGAACTCAATATGATCTTTACCTTCGATGCGGTAGAACTGACCCGCGAAGGCTTTTACGGCCTGAGGGACTGGAAGCTGCCCGAGCTGAAAGCCATCTACGACAACCACTGGAAGATTCTGACAAAGGAGGATTGGGATACCGTCTTCCTCTCGAACCATGACAACCCGCGCATCGACTCGAACTTTGGCGACACCTCAAGCGACGAAAACCGCGTGCGTTCTGCCAAGCTGATCGAGACCATGATCCTGACGCTGCGCGGGACCCCGTTCATCTACGAGGGCGATGAACTCGCCATGACGAACTATCCCTTCAAGACGCTTGACGACTTCAATGACATCGAGGTCAAGAACGCCTGGAAGGAGCGCGTGGTTACAGGACAGATGACGCCAGAGGAGTTCCTGGCTCGCGCCGCTCGCTTTGGCCGGGACAACTCGCGCACGCCGATGCAGTGGAACAACTCTCCCAATGCAGGCTTCACCACGCCCGAAGCCAGACCATGGCTTGCCGTGAATCCCAACTACACTACGATCAACGCCGAGGCCGAGGAACAGGATCAAAACTCGGTGCTCCAATACGTGCGCGACGCCATCGCCCTTCATCATCGCTACAAGGCCCTCACCTATGGTGACTATCAGGACCTCGATCCGCTCCATCCGCAGGTCTATGACTACACCCGCACCCTGGCCGAGCCAAGGCAGAATCCGGAGCGGCTGCTCGTGATTCTCAACTGGAACGCCAAGCCCATTGCATACACCTTGCCCGGCGGAATGAAGGCAGGCAAGCTGCTGCTGGCAAACGTATCGGGAACAACCGAAGCAGACACAGGCACTCTGCGACTTGGCGCATGGGAGGCGCGCATCTACAGCTTCTGAGCTGCCGCTTCAAACCCGAGAATAAGCTGCGGCTAATTCTAACTGCGATTTGTCGATTGTCTCGTGACCAGGGTGAAATCGACCATGCAGTTGGCCTGCCCGATCTTTTGTACCAGCGAGATTGTTAGTGTAGCGCGGAAAATGAGTTAGATAACTCGCCGCCGCAGTCGGGGGTGTGGGAAAGTGGGAAGGGTTGTTTGCTTTCCACTTTTCCATACCTGTACCTCGCCAAAATCCCATCCGGGCGCGAAAAACACTGACTCTTAAGTGATGAGCAGTTTTGGAGGGGATTTCCAATCTCGCCCTGGCCCAAGTCAAGCGAATGAGCCGGACAAGGCCATTCCTCATTTCAGTGCGGCGTTCAAACCCTCCCAACAAGCCGGCCAGAAGCCTGTGGATGCCGTTTTCTGTGAGACATTTGCCTATGCACTCGCGGCCGTCGGTAAGAAGGTCCAGGCCATCGATATGTTTCAGTTGGCGGCTGACCGGGGTGGCGCCAGGCCTGACGTGTTCGACGCCATCGGCTCGCTCTATGCTCAATTAGGCAAGTGGGATGAGGCACGACCCCAGTTCGAGCGCGCCCTATCTATGGATAACTCCTTTGTGCTGCCGCGCATTCATCTAGGCATCGTGTATCGCCAGCAACTTCAATACGAGGCAGCCCTATCATCTCTTGGGACAGCGATCGCCCTGGAGCCGGCCAATGCCTTGGCCCAGTTTGAATACGGACGAACACTGGAGGCTGTGGGTCAGGACGAAGCCGCAACGCCGCATCTGGAAGAGGCGATCAAGCTCAATTCCGAGCTGCCCGATGTTCAAAACGAACTGGCCATGGCCCTCCAGCGGCTGGGCCGCCAGCAGGAGGCGATACCCTGGTTTCGGAAAGCTCTCGAACGTCTGCCGGACAACGTCAGCGTCTCGACCAACCTGGGCCTTGCGCTTACTCTTACCGGCAAGGCCAAAGAAGGTATCAACTACTTTCAGCACGCCCTGGCAGCGGACCCCAGGGCCGCGGTCATCCACAAGGACCTGGGCGTGGCTCACGTGCAGCTCTCTGCCTTCGACGATGCCATCGCGGATTTCCAGGCCGCACTGGCGCTCGATCCGAACGATCCCCAGCTCCATTACGACCTCGGACTCGCCTACAAGTTCAAAGACCGCGTAGATGACGCCATCGCGGAGCTCAGCCGCGCAGGCCAGATGGACCCAACGCTTCAGGCCCCCCTACACGTTGGGTATCCTCTACATGCAGGTCGGGCGACTGGACGAGGCTGTCGTCGAGTTGAAGAAGGCCGTGGCCCTCCGCCCGGAGAATGGCGATGCCTGGGCGATCCTGGGCAGCACGCTGAAGCAGGACTCCCGGCTCGAAGAGGCGAGGGATGCGCTCGAAAAAGCGATCCCGCTCATGCCCAGCCAGCCCGGTCCGCTTGTTACATTGGCGGCTGTGCTGGCTGAGCAGGCCAGCGCCGCCGCCTCAGCCGCCGATGCCAGCCAGGCGGCCGGAGACCAGCAGAAGGACGATCAGCAGCGAAACCTGGTCAGTGAACTGCGGAGTCAGGCCACTGAGTGTCGCCGTCAGGCCGCCGAACTCAGCCGCGCGGCTGTCAATCGCCAGAAGGCGTCCTTCGCCCTGAACGCCGGCAATCAACTGCTGTTGCGCGGCCAAATCGCCGATGCTGTTGCCCGTTATCAGGAATCCATTGCTGCCGATGCCACCTTCGCAGAGGCGCACAGCCAGCTTGCTGTCGCCTTCGAGCGGCAGGGCCGCGCGGACAATGCCGCAACCGAACGTGCTAAGGCCAAGGACCTCGCGCCAGCCAGGTAGGATGCTCTTTGTGCGTTGTCCCTGGCGCCTTTGCAGCATTTCCCGAATCGGTCCATAGTGGCCCGCCCCTTGAGAGCATCCGCCCCCAAAAAGCCGCCGCGGTTTCGAGTGCATTGCAATGCTCTTCCAAACGGTTCTGCGGAATGGTCGCACACTTCGGCGAGCGTCGGAACCAACACCATCTTGGATAAGAAACGGAACCAAGCTCGAATGGGCATCAAACGATGGTTCAACCTTACGAGACTCTGCCAAAACGAATCGCTATTGTTCAAGGAACTCGCGTTCAACACATTGGTGAGCGTTGCTCAGCGATGCTATAGTTCTCGCTGCCGACCAAGGAGGCAACCTATGGCTCAGTTCTTTTCGAATAGTGTGCGCGCGGGAATCCGCTCGCTTGGGTCAGCTGCCCTCACAACCGCCATCCTAACCATTTTCAGCCTTTCGACAGGCACACTCGGCTTTGCGGCAAACGCTCAGGCCGCATCCAGGCCTGATCCTTGGTGGAAGCACGCCGTCGTCTACGAAATCTACCCGCGATCCTTTCAGGACTCCAACGGGGACGGCATCGGCGACCTCAACGGGATCACTTCGCGCCTCGACTACCTCAAGAGCCTGGGAATCGATGCCATCTGGGTATCCCCTATGTACCCCTCGCCGCAGGTTGACTTCGGCTACGACATCTCCAACTACGAGTCAGTCGATCCCCAGTACGGCACCCTTGCCGACATGGACCGTCTTATCGCCGACGCGAAGAAGCGTAATATTCGTGTGGTCCTGGATATGGTGCTCAACCACACCTCGGACAAGCATCAGTGGTTTGTCGACTCCGCCAGTTCCCGCACAGATCCCAGGCACGACTGGTACGTCTGGAATGATGGCAAGCCCGGCACCGGTCCCGGCTCTCATGAAGGCCGCGTGCCGCCCAATAACTGGGTTTCGGGCTTCGGGGGGTCGGCATGGGAATGGGTCCCCGCCGTGCACCAGTTCTACTACCACGAGTTCTACAAGCAGCAGCCGGACCTCAACTGGCGCAACCCCGCGGTCGAGAAGGCGATGTTCGACTCCATGCGTTTCTGGCTTGACCGGGGCGTCGCCGGCTTCCGTCTCGACGCCATTCCAAATCTCTTTGAAGATGTGCAACTCCGTGACGAGCGCGAGCTAGGCGGCACCAATGCCCAGGGCGATCCCAACCTCGACGACTCACTCACCAACAATCTCCCCGAGGTTCACGACGTCATTCGTCGGATGCACGCGATGGTCGCCAAGTATCCTGGCGACCGCGTCCTGATCGGCGAGACCTACCTGCCCAACACCGCCGAACTCGATAAGTGGTACGGCGGCGCCGCCCACGACGAACTCCAACTGCCCATGGACATGCTCATGGGCTTCCACGGCAATCACGACAAGCTCAATGCCGCTAGCTTCCGCCAGCACATTGAAGAAGTCGAAACCCAGATTCACGGCTCACAGCCTCTCATCGTCTTCGACAACCACGACAACGTCCGGGCCATCGATCGCTACGGCGACGGCACGCACAACGACCAGATCAACAAGCTGCTCGCTACCTTGCTCTTCACCACCCGCTCAACGGCTCTGATGTACTACGGCGAAGAACTCGGCATGACGACTACCACGCCAACGCGGCGCGAAGACGTGAAGGACCCCATCGGCATCACTGGCTGGCCCAAAGAAAAGGGCCGCGACGGCGAACGCACACCGATGCAATGGGACGCGGGTCCACAGGCCGGCTTCAGTACCAACGCGCAGACCTGGTTGCCCATCCCGCCAAGCTACAAGACCGTCAACGCCGCAGTCGAATCCAAAGATCCCAACTCCGAGCTTGCGTGGTTCAAGCAACTCATGGCTCTGCGCCACACCAACCCCACTCTGCGTGACGGCAGCATGACAATGCTCGACACTACGAATCCCGACGTTCTTTGTTACCTGCGTTCGAATGCCTCAGGCACTGCGGTCGTCGTCGCGATGAACTTCACCGGAGAATCCAGGAACATTTCGCTCGATCTCACCAGTGCAGGCATTACCAGCGCCACCGTCAAGACACTGGCTGCGGACGACGCCTCGCTCAACTCCACTACCACGTTGAAGAACGTCACACTGCCGCCTTATGCAAGCTGGGTGGCAGCCGTAAAGTAACTCCGGCGTAGCTCGGGGCCCGGCACCGCAAGCAATCGCCGGGCGGCTCTACGTGGGGTTGCAGCGCGAGGACCGAGACCATGCTCACAAAGCGCACTCTCGCAGCCATCCTCTTGCTTGCCGCTGTCGCGGCGACGGCGCAGTCACCCACCGCAGCGAACCCCGCAGACATCCGTGAGTACATCACCAGCGGCTGGGATACGCTGTCCCGCTCCATGTCCGAGTGCAAATCCGTCGTCGACCCGAAGGTACAGACGACGCCCGTTCTCTATCTCCCCACCGATCTCCCCACTCCACCTGCGGTCGCCGCCATGCAGGCCAACTGCCACGTCGAGGTCGACCATCTCCCACGCGTCATCCATCGTATTGGAGATGTCCGCCCTACGGAGCTGGCCGTCGAAGGCCTGCTCTATTTGCCCAACCGCTACGTCGTCCCCGGCGGCCGCTTCAACGAGATGTACGGATGGGATAGCTATTTCATCCTCCTCGGCCTTGTTCGGGGCGGCCGCAACGACCTCGCGCGCGGCATGGTTGAAAACTTCTTTTTTGAGACCGAAAACTACGGCGCGATCCTGAACGCCAACCGCACCTACTTTTTCACCCGCTCGCAGCCGCCCTTTCTCTCTTCGATGATTCGCGAAGTGTACGAGCACCCCGCCACCGGTACGCAGCCCGACCTCAAATGGCTCGCCCGCGCATACGAATACGCGCAGCGCGACTACGCTCTGTGGACATCGGTCGAACATCGGGCAGGAAGCACAGGCCTTGCCCGGTATCACGACCTCGGAGAAGGCCCTGTCCCCGAGATGGCCGACGACTCCAGCTACTACCCAGACGTGATTCGTTGGCTGCTTGCGCATCCCGCCGACCATCCCGAGTACCTCGTCGACGGTCCCGCCCAACCAACTCCGGCACAAGCCGCGGCCCTTGCCAAAACAAGCTGCGACATTGCCGCCTCCCACGTGTGTGCCTCGGCCGTCGTCGACGGGCATAGGCTCTCAGCAGCCTACTACCGGGGCGACCGCGCCATGCGCGAGTCGGGCTTCGACACCAGCTTTCGCTTCGGTCCGTTCTCCGGCTCCGCCGACCAATACGCACCGGTCTGCCTGAACAGCCTGCTCTTCAAATATGAGAAGGACATGGCGCATTTCGCCACACTGCTCGGCCGCACCCTCGAGGCGAAGACCTGGGAGCGCCGCGCTGCAGCCCGGCAGACCGCGATCAATCGCTACCTATGGGACGCCGGCCAGGGCCTTTACCTTGACTACAACTTCACGACAGCCAAACGCTCGTCCTACCATTTCATCGCCACCTTTTACCCGCTGTGGGCAGGCGTTGCCAGCCCCAGACAGGCCACCGCGGTCCATGACCATCTCGCTCTCTTCGAGCGCCTCGGCGGTCTCGCCACCAGCGACTACTCTTCCGGCGTGCAGTGGGATCTTCCCTTCGGCTGGGCGCCAACGAACTGGCTGAGCGTCTCCGGCCTCGACCGTTACCGCTATCACGAGGACACAGCGCGCATCGCGCGGGATTTCTCCAAGTCCATCCTCGACAACTTTCTGCACGATGGAACGATTCGCGAGAAATACAACGTCGCCGATGGCTCCGCCAATATCAAAGTCGCCGCTGGCTACACAAGCAATGTTGTCGGCTTCGGCTGGACCAACGCCGTTTATCTCAAGCTTCAGGATATCTTGGCAGGAGCGCCGGCCACTCACTAGCGATTCCATCCTTGATTCCAAGCTGCGCCGGCATCACCAGCTGAGAGTCACCACTTGGCTCACATAGCCGGTACCCGGCCCAAAGCTCACCCGAAGCTCATCTCCAACCAATTCGGCGCCTTCAACCTTCATCGTCAAAGCATCATCATTACGACGCGCTTGCAGCAGCGTTTGCGTGCCCGCCACTCCCTCCAGTTCCAACCGCAGTGACCGTCCCTCGATCTTTTCGCGAAGCACCTTCATCTGAGCCGTTCTCGCTCCGCGCAAGGGCAGTCCATGCCCCACGCTGACCTCCACTGCCGGCAGCGGCACACGCAGCGTTGCCCCATCTCCCGGCGCGCCCTCCAGTCGCACCGGTACACCCTCCACCTGCCGCAGCGAAATCCGCATCGACGCGCCTTCGCGCTTGTAGTTCACATCGATTACCGACTCGCCCACGCGCAGCCGCTTGACCTCGGCCTGATTCCAGTCCGCGGGTATGCGCGGCGTCACCTTCAGGCGATGATTCAGTCCATCGGCCTCAATCCCGAACATTCCCCGCAGCACCGGCGTCACCACCATCGCCGACGACCAAAGCTGATGACTGGTGCTCCTGCCAAACGGCTCGAAGAGGTCTCCCGAAAGCAGCTCTGTTACGGCGCCCAGATCCTGCGCCGCCGTCAGATCGGCATTCTGCATCGTGCCCTGGTATCCGGCGAGTGAATTACCCGCGCGATACTGCGCCATGGCGGCCCATCCGGTAAACAGCGGCCACACCGATCCCTGGTGATAACTCATCGAATCGTAAAGCGGATCGCTCCCGGCCACGTCGCGCAGTCCCCAATCCGTCGCAAAGTCGTGCGATGCCCACCGCCGCAAACTGGCCTGCGGATGATCCAGTCCCGCGCCGCCATTCCACCACGCAATCGCCGGATAGATCGTCGCCGCCGTATCCACCTTGCCATCGCCATTCCAACTGAAGGCATAGGCATCCGCACCGGGCCGGTAGTATTCGTGTTCGATCGTGTCATGCAGTCGTTCCGCGCGCGTTTTGGCCCCGCTCGCAATCGCGTCCTCGCCCAGCACTTGCCCCAGATCGGCCATCGCCCGCGACGCCTGCTCGTCCAGCAGCGCCAGATAGACCTCCTGCTTGGGCATCCCCGGCGGCCAGCTCTCCACCCATCCCGTGCCCTGCGCGTTGTCGTAGATTCCATCCCCATCCGCGTCATGCGTGGTTTCAAAGTTCCACGCCTTCATCACCGCCTGACGATGCGCGAGCAGAAACGGCACATCGCCGCTGGTCCGCACGTAATCCCACATGGCAGTCAGAAGCAGCGGCGTCGAATCCGCCGCGGCGTACTCATACGGCAGCGCTTTCCAGTCCACATTCGCTGCCGTCTGCGAGTACTCATGCATCACCTTGCCGTCTCCTCGCTGTCGCGCCAGCAAGAACTCCAGCTCCGTCCTGGCCAGCGCAAAGTCGCCAAAGCTGTCGATCGCATACAGAGTATAGAGCGCATCGCGCCCAAAGAACCAACCGAACCCGGGACGAGCCGAGTCACCCGACGCATAGTATCCGGCCACCAATCCCATCTCGCCGCCCGGAGCCTTGGCGCGCAATTGACTGATCGAGGTCTCCGCCCAGCCGAAGTCCGCGTCGAGTGCCGCATCCGGAGTCACAATCTCGGTCAGCGTCTTCTCCCGCTCGCGATACCGCGCCGCATGCTCGGCATAGATTCCCGGCAAACCCTCCTCCAACCCCGCGAGCCTGGCCGCCAATGCCGTGTTCGTCGCCGTCTCCTTCGTCTCCCCTACCGCGAAGAGCAGCGGATACACCCGACCCGCGTCCGTCTTCGGATCCACGTGCAGCCGAAACTCCAGCGGATGTACCTGCGGCCGCTCCTGGTAGGGCGCCATCACGCCGGAGGTCGCCCCAGCAAGCGCCACGGCTCCCGCAATATCCGGAAAGTCCGTATGCAGTACGTAGAACCCGCTTGCCCCTTGCGCCACCCATTCCGCAGCCGGCGACCCGCTGCTCAGTTCCGGCCACATCTTCCGCATCTCCGCGGTAAAACGAAACGTCAGCTCTACTGGCCGCACCGAGTCCACCTGGAACAGCGCCACGGCTCCCGTGCCATCGGCAACGCCCTCCGGCGCAAACATGATCTGCCTTACCGTCAGCGCGATATGCGCGTACGTGATCGTCGTTCGGTCGGGCCGCACCTCGATCTCCCGCGCCATCGTGTTCAAATCGATCGGCACCGGATATCCCTCGACATTCGCCTCGATCGTCAGGTGGCTCAGCACCTTCGCCGGCAGCACCCAGGCCTCGAATACGCCCTGCTGTTGCCCGACGATCATCCCCTGCGGTCCAGCCACCGTAAACGGCTCTCCTGTCTGCACCGCCTGTCGCAGCACCGGTCCATCCTCGCGCAGTGGAAATGCCTTTCCTGGATGCAAATCCGGCTGCTGCGCCAATGCGCTCAAACTGGCCAGCACGGCGCAAAAAACCACCGATCGAGAGATCATCGGAATACCTCGCAAAATGCAGCCCTATTCTAATCCACAAGCTCGTTCCGCCAAGCCGGCGGCAAGGCGGATCTTCAATGTGTATGCAGCTAAATAACGAACCGGCGGCAACGGGGCGTTCTCTGCATTGTGGCTTGCTGGCCGGAATCATTCCTAAGGCAATTAGTGAAGTACCCGGTCGTTTGTGGCATCGGCCCCGTCAGTTCATCGTTGCAGCGCTTCAACAGATTGTCGTCCACCCGGACCGGAGCGGGGAGGCTGATGGCATAAGCAGGAGCGCACTCCTCGCCCCCGCTGTTTCAGCGGACCAGGAAGAGTGAGAAGGAATCGCCCGGAACCTCGATATGGACGGCTCCATTGAGCACGGAGGCAGAACCGTTGTCAGCCGGTGCGAGGGGTTGGAGTTGCTTGCAGGCTTCCAGTGCTGTGCTGCCGGCGGGAATCGTGAGGCTGCGGGGCACGGGCTTCGTATTCAGGACCGCGAGGACAGCTTCCTGAGCATGATCGCCTGTGCATCCGCTGAGGTTGGCAGTGCGGACGAAGACGAATGCAGTTTCGTCCGCGAACAGATCCTGCTGTGCGGCTCCCTGAAGAGCGGGATGGCTCCTGCGAGCAGCGAACAGCGCAGCGGTCCAGTCGAATGTCGATTCCTGATCCGCGTCGCGGGTAGCCGCAGCGAAGGCTGAGGGCTGGGTGTTGGATACCTCCTGGGGAAAACCGCCAGGAAAGTCGTGCCGGTTGTCCGGGTCTTCCCCTCCGGGCATGGCGATCTCGTCTCCTGAGTAAAGCTCCGGTGTGCCGCGCAAGGTCGCAAGCAACCCCAGTGCCTCCTTGAGGCGGGGAAGCGAGCCCTTAGCTTCAGTCAGGAAGCGGGTCGTGTCGTGATTGCCGAAGAAATGAACCAGACGATCAGGATGCGGATAGAGCGAGTCCTGACGGAGGATCGCAGCCAGCTCCGTCATGGGCTTGTCATGGGTGAGTACATCGCGCACGGCAAAGTAGACCGGGAAATCGAAGGGGGTGTCGAGGCCGGTATCGATGCCCATGTGCTCGCGGCCGCCGGCGAAGTAAGAGGTGACGGTCGGATCGCCGTTAAAAACTTCGCCCACCGTCGTCAAGCGCGGAAAAGCCTGGTGAAGCGCGGCGTGGAAGTCATGCCAGAAGGCGCGTCCAACGTAAGGAAATGTGTCGATGCGGATGGCGTCAATCTGCGCCGTCTCTACCCACCAAAGAGCGTTCTGGATGAGGTATTGAGAGACTAGCGGGTTCTCCTGGTTCATGTCCGGCATGCCATCGACGAACCATCCCTCCGTGAGTTGGCGCCAACTCGCTTTGGCGGCATGGGGATCGATGAGGTTGTTGAAGTCGCCCTCGGAATGGGTGTGGTTGGCGACGGTGCCGTGGAACCAGTCCGGCGCCGGGGGGTCGCTTACCCATGGGTGCAGAACTCCAATGTGGTTGGGAACCATGTCGATCACCAGTTTCATGCCGCGGGCATGGAGGCCGGAGGAGAGATGCCGATAGTCGTCCAGTGTGCCAAAATGGCGGTCCACGGCATAAAGGTTGGTAGCGGCGTACCCGTGGTACGAGTCGGTCATGGCACCGTTGTCATAGACTGGCGTGGTCCACAGGGCGGTCACGCCCAGCGATTGCAAGTAGTCTAGATGCTGTTCGAGGCCTGCAAAATCGCCTCCGTGCCAGCCTTTCGGCCTGGAGCGATCAAGACCGGCCGCTTGGCCGTTATCCTTGCTGCCGCGGGCAAAGCGATCGGTCATCACCAGGTAAATCAGGTCGCTGGGAGAGAATCCTCGGTGCGCCTCTGCCGGCTCGGTGCGCGCCTTGAGTTCCCAGGAGCGGCTTGCGCTGCCTTCAGCGTCGCTCGCTTTGATCTGGATGGTCTGCGGCGCAGCCCCCGGCGGTCTTGAGCCAAACAAAAGCCCAGTGGCCATTTGCTGATACCTGAGTACGTGCCGGTGCAACGCCCTTTGCAGTAACGGAAAAGTGCGCCTGAGCCAGGCCGGAACCGTGGACCAGCAGCATCGGTTCGGGCAGTTGTACGAACCAATCGGGCGGGTCGATGTTGTCGATAACCGGCTTCTCGGCTGAAAGCCGCGTCACGGCCGATGCGGTGAAGAGCAGAAGAAAAAGTGCGCGGAACATCTTCAATCTTGGGCTTCCTGCTTCGGCCCTGAACCGACACAGTCTACCACTATCGCAGCACTCTTAACTCTCCCCCGGTATCCGCACAGTGGCGCCGTTGCGGAGTTTGATCTCTCGCCGGATTGTTGCCCGGTAGGGTTGGTGGGTCAGTTTGAAGGGCACGGCTTTCGGCCCGTGAATCGAACAACACGGGATCACTGGGCTTTGGCCCCAGAGGCAGCAGTTCTAAATGGCCAAGGGAACCCAGATCGCTATTTTCCTCAGCGTCGCAC
>OBLU010003373.1_pt1 | contig 14478 bp, 6 predicted proteins | sample 1518681 | NCBI WGS metagenome assembly OBLU01 (sample SAMEA3539304, study PRJEB22396) | soil metagenome | biome: tundra; feature: field; material: soil | place: USA | collected 2010-05 | depth 0.15 m
CGGGGAGGTTTCGCCCGTGCACGAAGGGCAACGCCAGGAGCGCGGCCGCGAGCGGAAGGAGGAAAAGGAGCAGCCCGGGAAAGAGGCAGCGCTCGATCGGCGTGGGCCACTCGGTGAAACCCCGCCACGTGCGATTCAACGGATCCATGTTGAGCCAGTCCTTCGGCAGGGCGGAGTATTCGCGTGCCTCTTCTGCTCCGCGCGTGAAGCCGTAGAGCTTCGCGGCCCTCTGGTAGGGAATGAGGAACGGGAGGAGCGCGAGGCCTGCGATTCCGAGCGCGAGCGCGCCGCGCTTCAGCCCCGCCCAGTCGCGCTCGGCCCGGTGGCGGAACGCGAGGATGAGGCCCGTGGCCGCGAGCGGGATGAGCGTCAGGACCAGCCAGTGGATGACCGAGAGGCCGTTCAGGAAGAACGCCGCGCCAAGCCACGCCGCGCGTCGCGGCGTCCTTTCGCGCACGAAGAGGATGAGCGCCTCGAGGAGGATCGGAATCCAGCCCGAGAACAGGTACGGAAGGTGGGGCATCTGGCCGAAGCGGTACGGCACGAACGCGAATGCGATGCCGGTCACCCACGCCGCGCCCGTCGAGCCCGTCAGCGTGCGCCCGAGCCGGAACGCGCCGTAGCCCGAGAACGCAAAGCCGAGCAGCGTCGCGAGGCCGTGCACGGTCAGCGGGCGCACGCCGAACGCGAAGAGAGGGAAGAACGGCAGCGCGATGCCGTAGTTGTGCTCGCTGAAGGCGAGGCTGTACTTCATCGGGAAAGAGACGTTTCCGTCGAAGAGGTGGAGGGGATCGTGAAACGTCTGGTGAAAATCCCACCAGAGAGTCCACGACACGAGATAGGGATCTCCGGCGTCCGAGCAGTAATCGCGCACGTGGAGAACCCACGGCCACGTCATGACGGCGGTCAGGCCGAGAAAAGCGAGGCACACGAGAATTTCGGGGAGAAGACGGCGCAGGCGCTCGGGCATGCGCGGCGATTCTACGTTCCGGCTTGCGTCCGCGAGGCCGCTCGTCCGCGAGGGCTCCGCGCCCCTCAGACCACCGCGGCCAGCTCGTAGAGATAGTCCACGAACGAGCGCACGGCGCCGTCGTAGCCCGACACCTTCGGGTTCGAGGACTCAATCACGTAATACTCGTCGGGGGCATGCGCGCCGCTGCCGTGGCCGAGGCCGAAGTGACCCGCGGCGAGGCTGAGCGGAGCGGACGTGAACACCCAGCCGGGATACGAGCCGGCGTTGCGCGGCCAGAGGATCGGGTCGAGGCCGGTACGCCGGTAGGTCGCCATCTGGGCGCGGATGAGAGCCGCATCCGCGGGCGAATCGGTCGGATCGTATCCGCCGCTCGCGTTCACCTCGATGTCGCCGAAGCCGCGCTTCGCGAGGTGCGCCTTCAACGCGGCGACCGCGTTCGTGTAGGTCATGTCGGGGACGAGGCGGAGATCCAGCTTCGCGACCGCGCGGTGCGGCAGCACGGTCTTGCCACCCGGCCCCGTGTAGCCGCCCACGAGCCCCTCGATGTTCACGGTGGGCGTGTAGAGGAATTGCTCGAGGGAGGCGCGCCACGGCAGGTCGTGCGCCCAGCGCTGGGCGCCGAGAGCGCGCTTGGCCGTGGCCTCGTCGAGGCGGGCGGCGGCGCGGTCGAGGATCTCCTTCTCCTTCGCGGAAGGAGGCCGGACCTTGTCGGCGAAACCGTCAATCGCCGGATCGCCGTCGCCGTTCACGAGCGTCGCGAGCGCCTGTACGAGATGAAACGCCGGACTGTCAAGGCGCGCCCGATTGCTCGAGTGGACGTCTTTCGACGGCCCGCGGCCCCATTTTTCGCCGCTCGAGACGAGCTCGAGCTCGACGACGCCCTTCGCCCCGAGCGAGACCGTGACGGCGCCATCCGCCTCCTGCGACGCGGACGGCATGAAGACGCCCGTACAGCGCGCGAGCGCGGCGGTCACGTCGGGCCGCCGCACGACTTCCGCGAAGTGCGGCGAACCGATCTCCTCCTCGCCCTCGGCGACGAGAACGAAGTTGACCGGCGGCTTTTTCCCGGCTCCGCGAATGGCGTGGAGCGCCGCGAGAAACGCGGACTCGGGCCCTTTCTGGTTCACGGCCCCGCGGCCCACGACGACCTTGCCGAACCCCGGCTGGTCGACGAGCGCCGCGTCGAACGGCGGCGACGACCACTCGGAGGGATCGGCTTGCTTCACGTCGTACATGAAGTAGAGGCCCACGGTGCGTTTCGCGCCCGCGTCGAGCGTCGCGAAAACGCCCGGCTTGCCGCTCGTGTCGGCCCGTGCGGCGTTCTGGAAGCCGGCGTCCTTCAAGAGCTGGATCATCAGCGCGCATCCCTCGTTCGTCCCGCGGTTTTCGGCGGCAATCGACGGGACCCGGATCCAGTCCTGCAGGCGTTTGACGGACTCGTCGTGGCGGCGCCCGATCTCGGCATAGATGGTGGAGAGGTCGCCGGCGGCGAAGGCAAAGCGGGGGAGGGACGACACGGCTGCCGTGGCTGCGGCCGCGCCGAGGAGGTCGCGTCGGTTCATCGGCATGGGCCGAGTCTACCGCTGGGGCTATGCTTTCCGTCGATGTCGGAATCGGACGGCCCGGCCAAAGGGGGAGGCGCCGGTGGGAGCTCCGATCTTTCCCGGGATCTGACGGCCGCGACGCCGCCCGGGAGCGCCCCTCGTCCTCCTGCGCCCTCGATCAGCGGGACGACTCTCCAGCACTTCGAGGTGCTCGAGCGGATTGGAGCGGGCGGATTCGGCGAGGTCTACCGGGCGCGGGATACGCGCGTCGACCGGATGGTTGCGCTCAAAGTTCTGCCGGAGGATTTCCTGGAAGGTGAAGAGAGGAGAGTGCGCTTCGAGCGGGAAGCGAAGCTGCTCGCGAGCCTGAACCATCCCGGGATCGCCACCCTTTACTCCTTCGAAGAAATCCCCGGTTCTCTCTCCTCTTCGTCCTCCGTGCCTTCTCCGAAGCGCCACGTTCTCGTCATGGAGCTCGTCGAGGGGAAGACGCTCCACGCCGCCCTCGCGAAGGGACCGCTTCCCATCGCCGACGCGCTGTCGATCGCGATCCAGATCGCCGACGCGCTCGCCGAGGCGCACCGGGCCGGGATCCTCCACCGCGACATCAAGAGCGGCAACATCATGCTGACGTCCCGCGGTCAGGTGAAGGTTCTCGACTTCGGCCTCGCGAAGCGCCTCGAGAGCGGGCCCGCGGCCGGCGCCGGACCCGAGCTGACGCGCGAGGGGACGACGCTGGGGACGCTCTCGTACATGTCGCCCGAGCAGCTCCTCGGCAAGGCCGTCGACGCCCGGAGCGACCTCTTCTCGTTCGGCGTCGTCCTCTACGAGATGGTCACGGGGCGGCTCCCGTTCGAGGGGAGCACGACGGTCGCCGTCGCGGACGCGATCCTGCACGGGGCGCCGCGGGATTTCGGCGACAAGGTCCTGCCCGAGAGACTGAAGTCGATCATCCGGAGGCTCCTCGAGAAGGACCTGGCGAAGAGGTATGCGAGCGCCGAACAGGTCAAATCTGAGCTGAGCGGGCTGGAGGCCTCAATGGCCCCGGCGCGACCAGCCGGGCTTTCGCGCCGGGGCCGCGTGCTGATCGCAGCTGCGGCAGTCGTCGCCGCTCTCGCAGGCGGGTGGCTCTGGCGCCGCGCCTCCCGGGCGCGGTGGGCCCGCGAGGTGGCGACGCCCGAGATTACGCGGCTCGTGGCCGCAGAGGATTTCACGAGGGCCGCGACGCTGGCTCGCGAGGCGATCGCCGTCCTCCCGAAAGATCCGACGCTCGAGAAGCTTTTCGCGCAGGCGACGATGGACGTGTCCGTCGAGAGCATCCCGCCGGGCGCGGACGTGTCGTACCGCCCCTATCGCGGGGACCCGGGGCGCTGGGAGACCCTCGGGCAGACTCCGCTCGTGAAGGCCCGCGTCCCGAAGGGCTTCTACTTCTGGCGGATCGGAAAACGGGGATTCGAGAACGCATTCGAGATCGCGCCGACCTGGCTCATCGCCCCCGCTCTGGCTCCCAGGCTGACCTTCCGGCTCGACCCTGTGGGGAGCGTCCCGGCCGGCATGGTGCGTGTGCCGGGCGGAAAGATCGGGCTCGCGATCCCCGGGCTTGAGCACCTTCCGGAGGTCCCGCTCGACGACTATCTGATCGACCGGCACGAAGTCACAAACGAGGAATACAAGAAGTTCGTAGACGCCGGGGGCTACGAGAAGCGCGACTTCTGGAAGCAGCCGTTCGCGCGTGACGGGCGATCGATTCCATGGGACGAGGCGGTCGCTCGTTTTCGCGACACGACGGGGCGCCCCGGTCCCGCCACCTGGGAGCTGGGCAACTTTCCGAAGGGATTGGAGAAGCACCCGGTGGCCGGCGTGAGCTGGTACGAAGCCGCCGCTGCCGCGGAGTTCGCCGGAAAGAGCCTTCCCACCGTCTACCACTGGAATTGGGCCGCGCAGACGCAGGCCAGCCAGCTGATCGCGCCGGGAAGCAACTTCCAGGGCGCGGGGACGGTTCCGGTCGGGGGCGACGGCGCCGTCAGCGGCTTCGGCACGACGGACATGGCGGGCAACGTCAAGGAGTGGTGCCTGAACGAGGGCGCCGCCGGCGGAAAGCGGTTCATCCTGGGCGGGGGTTTCGGCGAGCCGGCCTACATGTTCATCGATCGGGACGCGCAGTCGCCCTGGGACCGCAGGGCAAACTACGGATTCCGATGCGTCAAGCTTTCCGCGTCGCCGGCCTCCGCCGCGGCCGGGAGGATCGAAGCTCCGTTCCGCGACTTCTCGAAGGAGAAGCCGGTCTCGGACGAGGTCTTCCGCGCGTACAAGGGGCTCTACGCCTACGACAAGGGCGAGCTTGACGCCCGCGTCGAGGAGACGGAGACGACCGAGGACTGGACGCGGGAGAAGGTCAGCTTCGCGGCGGCGTACGGCGGCGAGCGCGTCGTCGCCCATCTCTATCTTCCGAGGAACGCCGTCCCGCCATACCAGACGGTCATCTACTTTCCCGGCTCGAACACCATTCACGCGGACCGGTTCAGCCTCGGGCAGTTTGCCGACTTCATTCCGAAGAGCGGCCGGGCGCTGATGGCCCCGATCTACAAGAGCACCTTCGAAAGACGCGACGAGCTGAGGTCCGATACCCCCGCGCCGACCGCTCTCTGGCGCGACCACATGATCGCGTGGTCGAAAGACCTCGGGCGGTCCATCGACTACCTCGAAACGCGGAAGGACATCGACCGCGGGCATCTCGCATACCTGGGCCTGAGCTGGGGGAGCGCCGTCGCGCCAATCGTCCTCGCGGTCGAAGACCGCTTCAAGGTGGCCGTCCTGCTTTCGGGCGGCCTGCAGTTTCAGACGGCGCTGCCCGAGGCGGACGAGATCAACTTCGTATCCCGTGTGAGGATCCCCATCCTGATGGTGAACGGCCGGTACGACCACTTCTTCCCTGTCGAGTCATCACAGCTTCCGCTTTTCCGCCTGCTCGGTACGCCCGCGAAGGACAAGAAACACGTCATCTACGAGTCCGGCCACGCGCCGCCCCGCAAGGATTCCATCCACGAAAGCCTCGACTGGCTCGACAAGTACCTCGGGCCGGTGAAGCGGTAGGCGTCTCAGAAGCCCTGACGACCACCGGGCACGAATCGGGAGGCTCCGGCGGACGAGCGGGACATGCCGGAGGCCGGGGCCTCGAAGGGGCTCTCCGGGGACTCCGGGCGCGAGGCGGGGCGTTCCCCGATGAGGACGTCGAGCGTGCGCGTCTCCCCGTTGCGGGAGAGCGATAGCGCGGCGCGCCCGCCGACGCGGAGGCGCGAGAGCGCCGCGGCCAGCGCCGGCGCGGTGCCGACGGGTGTTCCGTCGATTGCCGTGATGACCTCGCCGCCCACGAGGAGCGGTTGGCCGGCGATGACGAGGTCGAGATCGCCCCCGCGCAGGCCCGCCCGCGCAACCGGGCTCCCGGGTTCGATCACCTCGACGAGGAGGCCGTCCACGAGAGGCGCGCGAAGGAGCTCGCGCAGTGCCGGCGAGACGAGCGAGCCCTGTACGCCGAGCCAGGGCCGGATGACGCGCCCGTTCTCCACGAGGTCCGGACCCACGATGTTGACGAGGCTGACCGGGATCGCGAATCCGATGCTCTGGGCGTCCGGGAGGATCGCGGTCGTGAGACCCACGACGTCGCCGCAGCGGTTGACGAGCGGCCCGCCCGAGTTGCCGGGGTTGATCGCCGCGTCGGTCTGGATCAGCGGTTCCTTCAGGGACCACGTGGCGCCGGGGAGAATGCGGTTGACGGCTGAGACGATCCCGCGCGTCAGCGTCTGTTCGAGGCCGAACGGGTTCCCGATCGCATAGACCTCGTCGCCGACGCGCAGGGAATCCGAGTTGCCCAGCCGGGCCACGGGCAGGGTTCCGCCGGCCGGCGGTACGACCTTGAGAAACGCGATGTCGAAGACTGGATCCGCGCCGACGATTTGCGCCGGGAGCGCCGTCCCATCGTCGAGCGTGACGGTGAGGAGCTGCCGCCCGTATACGACGTGCGAGTTCGTCAAGATCAGGCCGGACGCATTCACGATCACCCCGGAGCCGGCACGCCGCTCGATCGGGGTGGCCGTGTAGTAGGGATTGATCGCCGCCGAGGTGACCGAGACGACGGACGGCGAGACCCGTTCGTAGAGCTCCGGAAGGGGGAGGGCGCACGGCCCTGCGGGCGGCGTCGGCCCGGCGGACGCGGGCGCCGCGGGAAAGAGGGCGAGAAAGACGAGGAGGATGGGGAGAGCGGGTGGGAGAGCGCGGGGCGGGCGCGGGGACTCGGAGTCCGTCGACATGACGATCAGACGGCCCGTGGGCAGGAAAGGGTTACGTCAGCCCGGCGGCATGGGGGTCGCGAGCGACGACGTCGAACGCGACGCCGGTAATCCTCGCGGTAATCGCTTCGTCCAACGCGCGGGATCCTCCGGGGCGGCAGCTTACGGCGGTGAGGTGAGCGCATTGAAGCATCGGACAGTCGTGAGCGCCGCGCGGCGCCCGGGAGACGCGAGACGCCGGGGCTCGGGGCCGCTGCATCTCCTCTCCGGGGTCTGGTCGGCGTTGAGCCGGCTGTCGCGGCGGCAGCACGTGGTCCTCGCCGTCTGCCTGGTCGCCCTGGTGGCGTGGGTCGACCTGGTGACGGGAGAGCAGATCTCCGTCTCGATCTTCTACACCGGGCCAGTCTTCCTTCTCACCTGGTTCGTGAGCCGCCGAGCGGGCGTTGTGGGCTCGTTCCTGTGCGCCGGTGCCCGGCTGGCGCTCGCGCTCGGAACCGACTCATCCGTTCCGAAGCTGATCGCCGTCTGGAACACCGACGTGGAGCTCGGTCTCTTCCTCCTGTGCGCGTTCGCCTTCGGGACGTTGAAGGAGGCTCTCGACCGGGAGCAGGCCCTGTCGCAGACGGACCAGCTGACGGGCGTCGCGAGCCAGCACGCGTTCTTCGATCGGCTGGAGCTCGAGATCGAGCGAAGCCGGCGCGATCTGCTTCGGCCCCACCGAGGACGAAATCGACGAGCTTCTCGGGCGGGCGGACGCGCAGATGTACCGCGTCAAGTCCGAAGGGAAGAAGGGCGTCTCGGTGGAGGATCGGACGCAGGCGATGGGCGAGAGGCGAGCGCGCGGCGCGGTCGCGGGGCCGGCGGGCCGCTGAGAAGCCGCGACCTGGACGGGCGCTCGGCGCTGGCGTTTGCTCACTCGAGACGTGCCATAGGTGGCCCCGACGAAAACTCTTTGCTTCCGTAGAAAGGGCGTGGCGTCGAATTTGAATGGTGCCCAAGCAAGAGAAAAGGAGCGCCGACCAGTCATGGCGAGAGGATGTCGTGAAGGGGTGCAGAAATCTTTCCACACGCTCGAGGACGCGGATCGAGAGTGGCTCATCTCCGTCTTTGCCTCCGTCGCTCTGGAGCGCGGGGGGTTGGACACGCTTCTGGCTTGGAGGGCGGAACGGGAGATGAGAAGGAGACCGAGCGGACTCCCAATCCGCGGCCTTCGTAACGGAGACAGGCGACTCTCGCCCAAGAGGAGGGAGGACGACCTCTCCCGAGCCGCGGGTCGCTTGTCTGCCACTTGATTAGTCGTCGGGGAGTCTCTCGACGGCCGGCGTACGTAAGAGACGGCATGGAGCGTGCGTCTAGCCGTCCGATGACATCAACCAGGGACATGCCGTGTCACGAAGACGTCGCATCGGCACGGGGCCGGCTTCTCGTTCGTGCGCTTTTCCTTGCCGCCGGCGTCGTTGTCTTCCCCATGTCCGCAGCCTCGCAGCGCGTCGTGAACGACGCCGACACGGTGCCGATCCCCGGGAACGTCTCGCCGCGGCTCTCGGGGGCCGTCGACGTCGGCCGGACGGACAGCGCCCTCCCGATCGAGAAGATGATCCTCGTGCTCCGGCCAGCGGCCGGCGCTTCCGATCGGCTCGAACGCCTCCTCGAGGAGCAGCTCGACCCCGCCTCGTCGAACTACCACCGCTGGCTGACGCCAGAGGAATACGGGCGCCAGTTCGGCGTACCGGACGAAGACCTGAACGCCGTCCTCGGCTGGCTCCAGCGGAACGGCTTCGCGATCGACGAGGTAGCGCCGGGGAGGGGCTGGATCAACTTCAGCGGCACCGTTGCGCGGGTGGAGACGACCTTCCGGACGGAGATACGGGACTTTGTTGCCGGTGCCAAGCTCCACCATGCGAACGTCCGTGACCCCGAGGTGCCCCGCGCCCTCGCCGACGTCGTGGGGGGCGTCGCGTCACTCCACGACTTCTTCAAGGTCTCACGGCCGCGCCCCCGTCCCTCCATCGCCTTTTCGGACGGAACCAACGGTCTGGGGCCCGCTGACTTCGCAACGATCTACGACACGGCGCCGCTTCTCGCCGCCGGCGTCGACGGCAGGGGACAGACGATCGCCGTGGTCGCCCAGTCCAACATCAAGATCGCGGACGTGCGGGAATTCCGGAGCTTCTTCGGCCTGCCGGCACTGGATCCCGTCATCACGGTCAACGGGCCGGACCCGGGGATACTAGGGGGCTCCAACGGCGACGAGGGCGAGGCGGACCTCGACGTCGAGTGGACCGGGGCAGTGGCGCCCGGCGCGACCGTCAACCTCGTCGTCTCGGGCAGCACGGCCATGAGCGACGGCGTCGACCTCTCGGCACAGTACATCGTGGATCACAATCTCGCGCCGATCGTGACGTATAGCTACGGGGCCTGCGAGAGCGACCTCGGGACCTCGGGGCTGCAGTTCTACGGCGCCCTGTGGCAGCAAGCGGCGGCCCAGGGCATGACCGTCTTCGTCGCCTCGGGGGACAACGGGGCTGCTGGCTGCGATGATCCCACGGCCTCCAGGGGTACCGGACTGGGGGTGAACGGGCTTTCGTCCACGCCGTACAACGTGTGCGTGGGGGGGACTCAATTCGTGGACGCGACCTCGTCCCAGTACTGGAGCGCGAGCAACTCCCCGACCTATCGCTCCGCGAAGTCGTACATCCCGGAGCAGGCCTGGAACGAGAGCGGGTCCGTGAGCGGGGGCAGCGGGCTCTGGGCGACGAGCGGCGGACCCTCGGCCGTCTACACGAAGCCTTCCTGGCAGTCAGCACCGGGAGTCCCGAGCGATGGCTTCCGCGACACACCGGACGTCTCCCTGAACGCCGCCTCGAGCGTCGGCTACGTGACGTTCACGGAGTACGTCCCCGGCTCGAATTCGTTGTACGCCTCCAGTGGCACCTCTGCGTCCGCGCAATGCTTCGGCGGGATCATGGCTCTGGTCATCCAGAGTCTCGGCGGCGGCCGTCAGGGGAACCCGAATCCCATCCTCTACCGGCTCGCGACAGCGCAGTACGGGGGTTCGGGAGCCGCGGTCTTCCACGACGTCACGGCCGGCAACAACAGCGTCCCCGGTGTCGCGGGCTTCTCCGCGGGATCGGGCTACGACCTCGCCACGGGGCTCGGCTCGGTGGACGTTCAGGCTCTCGTCAACGCCTTCGGCACGGCGTCGGGCCCCGGCCTCGCGGTGGCGGCCGGGCCGTCGTCCGTCTCGGTCACGGTGGGGAGCTCGACAAGCGTGAACGTCACGACGACGGGGACCGGAGGCTTCAGCGCGGCCGTGAGCCTCTCCGTGAGCGGTCTTCCGGCTGGAGTGACGGGGACCTTCGTCCCGCAAAGCGTGCCGGCTCCTGGGAGCGGGAGCGCCACCCTCATCCTCGCGTCCTCGGCGTCGGCCATTCCCGGAACCTGGGCCGCCACCGTGACGGCGTTCGGGGGCGGTCTGACGCGGACGGCGCCGCTTTCCGTCACGATCGCCCCGCTCGCGCCGCCCGCGATCGTCTCCTTCACCGCGAGCCCGGTGATCGTCGCGCCGGGGCAGTCGAGCACGCTGAGCTGGACCACCGCGGGCGCCACGTCCGCGAGCATCGACAACGGTGTCGGACCGGTTCCGGCCAGCGGGTCGGTGACCGTGAGTCCCGCGCAGGGCACGAGGTACACGCTCACCGTGGCCGGTCCCGGCGGAACCGCGGGCGCGACCGCGGCGGTCAACGTTTCCGGAGCCTTCTTCACGGTGACGCGCCTCGTCCCGATCGTGCTGGACGCGGCGGGGCTCGGCGGCGCGAGCTTCTCGACCGAGCTGACCCTGGCGAACCGGGGGATCCTGACGGCCGACGTCCAGCTGGCCTACACGGCGGCGTCCGCCCTTTCGGGGGCGGGCAGCGGGTCCGTGGCGATGACGCTCGGGCCCGGCCAGCAGATCGTCATCCCGGACACGATCGCGTACCTCAGGACGCAGGGCCTGTCCATTCCGGTGAACGGGTCCAGCCAGGGGGGAGCCCTGCTCGTGACCTTCAGCGGCCTCTCCTCGGCCGACGTGGCCTTCGCGTCCGCGCGGACCACGACGCCCTCGGGATCGGGACGCGCGGGGCTCTCCTACGCCGGGGCCCGCGTGGACGACGTGAACGTCCAGAGCGGGGTCCAGACGGGGTCGAGCTGGCTGTACGGCCTGCGCGAGAACGCCGCGGACCGGACGAACCTCGCCCTCGTGAACGCCGGCACGAGTTCCACGATCACTCTCGCCGTGACCCTGTTCAACGGCGCCGGAACCGGAAGCCTCCGGCTCTCTCCCGACGTCTCGCTCGGTCCGGGCCAGTGGACGCAAATCGGTCAGGTGCTGTCCCAGGCGGGCTTCGCCGCGGGATACGCCCGCATCGACCTCCTCTCCGGGTCCGGCTCGTACTACGCCTACGCCGTCTTCAACGACAACGTCACGAACGACGGCTCGTTCGTCCCTCCCGGGACCGGCAGCCCCCTTTCGGAGGCCTTGTGTCTCCCCGTGCTCGTGGAGACGTCGGTCTTCCAGAGCGAGCTCGTCCTGACGAACAGCAGCACGGCCGCGCAGATCGCCACGCTCACCTACGCGGAGTCGCTTGCCCCGTCTCTCGGGAGCGGAGGCAGCGTCGCCCTGACGCTCGCCGCCGGAGAGCAGCAGATCATCCCGGCCGCGATCGATTTCCTCAGGCAGCAGCAGGGCGTCTCGATCGGACCGATGGGCGCCGCCTCCTATGCGGGGACCCTGTCCGTGACATTCCGGACGAGCGGGGCCCTTTCGAGCGGATTCGCGGGGGCGCGCGTGTCGTCGGCGGCGCCGGGGGGCGGCGAATACGGCGTCTTCTATCCCGCGTTCGGCGTTTCCGGGTCCGCCGCGTCGGAGGCCTGGGTCTTCGGGCTGCAGCAGACGCCGAGCACCCGGTCGAATCTCGCCGTCACCAACGCCGGTAACGTGGGAGGGAGCATCACGTTCCACCTCGAGGTGTACGACGGGAACGCGGGCCAGCTCGCCGGAACGTCCGCGGACACCACGCTCGGCCCGCGCGCCTGGCTCCAGCTCGATGACGTCCTGCAGGGCTACGGCGTGTCGAACGGGTTCGTGCGCGTCGTCGTGACCGTGGGGACCGATCACTTCATCGCGTACGGCGTCGTCAACGACGGAGCAACGCCGACCAGCGGGGGCACGAACGACGGGAGCTTCCTCGCGTTCTGCAACCGCTGACTTAGGTCCGGGCTCTCCGAGGTAATCCTCGCGGAGTCGATCCGCGTCTCTCTTGTAGTGCGTGCTTCATCCGACGGGACCATCCTTTCGTTCGCACGCCGCAACGTTTTCCGGCTTCTGGCCGTCGTCGTGGCGATCCTCGCCGGCGCCGGCTTTTTCTGGTGGCGGGCGAGGCAACGGAGGCCGCGATACGTCACGGCGACGGTGACGCGCGGCAACATCCAGCGCAGCGTCAGCATGACCGGCGCGCTGAATCCGCTCGTCACGGTGCAGGTCGGATCCTACGTCTCCGGCACGATCAAGTCGCTCGGCTGCGACTACAACACGGAGGTCGTCGTCGGGACGGTGTGCGCGACGATCGACCCCGTCCCGTTCCAGCTCATCGTCGATCAGGACCAGGCCGAGGTGGGAGTGGCCGAGGCGCAGCTCAAGAAGGACAAGGCCGCCCTCGTCTACGCGAAGATCGCCTGGGAGCGCGATTCGAAGCTGCTCACCGAGGGCTCGGTGTCGCAGGACACGGTGGACAACGACAAGAGCACGATGGACCAGACGACCGCCACGATCGGCCTCGACGAGGCGACGATCGTCAACAAGGTCGCGACGCTGAAGGCGGCGAAGGTGAACCTGGCCTACACGAACATCGTGTCGCCGGTCGTCGGTACGGTCATCACGCGCGCCATCGACGTCGGGCAGACCGTGGCCGCGAGTCTGGCGAGCCCGACCCTCTTCCTCATCGGCAAGGACCTGACGAAGATGCAGGTCGACACCAACGTGAGCGAGGCGGACGTCGGCTCGGTACATGTCGGGCAGGATGCGTTCTTCACCGTGCAGGCCTACCCCGGCCGGACGTTCCGGGGCAAGGTCACGATGATCCGCCATGGGCCGATCACGGTGCAGAACGTCGTCACCTATGACGTCGTCGTGGCCGTGGACAATCCGGACCGCGCGCTGTTCCCCGGCATGACCGCCGACACGCACATCGTGTCCGACGAGCACGACGACGTGCTGCGCGTCCCCCTGCCGGCCGTGCGCTTCAATCCGGAGGGCATCGCTCGCTCAAGGGGAGACGGGACCCGCAAAGAGGAGGGAGGAGCTCCGGCGCAGAGCGAAAGCGGCCCCGAGACGCGTGCCGGCGCCGGTGGGCGCAGGAGCACGGGCGCAGGGAGCGGCACCCGCCCCGAGGGCGCGGGGGAGGGCCACGGCAGACCCGAGAACAGAGCCGCCGGCGCGGGCACCGGGAGGCCCGGCGGCAGGGAGCGCTGGGGCGAGAGCCGGCCCGCGAGCGCGAGCGTCCATAAAAGCCGGGTCTGGGTGCTGAACGGCGACGGCACGCTGCGGGCGGTGGAGGTGACGACTGGCCTCGACGACGGCGCCCTGATCGAGGTCTCAGGCGAGGACCTCGAGCCGGGAGACAAAGTCGTGGTCAATCAGGTCAACCCTTCCGATCAGGGGCGCGGCGGCGCGGGGTCCGGCCCGAACCCGGCGTTCGGCCGGGGACAGGGCGCGGGCCCGGGAGGGCCGCGGCTGTGAGCGCGACGGAGGAATCCAGCACGGCGCCGAATACGGTCATCGCGGTCCGCAACGTGACCAAGGTCTATCAGCTGGGAGACCAGGAGGTCCACGCCCTCAGGGGCGTCAGCCTGACGATCGAGCGCGGCGAGTTCGTCGCCATCATGGGAGCCTCGGGGTCGGGAAAGTCCACCCTCATGAACATCATCGGCTGTCTCGACCAGCCGACCGCCGGCGAGTACCTCCTCGACGGGATCGACGTCGCCGGCCTGGACGAGCCCGCGCTGGCGCGCATCCGCAGCCTTCGGATCGGCTTCGTGTTCCAGAGCTTCAACCTGCTGTCGCGCACGAGTGCGGCCGAGAACGTCGCGCTGCCGCTCTTCTACTCGGGTCAGCGGGCCGGCAGCGCCGGCAAGGTGCGCGAAACGCTGGCCCTGCTCGGCCTCGCCGAGCGCGCGCGCAACCATCCCAACCAGCTCTCCGGCGGCCAGCAGCAGCGCGTGGCGATGGCCCGCGCCCTGATCAACGACCCGACGATCCTGCTCGCCGACGAGCCGACGGGCAACCTCGACTCGCAGACGGCCAAGGAGATTCTGGGGACGATCCGGGCGCTCAATCGCGAACGCGGCCTGACGGTCGTTCTCGTCACCCACGAACGGGCGATGGCTGAGATTGCCGACCGCATCGTCACCATCAGCGACGGCCTCGTCCTGTCCGACGAGCGGAGAGCCGAGAGGACCCCGGCACCCTCCCCGCCGGCCGCGGCGTCCCACGACGGCCGGCAGCCGGCGTCGCGGCTGTCCGAGGCGCGGTCCTTCCTCTGGATGGCGTTGCTCGCCGCGGGGCGGGGCATCAGCCGCAACAAGCTGCGCTCGGCGCTGACGATGCTCGGCATCTTCATCGGCGTCGCCGCCCTGA
>OBLU010003374.1_pt1 | contig 14477 bp, 15 predicted proteins | sample 1518681 | NCBI WGS metagenome assembly OBLU01 (sample SAMEA3539304, study PRJEB22396) | soil metagenome | biome: tundra; feature: field; material: soil | place: USA | collected 2010-05 | depth 0.15 m
GGCACCGCCATCGTCAAGGTCTTCGACCTCACGATCGCGACCACCGGCTGGAACGAGAAGCGACTTAGCGCGCAGGGCCGCTCGTACTTCGCGGTTCATACCCATCCCTCCTCGCACGCCGGCTACTACCCCGGGGCGAAAGCCATGTGTCTGAAGATGCTCGTGGATCCGTCGACGGGCAAGATCTTCGGTGCCCAGGGTGTCGGCAAGGAGGGCCTCGACAAGCGGATCGACGTTCTCGCGACGGCCATCCGGGCCGGACTCACGGCCCCGGAGCTCGCGGACCTTGAACTCGCCTACGCGCCACCGTTCGGTTCGGCGAAGGACCCCGTGAACATGCTGGGTTACATCGCTGAGAACATCCTCTCGGACCTCGTCGAGACGGTCCAGTGGCACGAGGTCGATGAGTACCGCGCACAGGGAGCGCAACTCGTCGACGTTCGCTCACCCGAAGAGTTCGTGCTCGGCACGTTGCCCGGTGCGATCAATATCCCGGTCGATCAGATTCGCGAGCGGGTGGGCGAGCTCGAGGACCGCGACATCGTGGTCACCTGCCAAGTTGGCCAGCGTGGCCACGTGGCGACGCTGCTGCTCACCGAACTCGGATTCCACGCGAAGAACCTTGACGGTGGTTACCGGACGTGGCACTGCTCGCCCGCCGCTGTCGAACTCCAACCAGTCGGCTGAGCGACCAATCAGATCAATCAGTACGCCAAGAGAGAAAGGCAACACCGATGTGCAGAAAAGCAACGTGTAGGAAGTGTGGCAAGGCCACCTGGCGGGGATGTGGGAACCACATCGAACAAGCCCTGGCTGGCGTGCCGAAGAATCAGCGGTGCTCGTGCGCCCAGAACAGCGCAACGCCGAGTAACGGCGGGGGCCTGTTCACTGGCCTTCGAGGTCGTTGAGCCCGGTGGACTCATCGGCATTGGGCGTGCCGATTCAAGTCCGGCGTCGCGCTAAAGGCGTTTGTTCGAATATGAGGGCCCACTTGAACGATCTCTGACTGGCGAATTCACTCTTGGCTCGTTGAAGCTGAAGTGGGTCATGGCCCGAAATAAGGATTTCGTTTCGAATTCACGTTGTGTTCAGGACACGAAATCGTAAGGTTTCTTGATGGTCACCGATCCTCATGAAAATTCAAGACAACTCCTTCTGAGGCGCGGACGAAGACTCGAACTGATGACGCTGAGCTGGAATGTGATTGGCGTCGTCGTCCTCGTCTTCGCCGCGGTCGAGGCGCGATCGGTGGCTTTGGCGGGGTTCGGTCTGGACAGCGTCATCGAAATTGGAGCGTCAACAGTCGTACTCTGGGAACTCGCTGATGTGGCACAGAACCGCCAGCACAGAGCCATGAGGATGATCGGGTCCGCTTTCGTAGCTCTATCTGTCTACTTGGCGGTGCAGAGCACCGCCGTCCTCATTATTGGCTTCCGGCCGCATCACAGCCCTGTCGGCATGGTGTGGACCGCGTTGACCGCCCTGGTCATGTTCGCGCTGGCCGTGGGCAAAGCGAAGACCGGAGCAGGATTGGGCAATCTGGTGCTCAAGGCCGAGGGTCGCGTCACCATGATCGATGGAATCCTGGCCACGGCGGTTCTCGCGGGCCTCGCGCTGAACGCTTTCGCTGGCTGGTGGTGGGCCGATCCATTTGCAGGCTATGTGATTGTCTATTACGCCATCCGAGAGGCCCGTGGGTCGCTGAAGCAATGACTTTGACTTCGCGCGACGACATCGTTTTAAGGTCCGTCAATGTGATCCGTAGGATCGTCGAGCTCGTGATCGACCCGAAGATGCGTTGCCAGGCGATGAGTCGACCTGGCGACGGATAATACTTGGGTTCAATTGTCCATGATGACGCGACGCATCACAATTTGCACCCCAAAGTAGTTTGACTTGGAACCAGCTGCTTCATTGGGTACTAGCAATAAATGAACTCAGGTGTTGGCTTGGAAAGCCAAAAGGGGAAGCTCGATAATTCTCACCTTTCAACCGAACCTGCAACTCCCATTAGAGATTAGAACCAGGACACGGTACTTAGGGGGTCGGATGGGTGTCTGAAGTAGAACCCTTTACGCGAAACATTGTGACCTGAGCAGGTCTGCTGAGTTCGTTCAGATGCTCAGTGGCGAGCTTTATTACTTCGTCGGTACGCGTGTTGATCAGATCAGCGAGCGCGCGGAGGGCGTCGGCACGATCCGTTCCTGGAGGCAAATCACGTTCCTGAACGATATACAAGTCGATGCTGGACGCCACATCCGAATAAGCCCTCGCGACTGATTGCGCAGAGGATTCAATGATGATAAGCCCCCCAACTTCTGCGACATGATTGACTGCCTCTCTTATGTCGCGGAGTTGTCGTTCATTTTGCTGGTCTCTTGATTCATTTCCGAAAGTAAATCTTCGCTGGGCACGAACGTTTCGAAGTGAGACGGCGGCTTGAGCCATGCGACCGTAGATGACGCGCAAACGATCCGCCCTGGCCACATTTGCAGCACTCAATTCTTGTGCATTCCACCGCCGATTTTTAAACCACTGCGCGACGAGCACTGCCGCGATCGCGACGAGAACACCCGTCATGACTCCTACGATGACCGTGGACAGTTCCACCCCATTGTTGAGCACTACCGCTACGTTTTTCATAGAGCCCCCTCCGCGCGATCTGAACGCACAGACCTACATCATTGACATGTATTGCCCGAGGTTGTTTTGAAAGGGAGATACCAAATCAAGCGGCCACTGCGCGAGTCTGAGGTGAATGACTATTGGAGTGCCATCACGAAGGATTTTGAGGAAGATCACATCTCCTGGTCGAAAAAGTTCGACGGCGTCAATCACACTCGGACCATTCAGTCCCTCCGCATTGGAGAGAGGAAGAGGGCTCTCTTCTACTCCGGTGATGATGTCGCCAGCTCGAAGTTCTCCGAAGGCCGGGGAAGCTTGATCCACATATACAACTGTAGAATGTAGGTTGAGTCCGACCCCAACGTAAGGCATGTCATCCTTCACTATGTGATATTGGTCAAAGTTCACATTAAAGTCGGTGGATATCGGAGCGATCTCGATTGAGTACATTCGAACCGCGTTGGACTCAGAATCGGCCGCCGATAGCCATGGCTGGGTGACCTCGACTTCCTGATGCGGTGTCTTCCCAATCACTTTGACAACGGTCGAGGAATTCTTCGGAGTCACATCGAAACTAAAAACGTGGCCATCCTCGCCGCTGTAGGAGTAGGCGAGGTTCGCGATTTGATCTTGAAAGTGGACTATGCCCACCATCACAACGTTGGTGTTCCCTCCAATGGAGTTGAGCCAATAGAGGAGATCGGACTTGCCATGTGGCTGGTCGTGAACAACCGCGATTCTCGGCCCTTGGTTGGTCAAGTTGACTAGTCCTGGTCCTTTGCCGAGTTGAGAAGACGCCTGCCACGACGGCTGATGAAGAGCGTCGAAGCTGACGGTCCATCGCTTTGCCAACTCGTCCCAAGCGATAAGTAGAACCGTGGACGTGGCGAAACCTGGCTGAACAGAAACGGGGCCCACGGCTGTGATTGCTTCCTCGGGCAGCCCCGATCCATCGAGATTCACCTTCAGAGCAGATGTGACTCGGAAATTTGTGGGAAGAAAACTGGCTAACTTTGGTGGCGGAATCGAAGCCTCGTGACTAGTGCCGCAGGCTGAAAGCGACGCCGCTCCAAGTGCGAGAAGTGAGGCCAATCGAATTACAGGAATGGCGCGCATGAGTCGATAGTAAGACAGTGCCGATCGATGGCGTACCGTACAGGGAAAAAATCGGCTAAGAGACGCGTGTGGACTCTATTTTGCGAGTTAAACCCAGTGTTTCAAGGGCCAATCATCAAGAATGATGATCGCCTTGTGGGTTTCCTGACCAACTTTGCTAGTTCAATCAAGACCCATGGGCATTCATCCAACCATTTGAAATCAGTCATCCGGCTATTTTGAGTCCCTCTGCCTTTGGCGAGTCAATTTGGTCTCTCATGACCTATAGCCAAAAAGCCATCTGTCAAGACCTGATTTGACACCGAGATCTTTGAGTTCCCAAATAGGTTCTTTTGTACAGAGAAGAAAGGGGCTTCGAGAGACGTGTCATACGTATTTTCCGACCATTTTCCTGGAAATCACTGCCCTATTGCGTTTATCCGCTGTGAGGCGATTCTGAGGTCCAAATCACGTTCCGGTACCCCCCTATTGATTGTAATAGAAAAGATCGAGAATCGCTAATTAGAGGCCTTTGAGGGGACTCTAGACTTACCTATTAGGAGACCTAGAATCCATATTTAGCAGGGTACCCGATACATATGTTCGGAATGTATTTTAGCACAGTTAGAGGGCCGTCAATACCGCAAAATTCAAATCTAATTTGCGCTCTCCATATCTGATGTACCTTCCTCGAAAATGTCGATTTTGGGGCGCTTCGGATTTCAGCGGGGTGTGATCGTCGCGAGAAGCGCCCAGTTGGGGCGTCCCGCATAGAGCAGTGAGCGGACGCGGTAGTTTCGGAAATGAGTCCGAATGGCCCGGGCAGGCCCACCCACGTCCTTCGCCACCTCAGGGCGTCCGTCCGCCGTTCAGACCGGCCAACGCCAGGGCCACCGCGACGTTTGCCGGCTTGCAAGTACCCGGTGCCAGTAGGGTGTCTCAAAGGACCAGTGCAGTTGTACTCCACCAGATACCCAGGTCCTCACGGTGGGAGGCTGAGATGTCGGACGCGGTCGAGCGATGACTCGAAGGTCACACCCGTCGATCCGGTCGATCGTGGCTGCGTTTGCCGCGGTGGGACTCATGGGATTGGTGGCCGTTGTCGGCCCTGCCAGCACTGCTTCGGCGGCGACGAGTTCGATCTCCGGTGACCACTCCGTCGCATCCTCGTACTGCCCCACCATTTCCATGGTGAGGTCGGAGTTCGGGGCGAGCTTCCGCACCAGTAGTGTCCGTACGCTCTTCGGGGGGGCTGAATACTCATGCGGATTTTCCAGTTCGTGCCCGGCCCTTTGCGGAGGAAAGCCCAATGCCTTCAGTGTCGGTGTCCTTGTTGATTCGACGACGGCGTGGAAATCGACACCTAGTAGTCCAGCAGCATTTTTCCCTTTCTCGATAATCCCTGGAACATATAAACGTCTGGCTGGAGTCAGTGGTACTACCACTGCTTGGACCGACATCGCTTCGCGTGGTTCCGCCGACGAGGTGAATTTGCAGGCACTGTCAGCTCTATCGGCCGGTCTGAATAACCCTCCGTTCCAGGCCAATGCTGAGTACTACATCGTGACTGTTTCCGCAGGTGAGGCGAAACCTAAGAAGGGTTTTCCGAACGGGAGCATCCTGACGAAGGAAGAGGCGGTGCTGACTGCCTATTTGGCTATGTTAAACCAGTTGCACCCACCTCCGCCTGCGCCCGACGGTCAATCTTGCGCGTCCATCTGCGCATTTGCCGTCGGAGGGGGGCTCGTGGAGCTGTCATGGCCCGACAGCGGGGCCGCTGAATACACCCTGTATCTCACGTACAACGGCAGCGCGGCCGGCCCCGAGGCTCTCGATGTCGGCAACAATCCATTAGGTGATGGACCGATTACGAGGGTTGGCGGCCAAGCCTATGCGCTGCTTTTTGCCGATTCCAGTCCCAGCGGCACGGCGTGCGACCCAGTTGCAACCGACCTGTCGTGTCCCGTAGGGGCAACCCTGACTTTTCAATACTCCACCGAGTCTTCAACGGGCGTGGAGGGGCCGGAGTCGGCTCCATCGAACACTGTCACTGTGAGATGAACCTAAATCGCGATTCGCAACTGATGCTGTAATTCAGCCAACCGTCTGCTTCGGGCGAAGAAGTGGAACACGACCTGACGCTTGTCCCTGTCTCGTGTCGCGGATACCTCAGACCCTGCTCTTTTCCGAAGCGCCGATTTTGGGTGCACTCATGTGTGCCATCAATCTGGGGTGTCGCAGGCCAACGAGCTGCTTTGCAACAGGACACAATCGACGTAGCGTCTATGCATGGCCAAGCCACTGACCAAAAGCCAGACTGAAGCTCTCGCCAAGGACCTTCAGGCGCTCCTCAATCGTCTCAAAGACGGCGATTTGGAAGCGAGCACTGGAATGATGCTTCGGATCGAGGGGGCGGTGAAAGCACTTCAAATAGTTTTAGGGGAGGCCGATCCGTCAGAACTTGTATAGCAAAGGACCTATTGTTATACTAATAGCATGACAAAAACCATCAAAAAGACAGATCGTGTGACCGGCGTAATCGGTTATTGCCGTGTCAGCACTGAAGAACAAGCAGTCTCGGGCTTGGGCTTAAAGGCTCAAGAGATTGCGATTCGAAAAGAATGTGTTCGGAGAGGCCTTGATTTGATAGCGCTTCATGAGGATAAGGGCCTCTCAGCCAAGACATTGAAGCGTCCGGCCCTGGAGTCTTCCCTAGCGAGCCTCGACGCCGGAGAGGGATCGGTGCTGATGGTGGCGAAACTTGACCGATTGACGCGCTCAGTGCATGACGCAACGGGTCTTATGGCCAAGGCAGAGCAATCAGGTTGGGGACTAGTCGCCCTTGATGCGCCGGTCGATACGACGACCCCTCAGGGAGCCGCCATGGCACAAGTATTGGCTGTCTTCGCCGAGTTGGAACGACGGCTCATCGGCGAAAGGACGAAAGCCGCTCTTGCCGTCCGTAAAGCCCAAGGAGTTCGTCTAGGTCGTCCTCGCAACCTGTCATCGGACGTGGTCTCACGAATCGTCGAATCGCGCCGCTCGGGAGCGACGTGGGCCGCTATCGCTTCGGGGCTTAACACCGATAGCGTTCCAACTGCACAAGGCGGGAAATGTTGGTATCCAGCAACTGTCCGCCTTGTTGCCATGGCACCCGTTTTGGCGCCATAACTTAGCTACACGCTTCTTTTAAGGAACGATGTCCAGTCCGTCGCTTTTAACCAAGTCTTTCCGACGAGATCGAGTGAGCGAAAGAGCAGCGAGCGATACGTTCGAACATCTGCGATTGCGATCGTGTAGGACTCCTCTTCGTCGTCCCCAACTTTGGGATCGCATTCAGCATGGAGAACCTTCCAATCGATGAGCTTGGTGCCAGCGCTCAATTCTTCAATAGTGACACTTTGCTGATGTTCTTCGTCCCACCTCTGATTCTCACGCTCAGCTTGCAACGCCATTGCTCGATTCACGGTGATGTACCCATGCTCGTCCGCTACTGGTTGACCACATACGGCACAAACCCATTCGATCTCATCCGCTGCCATTTGACTCCCTTCGAGTCTTAACGTGCCAATCCTGACAGATCGAGCAACGTTGAAGCCGATTCGGAGGTTACATCCCGACCCGAAATGGCGGGCCGAAAAAACTCTACGGGTGACCAGGAGTGTCAAGGGGAAATAGCGGCGTGAATCGATCCATCACGCTGACGTTCACGAAGTACTCGACTTCCGCCATCAATTGAATTAGGGGACGTGTCCGGATTCGGTTGCCCTGCGGTCCTTCGTCCAATCGAGCCGTCAGCGACACGTGCGGCGCGAACTCCGGTCCCGGCGACGTGTGAGGAAAGTCGAACGTCGCCACATGCATATTGCTCACTACGGGGTCGCGAGTAAGGCACACTTTCGGACTTCCAATCTCCGGAGTACTTCCCCAATAGACGTTTCCTTCATCTAGAACCACTTTCACGACGAGGAGCAGTCGGTGTTTGTCGACGTTGACAAGCTTGTTCAGCGCCCACAACTGATGTTGCTTGGCGGAGTTTCCTTCGCCCCTCTTGTAGGGCTGCACTTCTTCAATGAGAGCTTGAATATCCGGGCGCCGTATACCGGGATTAATGACAGGTAACCTCTCGGTACCTTGTTTGTTGTACGCACTTTCAAGGATTGGAAAATGCGTTTTGTGGTCGTGGGGCTTGCCATCGTCGAGTATTACAAGTTGATACGCCAGGTGATCCAAGGCAGCACGAAGGTTCGTCAATAAGTCTCCGACAATGACGCTCCATCTGAGATCGACTGTGGGAATGGCCGTGGAATAGATTTTGTACCGGAGTCCTGTCGAGTCCACTTCGGTGCGAAAGAACTCTTGATCGGTATCGAATACGCTGCCGATTGCAACCTGAAGCTCTAAGGAATGCTCATTCGCCCTGTCGAGTTTGGCTCTAACACCTCGAAGGTCAATGCGTTTCCCGTCGTTTCCCATTGCTTAGCAGTCAGGGTTTCCGCTGAGTATGCAATTCAGTTCGTTACCCGTTTGGGCGAAGTTGTTTGCTTCAACGGCCGCTTGGTCATTTGTGGAGATGAACGCATTCGCTTCGGCTGCCGGGTCGACGTTGTACCAGGGCTTTCCCAGCGCACCATTTCGCTCTTGTTGTGTTTGTTCCAAATCGAATTGAGTTACAAAGGCAGTCGCCTGACCATCAGGAGGGTACGACCCCATTAAGGTCTCTGCCGCATTGTTGAGCGCCTGAATTAAGAGGGTCGGGTCAGTTAGCACCGGCGACGTTGTGCATTCCGCGGTGCCTGAACTACTCATGTAAACGTACGGGCACGGGGGAGCGCATGAACCAGACGAGACGACAAGTTCCACGACTGTGGACTTGTGAACAACACTCCCCGTCGTCGGGCTCTGAGAAATTACATCGTTCTGAGGGATCGAATCTGAGCATTTCGACGTGACATTGATGAGGTAGACATTCTCGGCATTGAGTGAAATTTCTGCCACGTTCTGATTGAGTCCCGAGTAGTTGAGCAGTCGGACTGTTTTCGCCAATGTCGTCGTGGTGCCCGCGGACTCCTTTGGTCCGCCCGAGCCGCAAGCCGCGAGCGCGAGAGTTGAAATAGTTACCAGCAGGACGGCCCTCAGTGTCGATTTCATGTGCCTCCCAACCGTCATCGTGACATATTCGATGCAGTGTCTGCAGTTGACAGCACGGATAATCGTTCGGACCCAAATGTCCAGTTTGCATCTAGTCCGCAAATTGTTCGCAAACAACGAAAAGCAGTGCAAACTGGTGAGCAGCGTTGTCGCAGGTCAGAGTTAAGTTTCCCTACGCGCAAAGGCGGCCGCACCTGCTTGAGGGGCTGGTGCCCTCTGGGGCGTGCTGGTTCAAGTCCCGCTACCAACCTGCACGTTCTCCGATCCCATGAGCCCGACCTTCCGAAGTTGCCCATGCAGTTTGAGGTGCTGCGATACAGGGAGCGCACCCTTTGCATCCAGGTACCCTTCGAACGTGAACACAACTGATGAGATCTCCATTACCGAGAATGCGATTCGAGATCTAATTCTTCGGCAAATGGGTAACTCTGCGCAACCGTTTGACCCGATAACTCTAGGAGTTACGAATGAGCGTTTCCAGATCTGGGAAACTCGCAAGGCGACAGAATCAAAACGCAGAGACGGCATTCGCCCCGAGAGCAGACTTCTTTATTTCAGCGATTTAACAGATCTCCATTCAATCATTTTCAAGAATTGGGAGACATACAAAGAATGCTTTGGCAATAAGAAGAAGTTTGACGTGTACCTTTCTAGACTCGAAGATCTCCGTAACCCGAATGCCCACTCGAGACGTCTAGCACCATTTGAGGTGGACCTGGTTAAGGGGATATGCGGTGAACTTCGCCAAGACATAACGTTGTATCTTGCTGTCATGAATGATGAGCCCGAACATTTTCCGCGAATTGAAAGAGTCGAAGACTCTTTTGGCAACGTCGTCCCACCGGATATGTCCAGCCTTCTCTTCATCAATACGGGACTGACGGTGCGCCCTGGAGATGTGGTGGTATTCACTGGTTCGGCCTGGGACCCAGATTCCATGGAAATCACCTGGAACGTGCAATTGCCCAGTTCGGGCATCATCGATGAAGTGTGCAAAGGAAACAACATGACTTTCACGTGGAATGTCACCCAAGAAAACATCGGAGACCCTGGATCGGTCGCGTTCGGGATCAGTAGCCCGAGGACATACCATCGGGGATCCATGATGGTTGGGCCGGACGATACATGTTATTTCAGTTATCGAGTGCTTCCCTCCACGCGCTAAGTCGCCAGTCGGAAATTGTTGACGTCCCCGGCCCTCCGACACGAACAGAATCCGAGAGCAACAGTCTCGAGCGATTGCAAGCTTATTGTCGCCTTCGCTCAAGCTCATGCAGTTTGCGGGTGCTGTGATATTGGGACCGCACCCGGCCCAACTTGCAAGCCTCACTCCGTGCGCACTCGCCCTCAAAAGTGGATGTCTTGCGAATCCTGCCACTCCGTAAGCTCCGCTGGCGAAATTCTGAACCTCTCGGTGACTTCACCGGCTTTGTCCTGAAACTCCCTTTTTTTCAACCTTCCCGACTTCAAATGAGAGTAAAGGTCTCTCAATTCTGCATCGGCGTAGAGAGCAATTTCAGAGTTAGGTCGTTCCTCAGGAAGGGTGACGCCTTCCGCTCTTGCTCGTTCCTTCCAGACTTCCGTTGCCGCATCAATCTCCGCCGCACGCTTTTTGAACATACGGTCCAAATCGGCCGCCCGCTCAAGCCGCCGGCTCTTCTGGCGAATAGGTATGTTGCTCATCGCAAAGGATCTTAACGACGACAACATAAATGGAGCAGTCGAAGACATCGCGAATCCACCACGAATATTCCTAGCGTCTTCGTACCAGTCTGATTTGTCGCTCGCTGTATATGCAGCCTCAAACATCAGGGCCATATTCCAGGAGTCCTCCAGCATGGTCCTTCGACGGTTGTACTCCTCTTCCACGTTTCGGCTCGCCATGGCGATGACCTCCTCATCCAAGTCTCGGGCAACAGCCCTCTCAATACTCTTTTCGAGGTACTAACGGCACGGTGCGTATCATGCCAGTAGCCAGGCTTCAGCGCAAGATCTGCGAAACTGGGCTCGCTGACTAATGCTTATAGGGTCGGATGCCGGTCAAGTTCCGCAAATTGTGTTCACTAACGGAGTCGCGCGCCAATGACTCCTGCTTGGCAAGGAGTGCTATGAGGTTGTTCGCCCGAATGTCTCTGGTCGAAAGGGAAAGAGGGGATGGAATCTGGGTGACGCCCTGAGAAAGGAGCCAGCGTTTCCACCGCCAAAAATGTGGACGTACCTGCTCAACAGATTCCTCAGAGAATCCACTAGAGAAGAGCCATCGCTCAAGATCCAAATCTCTCACGACTCTAAGCTAATGCCCTCTCACCAGGAGGGATTCAATCACAAAAGGTTTGGAGTCTAGGCGTGGTTTCGGCGAGATTTTCGTGCTGTAATGATGCCGTCTCAAGATCGCAACGACCGAATACAAACGTTGCGTCGAAAGACAGCGCGCAAGTGATCTTGAAGATCGTCTCGGTGTGATTGAGTCGCGTGCTGGTGATTGACGGTCTTACCAGCCGTCACTAGTTGATTGAATCTCGAAGATGCCGATACTCCAAATCCAAATGAATCCAGCGACGATTAGCCGTTGCGTTGATCGCTGGGTTTCGTAATGTTGTTGGAAAAGGCTCGCAAGATTTTGGGCCCTGAGTTCGTTATCAGTGACGAAGAACTCGCCGAATCGATCAAGCAATTCGAGTTGTTGGGAGAGCTCGCATTCGAACTTGAAGCAGCGCAGTGTTATGAAGGACGAGGGGAGGCGAGCTAAAGGTGAGTAAGGCATACATCTACATCCGGGTGAGTTCCGAAGAGCAAGTAAGCAACAACTCCTTGGAGACGCAGGAGAAAACCTGTCGCGACTATTGCAAGCGCGAAAATATTGAAGTCGTGCAAGTGTTTCGCGATGAAGGTGAATCTGCGAAGACTATGAAGCGGACTCAATTGACAATGATGCTGGACTCGTGCGTGAATGCAAAGAAGTTGGGGATTACACATGTCGTCATCCTCAAGTCAGATCGAATTGCGCGGAATGTGAATGACTACTCAGTGATTCGAGCGATACTTGACAAGAACGGTATTACTCTCGTTAGTCCGCTCGAAGCATTTGATGAATCTGCGAGTGGGAAGTTGTATGGAAACATATTGGCGAGCTTCGCCCAATATGACAATGACGCTCGATCAGAACGCACGAAGATGGGAATGGTCGAGGGGCTCAACCAGGGCCAATGGATGTGGAGAGCTCCAATCGGTTATCGCAGGGGTTTAAGGCCGAGTGAACCGAGCCTCGTCATCGACGAGGAGTTGAAACCACTGATCGAGATGGCCTTTGTCCGTGTTAGCCAAGGTTGCTCGAAAGATTCTGTCCTTCGCGAACTTACCTCTTTGGGATTACTGACCTATGCAGGTAAGAAGATGACGAAACAATCGTTTAACGCTTTGCTCAAGAATCCGTTGTACGCGGGAAGAGTCGTTAGTAAGACGTTGAAAGTAGACAGAGTCGGTGACTTTGAGCCAATTGTTTCGGAAGAGCTCTTCAACTCAGTTCAGGAGCAACGGAAGCCACGGGAATCCATCGCGAAGCAACGCAACCTTGATAACCCAGACTTTCCTCTTCGTCGCTGGGCCCAATGTGGAGAGTGTCTCACACCAATAACCGGGAGCTGGTCAACGGGAAGGCCAAAAAAGTACCCCTACTACCACTGTCGAAACAAAGACTGCCAAAAGGTGAGTGTTCGTAAGGAGCACTTGGAGACTCTCTTCATTGAGCTTCTGGAAGACTTATCAGTTGAGCCACAGGCGCTGAAGTTGATGGAAGAAGTTGTGCGTGAAATGTGGAAGGAACGTCACCAGCTTGCGAGTGAGATTTCTCGAAAGGCCGAGAAAAAAATTGAAGGCGTGAAGGTGAAACAGGAGAAGTTGATGGATCTCTATATTTCAGGCAAAAGCATCTCGGAAGAACAGTTCGTCAAGACCAGCTTGGACTTGGAGCGTGAGATTTTGGAGCTTCAATTAACCACGGATCGAGAGAGCATTGTTGAAGTGGACATCGATGAGGTGATTAAGTGTGCTCAGTCGATGCTTTTGGACTTGCCAAAGTGTTGGAACCAGCTCGAACCTCAACGGAGGCCGCAGTTTTTACGTGCAATGATCCCAAGCGGCGCTACATATTCAAATGGGGTTATTGGAACCGTCGGATCACCTTGGTTTGTAATGGGTTTGAACTCAGTGTCAACCACTGACGCTGCCTTGGCACCCCCAACGGGATTCGAACCCGTGCCGCCACCTTGAAAGGGTGGACGATGTTGACCGAGGGCGGCCTCAAAGGTACTGATCAACGATACTTTCCAGGTCTCGAAATGGCGCCCATTTAAGTTTTGGGCGCGCTATGGGCATTAACGCGAGTCATTCAGTCTCTCGATCTTGAACGACTTATAAGTTTGTCGGTTCGCAGCGATGAACGGTAGCGACGATCAGTTTGGGAACTACCGAAGAATGAGGCCGCCATCCAGACAGAGGACTTGTCCCGTCATGGCGGCTCCTTCGTCAGAGGCCAGGTAAGCGACAGCGGCGGCTGTGTCTTCAGGAGTGAGGCGTCGGTTGAGGGCCTGCAGACCTACGACCGCGTCAAAGTCAGCTTCCGTATTCGCAGTCCGCGAGCCCGGCGTATCAGTGAGACCTGGCGCGACTGCGGACACGGAGATCCCACTATCGCCAAGTGACACTGCGAGGGTGCGCATCACACCGATCAAAGCACCTTTGCTTGCCACGTACGGAAGCATCGCTGGTCCAGGCGGGGACCAGATCGTGTCCGAGACCACGAAGATTATTCGTCCGAATCCTCGTCGGGCCATTGCTGGCACGAATGCCTGTGCAAGCCAGAGGACCGACTCGACATTGACCGCCTGGACATGACGCCAGAGCGTTGAGTCCAGATGGAGGAGATCCGCCAGGTTGAACGTTGCCGCACTGTGGACGAGCACATCGCACCGCCCGTACTTAGCCATCACTTGCGCAGCGGCCTCCCGCGTGGATTCTTCAGATGACAGATCACAATCGATGCCCCCTGTGCGGTCGATTACTTCGGTTCGATGGCCGTTTGAACGCAGGCGGCTGACAATCGCGCCACCGATGCCGCCACTTCCGCCGGTCACGACTGCCACGCGGGTGTCCGAGCTCTCGTGAGCCGAGTTCATGAGCCTGGCACGATGGGGAAGTGCCGTTCTATCTCCGCACGGGTCGCCTCGTCGAGTCGAATTGAACCCGATCCGATGTTTTCAAAGAGGTGTTGTCGGGTGCGAGTGCCGGGTATTAGCAAGATGTTGGGCGCGAGGTCGAGAAGCCACGCGAGCGCGATTTGCGCCGGTGTGGCGGCCAATCGCGTGGCGATGTCCATGAGTGCAGGGCTCGTAAGAATCTCGTTTTGAACGCCACGGGGCCAGCCCAAAGGGCAGAACGGTACGAACGCGATTCTCCGCGATTCACAGTCGTGCAAGATGTCAAGCGAACGTTGATCGGCAAGGTTGAATAGATTCTGGACACACGCGATCTGCGTTTGAGCGAGAGCGCGGTGCAGGTGTTCTCGCGAAATGTTGCTCAGTCCGATCCCCCCAATCAGCCCTTCGTCA
>OBLU010003375.1_pt1 | contig 14475 bp, 9 predicted proteins | sample 1518681 | NCBI WGS metagenome assembly OBLU01 (sample SAMEA3539304, study PRJEB22396) | soil metagenome | biome: tundra; feature: field; material: soil | place: USA | collected 2010-05 | depth 0.15 m
GCAAGCCTCGAGCCGATCGAGGCGGTGCGTCGAGAATGAAGATCCTCCTCGCCGGCACTGCGCGCTGCGGCAGCACCTGGGCTGCAAATGTGCTGGGGCGAGCGGAGCAAACGCGCAGCGTCTACGAGCCCGACGGGCCGGATTCGGACGTCCTCGGCGCCACCCTGCGAACCCGCCTCGGCGACTATCCGGTGCTCACCGTCGATCAGCGCAACTTCTGGTATCGGGTGGTGTGGGACCTCGCATTCGCAGGCGGGTGGCCATGGGACCGCGTCGAGACGGCGCGCGCCGCCGGACGCCGCCTGGTGAAGGTTCCACCCGCACTCCGCGACTACATGGTGGTCGGCCTCGCCGAGGGCACGCGCATGGTGCGGCCGCGGCCGCGCAACATCATCGTGAAGTCGGTCAACTCCGCCTTCTCGCTCGACTGGATCTACGAACGGTACGCGCCGAAGGTCGTGATCCTGAGACGCAATCCGTTGAACATCGTCTCGAGCTGGCTGGTGCTCAACATGTGGAGCACCAAGCCGATCGGCGGCCATCCGCTGGTGCAGCGCACGTACGTCACACCTCGGGGCTTGACAGCACCCAACGGCGGGTCCTCGAACGTAGCGATGGCCGCGTGGAACGTCGGCCTGCTTGTCAGTGCGCTGCGCGAGGGTGCCGCGCGCCACCCCGAGTGGGTCGTCGCATCACACGACGAGCTTTCCAACGATCCACTGTCAGGTTTTCACGATCTTGCGAAACGGCTCGGCTTGCGCTGGACGGAGGAGATGACTGATTACCTGCGCAAGTCGGACGACCCGCAGTTCACGGTGCACGGTGGGAGTGCGCGGGTCCATCCCAACGCGGTCACCGCGACGACAGGCGGCACTCGTCGCGAGCAACAGGCGACGCAGTACCGGCGCAGGCTGTCACCCGAACAGGCCGCGGAGGCACGAGCCATCCTCGAGCGCTTCGACCTCGGAGACTGGGGGCCGCCACAGGACTGATCCAGGCGCCGGAGGGGTCACATGCGGTCGGGCGTTTCCAGCACCTTGCGCGGGTCCTGAGGCACTCCATTCGCCGGCTGCGGCGCACGAATCCAGCCTCGTGTCGGGAACCGGCTGAGCACCGCTTCGATCTCTTCGACCTGCGAGTCGTTGAGACGCCCGCGCCACCGATTCGGCTGGTCGCGCGTGACCCGCACGTTGCTGAACCCCGTACCGGGGCGATCGGATTCACGCAGAAACCGCTCGACGTCGTCACCCCAGGTCAATCCCGCGCGCTCACACACGTCGCGAATCAGCACGAGTGGGTTGGAGCACAGGGTCTCGTGCGTCACCAGCAACCACTCCGGATGCCGCTCCAGGCGTTCCGCGAGCGCCCACGTCACCAGACCCACCCACATGGCGGCATGTGCCAGCGGCGTGTCGCGCTCCCAGTCGTGCGGGAGCTCGAGCCGATCCAGATATCGCGCACGGACGGCCGGCCGGTCGAGCAGGTCGAATCCGTGCACACCGAGATCGACCCATGAGGAGATGACGTTGAGTGGGTTTCTCTGGATCAGGATGACCTTCGGGTCGTAGTTGCGGACGAGCCACTCGACGTAGAAGGGCGCATAGATGGACTTCACGACCACGTGCGGCGCTCGACCGGGAAGCGCTGAGATCGCCTGCGCCGAGCGACGGAGCAACGGATCGCGCACCGGGCGCGGGAGATGCAACGCCGCGCGCGCACCCCGTGCTCGCCAGCCCGATCGTTTGGGAACCCGCGCGGCGAACGAGAGGTCCCACAGCGCCCGGAATTGCGGCGCGCGCTCGTCCGGATCGAGCAACGGGTACGGTCCAAAGCCGAGCCGGCCGGGGCCGTGCCCCCGAGGATCGGCGTCGACATTGTCGGGTTCCTTGACGAGGCGGGTGCCCTCCGCCTGCCCGAGTGCCGTCGCCAGCCACCGCGTGCCGGAGCGCGCAGCCCCAAGCACGAGGAGTCGATCCGAGCGGCCTGGAATGATGTCGGTCATATCTGAGTCCTCAACATGGCGATTCCCCTCGGCGTCATCACGCATCCGCTTTGGCTGTGGCTAGGTACGCTTTGATGCGCGCTCGCGCGTCGGGTGACGGGCCCGGCAATGCGGCAAGGGCGCGCTCCAGATCGGCGGTCGCATCGCTCGACCGGTGCAGTTGAATGTCGATCCAACCGCGCGCGATGTAAAGATTTGCGAGCCCGAAGCCGTCAACGCCGGACTCCTGCGCGTACGGCCCGACATTGGCGATGAAGGCGCTGATGGAGGCATCGACAGCGGCCAGGGCCAGCGTCGGGTTGCCCTGCGCAAGCTCGGCCGCCGACAGGTCGTCGAGCGCTCCGGATCCCCCGGTGCTCGACTGCGCCGCACTCGTGCACGTCGTGATCGCCTGTGCATATTGCTGGCGCAGCACGTCCAGGTGACACTCCTGTGCGAGTACCTGGGCCGACTGAGCACTATTCGTCGCCTGCTCCAGGGCAACCGCAAGGTCCGATGCCGCAAGCGCGTCTTGATCCGACGCGAGCGCGATGTTGACACCGGCGAGGCGCAGGAGCGCGGACCGCGGATCGAGTTGCACCGCTCGTTGGTACACAGTCGTCGCGTCGCCAAGATCACCGATTGCCACCAGGCCGTTCACCGCGGTGAGCTGCTCACCGGCTCCCGCCGATGGGATCAGCGCAGCGGTGGTGTAATCAGTGGTAGCGGCTGACAGATTGCCGACCACTCGATCAGCGACAGCACGGTCGAGATAGAGATCAGCCTGGTTCGGGGAGACCGCGATCGCCGCGCTGAAGTCGTGGACCGCCGCGGCCCCGTTGCCGCCACCATTGAGGTAGCAGCCACCCCGCCCCACCAGTGCTACGACGAGCTGGGGCTCGTCGCGCAGCACCGCGGTGTAGTCCGCGATGCAGGCCTCAGCATCCTTGGCGGCCCGCTGCAGACGGGCGTCGTCAAGTGAGTTGCCGCTGACGCTTGGCGCGAGGGCCCCCGCTGCCTGCGCCTGCGCGAGCAGATTCTGGATGTCGGCGGGCGACTCGCCGCAGGCCGAGAGCAGCAGACTGAGGATCAGCGTGGGCGCCGCTCCGACGGCCACGGGCGGCGGAACGCGCGGTGTGGTCTGGGTCTGGGTGGCTGTGCGTGTTGATCTCGCGAGGCGGTGTGATGCAATGACGACAATCGCGGAGAGCACCAGCAGCCCGATCGCCGCTCCGCCGTACCCGATGTCCACGTTGTACGGATCGGACGCCGTCGCGATGAACGGGAAGGCCGACGGAACACCGAACCACTCGAGCGTGATGGCGATGGCGGTGATAACGAGCAGGGCCATTCCCACCCCCGCAATCCATCGCGCCAGTCGCGGTGCCGCGAACGCCATGGAGCGATACGCAGCGAGCGCCGGCGAATCGAACCGTCGCCGTCGCGCATCCCACACCATCAGCCCCACAGCTGCAATCACGACAAGGGCGGCGATCCCGCGGCCGAGCAGCTCAAAGTTGATCGTGCTGAAGGCGAACGCGAGCTTGGTTGACTGCTGGTGCGCCGCGTCGAGGTGATACAGGTTGAACAGGCCGTTGCCGAGCGCCGTGGGGCGTTGCGTGCCGAGCCGCCAGCCCGGGTCCTCGTAGCGCAACAACTCGACCCATGGCGCCGACACCGCGCCGGTTGCGGTCGCTGTAATCCGCTCCCCCTGAGCGCCCACCACGGTCGTGAGCGTGGCACCTTGTTGCGGGCCGAGCACCGCCGCCGTGAGTGGCGACCACCCGAGGCACGGGCCGAGCGTGACCCCTGCAGTTCCGGTCGAGATCGACGTCAACCCTGCCGGGATATTGAACGGTCCGTAGACGCTCCAACCCGAAAGCCGTGAGGATGTCGTGAGCATCGGCAAGGTCGTGGTCGTGCCCCCGATTCCGGCAACCAGCGTCTTCGCAGCGCTTTCTGCCATCACCGCGACGTCGCCGCTCGTCGAACCCAGGCATCCTCCATCGGTGCGCGGCAGCACTCTGACGCTGTCCGCGAGCCCGGCGGGCGCGACGGGGTAGTGAGTCGTGTCAAAGCTCTGGCGATACGCCGCCGGCAGCCCCATCGCCTCGAGCGCAGGGAGCGATGCCGCGGTCGACCACGTTCCTGAATCCACCAGCGCGACCGCAGGGAACGTGGACACCACCGGTTGCGGTGATGCGATGCGCCAGACGAGCAATTGGGTCGGTCCGCTTCCAAGTACGGCCGTCGGCGTCCCCAAGGCCGCGGTCACCTGATCCCGCAGCCACGATCGAGTCACGCCACGCGGGAGGGATCCGATCTCATCTCCGCCGGGGACGACGACATACCCGGTGCCCGTCATCTGCGTCAGGTAGGGAAACAGCTGCTGATTCAGGTAGCAGAACGGGACGTTGTTGTCGGCGCAGAAAAGCTGCATCGGGTCCCGGGAGTTGATCTGGGACGCATTGAAGATGCCGGTGGCGTCGACCGCGGGATGTTTCGGGGACGCGATGACGAAACGGTGCGCACGATTGTTGATGACGACCAGCGGTTGTCCAATCCACAGCACGGGTCCGGGCCGCGCGTCGCTCGCGATCATCGTGGAGAAGTCCGAGAACGAGGTCGGTTCTGGCAGCGGCACCGTCGTCGACGCGAGCGCGCCCGTCTGGAGCACCGCGATCGACGCGCAGCTCACTGCCACCACGCCCGCGAGCGCGATGCCGGCGCCGGCGCGCACCAGGAATCTGCGGACTCGGTGTCGCAGCGATGCCGCCCACTCCACCGCCATCCTGAGTGCGATGGGGATCAGCATCGCGTAGGCGAGACCCACGATGTACAGGAACTTCGATCCCTCACGGAACAGCTTCCATCCCGGAACGTGGAGATACATCCAGTCGTAGATGCCGCCGAGCGGAGGCGTGTTCGTCTTGGCAAAGAAGGCGAACAACAACGCTGCCAGCAACAGCCACATCACCTCCGGGCGGATCCGTCGCGCCAGCAGCGGTGTGAGGGCGATCAGGGGCAGGATCATGTAGGCAGGGTTGAGCGGCGCCTGGACGAGCAGGCTTGGACTCCCTCCGGTCCAGAACGCGCTGACTCCGCCGAGGCCGTGGCCCAATGTCAGGATGTTGAAGTTCGGCGCCTGGGGCGTCGGGAAGCCCGGGTTGCCGTGATACGTGAGCAGGGGTACCAGCCAGAAAGCCTGACTGCCGACGAAGACTGCGCCGGCAATCGCCCCGAGCGCGGCTCGTCGCGCCATCAATCGCCAGTTGCGCTCGCAGAGAACGACGATGACGAAGTACAGCGCCATCAGCAGGAAGCACAGGTATGCCGGACGCACGTCGAACGCCGCCGTGGCCGCCATCAGCAACCCGGTCCCGATCGCCCAGCGCGGCGAGCCGGTCCGCATGGTGCGCAGGAAGGCCAGCAGGACAAGGAAGCTGATCGCCTCGGCGACGACGAGAGGGACCTCTCCGTCCGCCTCCAGCATGAAGTAGGTGTTGCCCACCAGGAGCAGCGGGGTCAGGAGTGTCCACCGGGTCGGCCCCATGAGCTCACGGGCCAGCAGCCACCCCGCGACCGGCAGCAGCACCGCCGCGGGGAGGAAGTACAGCGCCTTCTCGATGAAGGTCCACGTGGCGCCAAGCTGAGCGATCGCCCCGCTCACCGCATAGAGGTCGAACCGGAACGCCTCCAGGAAGCGATTCTCTCCGCCCATACCGAGGGTGCTGTCCCAGACCGGCGGCCACGGTGCGAAGGCGCGCAGCCGTTGGGGGTCGGGCCAGTGCCAGTCGCCCGCGACAAGCGGTTGCGTCGTGAACCAGGCATTGCGCACGAGGATGCCGGCCACTGCGAGCAGGACGATCACCAGCACACGGCGATTCACCAGCCAGTCGGTCTTCTGCCGAAACCAGGCGACGTCGACCCGGTTTCGCCACGTGGCAAAGCGACCCGCCGTGGATTGTGCTGCCGTCGTCACCGCACCACCCTGGAAATCTCCGCAGTCAGATCTTCGGTGGCCAGCGCATCCAATTCTGCGATGACGCTGGACAAGCCCTTGAAGCCATTGTCAAGGATTGCCGGATCAGCGGCCTCGAACTCGGTTCCGTTGGGCTCCGCGAAAACGATCTGCTCCGGGCCGAGTAGCGGCGCAGCGCGCTTGACACGTTGGCGTTCGACAGCGACGGGCGCTGCCCGGGATTCGAGACGTCGCTCGCTCGCCAGGTACGCGATGGTCAGCGCCACAAGGATCGCGGCGATCGATATGTCGCTCATCAGCGAAACCACCAGCAGCGACTGGTGAAAGAGAATGATGAGGAGCGGTTTGAGGAGGGCCCCGGGCACCAGAATCCAGAGCAGACGGAGGTCCTGGAGCGATTGCTGGGTGTTGCTGAGCATCACCACCGCGGCCAGCAGCGGCATGCCCAACGCGTACCAACCGATGTAACTGGACCCGGCTTCATAGGCGCGCCCGGAGAAGGCGCGGAGGATGAAATGGCTTCCCAAGGAGAAGGCGAGCAACCCGAGCACGCCGCCGATGAGCGCAAAACCGAGCGACGTGAAGACCACAGACCGGGTGCGTCGCGACCGCACGTGGCGCGCGGCCACGGTGGGGAACAGCACGCTGCTCACGCTCCCCATGGCGAAGAACAGAGCGCGGCTGGTGACCGTCACCGCGCTGAACTGACCGCCGGCGGCGCCGCCGAAGAAGTGCTCGACGAGGATCACGTCGCTGCCCATGAGAATCGACACCGTCACCGTCGAGGCGACCGACACCACCAGGAAGCGCCAGACGGGTTTCCAACCGCTCGGCTGCCGCCCTCGGCGCAGGCGCGGCCACACCATGACCAGACACACGACATAGATGACCAATGCGGCGACGCTGATCCCCAGGAGCACGCCGTAGAGACCGAAGAATGGGACCAACGCCACGACGAAGATAACTCGGCTGAGTGCGATGCCAATGCTCAGGGCACTCCAGGGAATCCATCGCTGCTCCCCCTGGAGCGAAGCCATGAGCGGTGCGGCGGAGAGCATGAACGGGACGCCGGCGGCACCGAGAATCACGAACGACGGCGGCACATTCAGATACGGCCCCAGCCACGGCGCGGTGGCGATGAAGCCGAGCCCCAGCAGCGCGCCGAGGATCAGCAGACGGCGATTCGTGAGACGGAGGAGCGCGCTGCTCGCTTCGTCTCCCTTGACATCACCTGCCGGCCCAGGCGCGTGGCTCCACGCATTCCGCACCCGGCCGTTCAGGCGCAGGAGCGCCCGGCTCTCCTCGTCGCGTGCCGCATGACTGGCAAGCTCACGGCTCGTGGTCCATGCGATCAAGCGGCTGAAGCCCGCAGCCGGTTGGGTCAGAACCGTGAAGAAGCTGAAGACCGCAAAGACCTGTCCATACGCCAGCGGGCGAAAGTGATGGCTCACCAGCGCCTGGAGCAGGAGACCGAGCAGCCCGGCCATCCAGGTCCCGGCAGCGGCGATCGCATTGCTGCTCAGGAAGTGCCGCCGCTCTCGCCGAGCCTTGTCGGATCGCGTTTGCTCAACCACAGCCGTCATGCGCAGGCACTGACGGCAGTTTCCCGCAGCCAGCCCCGTCGCGGAAAGCCGGCGAGGATGTCATCGATCTCCGCCGCCTCATCCTGAGTGAGACGTTGCCGCCACCGATCCGGTTGCTCAGCCGTGACGCGGACGGGCTCGAGTCCCTCGCCGGGGCGGTTGGTCTCTTCGAGAAAGCGTTCGACGTCCGCGCTCCATGGCACGTGCACGGCGTCGAAGACCGTGCGGATGGATTCGACCGGGTCCACGCACAGATCCTCATGCGTGAAGAGATGCCACTCCGGATGGCGCTCGAGCGCATCGCCCGTTGCGTGCGTGAGCAGGCCGACATGCCAGGCAATCCGGGCGAGTTCCGACGCCCGGGGATGGAGTGCCGGAATGATTCCTGGGTCGATGTAGCGATCGCGAATCTCGGGCCGGGTTGCCAGGTCGAAGAGGGGGATCTGCAGCTGCCGCCAGCTGGAAATAACATTCAGCGGATTGCGCTGGATGGCAATCACCTGTGGCTGGTAGCGCTGCACCAACCAGTCCAGGCTGAACGTTGCGTAAATGGTCTTGGCGATCTTCCAGTCGGACGTCGCCGGCATGCGACTCGACATTGAGGCTGTGGCCCGTAAGAGGGAGTCACGCACGGGTCGCGGCAGACGGAGCGCGACCTGCCCCACCGCTCGCATCCGGTTGCCCTTGCGGCTGAACGGTGACCGTCCTGAGAAGACCCAGTCCCAGACGGGCGAAAAGGCAGTGTTCCCCTGGTCCCCGTCGATCATCGGGTAGGGGCCGAACCCGCGGCCACCGGCCGGGCGCTCGCCGGTGGGGTCGGCATCGATGTTGTCGGGTTCGTAATAGAAGCGGACGTGCGGCGCCTTGCCAAAGGCGCGGCCCACCCAGGAGGTGCCCGACCGCGCGACACCCACGAGGAGGACGCGATCGCGTCTTCCAGCCGTGCCGGCGATCAGTTCAGATTCAGGCATTCGAGGGCTTCCCGCCACTGGTCAACGGCCTGCCCGCGAGCGTGATGCTGGGTCATCCAGGTGCGTTGGGCCGCCACTCGATCTTCAGCCACCGCCGTTTCTTCCGTGGCGCCGGCGAGGCGGGCCACAAGCTCCGGAAGATCGGCGAGCGACGCGGCGAAGGTTCCGGGAGCGCCCTCGAGGCCTTCGAACGCAAGCGGGGTCCCCGCCACACGCCGGCCGAGCATCAGGTAATGGAGCACCTTGGTTTTCACGCCCGCACCGGACGCGAGTGGCGCCAGGCAGAGGTCGGCAGCCGCGACCACCGCATCGATGTCCTCGACCAACCCGAGACCCACGACACGAGCCCCGACGCCAGTCCCATGCAGCTGCTCGCTTCGGGGGCCACACAGGAGCACGGTCACCGCCTCCGGCAGCGACGGCGCGAGCACGTCGACGATCCATTGCGCCGCAACCTGGTTGTGCTTGGCGGCCAGGGTCCCGACGAACACGAGAACGGGCCCGGTCAATTTCGATCCGACCAGGCGTTCGACGTCAGCGCGCGTGCCGGCCGTCACCACATCCCGCGCAAACGGCACGTGGTCCACGGTCACGATCTTGTTGCGCAGCGACGGGTATCTCCCCCGCCACTCACGCGCTTCGGGCTCACCGATGGACACCGCGAGCCGGCATCTGCGGGCCGCCCAACGCTCCAGTGCGTTCCAGACGAGCTGCTTTGCCCGATTGTCGAATGTTCCCGGCAGGCGGGAGTAGTGCAGGCCCTGACACTCATTCGTGTCCCAGACCATGGGAAGCGCGATCCGGGAGAACGCCAGGGCGGGCATGAACATCGCGTTCTCGAAGATCACGACGTCACTGCTGGCGGCAACTTCGCGGATCAGCCTGGCGAACTCGACGGAAAAACCCTTGCGGGGCTTCTGACTGGGCACGTGCAGCGATCGCGCCCAGCTGGGCAGCGGACCTCGAGGATCCCGCTCGCGCGTGCTGACAATGGCCGGTGGGATGCCGAGGTCGGCGAGGCTTTCGGCGAGCACTCGGGCGCGGACCTGGAGGCCACCGTCGGGTTCCTGCACCGAGCCGAACGTCACAAGCATTGGACGCGCGGGAAGACTTCGCGCAGTGCCGCGAGGCAGTGCCGGCGTCGGGACGGCGGCACCCATGGCAGCAGCGCTCATGGCCTATCGATACAGATCGATGCGGGGCCCACCACGACCAACACCGAACCGCTCCCTGGCGGCGACATCAACAACAGCCGTCAGTTCCACGCATTTCAGACCCACCATGCCGGCGGTGAGCAGTGGATGCTGAGCCAACGTCCTCCAGTTGCGAACGTATGCGGGTCTGATGACCGGATTCCCCTGCATCGCCACGCCTCGTCCGTGCTTGCGCAGGTACCGCAAGTATCCGGGAGCGTAGTACCGCCGCTTGTCGTACACGGTGCGCAAACGCGTGCGCCCTTCGTTGTGCTTGATCACGGCGCTGGTCCTCGGCAGGTGACGCCCGCGCGCCACACGCCGGGACAGGTCCCAGTCCTCGGGGCCGGTGAGGTCGAGATCGAAGCCCCCGGCCTCGGCAAACGCGTCGCGGCGGTACAGACGAGCGGCTTCAACCAGATCGTCGCCGTTGTAGCAGCTGCGCTCGAGAATCCGGCAGCGCGTCCAGAAGCCCACCCCGATGGAACGCTCGGGGATGATCGCCGCGGGCATGCCGGTTGCGGTCAACCTCGAGACGCCGTCGGCAACCACCTCCTCGCCGAGCACCATGTCGGAGTCGATGAAGAGCAGGTAGTTACCGCGCGCGACGCTCGCACCGTGGTTACGCTGCGCGCTGCGTTCCGGCCCCAGATTCGCGACGTGATCCGCATACCTGGCCGCGATCTCCGGGGTGGCGTCGCTGGAGGCGTTGTCGACAACGATCAATTCGACGCTCGGATACGTCTGCCGGCGGATGCTGCTCAAGCAGGCGTCGAGCGTCTGGGCCGAGTTCCGGGTGGTCACGATGACCGAGACCGGCGCCTGGGGTTCAGTGAGCATCAGCGGCCACGAGATCTTCCCAGACAGCATCGGGTGTCGCCGCGTGGCCCGCAAGGTCGATCGATTGCGGTTCCTCCCGCCTGGCGAGGCTCGCCAGCAGCGTGCGCATCTCATCCGCGCTGCGATCCCAGGAATGGCTCGCGGCCCACTTCATGCCGGCATTCCCCATCCGCTCGCGCATGTCCCTGTCTCCGACCAGCATGCTCAGCGCCCGCGCCAGGGCTTTCGGCTCGTCGACGGGCACGAGCACACCGGTCTCGCCATCCCGAACCGAATCGCGCAGGCCGTTGACGTTCGAGGCCACCACCGGCAGCCCGCGAGCACTCGACTCCATGGCGGTCACACCCCAGCCTTCGAACACCGACGGGCAGACGGCAACCCAAGCGCGCGCCGCAAGTTCGTCGCGCGCAGGTCCAGGGAGATACCCGTGGAATCGGACGTGGTACGCGAGATTGAGCGACCACGAGAGCCGTTCCAACCGCGCCCGGTCGGGTCCCTGGCCAACGATGTCGAGGCGGGCGTCGGGGAACTCGCGGAGCAGTGATGACATCGCACGCAGCGCAACATCGACTCGCTTCTGGCGGGTCAGCCGGCCCATGCACAGGATCCTCGGCGAGCGGGAGGGTTCCGACGAGAATTGGTGCAGAGGTTGCACCCCGTTGTGGATGATCGAGATTCGCTCGCGCGCGAATCCCATGGAGACCAGGTCGTCACGCGTGCTCTCGGAGACCGCCACGATCGCAGCGTGGCGATAGGCTCGAGGCATCACCCAGCCCTCCAGGAAGAACCCCAGCCAGCGGATGGGCGGCTTGGTCTCACGCCGGAAGATGTCGCGATGCACGTGATGCACCACCAAGATCTTTGGAATCCGTGCGAACAGCGGCGTGAAGAACGGAATCCCGTTCTCGCAATCGACAACGACATCGAAACGTCCCCGCAGACGCAGGCAGTACCGGAGGATGACCCGCGGGTAGAGGGTGAACCGACCGCCGACCCGCTGGACATGGATGCCGTCGATGACGTCGGTGCGTGAACTCCCCTTGTATCGCTGGCAGAGCCACTCCACCTCGAGGCCTTCTGCGACCCAACGCACCCCGAGCTCGTGGATGTAGGTCTCGGCACCGCCGGCCCAGGGGTGTGTCGTGTCGCGCCAGTTGAGAATCAAAATGCGCAGCGGGCGCTTGCGGCGTCGTGGCGGGGATACCTCGCCAAGGCTAGGTCCGGCGTATCCCCGAAGGAATCCCAGCCCGTAGGCCAATGGCACCAGCGGCAGCCCGGCGATGGCGAGGAGACGGTCGGTGAATCTCCCCTCTCCCAGGATGACACTGACTGCTTGGACCAGGAATGCCACGGCCAGGATCGCGGCCCCCGCGACGGCGACGCGAAAATGGTGCGTGCCCAGGGCAGCGGCCTCGACGATCAGCAGCATCCAGAGGAGCACCGGCAGCGCGTAAGGCAGCAGGCGAACGACATCAGGGAGGCGCCGGGCGAGGTCTCCGCGAGCGCGCCCGAATGCGACCATCTCGGCGAGGAAGGCCTTCGGGAAGCTGCGCATGTTGGCGCTGACGGCGAGCTCCGGGTGACACATCGCCTCGCAGCCGAGCAGGGTGCGCACCTTGTAGCAGAGGCGAACCGATTCGCCGCCCACCGTCGGCGACTGGAATCCCCCCACGTCCCAGAACGCCTTGCGGCGGACCACGAGATTCGACCCCGCGAGCTCCGCGACCGGTTGTGGCTGCCTGATCCGGGAGATGTGTCCGCCAGGGGTGAGCCCGATCTGGCGATCCAGGATGATCGCGGAGACGCGCTCGCCTCGCGACCGCGTCCGCGGGAGGATGGGACCCCCCGCGATCACCACCGACGGGTCCTCGAAGACCTCGACGACGCGGTTCGCCCATCCTCTCGGGATCAGGACGTGGTCGTCGGTGAATGCCAGCAACTCCCCGCGGGCCGCCTCAGCCGCTCGATCAAAGCGCTCCCCGCGTGGCGCGGAGTCGTAGACGACCACTCTCACCCCGACCGGCGGATTGATCCAGTCTTCCCGAGAGGCGAGGATCACCTCCACCGCGGCGCCGTCGAGGGTGCCCAGCATTTCCTCGATGGTGCGTCGGATGCCGGCCGTCTCACTCTCGACCGCGACGATCAGGCTGAGGGCAGGCTCGGAAGGGCCCCCGACGACCACGTCGTCATCCGACATCGCCCATCCGGGGCGATCCGAGCCGAGACCGTGCATACCGCTCCCCACCGTTTGCCTGGCTGCCAACCAGCAGCTTTCAGGGTCGGGTCACCCTCATCGAGCCTGACGCTCCCTGGGTCGTGAGCCCCGCATGGCTAACGGCCCATTAAGGCTTCGCCATCCTCCACCATCTCATGCACCTACCGACCAGTTAGGCAGGCGGTAGTATACACAACCGGACGCGTCACTCAGGTCAACCGGACACCACGGAAATGGCCACCTGGGCCCCCGGCGCCGAGCTGTGGATCAGGTGCGCGTACGTGCAGTGCGTTATCGAACCCTGGGCCACGGCCTGGGCGGTGATCTCGATGTTGTTGACGCCGAGATTGCAGTTCTCAAGCAGGAAGTTCTTGACGTCGCCGATGGTGATGCTCGAGCCGGTCCCCGTCAATGTCAATCCGTTGATCGTGACGTTCTGTGCCACCTTGCCGGCACCGTTCGGACCGATGACTCCAACCTTTCCTCCTTCGCCGTTGCTCGTGAAGTTGGTGATGGTGATTCCCGTGCTTGGCGGGGTGATCCAGAATCCATTGCGGGCACCGCACTGCTGGGAGCCAGTCGTGTACTTGTAATCGGTAACGGTTGTGTTCTTGTCGATGTAGAGCGCAAGTCGCGAACCCGTGTGCGTGATGTTGCTGATCGTGCTGTTCTCCTGGAAGCTCCACGAGAAGCCGTCGTTGCAATCGAGCTCGTTGAGATCCAGGTTGTCCACGGTGTTGCCGGTGTTGTACGCCGGCGCGAGCGGCTTGGCTCCCTTCGGCCCTGCGTAATACAGCGCGAACGTCCGGCTCCCACCGAGCACTCGAGAGTCGAGGAAGCGCGTGTTGTTGGCTCGCACGAAGATGGCCACCCCTCCACCGTGCGTCTGCGTGTCGAGGCTGAGATTCTCAACCACGCTGCCGTCGATCTGAACACCCAGGAGTCCCTTGGCGGCGTGCGTTTCCACGAGGTACGTTGAGTCGCGCCCCGCTCCCTCGAGCGTGACGGGCGCAGAACCCTTGATCACCACGGAAGCGGGGTCGCCGGTCTTGGTTGCGCTGAAGGCGTAATGCCCGGCGGGCACGAACACGGTTCCACCGCCCGCCTGTTCGGCGGCGGCGATCGCTGCCGCAAAGGCTTTCGTGTTGTCGGTTGTCCCGTCGCCTCGCGCTCCATAGTTCGCCACGTTGAACTGCGAACCGCTGGGCGTCGATGTGCCGGCGCCACTCGGGGTCGGGGCTGATGACGAGCCGCACGCAACGATCAGCAACGCCGCCGCGCTCGCCATCGAAAGCCCGGTCGCGCAACGTCTCGCCCCGGCGCGGACAGGGTTGTTGAGGGCACTCATCGCGTTTCAGTCTACGGATGGGATCCGCCGTCCATGGTGAGCGCTCGGCAAACAACGAGGGTTCTCAACGAACTCTCATCGTTCGGAATCTGCCCCAATGACATCCAACGGCGCGACCGGGTAGTGTTTGCCCAGTGAGTGGGAGGACCTCCAGGCTGATGATGGATCGGCCGAACCCCCTGTGCATGGTCGGCGCCGGCTATGTTGGCCTGGTCACTGCCGCCTGCCTCGCGGGCGCCGGCGTCGATGTCCGTCTGCTCGACATCAACGCCTCCCGGCTTGCGATGCTGCGACGCGGCGAATCCCCGATCCATGAGCCGTTGCTCGACGAACTCCTCGCTGAGGTCATCGCGAACGGCAGG
>OBLU010003376.1_pt1 | contig 14473 bp, 8 predicted proteins | sample 1518681 | NCBI WGS metagenome assembly OBLU01 (sample SAMEA3539304, study PRJEB22396) | soil metagenome | biome: tundra; feature: field; material: soil | place: USA | collected 2010-05 | depth 0.15 m
AAAGGATACTTAGAGGCGGCAGTTTTGACGGGCGGAAATCTGTAGATTTCCGCTCGCTCGCTCGCAGTTTCGATCCCCACGCGCCAGACAACTGCTCAGCCACAAGACTGGGAATTGGGCTCGTAAGATTTTGCTTAGAGTCTCTAACAAAACCCCCAGTTTCGAACTACGCTGCAGCCGGCTGAACGGGGACAGGAGGATTTGAGCCTCCGGCTCCCTGGTCCGTCAATTCCATCGGCTGCGACCCTTGCTGACCGGGACGGAGAGTGCCAAAGAGCCTCCAGCTTGAATGACCCGAGCATCATTCAACATCGGGGCGATCCGGATGGACTCGTCGACTTCGAAGCGATCTTTATTGGTTGCTGTCCTTGGCAGTGAACAAGGGCACATAGACAAGACGCTCGCTAAATCTCATTCCTGCGAGATCGAATCTTTTTGCCTGAGTTCATTGAAAATCCTAATCCTAATCGTGACCTGCTTCACCCGCATCCATCGCACAACGAAGCCCTATTGCGCCGGAACGGTCCATGCTCGGAGCCATGAGCAAGTACTTGCTATGTTCCGACAGCTTATAACCCTGAGGAAAGTACCAGCGCGAGCCCTGTGGCTGATAATGGCTGCCGCCGCGCAGAACCGCAGCGCGAGTGTGTTCATCAACGTACTCATCGGTCCATTGCCAAATGTTGCCGACGAGATCCATTACTCCAAAAGGGCTCGCGCCCTTCGGATGCGATGAAACATCGCTCGCCGCAGCCATCTCGCGCCCCATGTCTGGCTTCGGAACCGCATCCGCCTCCCAGTCGTTTCCCCAGGGATAAGCTCGACCATCCGTTCCCTGAGCCGCATACTGCCATTCCCATTCGTGGGGGAGGCGCTTGCCTGCCCACTTCGCGTACGCGCGCGCATCGTCCAGTGACACCCACGTCACCGGCTTGTGTTCCCATCCCGCCGGATAGGTTTCGTTCTTCCAATCTTTCAGAAAGTTGTGGTCGTCCGCAGGCTGGTAGTGGGTGGCATCGAGAAAGCGCTTAAAGTCGGCATTGGTCACGGGATACGTATCCATCCAGAACGATTTCAGATGTATCCGGTGAGAGTGGTACCGGCGAGCGGATGGCTCCCACGGATACTGGACATCGACTCCTTCGTCATTCGTGCCCTCGATCTCAAGGCCGGCAACCTGAAAAGTGAAATCGCCTTCCGGAATCTTGACCATACCAGATGGCTCCCGCTGAGGCTTCGCGGTTGGCAGGATATCGACCATTTTCTGCGGAAGAGTCTTCCAGTCATGCGCGAAGCTGGACAACGGCTTCTCACTGAGACTCTGCATGGTGGTCAGCAAGTTGGCCAATTGGCGATCGTCGGCCTTCGAGGTCTCGAGTACAGCGCCATAGCCGTCTGGTTCCATAGCAAATTCGATCACCGATTGCTCGCCCTCGCGCTTGGGGATCCAACTCGACTCCGCGCCACAGATCAAAGTATCGGTTGCCCGGTTTGTTGGGCACGAGCCACTGCCGGCCCTCGACGAGGTAGTGGTTGCGATTGACCACTGTCCACAGGGTCGCCTCGCCCGTGGGAAACTTGCTTGCAAAGACTCCGAAGTGTTCCGTCGGAATATGCGGGACCCAATCCGGACTGATCAGAAGCGTGGAATACGCTCGCTCGATCGTCGCAATTCGCCGCAATGCCTCGGCATCGCGGGCCGTCATTTGATTCCAGTAACCCCAGACATTCTCCCAACTTTCGAACCCGACGCCATTAAGGAAGGCCTGCTGCAGCTCTTCGACGTGATCGCGGGACGACCTGTCGCAGAGGTGCACCATGTGGCGCGACTCCAGCCATTTGTAGCGGCTCACCGAGGGAACAAAATCGTACTTCCAGTAGCCCCAGCTGGAGTTGTTGTAAGCCATCATCTCATCGGCCAAGAGTTGCACTTCCGGCTCAAGCGCTAGCGGATGACCGATCTTGTCCGAAGCGTGGCGAAATGAAGCGGGCATTCCCTCCTGCGTATCACCGTTGATTCCGTCTGCATCCACGGCTGCAAGTTCGCGGGCGATTGCGTCAGCATCCGGAACTCCCTCGGAGTGCGTCCCCTGATCCCACACCATGACGGGAAAAAGAACGCGGACTCCGCGCCGATGAAAGTCAGCGACCATCTTCCGCACGCCTTCCACTCCGCCCGGCAGATCGCGAAACAGATCGTACTGGTTCCGGCTATCAATCCCCATGTTGGGATAGGTGTGCCAGATCAGTACGCTGTCAATTCCGCCATAGCGGCTCACAAGATCGTCAAGGTAGCGGTCTACCGTGTAGCGGGGCGCGACGGGGTCATAGAAATACCGGTCGTGAACCATCATCTGTGGCTGGATAAAGCTCGACTGCGTCCACTTCAATTCCGGCCGGTCGTATTGGGAGCCCTCATAGCCCATGCGAATCAGGTGTTCCATGCGCCAGTGGCGGATATCTGCCAGCCAGTCTGCGATTTGAGCCGGAGTGCACGTTCGCGGCCTTCCGGGAGAGTTCCACTCCATCACGGGAGCGCAGTCGGGACCGGGGATCTGCTCTGACACCGGCGTGAATGCCGTGTCCTGCGCATCGGCGAACAAACCGGGCAGCGTTATCGCGACTGCAGCGACGAGTATCCGAAAAGGCGTCATGTTTTACTCCTCAACCGACGATGCTATAGAGATGAGAGAAGGACTCTCATTGTAGACGTGCCCGGGGAGACACGGATACGGGGCTAGAGGAGAGTAGAGTACCCGGCTCACAAGGGTTCTTGGGCAGGTTTCGCAGTCGCCTCGATTTGAGGTAAAGTTCTGACAATGAAATTCTTCTCTTTCCTTGTTTTCTGCATGCTGGTTCTCCCCACTGCGGCGCAAGGTCCCGATGCCTGGCTGGGCTTTCTCCCGGAAGCGAAGGACTACGTTCAGAAACGCTCGTCCAGTTACGACCGCGGCGGTGGGAACGCGGACTTCCGCGAGATCGCTCCAGGCGCGACACTCACGCTGCTCGACGCCGACGGGCCCGCCATCATCAGCCACATCTGGATCACCACTGCGAGCGACGATCCGAACCACCTGAAAGCTCTTGTCCTGCGCATGTATTGGGACCGCGAATCCAATCCGAGTGTTGAAGCGCCGATCGGTGATTTCTTCGGTCTGGGCTTGGGTGCGTACTTTCTTTACGAGTCGGTTCCGCTCTCGGTCGGCTCCAAGCAGGCATTGAACTGCTACTTCCCCATGCCATTCCAGAAGCATGCGCGAATAACGGTGACCAACGTAAGGGTCGCAGAAGACCGACGCATTCTATTTTAATATCGATTACCGTGCGTACGCGAAACCGCTGTCCGCCGACCAGCTATATTTCCACGCGCAATACCGTCAGGCAGCGCCGGCTCATGGCTGGACCAACCAGTGGAAGGAAAACGGGGACCCAGTCATCGGGGACCGGAAGAACCTGAACGGCGACGGCAATTACGTCTGGATGGAGGCAACGGGGCGCGGGCACTTCGCCGGCGTGACCATGTCGGTGCTGCAGAACCGGGATGGCTGGTGGGGAGAAGGCGACGAAATGTTCTTTGTCGATGGCGAGGCGCTGCCTTCGATCAACGGCACCGGTTCGGAGGACTACTTTCTCGGAGCCTGGAATTTCGGCGACCACGCCTTCTCGTACGGCTTGTATGGCGCCCCGGTGAAAGGCGAAGAGAAAGCGGGAGGGCGGTCGTCGGTGTACCGTTTCCACCTGGATTCGCCGATCCCTTTCACCAAGTCTCTGCGCGCAACCATTGAGCACGGCCACGCCAATCATCGGTCCGACAATTTCTATTCTGTGGCCTACTGGTACCAGACCGAGCCGCATGCCGCGTTTCCAGCGCTTCCGCCACTGGAACAGCGCATTCCGAAACTGTTTGCTGTAGGAGGGCCGGGAAATGACGGGAAGTAAGGCGAGCGCGGTCCTCGGTTGCGTCCCATTGGTCAGGACCAGCTTTTCAACCTGGAGTTCACCGCTGCGATTACCACACGTGAGTAGCGACGACGGTGGGGACTGCGGGGGAACCCGAAATCACTTCGACATGTAGAACGATCTGAACATTTTTCTGCTGCCATCCCGCGGGTAATCGGCGGAGCGCCTCCTGCAGAAGCGCTGGATTCGTCACCAGATCGGCGGCCGCTTCTGTGCCGTAATGAGAAATGCCCGTGATTTCGACGATGATGCTATTCGTACCTGGATAGAAGACACGCGACACAATTGCGTAATCCTCATTCAGTTCGGGGTCGTCGGGGTGGGTTTTGATAGTCCAATTGGTGAGAGTGCCATCTTGCGAAACCCCGAAGGGCCGTAGGGACAAATCGATGGAGTAACGAAAATGCTCTCCGATTTCATGCCACTGGGTATAGGAGAACCCAACAAGAACGGCCGGCGTCGTACGCAGGTCGCGGAACGAGACGTCATTCCCAATTCGCAGCTTGTAGGGCTCTCCCATCCGGCCGAACATGTCAGCGATTTGGGTGGCGGAGTTGACGTCACTGACGGCTACAAACCGATTGGGGATCAGGACGAAATCTTCAACCCGGGTGGGGTGCTCGCCGCCAGGATTCCGAACGTCAGAGTACACGGGCACTGGCGCGGTACACACAAACACCGCTTTGTGGCTCTGGAAGACTGGCGACCAGAATTGATCGAGGGAATCCACCACGGGATGTGGGCGCAGCCAGAAAAATGCCGACATCGCCAGGCCGAGAAGAACCACACCCAAGGTGGTCAGGAATAACCATGAGCGAACCCAGGACTTCGCCGGGGCATGTTGTTCTGCGCGTTTGAGAGGGTGGAACTCGGGAATGTAAGTTCCCGAAGGAAGTTCAATCAACACCTTGGCTTCGGCCGGTTGATTTGAGTAGTAGGAACGCAGCCGCTTTCGCACCTCGCCGGCTTTGACTCGAACCCCGGCATCTTCGCTGGGGTCGTACGACGTGGGTTTGCCAAACACCTCAATTCCGATTGTCCGTTCCTTGAGACTATCGGTATGCCCGTGCAGGGTGTTCTCGACCACATAGCGCAGGAAATTCTGGCAGAGCTTGCTGGACTGAAATTCGTGGCTGGCAAGCACCCGCTCTAATTCTTCACGAACGAGGGCATCGGTTATCCCCAATTCGGCATAACTCGCCCCTGGACCTGGAGTCCCAAGCGAGGATGGGGTATGTGCCACAGTCAACCCGAGCACCGAATGTTAGCACACCCCCCAGAGCAAGGAGGAATGATGAGCCGGGGCGCAAACCGTTTCTTGCGAAAGGCTTGGCCGGGCACCGCGAACAGGTTCGAAACAAGCACGTAACCTCCGAGCAACGGGCGAGTCCGTCCGCCGGACGCTATTGCGGGATGTCGGGGTTGAGCGTCGGAGAACTTCCGGACTCTTTGTAGACCTGCGCATAGGCTGAACGAAGTCGTTCCTCGGTTTTCCGCAATTCCTTAAACGTTGCGATTTCTTGTTCGGCATCTGACGTACGTCCCAGTTGCCGATACAGTTGCGACAGCCGATAGTGGGCTGGGGTATTGGTTGGATCGATGCGAACGGCAGCGAGCAGGTGGGGCAGGGCCTCTTCGGGGTGGCCGGTGGACATCAGGATTTTTCCCAGACCGACTTGGGCCTCGGACTCGCTCGAATCCAGTTCGGCGGCGCGCAAGTAATGCTTCCTGGCACTCTCGGTATCGCCACGCAAGCTGAAAAGCCCACCCAGACGGCATTCCGATTTGGCGTCGCCAGGATTGACCGCGATCGCGGCTTCGAACTCTTTTTGCGCCTCCTGCTGCCCCTGTGTAACTCCTGAGTCCATCAGAACCGCTTCCCCCAGCTCGAAATGCGCTCCGGGAAGATGCGGATCGATCCGAAGAGCTTCGCGATACTGCATGACCGCGTTCTTGGCGTCTCCCTCATTGATCAGGTGCTGAGCGAGAAGCTGGTGCATGCGGGCGGAATCGGGGGCGACCAGGGCCAGGGTGTGGCGCGCCTGCGTGGCCAGATCGGTGTGGATACGATAAACGACGTAGAGAACATCGGCGTTGGTTGGATCCGTGTTCTGGAGCAAGCTGAGCACGCCCAATGCTTTCTCCAGATCCCGGCGTTGATAATCGAGCTCGACCAGAGCCATCCCCGCGCGGATTTGCAGTTTTGGATCCTGCTCCAGACGCGGAACAGACTTTTCCAGGAGCGTTTTCGCGGAGTCGAGTCTTCCCTGGGCCTTTTCGCACAAGCCGAGGATCGCCTGCGCTTTCCAGAGGGAAGGCTGGAGCCGCAGTGCCTTTCGAAGATTTTGACTTGCTTCGGCGAAGTTCCCCTGTAAGAACTGGACGACACCCAGATTCCCGCGCGCCTTGACGTTCTTGGGATCGAGCGCCAGAACGGCATTCAACTCGCGAATCGCGGAATCGAGTTGCTTGTCGGCTAGAGCTTGCTGAGCGCGGGCGAGGTGCTCTTGGATCTCACGCTTTGGAGCGGAGATGGCCTGCTGAGCGAAAAGATTGACAAAAGTGCAACCGAAGAACATCAGGAAAAAGACAGCCACACGTAAAGTTGTTGACATGCGCGCTCCCAAGTCAGCGGTAGAGTAGCACGAGGTTTCCGGGGAAGCGTCTAAGCCTCGCGGAAATTGCGCACCTGTACTCCGGCATCTGTGAAAATATGTAGTTGCATTTGCATGGGCCCGGCTTTCTCCGCAATTCGGTAGTCAGCTTGGCAGCCGCCCCTGAAAAACTGCCTGCGATCTTGTTTTGAACCTCCACTGAACTGTTTCGAACTTGACGCCATCGGCGGGACAGCAGAGAAAGGTAGACTCAGCGTGTAGTCATTGCTGCATTGGGGACGGGGTGTGCGCCTCAATCGAGCCACGTTTTGGCGGCACGTTTTGCTGGTTGAGGTCTTTTGCAACTGAAGCCCGACTGATTTGGGCATAATAAACAAGGAGATACCGGTGATCTCGCCCTGCGGTTCAAAGTTGCGTTTTGCTTTCGTGCTTGCCTTATTGATCTCTTCGTTCTTCAACCGGGCGGTGGCCCAAGGCAGGCAAAGTGGCGAGATTCGGGGAACGGTGACCGACCAGTCCCAGGCGCTCATCCAGGGAGTTACGGTCACGGTCACCAATGTCTCGACGGGCGTGAGCCTGACGTTGACCACGGACGCGTCCGGCTTGTATGAGGCTCCGTATGTGCAGCCCGGCGAGTACTCCATCGCGTTCGCGAAAGACAGTTTCAAGACTCTCACCCGCACCGGCATTACGCTGCACGTGGAAACCATCACGGTCAATGCCGCGCTCGAAGTCGGGGCCGCATCAGAAAGAGTTTCGGTCACCGGCGAAGCGCCCTTGGTGCAGACTGAGTCCGCCGTAAAGAACACGGTGCTCACGTCGCGGGTGGTGACCGACTCTCCAACCGCAACTCGGACCTGGTACGACTTGCTGGCCGTGCTGCCCGGCGTGAACCCCGGCGGCCAGGAAGTACCCAGCGGCCAGACGGTTGGCGTCAACGGCCAGCAACCCTTCAATGCCAACTGGCAGATCGATGGGGGCATTGCCATGCTGGGGCAGTCGGCTAATCCCGATTCGATGGCGCCGCCCCTGGAGTCCATTGAAGAGGTCAGCCTCAATACCGCGAACTTCGGTGCCGAGCACGGCAACGGTCTTTCCGTCTTCAATGTCATCACCAAGAGCGGGACGAATCGCTTCCACGGAAGTGTGTACGAATATAACCAGAATGAATTTTTCAACGCCCCCAACGCGTTTACGCAGGGCCGGAAACCGACGCAACGCTGGAATGAATATGGCTTTAATTTTGGCGGCCCCATCGTCAAGAACAAGGTGTTCTTCTTCGTAAACTACGAGAGGAATCCGATCAGGAACTTCAGCCCCTTGCCGCAATCCTATCCCACCGACGCCTTCAAACGGGGTGACTTTTCGAGCCTCCTCGGTGCGCCCGTCGTCGACGGCAATGGCAACCCAGTCTACAGCCCCTGCGGACCCCAGTTGGTCCAGGGCCAGATTTTTGATCCGGCTACGGTTCATCCTCACAACGGAAACACGTGCTACGATCCGTTTCCGGGCAACATCATTCCGGTGGAGCGCTTCGACAGCCTCGCTGCCAACATCCAGACATATTTCCCGACCGCGAAAAACCAGAACACGCTCTTCCAGAACTACTATTTCAACCAGGGGAACCCGCTCACCAACACCTGGACCAACGCGAAAGTGGATTACAACTTCACGCCCAGCAATCGTCTGAGCGCATCGTTTCTCTACGCCACGTTCAACCAGCAATACAACGATGTGATGTGCAACCTGAGTTGCGGAACGTGGTATGGCAGTGAACCGCAAGGGCAGATCACCCATGCCTGGACCATCAGCCCGACTTTGCTCAGTGAATTCCGCTTTTCGCTAAGCCGTGAGCATGGAATCGCTACCGTGGCGAGCGAGGGTAAGGGATATCCGGCAAAGCTCGGAATGGTGAACCCGATCGGTGATCTGTTCCCGACTGTCTGGATCAATGGAGCTCTCAACACCGGCATCGGCTACAGCGCGGGATTCCCTCCCGCCAAGGACGTGGAAACGACCTTCGTCCCTTCGGAGGTGGTGACCTGGGTGAAGGGTAAGCACATCCTCAAGTTCGGCGGCGAGTTCGATCGCTGGTGGGTGAACACCGGCTGGGGCACTGCGGATAACGGGAGTTATTGGTTCGGCGGTGCGTTTACGCAAAATCCGGCCGACCCGACTGATGTCGTGACCGAGGGCGAAGGTTACGCCGACTTTCTCCTGGGCTCGCCGAGTGCGTACTGGATCTCCATCAACCCGGAGACGGGTGGGCGCATGTGGAGCGCCCAAGCTTTTGCCCAGGACGAATTCAAAGTGAAACCAAACCTCACCCTGACGCTGGGATTGAGATATGTCGCGCAAAGCGGCTGGAGCGAGGTCCAGAACAAGATCTCCAGCTTCGATCCGAATATTGTGAATCCGGCCGATGGTACGAAGGGCGCGATGTGGTTCGCCGGTCAGAATGGGCGCACTGCGCTGACCAAAACCATCCCCAATTTCTTTGCGCCACGGCTAGGGGTTGCCTGGTCGCCCCGCAGGAACGTGTCGATCCGGGGTGGGTTTGGCATCTACAACATCATTGCCTCACAGAATACGACCGGTCCGGCGTTGGCCTGGGGCCAGGGCTGGGTTCCGGCCTATGACAACACCTACTTTCAGCTAGCAGCCGGTCCACCGCCGGGCGCCATTATCTATCCCTCGAATACCAACCGAACGCCCGACATGTTGAATGGGGCGAACGTCACCTATTCCATCTATAATTCGCCGCTCACCTACGCCATGGAGTATCAGTTCGGCTTGCAGTACGAACTCCAGCACGGTTTTGTGATGGACTTGGGCTACGTGGGCAACCGCAGTGTCAACCTCCAGTATGGCCGGGACATCAACCAGGTGCCCGCGAATAAGCTGGGCACCGGCGAGCGGCCCTACCCGCAATTCGGAGATATCATGGGCGCACTGTTTGATGGCCGCTCGAACTACAACGCGTTGCAGGTAAGCTTGAAGAAGCAAACCTCGCACGGGTTGTCGCTTGCCGCCAACTATGCCTGGTCGAAAGTGCTGGATACCCTTACCAGCGCCGGGTGGGGCGGTTCGGGGGCCTCAGAACGTGGCGGTTATCAGGATGCCTATGCTCCAGGTTCAAACTATGGCCCCGGCGCCAACGATGTCCGCCACACTTTTAACGGCAACATCGTTTATGAGCTGCCTTTCGGAAGAGGGAAATCCATGCTCAACAGCGGCAACAGCGTGGTGAATGGCATTGTCGGTGGCTGGCAGCTTTCCTCCATCTTCTTCTTGCGCAGCGGTCTGCCCTTTACTCCCTATACTTCGGACGATTCCTCCGGGGCAGGGACAGCCTATGGTCATCACATCTTGTGGCTGAACCAGGTTGGCGATCCCAATCAGGCGGGCCCAGTCGCGGCGAATCCGAATCCGTCGTGCCAGTCCACGATTTCAAATGGAGGATTGGCGGCGGATAAGGTTCACACCCTAACCACATGGTTCAATCCCTGCGCGTTCTCGACGCCTCCGGGAAACACGTTTGGGAACTCGGGCAGAAACACCCTACGGGGGCCGAACTGGAGAACCGTCGATCTGGCTTTGATCAAGAATTTCCCTTTGCGAATCCTGGGCGAGGGCGGAAGACTGCAGATCAAAGTCCAAGCCACTGACCTGTTCAATCATCCGAATATGGGGATTCCTGGCAGGGATTTCAACTCAGGAGATTTTGGCCTGATCAGTTACGCCAACAGCGCCCGGCAAATGCAACTTGGAGCCAAGATCAGCTTCTAGTCCGATGACCACTCCAGGGGAACAATCGGGGCGCCGCTCAACACGGTGCCCCAGTGCCGGTTTCACCTGAGCAAGCCTTCTACTTGAACTTGATCCGAGAGCGCTCGGAGCCGAGGTCGTGCGTTCCTTTATGAAACCAATCTTTGTTCTTCTAGCCAGCTTGATTCTGTCGGTTACGGCGTCGGCGCAGCAGTCGTCGGATCCTTGCGCGTCGCTCAAGGAAGACAACTCAGCGACGGAGTTGAGATTGCGCGACTGGCCCGACTTGGCCAAGTATCGCGACGACGATGCTAAGCTGGGTCCACCCGCCAAGGGAGAGTCGAGAGTCGTGTTCCTGGGCGATTCCATCACGGAATTCTGGTCTCTGTCAGACTCCTTCCTCGGCAAGCCCTATGTGAATCGCGGAATCAGTGGACAGACCACGCCACAGATCCTTCTTCGCTTTCGCCAGGACGTGATCGCCCTGCAGCCCAAAGTAGTGGTACTCCTCGCCGGCACCAACGATATCGCAGAAAATACCGGCCCCATCACGCTCGCAGCCATCGAAGACAACCTGACGTCCATGGTGGACCTTGCCAAGCGAAACGGAATCCGCGTGGTTCTTTCTTCGCTCCTGCCGGCTTTGCAATATCCGTGGAGGCCGGACCTGGCGCCGGTGGAAAAGATTCGCGCTTTAAATGACTGGATAAAGGACTACGCCGCGAAGGAGAGGTTGGTTTTCCTCGACTACCACTCGGCCATGGCGAATGACAAGCGCGGCCTGAAGGCGGAACTGTCGGAGGACGGAGTCCACCCGAACAAAGCTGGCTATGCCGTGATGGCGTCTCTGGCGGGAAAGGCGATCGCCGCGGCGTTGGGCAAGAACTGAGAGTCGTCCCCTATGCGAGGCAGGCTAGTACTGGTTGTTGTCTCCATCGCCACGTTCTTCGCTCCGTTCGCAACGGGGCGAGTCAAGGCGACTTGGACGGTTGTTTCCAGCGGCGAGGTCGACAGCCGGATTCAGCGTCAGTTGCGCGAGCTTGCGTCTCACAGTAGCGTGGCCCTGCGTTTTTCAGACCATGTCGAACAAAACGCCAGGCCACTGCGCGATACCGGCAGCCTGCTGATCCAGTTGGACAGCGTGGCCGATGCCAGCGCATTCCTGGCCGAGTTCAAGCGGGAAGCCCGCAACTCCGAGGTTGAACCCACCGCCGAGCTAACCAACGAAGGCTATATCTTGCGCTGTTCTTATGCGCGCGGTCCTGCGCCCAATCGCATTCGCATTGAAGCAGTCTCGGCCGCCGGTCTTCACAATGCCCTGCTGCGGATTCCGGATCTTCTGGCGACTGCGGCTGGGAGCCTCTCGACGGACCTCGTCCCTCGGCCGCAATCGGTGCGCGTGCAAGAGAACGGCGCGGAAGTGGTCATCGCCGATTATCCGTCATTCCCCATCCGAGGCATTGTCGAAGGCTTCTACGGACCGCCCTGGAGCCACGCTGACCGCCTTGACGTGTTGCGCTTCGAGGGGCAGCACGGGATGAACATCTACATTTACGGTCCGAAGGATGATCCTTATCACCGCAAGCTTTGGCGCGAGGGTTATCCGCCGGAGCAACTGAAGCACATGGGCGAACTGGCGGACACCGCGCGAGAGAACTTCGTTGACTTCAGTTTCGCCATCAGCCCCGGCCTTTCCATGATCTATTCCAGCGAGGCGGATTTCCAGACTCTCGCCCACAAGTTGGAAAGTGTTGGAAAGCTGGGGATTTCGAATTTCGCTCTCTTGTTGGACGACGTTCCGCAGGACCTGGTCCATCCCGAGGATAAGGCGCGCTTCAAAACACTCGCCCAAGCGCACATCCATCTGATTAACCGTTTGTACGAACATCTTAAATCGCTGTCTCCCCAGAACCGGTTGACAGTTTGTCCGACCACCTACACCAATGAATGGGGCGATCGCGACTACATTCGGGAATTGGGGGCGGGCGTCAATCCCGACATACCACTAGATTGGACGGGAACGGAGGTCATCCCGCAGAGCATTACGGCGGCTCAAGCTGAGGAATGGGGCGGCTACATTCGCCGTAAACCTCTCGTGTGGGACAACTATCCCACCAATGACGGCAACCCGTGGTGGCTGAACCTAGATCCCCTGCGCGGGCGGGATGCCGGACTTTTCGCCGCGACTCAAGGCCTGTTTTCCAATCCCATGAATCAGACACATGCCACGCTGATTTCCCTCCAGACCGTGTCCGACTATCTCTGGAACCCGCGAGCATACGATCCTGAGAAATCCCAGTTGCATGCGCTCGTCAGCCAGTATGGTGAAGACGCGCCGGCACTACTCGCTCCGTTGCTCCGGATTTTCACCGCTGATCGGGAAGACGGCTTGATCTTCCGATCCATTTTTGAGGAGAGTTGGACTCCGGTTGACGTTCCTGCCATCGAGTCGCAAGTTTCCCGCTTGAGTTCTTCCATTGCGGCTCTGCGGGGTCAGCGACGGTTCGAAAAACTGGTATCCGAAATCTCCCCTCTTCCGGTCATACTCCGCGATCAACTGTCCCGTGTTCGGACTGACGCCGCGTTCAAGCACCTGCCCGACGGCAAAATCCAGTGGAACCGCGAGCGAGATCTTCTTAAAGCATCCAGGGTCTCCAGCAAGCCCGTTCTCGATGGCGATTTTTCGAAGTGGGAGTCCGGAACTTTGTATCTGCTGAACAAGAATTCCCAGATCGTGGACGGGAAAGATCTTTGGAAAGGGGCGTCGCGGTTTTCCGCTCGGGTCGCGTTAGCTTGGGACGAAGAGAACCTGTACTTCGGGGTTGATATCACCGATCCTGAGCTTTACCAGCCTTTCTCGGGAAGAGGAGTGCAGAACGGAGACGCATTCCGCCTGATTCTTGACACGGTATTGCCCATCGCCACAAAGCCCGGAAGGCCAACTGGCGTATTCGATCTCTATCTGAGTCCCGGAAATTTTGCCGAGGTGAAGCCCAGCGTGTACTGCAACGAGGACTTCTTCCCCCTGCGTTCCCGTCCACACGACTACAACCAGGAGATTGGGGTAACCTGGAAGAAAACGGCGACTGGTTTTTCTGGCGATGTCGTTGTCTCGGCGGCCTTCTTCGCGCGCCAGAATTTTGCGCTGGGCCAGGAAATCGGGCTGAGCTTCGGGGCGCAAAAGGTTTTCCAGCCCAAAGATCCGTTTGAGGAGGATCCGGCACGGATCGTTTTTTCCTCCAAAGAAGGCGACTTGTTCCCGGTTGAGTCACAAAGCCCGGCCACGTTTCAGCGAATGGATCTGGTGGACCCATCAAGTGGTTCAAGACCCGCATCCCAGGAGTTTTGACGCATATCGGACAGTGCTGGACGAAGCTGCGATCGGCGATGCCGAAGAAGGGGGCGTCCAATTTACGTTCCTCCCTCGATTCAAGGACCAGACTCAAAGGTGAGACTAGGCCCAGACTTTCCGTAAGCAATGCCAGCAGATCAAAGCACACCCGAGAGACAGGAATGCCTCGTGAATGTCCGCACGCTTCTCATATCGAACACGCAGGCGGCGAAACTGGTTCAGCCAAGCGAACGTCCGCTCCACGACCCATCGCCATCGGCCCAGCCCGCTGCCATGCTCTGTGTTGCGTCTTGCAAGAAAAGGGATGATGCGTCGGGCAATTAGACCTTGCCGGATCGCCTCAGCGTCATAGCCGCGGTCACCTAACACGCAATCAGGACGATGGCGTGGACGTCCCCGCTCTCCCTGTAAGAGCGGGATCGCGTCCACTAGCGAGAGCGCTTGCTGTGAGTCGTTATGATTGGCCCCGGTGAGCTGAATGGCGAGCGGAATTCCGCGCCCGTCGCAGATCAGATGACGCTTGCTGCCCGGCTTAGCCCGGTCGGTCGGATTGGGACCCGTCTGAGGCCCCCAAAAACTGCCCGTACCGAGCTGCGGTCCACAACTGCCCGTGACCAATCAATTCTCTTGGACCGAGCCAGCCAATCCAGGAGCACGAAGTGGATCAATTGCCAGACACCTACCTCCTGCCAATCACGCAGGCGCCGCCAGCAGGTCATGCCGGAGCCACACCCCAGTTCTTGCGGCAGCATTTCCCAAGGAATCCCACTACGCAGGA
>OBLU010003377.1_pt1 | contig 14471 bp, 14 predicted proteins | sample 1518681 | NCBI WGS metagenome assembly OBLU01 (sample SAMEA3539304, study PRJEB22396) | soil metagenome | biome: tundra; feature: field; material: soil | place: USA | collected 2010-05 | depth 0.15 m
GTTCGTGCTGGGGATCGACGGCGGCGCGACCAAGACGCTCGCGGCGGTGCTGGATCTGCAGAACGGGATGGTTCACGTCGGAGAGGCAGGGCCGAGCAACGAAGACGCCGTCGGCACGCGCGCCGCCGTCCAGGCGCTGCTGGAGGCAGCGGACGCGGCGGTGGGTGAGGCCGGCATCGAGGGGAAACGACTCGACGCAGAGGTGATCGCGCTGGCCGGCACCGACACCGACGCCGTGGCTCGGCACGTGCGCGCCGCGCGCTCGGAGGATTGGCTTGTCGTCAACGACGTAGTCGCGGCGTGGGCCACGGCCACGGGCGCGCAACCCGGGATCGGGGTGATCTCCGGCACCGGCAGCAACGTGTTCGGCGTCGGGGAGCGGGCGGGCACCGATATTCGTACCTGGCGCGCGGGCGGCTGGGGACATCAGCTCGGGGACGAGGGCAGCGGCTACTGGTTCGGGATCGAGTCGATCAAGGCGGCGCTGCGCGACCGCGAGGCCTCCGGCCCTCCAACCACGCTGAGCGACGCGGCTGTCGAGCTCTTCGGGGTTCCGACCGTCGAGGCGCTCGCCGCGCTCGTCTATTCCAAGCCGCTGAGCAAGGGCGAGATCGCGGCGTTTGCAATCGAGACCGCGAAGCTCGCTGGAGAGGGCGACGCGGTTGCACGGGAGATATACGAGCGCGGGGCGCAGCTGCTGGGCGAGCAGGTCGCAGCGGTGATCCGCAACACGGGTCTGACCACCGGCTCCGCTGGCGCCACCCGCGCCTTCCCGGTGGGCTTGATCGGCAGTGCTTTCAAGGCCGGCGCCGTGTTCGTCGAGCCGCTGACCCGGGCCGTGCACGATCTCGCCCCCGAAGCGAGGGTGTCGGTTGTGGAGATGGCCCCGGTCGGCGGCAGTTTGCTGCTCGCGCTCCGCGCGTGCGGTTGTGAGGGAGCAGTGGACTCCGGCGAGCTGGCGCGGCTGATCGACGAGGCGCTCTCCGCGGAGTAAGGCGCGGCCGGGCCAGGGCAAAAAAAGACCCGGCCCACGAGGGGCCGGGTGAGTGTCTCGACAGTATAGATCGGCTAGACCGAAGTCCCGGGCTACCGTTCTCCCGCCACCCGCGCCTCGATCGCGCGCCGATCGCCGATCGCGTCAGCGCCGGTGCCTTCGACCCGGATTGCCGCCGCCGCGTTGGCATAGCCCGCGGCGCGCTCGGGGGAGTGGCCTTCGTGGAGGAAGATGAAGAAGGCCGCCGCGAACACGTCGCCCGCGCCGAGGTCGTCGCGGGCATGAGTGACCGCGGGAGCCTGCACTTGGGTGACTCCGCCATCGGGCAGGTGGATGCTCGTCGCGCTCTCTCCGGCGGTGATAGCGAGCACCGCGCCCCTGGCCGCCGCGGCGGCGAGCAGCGGCGCGCAGGCGGCGCGCTCGTGCTCGCTGAGCACAACCGCGCAGAGGCCAGGGGGGAGGAGGCGATCGAGCGAGCTGCGATCGGTGGGCAGTGGCGCCATCACGATCTCGCCGCCCGTCTTCCCGCCCTCATCCCACGCGCGCGTGAGCCCCTGGGGCGTGAGCCCGACGAAATCGGCGCGCCCGCGCCACGCCGCCGGGATCTCGCGGGCGACCGGAGCGAAGTGCAGGATCTGCGTGTCTACCGCGACCGTCTCGACGATCGGCCCGGCCCAGGCGAGCACCCGCTGGATGCGAGCGGCCCCCGACCCCGATGTCTGAAGCGTGGTTGTGGCCGGCGCCGGGATGATGTGCAGCTCGAGCTCGCCGCGGTAGGGCTCCAGCAACGCTTCGATCTCGGGCGCGAAGCCCTGGGTGAGGATCAGCGTGCGCAGCCCGAGCCGAGCGGCCTGGAGCGCGCTGTAGAACGCACCTCCGCCCGGACGGCGCGTGCAGTCGGCGGCGACCACGTCGACCGTCACGTGGCCGACGGTTACGTAATCGAGATTGAAGGAGTTGGGCTTGCGGATGCGTACACCAAATCAAATGACCCGCTCGACTGTTCTGCTTGCTGAGTGTTGATGAGACCCAGCTCCGATAGCCCGCCCGCGCCGAAGGCTCGCCGCTGCATGCTCCTACTGGCTCTCGCGGCGACGGCTTGCCTGCCGTGCGCGCCCGCTTCGGCGGCCTCTTCCCATCAGCCCACCTCCCTCCATCGGCCCGCCTCCCCCTATCCCGCGGGTGCCCAACGTCCCGCCAGAGTCGCCCGCGCTTCCGAATTCGCTTCTCAGGCAAGCGCGGGCGGCACGAGTCCCGCCGGCACGACGACCTCCAGCGCGAAGCCCACCAAGAAGGCCAAGCACGCGCCCAAAAAGCCGAAGCTGCCCGTCAACGCGGAACGCGCGCAACTCGCGTTCGAGGCGATGCAGAAGACCTACTACATCGAGGGCTCGGGGCTGTACAAGGGGGAACCGTTCTCTTTCCTGTGGCCGTTCTCACAGGCGTTTGCGGCCACCATGAGCATGGCGAACGTACCGAGCTTGAAGAGCGCATTCGCTCATGAAATTCAAGCACGGCTGATCGGCCTGAAATCTTATTTGGATCTCAACAACTCGGGCGCTCCGGAAGGGAGCTTCACGAGTACGCTCGCGGCCTACGACGGCACGGTGGCGCCCCCAGAAGGCCCGGGCGGGACGAAGTACTACGACGACAACGCGTGGATCGGGATCGAGCTCGCGCGCATGTACGAGCTGACCCACAATGCCGACCTGCTCGGCAGCGCGGAGGGGATCATGGCGTTCGAGATGGCCGGTTGGGATGCCGAACCGGGAATCGCCTGCCCGGGTGGCATCCCGTTCTCCAACTCCGTCGAAAACAGCGAACGCAACACCGTCACCGACGGGCCCACGGCCGAGCTCGGGGTGCAGCTGTACCGGCTGACCGGCAACGCTCAGTACCTGCAGTTCGCCGAGCAGGCCTACGAATGGGTGCGCGCCTGTCTGACCGAGCCGAACGGCCTGTACGCCGACCACATCAAACCCCACGGCAGCATCGAAGCTACGGAGTGGAGCTACAACCAGGGAACGATGATCGGCGCCGGCGTGCTGCTCTACCAGGCCACTAATAACAGCGCCTACCTCTACCAGGCCCGCCAGACCGCCGCGGCGGCGATCGCCTACTACACCCCCGAACGGATCGGGCAGGAAAACCCGTTCTTCGCCTCGGTGTACTTCCGCAACATGCTCTACCTCGACTCCGTCACGCACGACCCACCCGGACTGAAGCTCGTGCAGGGCTATGTCAACTACGCCTGGGAACACCTGCGGTTGAGCGATGACGTGTTCGTGTTCGGCTCGCCCGCCACCGCCCAGCTGCTGGTGCAGGCCGCGATCGTGCAGGACTACGCGCTGCTGTCGAGCGCTCCGAGCACCTACTTCTGAGCGAAGTGAGGTAGGAGGTCAGTTGAGTCGAAGAGTCCCACGACCTCTTGGAGGCTCCATCGGTGGTCCGCGATCCTGCCCCAACGCGGTGTCCTCAACATCGGATCGTTTGTGCCGCCCGGCATCATGGGCGCCACGGGCGAGGAGCGGGAAAAGCAGGCGCGCGCGCTTACGTACGTGCCGATCAAGCCCATCGCGCGACTCGCGCTCGCGCCTCAGGGGCTCGACGAATTGATCATGGCGCTCGAAGATACGCGTAGGAACTACCGGGCTCTTTCGAAGGCCATGCATAATGAGCAGAGTCATGACTAGCACGATCACCCTCAATCCCGCCGCAGCGACGACCAGCACGCTCGAACACGTCGAGCTGGCTCCGTCCGCTAGTAACGCTTCGCCCGGCCTTTCTCGTGTTGCCCCCGCGTTCATAGGCGCCGACGAGGCGTACTACTGGTCAGTTCCCTGGCAGCAGGACGTGCAGGCGTCGATGAAGGCGCTATCCGAGGGCGACTACGAGGAGTTCAGCTCGGACGACCCCAACGATGTCGTCCGGTGGATTTTGAGCGTGGACGACGACTGCTAGCCGAATGGCCCTGACGACGGTTCGGGTCCCAAAGCCCCTCAAGAAGAAGCTGGCAAAAAAGACCCCCGAGATGCAGGGCGCGATCATCACGTGCCTGCGCCAACTACGAGAAGACTGGCGCCATCCGAGCTTGAACTCGAGCAAGCTTGGAGGCACGAACATCTATCACGCCAAGGTGAGTAGGGGCAATCGCGTGACGTTCTTCTGGAAAGACGGCTGCATCGTGATTGAGAACCATTGCCATCACGACATCCTCAAGGGCTATAAGTAAGCACCTCGGAACAGGCAGCGTACTGGCGCATCGTACGCTTGACCTCAACGTCCCTGACTGCCGAGGCGTTTCGTCGTGAAGGGTCCTGTCTACGGCCAAACTGAGCCACGACCAGAAATGAACCGCGTCTGAACCGCGCGCAACCGCCCGCCCCGCGGGCAGAGTAGGCTCCCCGCGGATGACCGACGCCACGAACCTGATCACCGCCGAGGGCCTGCAGAGCCTGAACGCCGAGCTGGAGGAGCTCGAGGGAGAGGGCCGCAGGGACATCGCCGAGCGGATCAAAACCGCGCGCGAGTGGGGGGATCTGAAGGAGAACAGCGAGTATCACGACGCCAAGAACGAGCAGGCGCACCTGGAGACGAAGATCGCGCGGGTTCGCGAGAAGATCGCCTCGGCGGTCATCGTCAAGGACACGCCCGCCGCGGGTGGGGTGGTCGGCTTCGGCTCGACGGTGCGCGTGCGCGACGAGCACGGCGCCGAGCATACGTGGCGGATCGTCAGCTCCCACGACGCCGCCCCCGCCGAGGGCCGGCTCTCGGCCGATTCTCCGGTCGCGACCGCCCTGCTCGGACGCGGCCCGGGTGACAGCGCCTCCGTTGTGCTGCCGAAGGGCAAGCGTAAGTTCACCGTGCTCAGCGTCGGCTGAACTGCCCGCCCGCGCCATTGGGCACAGCCCGCTCCTGCGGCGCGCCTGAGCCCTCTCCCAGCATCTCGAGGTCGCGCTCGGTGAAGGTGGCGATGAACGCTTTCACCACCTCGGCGTCGAACTGCGTGCCGGCGCACGCTTCGAGCTCCTGGAGCGCTTGCGCCGGTGCGATCGCACGGCTGTAGGCGCGATCGGTCCTCATCGCGTCGTAGGCGTCGCAGACGAAGATGATGCGCGCTCCCAGTGGTATCTCCTTGCCCTTCAGACCGTCCGGGTAGCCGCCGCCGTCGAAGCGCTCGTGGCTCGAGCGTACGAGCCGCGCGACCGGGCGCAGGGCGCTCGCCGCCATCAGGATGCGCTCGCCGAGGATCGTGTGCCGGTGCATGAACTGCCACTCCACCTCGTCGAGGGGGCCGGGCTTTGAGAGGATCGCATCGGGGATCGCGATCTTGCCCACGTCGTGGAGCTCCGCCGCGCGGGCGAGCACGTCGAGCTCTTCTCCATCGAGACCCAGCCACCGGCCGACGGCGAGCGCGAGCGCGCCCACTCCGCGCTGGTGCTCCTGGAGGTCGGGGTAGCGCTCGCGGAATGCCTGCAGCAGCACATCACGCAGCTGTAGGGCGGTGCTGCCTTCGCGCGTCTGGTCCTTGCGCGCGTACAACCGCTGGTCGGCCAGCTGCAGGACCGCGGCCGACTCGCTCCCCTCGGCCGGGATGCTCACCTCGCCGTGCGCCGCGCCGATCGAGAAGCCCGGCCCGCGCTCGGAGAGCGCCGCAACGCTTGAGCTCACCAGCGAATCGTCTCCCGCCGAGGCGCGGATCAGGACGCAGAACTCGTCGCCTCCCATCCGGTAGGCGGTTCCCTGCGCGGCGACGATCGCGCTCAGTTTGTCGCTGAGGCGTGCCAGCAGCGCGTCGCCGGCGGGATGGCCGTAGGTGTCGTTGTAGTTCTTGAAGCCGTTGAGATCGTAGATCACGAGCTGCCATGGCTCCTCCGGCTTGGCCATGCGGCAGGCGAGCTCGAGGTCTTCCATCAGCTGCCGGCGGTTGCTCAGGCCGGTCAACGGATCGGTCAGCGCCAGACGCCGCGAGCCGACGAGCATCGCGAGGTTCTCGCGAACCGTCAGCATCAGCCGCGCGCACACGGCGAGCACGGTTGCCGTGGCCAGGATCACAGCCACGGGAGTGAGCTGGACGGAGGGGAAGTTGCCGAGGACCAGCACCCCCAACGCCGCCAGCAGCGACACGGCGGGCACCAGCACCAGCCGCCAGTCCTCGATTCGCCGGCGCGCCATGCGCGGCCACGGCGTCCACGCGGCGATCGCCAGCAGGATCGCGGCGGCGGGCCACAGGCCCTCGATCCAGGTGTTCGCCCGGTAGGAATGCGTGGCTGTCTGGTAGAGGTAGGTCGAGTCGGCGATCGCGGTCAAGAGCATGCTCGCCGCGATCAGCAGCCACACGCGCCCTGGGCGCCACCCGGTCATGCCGAGCGCGGCGATCGTGAAGATCAGCAGGAGCAGGTCGGCGACCGGATAGGCCAGCGCGACTGCCACCGAGCCGACATTGCCGTGGGCACCGTCGACGATCGGCGGCAGGACGACCGCCGCCGCGAGCGTGGCGGCGCCGAGGCCGCCGATCAGGCCATCCAGCCAGATGCTGATGCGCAGCTCGCGCAGGTGCGCTCCGAGCAGCAGCATCAGCGCGGCGTAGACGCAGAGATAGAACGCGACGTAGAACGCGTCAGCCGGGGAGACGCTGCCCGAGGCCGCGCCGCGCCCTTCGACGAACAGCGTGAAACAGAGTTCGCCGAAGCTCCAGCAGAGTACCCCCGCGGCCATCATCAACCAGGCCGAGCGCTGGGCCTTGATGGTGATCGCGCGCGCGAGCACGGCAAGCCCCGCGCCGAACATCAGCAGGTTGTAGACGCCGTTGTCGAACAGGTCGTCGAGGTGCTTGCCGCCGAGGTTGACGGTTGTGTGCAGCACAAGCACTCCCAACCCTCCGAGGAGGAAAGCGAGGACGAGGTTCGATGGTGTCGTTCGAGCACGCATAGCCGGAGCTGGCCCTTCCTCTACATCGGCCGTTTGTGCACGCTCCTGGAGTTACTCCCCGTGGGACGGGACGCAGATATGGACGGTCTGGCGCTTGTATACGCGCAGACACGCGCATGGGCATGCCGGGCAGCGGAGATGTGAGTCGGTCTGGCCTCTCGTCTGGCTCTCTATACGCGTGAGGCGCGCGCGTGGGCGCGTCGGACGCGCCGAGTGAACTTCTTGGGCTTGTGCCGGTACAGGCGCTCCCCTTCGCGCAGCGCCCGCTTGCGCAAGCGTCGGCGACGCTGTGCGATCTTTCCCAGCAGGGCCTTGCGCGCTTGCTTGCCGCGCTTGCCCTTGAACGGCGCGTCACCGGCCGCGGGCAGCAGGCCGGTGAGCACGACCAGGTCGTGCTCACCGCCGAGCAGTTCGCCCAGCTCATCGGCGCGCCGGGCAAGCGGGCGCAGACCCAGCATCTCGGCGGCGTAGCGCAGGTCCTTCACGCGTTTGCGCCACTCGTGGGCGGCGCGGGCGCCGTCCTTGCCGCGGGTGTTCTTGCCACGCGCGTCCTTACCGTGAGCGTCCTTGCCGCGGGCGACGCGGCGCATACGCTCACGGCCCTGGTGGTAGACCCGCTCCAGATCGCTCTCCACGACCGCGATGCCGGGACGTTCGGGCAGCTTCCACTGCTCTGCCCGCATGCGCAGGCCGCTGAGCTCGCACATCACCTCCCCGCGTGTGGCACGGTCCTCGAGCGCTCGCCGCGCGGCCTGATCTCGTTCGGCGATGAGTTGCTCGCGCAGCTCGATCAGCGGGCGGCTGCGGCCGAGCTTGCGCGGATGACGCTTCAGGAGCGCGTCGAGCGTGCCGATCATCACCTCCGCGTCGCGCTCGGCGGCCAGCCGCCGGGCGGCGTCGCGGAGGATCGTGTGCTCGCGCTCGTATTGACGCTCGCCAAGCTCCTCACGCAGCAGTCCCACCAGCGCGCGCAACCGCTTGAGCGCCTTGCGCGTCTCGTGAATCGTCTTTGCGTCGGGCGCGTCCGCGTTTGCGCCGCTCCGCCGATCGCGTTTGCGGCCTGCCTTGCCAAGGCCCTTACCGGCGCCTTTCCCCACGCCCTCCCCGGCGCTCTGCCCGTCACTGTCACCCTCGCCGCCCAGCAGCTCGATCGCGAGATCGAGCTGGCCGAGCGCCATCCGCGCAAGCCCCTCTCCCAGCGGCTCACCAGGTAGTGGAGCGAAGCGGCGCTCGCGCCTGCGCCGGCTCTTGGCCGAGCGACGGGTACGGTCGGCCTGCGCCAGGGCGATACCGACCCCGACGGCCACGCTCGCCACGAGGGTGGCCGCGAGCGGCGCCACAATGGAGCCATGCCCAACCTGCCGCCCGCTCCATGGTGGACGGTGCGCCGCGCGGCGAACCGCAAGCCGGCGACGTACCGCTGTCCAATTTGCGGCCATCATCTACCGGCGCTCAGCGAGCACATGCTGATCGCCCCCGAAGGCGATACGCGCCGCCGCCGCCACGCCCACAGCTAGTGCGTCCTCGCCGCCCGCGCGCGCGGAGAGCTGCCGTTGCGCGAAGAGTGGCTGCGCACCCAACCGCGCGGCCCGTCGCTGTGGCAACGTCTCACGGGTCGCACATAACTCCCCGCACGCACATAACTCCCCGCGCCCACATAACTCCCCGCACCCACAGACGCGCCCGCGACTCAGCCGCCCCACACGTGCACGTGCTCGGGCTCGACGCGAATGATCAAGCGCTGTTCGCCGGGCTGGCGCAGTGGGTAGGAGTCCTTGTCCATGTACTTCTTCGCCATCGCGTCGATGTGCTCGTCAGCACCCTCGTGTGTGCGCTCGGCGACCGTCCCGCGGATCTCCACGTACTCGTACGGGTTCTCCATGTTCTGGACGGTCAGCGTCACGCGCGGATCGCGCTCCAAGTTGCGCGGCCACGCGCGTCCCTCGGCCGTGTTCAGCACCGGACGCCCGTCCTGTACGTCGACCCATACAGGAACGCCGTGCACGGTGCCATCAGCGCGCAGCGTGGCCACATGGCAGAAGTTCTTCCCCTTCAGCAGCTCCTCGGCACGACCATCGATCATTGCGCTCATCAGACGACCCTTTCCTCGTATTGGAAGGTGTGGAAGGGTTGTTTAAAGCCCTTTCCGTTTACCCACCACGATAGGGCCTTCGCGATGACGCGTGCAGGGCGCTACTGGCGGCTGCTTGCCGAGGGGATCGCCTCGAGCGGGACCAGTTTGCCGTTGTTGAGCTGGAAATGCACGGTCGCCTCCCCGCCGCCGGAGAGGGCGTAGGCCAGCGCGACTTCGGTGTCGCCCTGGCTGACCACGTGGACCGACGCGCTGGGCTGCTTTGCGTCGGTGCCTATATAGCGCCCGTCGACGAAGAAGAACGCCTGCTGGCCGTTGCCTTCAGCGGAGCCGGTGCGCGTGCCAACGAGCACGCGCAGGGTCTGGTTGGAGTGGTAGTCGGAGGCGGCATTCGTGGTGAAGCCCTTCGCGCTCAGGACCGCCTCGGCGCCGCTCAGCCCTTCCGCGGTTGCGACGGTGCCGGTGCCTGTGTGCGTAAACGCCGGCTCCGGAGCGGTGCGAGTGGTGGTTGGGCCCGAGGCGCCTCCGTTTTCGCTCGGCGCCGGGGTCGTGGTCGTCGGCGTCCTCGCCCGCGTGGTGCTCGTGCTCGTCCGCGGCGAGGTGGTCGTCTGTTCGGGGAGGGGGGTGCTGGCGACAGTCACCGTCTTCGTGGCACCGCCGCAGCCGGCCAGCAGTATCCCGAGGGCTACTCCGAGAACCAGCATGACCATCAACAGAAAACCCCGTCGCATCGCTCTGATGATATTCGCCGCTCGCTGCGCCTCTCCTCGCTGCGGACTTTCGAGGCCGCGGTCGCCCTATCCGGCGGTCGCCCCATCCCTTGAAGTTCTTCTTCTTTTGTTTTCGGCTTCTTCTCGACTTTCTTATTAGCGACTGCTAATCTCTTAGGATGAAATACGGAACACCCAATATGGGAGATCGAATGGGCGATTCGCGCAGGAGCAGCAGCTGGACATTGGGAATCGTCTCGGTGGCGCTGTTCATGGCCGTGCTCGACAACCTCGTTGTGAGCGTCGCGCTGCCCACGATCCATCGTGAGCTCGGCGCCTCGATCCAATCGCTGGAGTGGACCGTAAACGCGTATGTGCTCGCCTACGCGGTGCTGCTGCTGACGGGCGCCGCGCTTGGCGACCGCTTCGGGCGCAAGCGGATGTTCGTGCTCGGCCTGTGCGTCTTCACCATGGCCTCCGCCGCCGCCGCGCTCGCGCCCACCACGGGTCTGCTGGTCGCCGCGCGTGCGGTCCAGGGCGCCGGTGCCGCGATCGTCACGCCGCTCACGCTCACGCTGCTCGCCGAGGCTTTCCCGAAGGAGCGCCGCGGGATGGCGATCGGCGTGTGGTCCGGCATCAGCGGCATCGCCGTGGCAATCGGCCCACTCGTCGGCGGGGCAGTCGTGCAGGGCATCTCATGGCATTGGATCTTCTGGATCAACGTCCCGATCGGGATCGTCCTCGCCCCGCTCGCCGCGCGCCGGCTGACGGAGAGTCGCGGGCCCTACGGGACGCTTGACCTGCCTGGTCTCGCACTCGCCTCGACGGGCGCCTTCGGGATCGTGTTCGGTCTCGTCCGCGCCCAGTCGCTGGGCTGGACGAGCACCACGGTATTGCTCTCGATGATCGGCGGCGCGGTGCTGCTGGCGGGCTTCGTCGCGCGGGAGCGCAGCACGAGCGAGCCGATGCTGCCGATGTCGTTCTTCGCAAAACGCTCGTTCGCGGTCACGAACGTCGCCTCGCTGAGCATGTACTTCGGCATGTTCGGGTCGATCTTCTTCCTCAGCCAATACATGCAGAACGTGCTCCACAACTCGCCGCTGCAGGCCGGATTGAAGCTGCTCGTGTGGACGGGCGCCTCGATGGTCGTCGCCCCGCTCGCGGGGGTCTTCTCCGAGCGCTTCGGCAGCCGCCTCTTCATGCTCGCTGGCCTGGCGCTTCAAGCGAGCGCGCTCGGGTGGCTCGCGAGCATGACCTCCACGCACCTGCCCTACTCGCACATGATCGTCCCGTTCATCATGGCCGGCGCCGGCATGGCGCTCGTGTTCGCCCCGTCCGCCAACGCCGTGCTCGCCTCCGTGCGCACCGAGCAAGCCGGCCAGGCATCCGGCGCCAATAACGCGATCCGCGAGGTCGGCGGCGTGCTCGGCGTGGCTGTGCTCGCCTCGATCTTCACCGGCGCGGGCGGATACAGTTCGCCGCAGATGTTCGTCAATGGCTTGATCCCTGCCCTGTGGGTCGGGGTGGCGGTGCTCGCGGCCGGTGCGCTGACTGTGTTGGTGTTCCCGTTTCGCACACAGGACGCCGCTGATACGGCGCACGCCGTGGATGCGGCCGCTGCCGGTGTCGCCCACGACGCGACGGTGGCTGATGGCGCGCTTGGGGTGCTCGCAGGGGAAGCGGCGTGAGCTCCACGCCTTCAACCGATCGAGGCCCGGTCGCCGGCACGGTCGCCGAGCCGCCTGTCGGAGATCTCAAACCCGAGCCCGCGCGCCGGCGGGTTCCCGCCGCCGAGCGGCGTGAGGAGGTGATCGCAGCCGCCGTGCACGAGTTCGCGCGCGGCGGTCTGCACGGCACCCCGGTGGAGCGCATCGCGCGACGTGTGGGCGTGGCGCAGCCTTATGTGTTCAGCCTGTTCTCGAACAAGCGCGAGCTGTTCCTCGCGGCGCTGGAGCGGGGCTTCGAGCGCGTCGCCGACACCTTTCGCCGTGCCGCCGAGGACTATCGCGAGGGACGTGCCCCGGAGGAGTGCGAGGACACGATGCAGGCGATGGGGATGGCCTACAAGGAGCTGCTCGCCTCCGACCGCGACTACCTGATGCTCCAGCACCAGTCCTACGCCGCCTGTGACGACGAGGTCGTGTGCGCGTGCGTGCGGCGACGCTACGCCGAGCTGATCGAGCTGGCGCGGGAGCTCTCAGGCGCCGATGCGGAGCGCCTGAATGAGTTCTTCTGGCATGGCATGGCGCTGAACGTCGCCGCGGCGCTCGGGGTCGAGGATCTGTCGATCGACTGCCCCTGGATCCAAGCTGAGCTCCGCTGAGCGGCGCGACGCTGTGTCCTCCCTTGCTGAGCGGCGCTTCGCTGAGCCACAAGCGGGGTAGGATCAACTCATGTCCTCACCTGCGCAGACACCGAAAGCGCATCAGGCCCCCGCCGAGCGCCGCAGCCGGCGCGAGCTGGCGCGTACGGGAGCGCTCGTGGTGCTGGCGGTCCTGATCACGTTGTTCGCCGTCTTCAACCTCAAAGAGGTGAAGGTCAGCTACGTCTTCGGCACCGGTAAGGCGCCGCTGATCATCGTGATCGTGATCTCCCTGCTGGTGGGCATCGTGCTCACCTACTTCGCCGATAGACGTCCTCGCAAGCGCCGCTGACTGGATCGTCCTTCATCACGGCCTCGGCGGCCGCCCCTGAACCGATGAAGGGCGTGAGCACAACGTAGGCCACGTAGTCCGTGAGCGCTGGAAGCCTTTGGATCTGCTCGCCAACGACCTGGCAGCGGACCGTGTGCCAGATCGCGCCCGCGACACCATCGACCGCGAGCATGCCACCAGCCCCCTCGGGAGCTCCCTCGGTGAGCAGCGTGGCGATCTCCTGGGCGAGCTCGTAGTTGCGCTCGATCGCGTCCGGCCCGGTGGCGTACACCCCCGTGGCGATCATCTGGGCGTGCAAGGGATGGTCGGCCAGGTGGTTCATCAGTGCGCCGATCGTCTGTCGCACCGCGCCGGGCCAGTCGTCGGCGACCAGCTCAGGGTTAGCCGTGACCCGGAGGAGTTCCTCGCCCATCGCGTCGAAGGCAGCCGTGAAGCACTCTTGCTTGTGCTCGAAGCACTCGAAGAAGGAGTCGATTGAGATGCCCGCCGCATCGGCGATCTGTGGCACGCTGAGTTCTCCGTAGTCCTCGAGCACGGTGAGCCTCAGCACGCAATCGAGCAAGCGCCCGCGAACGTCCAGATGCGAGGCGTCGCCGTTGGGGTGCTTGCCATTGAGGTGGTTGTTGGCGTTTGTGGCGTATCCATTCGCGGTGTGCCCGTTTGAGGAGTGTCCGTTTGAGGAGTGGCCGTTTGTGGAGCGCACGCTGACGCGCGCGCGCTCGGCTAGGCGCGCGGCCATGGGGTCGGGCGGGGACGTTCCGAGGAGCAACGTCCATCGCAGCAGCTCCTCGGTCAGGGCGGGGATCTCCTTGGCGCGCCCTGCACGCAGGCGTATCGAGATCACTTCTGCTAGGCCTCCGACGATTCCCCTGACGATCGGTAACGGAAGGGCGCCCACCTCGAGCTCATGCGCGAAGCTGCTGAGAAGCATCTGCTCGAAGGTCCCCATTGCCCGGCATAGATGCAGCATGCCCTCGGCTCCGGCCGCGGGCCCTTCGACGATCACCAGGCTGGCGCTCTTCGAGCTGCTCGTGACCTCCTCCGTGAACTTCTCGAAGGCGGCGCGCAGGCGGTTCTCGAGGGCTCCGTCCGCGGCTCGGTAGGCCTCGTTGACAAATTTGACCGTGCGTGCGGCGATCAGGTCGAGACTCGTCAGGAAGCACTGCTCCTTGTTCGCGAACTGTTCGTAGAAGGACCGGCGCGAGACGCCCGAGAGAGCGACCACCTTCTTGACGCTCGTCTTTTCATAGCCATACTGGGCGATCGCCTCGACCATTGCCCCGTGGATGCGGGCCCGCTGGTTCTGAATGACCTCGTCGCGGGCGAGTCGGTGAGGACCGTGGGGCAGGCGTTTGTAGAGGGGAGCTATCCGTGGGGAGGCGATCCGCGTTGAGGTCGTGCCTCCGCCCGCGTGTTGCTTACCCACACCCGCACGCCCGTCAGCTCCACCGGCATGCTCGTCGAGCTGCGACAACGACGCTACCCCTCCCGATGCCATCCACCCCTCCGAATTCCCCTGATCGACCTTTCGCGCCAGACGCACCCCTACTCCTACTGACCCGCAGCTCGCATCATCCCACGTCGACGATTTTAATCTAGAGGGAACCGTCTGCTCGCCTCAGTGCAGCACGATTTTCAGCGCGAGGATCGCCAGTCCCATCGTCATCCCCACGCCCGCGTCGAGCATCAGCTCACCCGGCGTCGCCTGGGCGCGAATCCCGGCCAGCAGCTCGAATCCGATCAGGCTTGCGACCGCGCTCCACAGCGCCACTTCGACGCCGCTCGCCAGCGCGACGCCCAACACCCAGGTGAGCGCCAGCGCGAGCAGCGGGAGCACGGCGCCCGCGAGGATCGCCGCCTCGCCGATCAGCGCCCGCCACAACGCCTTGGCGTTGAGGCGCTCCTGCGTCTGTAGGCGGTGTCCGAGGACGTCCGCATAGGCGTGGGCCAGCCAGTAGAGGCAGAGCGCGATGAGCACCGAGCCGAGAGTGTCCGCGTAGCTCTCGTGACGCCCGCTCTCCGCGGCCAGCAGCGCGCCGACCGCGAGCACTCCGTAGATCACGCTCGCCGGGTTCCTCACCGGCTCGATC
>OBLU010003378.1_pt1 | contig 14470 bp, 8 predicted proteins | sample 1518681 | NCBI WGS metagenome assembly OBLU01 (sample SAMEA3539304, study PRJEB22396) | soil metagenome | biome: tundra; feature: field; material: soil | place: USA | collected 2010-05 | depth 0.15 m
ACCGACCATCTCGATTTTCTTCAGGTAGGCTGGACACACCTGCTGCCCGCCACCTCCGATCTGGGCGTTATAGAGGTGCGCTACGGATATTCGGTGGCGCATCTCGATACCAGCACAGACCAATCCGGGCAGAGCCGCATAGAACTTTTGGGCGGCATGGTCTCAGGAGCGCCGCCGCTTGGGAATCTGGCCGTCCGTACTCGTCAAGGGATCGAAGCGGTATGGCAGCCCGCTGCGCTGCGCGCCAAAGGGACCCGCCATCAGATCGTTGCCGGTGGAGGATGGAAAACGTCCGAGCCGCTCAACCGCTTCTCCACTCCTTCCGGCATGAATCTCATCACTGCCGACGGTGTCCCTGCATTTGTGATGGAGTTCAACACGCCACTGGACTCCCGTGAACTGGTGCGGTCGTTTTCCAGCTTTGTCGCGGACCATGTGAGCTTGACGCCTTCGCTGTCTCTCGATCTGGGCGCTCTCGCCGATTTCTCGCGCGGCTCGCTGCCGGCGCAATCAAGTCCGACCGGTGCCTTCACACCTGCGCGAACCTTCGCCGCGCAACCGGATCTGATAGTTTGGAACAACCTATCGCCGCGCGCTGGGCTCGCGTGGCAAGCTCCCCATTCGCACGGCTTGGTTCTTCGAGGCACCTACTTTCGCCTCTACACGCCACTGGCGGGGAGGTATCTCGATTTCGGAAATCCCAACAGCCTCGGCGGGAGCGTTTATCAATGGATCGCATCCACTGCCAACGGCTCGTTCCAACCCAGCGAACAAGGCAGTCTGCTGCTGCGCTTCGGAGGACCTTACTCGTCGATCGCTCCCTCGCTTCATCGGCCTTACTCAGACGAGTTTGACATTGGTTCGGAGTTCCGTCTTGCACCGCGAAGCTTCGCAAGCGTTCACTTGTTCCGCCGCGACGATAAGGATCGAATCGCCGCCCTTGATACCGGAGTGCCAGCTTCGGCGTTCACGCCTGTGTCCATCCTCGATCCGGGGCCCGATGGAATTCCAGGCACATTCGACGACCAGCGGCTAACCGTTTATGCACAGAATCCTGCCACTCTGGGCCAGGACCGCTATTTGTTGACGAATCCCGCCGGGCTTCGGATGCTGAATACCGGTCTCGTGGCGGAGGCCGGCACGGAGTGGAGACGACTGACTCTGCATGCGTCATTCGTCGCGGAGAAGTCGTACGGGCCCACTAACCCCGGCGACGCGGTCTATGAAAATGATCCTGGCGTCATCGGCGCTCTGTTTCTCGACCCCAACACGGCCATCCATGCCACGGGGCGAAGCTTTGTTGACCGGGCCTACGTAGGAAAGATTCAAACCACTTACCGGCTTCCTCCGGCCTGGGGTGGAATCGAAGTGGCCAGCATTGCGGACTACACGGACGGACTTGTTTTTGCGCGTCAGTTGCTCGTCACCGGTCTTCCGCAAGGCCCGTTTCTGGTGGCAACAACAGTGCGCGGGAGTCCGGAGGGCGGCAACCGCGCTCAATATGCAATCAATTGGAATCTCCGGCTGAGCCGCCAGTTTGGGCTCCCCGCCGGCAGATTTCGAGTATTGGCCGACGTTCTTAACGTGACCAATGCCGGACAACGACTTCAAGAAGATGATCTTAGCGGCCCTTCCTTTAATCTACGCTTGCCGGTCGCGATTCAGCCGCCGCGCTTTGTACGCATGGGCTTTCGGTACGAGTTCTGACCCGATTGGGTTTCATTAGTTCAGCGGCCATCGCGCATATCATAATGCTTGGTACCACGCGCTATAATCCCGCAGGTAGCTGAGGCTCTGGGCTTCACGCTGGCCGTTGCCATCTACATCTGGTTTCTTCGGGCTCAGTGGTACTGGAGCTTCTTGGTCCTGGTCGCGTTAGTCCTGGCGTCATTCATTTGGCACTCGGAGACCCTCGACTCACTGGGCCTGAGTGTTTGGCGCTGGCGTGGAAGCGATAGCTGCGTGGCGGTGGTGGCTCGCTTCCTGCATGGCGGCGGTGATGATCGTGTGTTGGATGCGGGCGATCCCGGCACACCTGGTCTACCGATGGTTCGTTTATTTGTCCTGGTGTATTATCCAACAACTCCTCTTTCAAAACATGGTGTACCGGCGGCTCGCGGCCGCTTTCGGCTCATCCTGGAGAACATCCATATGCGCCGGCGCACTATTCGCCGCGCTACACATTCCCAACCCCATACTTGTACCCGCGACATTCCTGTGGGGAACTGTCTCCACTCGCATGTTTGAATCACGCCCCAGTATCCCTGCCCTGGCACTCTGGCAGGCTTTGCTGTCGATCCTTCTGTATTGGCTCACGCCAGTCGAGCTTAATCACCAATTCCGGGTCGGCCCTGGATATTGGACTTGGTGACGGGCGAGTCCTGTCGGTCCAGCACGCCGATCCCACTTCATCGCTTCTTCTTTATTCCGCCATCGATTCGCGGTCTGGGCTACGCGTTGCAATAGCCAACTCAAGGAGGAAATCTCTGATTTCAGCGTCGAGGGGTTGGTGTCCGGTACGGACTAAAACGACTCCAAATTCTTCAGGTTGTAGGACAACCCGGTCCTTCCGGCACGTCACTGTTGATTCGTTCGGCACAGTCGATCAGGTCTACAGAGAAGATGCGGAGACGTTGCCCTTCCCACATGACCTCGACGGTACCCACTCGTTGGGGTTCCAACGATACTTCCATCACGCTGCCCACGGGTATGTCTACGATTGAAGTACTACCTTCCGGAGTGCCATGGACAGAAATGATCGGGTGTTGAACTCGGTAAATCATCATCGCCGTGATCTAGGGTGCATGAAGATGAGTGATTTAAAACCAAGGAACAAGATGGAATTGAGGGAAGCTTTGGAGGCCGTCCACGCGCCTTTTAAGCAAAGGGTCGCGGGTTCGAGTCCCGCCCGGCTCACCATTGTTCCCATGCCTATCTTGCGCCCGCCTGGAAGTTGGCATGGGTCAGAGTTACTTCCACCAAATCACCTAGCTGGACAGCCGTAAACTGGTTACCTTCGATGTTGGCCACCAGCTTTCCTTCACGGTCTACGATTGCGGTGTGCAGTGAATGCGTCAGCAAGCCCTCATCCGGCCAGAAATTCATTCCGAACATCCCGCACACTTGCTTCACATTGCTCAGGGTGCCTGTCAGAAAACGCCAGCCGTCCACATTTGCCTTCCATGTTTCGGCATATTTCGCGAGCACATCCGGTGAGTCGTGGTCCGGGTCGAACGTAATGCTGAGCAGTACCAGGTCCCGGCCCATACGAGTGTTGAAACGCTTCTGGAGCTGCGCGAAATTGTTCGACAAACGCACACAATAGTCCGGCAAAGGGCAGCGGGTGTAAATGAAGGTAATCGCCACCACCTTGCCGCGGAACTCCGAAAGCGTGACGGAGCGGTTGGTCTGGTCGACGAGCGAAAAGTCGGATACGGTTTGTCCGATGCTCAAGGTGGACGCCGAACCTGCCTTAGATCGCATAGCCTCGTCCAGCAGGGCAAGACGTCTGTTCTGCGCGGGATCGCGTTCCCAGCTATCGTACTCGCGCACATGTACATTGGTGATATACGACGAAGTCTTGCCTACCACCAGCGTGAATTCGATTTTCTCGCCGGCCTTCAAAGTGTCAAGTACGCGCGGGTTGTCCACGCGATAGGGCATCGTCATCGCGTCCATGAACCCGGGGATCGGGTCGTGCGACACCAAAACGGTGCGATGCGGAATATCCACTGTCAGCACTAACCCGGTAACCTCGTACCGTTGGATTGATCGCGCGAGAAGACCCAGAACGAACAGTAACGGCAAAAACAATATTCTGTATCTCATCTGTCGGATCCTCTCAACTACCGGACGCGTTACGGCGCTGAGCACGACGCGCCGGCCCGCCAAGTTCAAACGGGCGCCGTATCTCGCTGGTGAAGGTCTTTTGAAATTCTCTGATTTCCAAGAACTGATCGGTAGGGACGTTTTCGAAAGTTTGTTTGGTCTTCGAGGTGGGCCACCAAACCTCGAGTTTTTCAATCTTCACCGACTTGCCGAGTCCAATGTGCTGCTGTAGGGGCGATGCGCCGAACGATCCGCCGCTTCCCACCGTCCGCCATATGGTGCGGTGCTGCTGTCCCTGATCGAGCACCGTCACGGAAATACGGGCGCCGATCGCGCAGCGGTTGGATTTCACACCCACCAGCCGCACGGTGATCCAGTGGTTGCCATGTTTGCCGGGATTCTCAAACAGACGGCTAGGAAAGCGATCGCCAGGTTGGGGTCCGCCCATCACGACAAACACGTCCTCGTCTCCATCGTTGTTCAGATCCCCGAACGCAATGCCATGGCCTTTCGCAAGCGCGCCCATTCCCGAAGAGGCCGTGATATCGGTGAAACTTTTGCCCGCTTGGTTGTGGAGCAAAACGTTGGGCAGCACCATGGACGCAAACGAAGGATTGCCGCTGCCCAGGTAAATATCCAGGAATCCATCGTTATCTAGGTCTCCAAAGTTAGCGCCCATGGGCATGAATACGCGATCCAGGTTGACATCCGCTGTTACGTCCTGAAACTTTCCGTTCCCGAGGTTTCTATATAACTTCAACGTTTCCACTTTGCGGGGCAGCCCCATATAACTTCGCGCCACTTCTTCGACAGACAAAAAGTCGGCTGTGACAAAGAGATCGGGCCAGCCGTCATTGTCGTAATCGAAGAACCAAGCCGCGAAACTCATCCAGGGCATGCTAACTCCGGCCTGCCGCGCGACCTCAGTGAACGTGCGATCACCGTTGTTGTGGTACAGAAAATTAAATCCATTGAAGTTGGAAACGTAGATATCGGGATACCCATCGCCGTCGTAATCCGCGGCGACCGCGGCCTTGCTAAATGCGGATCGGTCGACTCCAGCTTGGTGCGAGATGTCAACAAACGTCCCGTCCCCTTTGTTCAGGAATAACTGGCTGGGGGCGTTCTCGTTGGCGATGAAAAGATCCAGATAGCCGTCATTATCGATGTCCAGCCAGACCGCGGAATGCGCGGCGCTCAGTGGTCCATCCAGCAACCCGCTCTGCGCGGTTACGTCCGTGAACGTGCCGTCACAGTTATTACGCAGCAGGGAGTGGTGCCTCGCGAATTCCCATCCGCCGCGAAGCACCAGCATGTCCATGCAGCCGTCGTTATTGTAGTCGGCCTGAATGATGTTCAATCCACCCAACTGATCGCCGAGCCCCGCCGCGCGCGCCCGATCTGTAAATGTTCCGTCTCCGTTGTTATGGAAGTAGCGCAGCGGAGCGCAATCGTCCACTTGTGAGGTTATTATGTCCAGGAGACCGTCATTGTCGAAGTCGTCCATGATCACGCCGCCGGCATTTCCATATGTGGCGAGACCAGCGGCGGGAGCGACATCCAGGAAACGTCCCAGGTCCTCTTTCGACGCAAAGACCGAGGGCGGAATCAGAAACTCTTTGGGAACTTGGGACGGATATTCACCCGCGGTCATGTAGGCCAGATTCAACAGCCACTGCAACTCCGTATTGGAAGGGTCGTGCTTCAGGCCCCGGCTCAGAAACGCGATGGCTTTCTCCACATCGGCACGCTTTGTATTGAGCACCGCTGGGTGCGCCGGAAAGATCAGAGCATCATTGATAACGGGATCTACGGCAGGGTCCACAAAAGCACCCCGATGCAGGTAGCTTATTCCCAGCACTTCTTCCATATGCCACGCCATTGGGTTGTTTGACGCCGCCAAAGCGATTTGATATGTCGCTTCCTCCTCCTTAATCGCGCTATCGAAGTCCCTCTGGGAGGACCACAGCTCCGCCAGGGTGTAGTGGCTGTGTGCCAGGCGATAAGGGTCCATGCGCTCCCCCTCGTTCGCAATCAGCTTCTGCATCGCCTGTATGCCGTTGAGTGGCGCCTGCTCGCGCGTCGCGCATACGCTTTTCATATCCATCTGCCACGCCCGCAGTTGAGGGCCGGTGGGCATGCTACTCCGGATGGATTCGTAGAACTCTGAAAAACCTGAATCGTCCGGCGCCAGCCGCGCGCTCTTTAGCCCAGCCAGAACTCTATTACGGGCCGCATCAATCGGATCCGCGGGCTCGGCCTCCTTTAGAATTTTGAGGATTGCGTAACCAGCCGGTACCTGGACGGCGCCTGTGACGTCACCGGGCTTCACGCCGCGCAACGCGTCTCTTAATTCCGCTCTTAAGCTGCCGATGTCCACGGTCCCGAGATATCCGCCATCCTTGGCGGTGGCATCGATCGAATATTGACGTGCGAGCGCACCGAAATCTTCACCGGTACGTATCAGGCGGAGGATCTTGTCAGCTTCTTCGGGAGTGCGTGTAACGATGAGTCCCACCGGGAGCGCATGCGCTTCATCGCCTCCACTGCGTGCCGGGCCGGCGATCCAGAGCACGATCAGCGACGGGATGGCCAGGCTCAATCGCATTAGTCGCACCGATAGCGCGCGAGACCCCATCAGTTTGGCCAGAATAACGTGGAACTATCAGTAAATCCGCAAAACACTGCGTCACTATTGTATCTTGATCAGCGAGACCGGAGCACTGGCGTGTAAAATTCGCAGGCGGCGACCTTACCGTTCTTTGTTACCGGACTGCACCGGTGAATTCGTATACCTGCACCGCTTTCCGCCCTCTGCGGCCGAACCCCAACACCGAACTGGTGGATGCGAACACAGGCCGCAATTGCTGCAATGGCTCCAGCGGTACGCAACTGACCATCGGATTGTCACTTACTAACACGCAGCCTTTATCCCGGCAAGCGGCCTCCGCTCGAACCGCTTCCTGAGCCGATTCGAATCGCTTGGTTCCCACCACCTCCTGGTGCGATCCCCTCTGCTGGAGGAACAATATCATCGCGCCATCTCGCCCATCCACGGCTTGTCCGCCAAATATAAACAGCCGTATCGCCATGCTCCGATAATAGGCCGGAAGGAAAAACATCTTCGGGGCTGATTTTCCTTCGGCGTTGGATTCATACGCCATCTGCAGGTAATCGCTTCGCCGGCGAGCTCGCGCATATTCGAAGAATGCCGGAAAATCGCCAATCATTACTTCCTGCTCAGATGGCCACAACGGAAGCCGCTCATCCACCACTACGTAGCGCGTGCACCATCTCTGCAACACTGGAACCGCTTCCTGCTCGGACTGCGCCAGGAAAAAATCGGCGGCAACGGAGGCGTTTGCCTGCGTCGGATTCGTTACCGGGATTCGTCTCGCCACATCCACAATCCAGTACCCGTAATCCCACCAGGCCATCACGCTGTAGGCGCTCGGAGGATACCGATAATCTGGCCCGTACTCGCGCCGGGGATATCGAGCGTAGAAAAAAGCGGGATCTCCGAAGGGTTCCCTCGTCGACGCGCGCATCCAGTTCAGCGTCTCTTTCCAGTCCTCCGATATTCCGGTAAACAAATCGCCATTTATTACAGCGTAGAGGTTGGGCGCAAACACCAGCAGCGCCAGGCACAGGCTGATCACCCATGCGGTTTTGCGGCCGGACGCGAGCAGGCTGTCTGCTGCGTAGCCGGTGGCGAGGGCTATGGCGATGGCATAGTAGTAAGTCATCCGAAGCTGGCCCATCGACAGAATAAGCGTTGTAACACCCCAAAAAAAGATGAGAGCTCGCCCCAGATCCCTTCGTTTCAGAATATATTCGGCCAGCAGAACCAGTCCGATCAGTGCGAAGAAGTAGGCGCCATAAAACTGCCGCAAGGCTGGAACGAGAGTGAAGTGACCTTGTTCGTATACCGTAGATTGAAGCTCGTACACTCCGCCCGAAGTTCCAAACAGAGAAGGCATCAGATGGGTGACGATAATTTTCGCGGAATGGCGTATGCTATGCGCCAGCAATGCCGCTACAGCCAGGATCGTCAATCCGGCAGCTGCCAACCCGCCGAAGAATACATAACCTGGGCGTCGAAATCGCCGGCACAGCTTCGCCCACAATTCCAGCCCGCCGATCGCCAGGCTCCCGAGTCCGAGCGCGGCGATAGTGTAATTCATCCATAGCAGGCGATAGAACACCAGGCAGATACTTAGGGCGATCAGGAACGCTAGATACAGCGGCCGGAGAGATGGCGCTGGTCTTTCCTCCGGCGAAAACCATCGCACCCGATCGTAGATTGCCCAAGCCACCACCACGCCCACCATCATTGCGGAGCCGTGAAAGGTCAGCAGATAAGCTGCCAGCGTCAAGCCCGCGGCGATCGAAGTTCCCAACGCTTGCGTTTGAATCGCGCGCAATAAGAGGAAAAAGAATAACGTCACCAACAGGCTTTCCATGATGTGGTGATCAGTAAAGCCCAGGCTCGAGACGCGCAGAAAATGCCCCGGCAAAGTCGCGATGACCGCGGCTGCGAGCAGGGCCACACGCCATCCAAACACAAGTCTTGCCAAAATGAATACGGCTACGACTTCGCAAACAGCCAGCACCGCGGGATACCAGGCGGCGATCACGTGCAGCAGCGATTCCGATGGCGAACCCCCGCCCGCCAGCCACGCGATCAGTCCCAGCAACCAGTCATAAAACGGCGCGGTCGCGGTATCCTGCACCTGGCCAAAAATTACATACGGGTCCACCATGATGCGCCAGGGGAAATGCCGGACCAGGTTCTCCGCCACCCGCACGTGGTACCACGCGTCGGTTTCCTGAAAATTTACGAAACCGGGCTGAAATACCAGATCGAATCTCGGGATGACGCGGATGAACAATGCCAGCAGGCCGAGCGCGGTCACCACAATCCACTGCCAGCGGTTCAGAATGGCCGCGAGCGATCCAATGCGCTCCTGTTGCGGTGGCGCCGATGGTTCGAGTTCTGTCGTGCGCTCATTATGGCATACGTGCCGGTCCGGTTAAAATCAGGTGTGCCATGCGCGAAATTGTAGGGACGGTACGGCAGGCCTTCGACCTGCTGAATGGACGGCTGCGCCGCCGATGGTTGCTGCATGTGCCGTGGGCCCTGCTTTCGGCGGCACTCGAGATGCTAGCCACGGCCGGCATGCTGATCCTGATCCGGCTGATCAGCGACCCGGCCGGCGCGGGGCGCGTTGCTTCGTTAAGGGCGCTCCGTCAATGGATTGCTTTCGAACCGGGCCCGGGCTTCAACGCGGCGTTCGCGGCACTGGTGGCTCTGTCTTACCTGGTGAAGAACAGTTTGCGGGTGGCTGAGACTTACGCACAGCAACGTTGCGCTTCGGCGACGGCGGTGTGGGTCTCATCCGGCCTGTTGGAGCGATACCTGCTGGCGCCGTACAGCCTGCATCTGCGGCGCAATTCCTCTGAGATGTTGAATAATGTGAGTTCCGCCGCGGACCAAGTGAGTTGGGTGGTGCTGCAGTCCACCACCGCCTTGATTTCGGAGGCGTTCATCGCACTCGGAATTCTGGCCGTGTTGGTGGCCCAACTCCCGCCACTCGCGCGCGGTGCGGCAGCCGTCACGGCCGGCGTAACCATTCTCTTGCTGTGGATCACCCAGCAGCGCCACATACGCTGGGGCCGGCTGCTGCACAACGCAAACTTTCAAAAACTCCAGAGCCTTCGCCAGAGTTTGGCGGCCGTCAAGGAGGCCAAGATTCTCGGGCGGGAACGATATTTTGGCCGCAGGTTCGCGCGAATTCGCTCCGCTCTTGGCGATCTGGAAGCCGTGCAACTGACCACTGAGATCCTTCCGCGTATGGTAGTGGAAACCACGTTCGTAATCGCCCTCGCGGCTCTGATTGTTGTCTCGTGGCTGCGGCCGAATGCGGCTGGAAATCTGACACTCACGCTCGGTATCTTCGCTTATGGCGGTCTCCGGCTGTTACCTTCGCTGCACCTGCTGGTTTATCGATTTAATCGAATCGGCTCCGGGGAAGCTGCCGTCCAAGCGGTTTCGCGGGACTGGCATGAGCTAGGGCCTTACGTTGCCGTTGGCAGCGAGGCGGATACGGCCATGACTCTGACGGAATCGGTGGTGTTTGATGGAGTGTCTTTTTCGTACGAGACTTCCCACGGCGGATCGGGCGAACCCGCTTTGAGCCAGATTGATCTGACCATCCGCCGGGGCGAGTCCATCGGTATCGTCGGCCCCACGGGAGCCGGCAAGACTACTTTTGTCGATTTGATGCTGGGGGTTCTGGAGCCCACCGCCGGAACCATTCGCGTGGATGGACAAGACATTCGCTGGTCGCTCCGGGCTTGGCAGAGGCAGATCGGCTATGTCCCGCAGACCGTGTACCTGATCGACGACACCATTCGCCGCAACATCGCTCTGGGCCTGGAAGACGCGGAGATCGACGAAGGACGCGTAGTGGAAGCGGCCCATGAGGCCCAGTTGGATGGATTTCTCAGTGGGTTAGCGGAAGGACTGGATACGGTGGCGGGAGAGCGCGGGGTGAGGCTTTCCGGAGGAGAGCGGCAGCGCATCGCCGTTGCGCGAGCGCTCTACCGGCGCCCAGCCGTTTTGATTTTCGACGAAGCTACCGCCGCTCTGGACAACGTCACCGAACAGGCTCTCACCGCTACCATTCATGGTTTGCATGGCAGGCTAACAACGGTCTTCATCGCTCACCGGCTGAGTACGGTCGAAGCGTGCGACCGGCTGATATTTCTTCGCGGCGGAAGAATCGCGGATGTGGGAACCTATGCCGAGCTAGAAAAGAATCCCGAGTTTCTGGCGCTGAGCGCGCGGGCGCCGGAAACGTCGTCCTAGGTCTCTGACCGCTTGATCTGTCCCCTTGCTTACGCGCGGGGCTACAATCCCAGCCCCCAGTAGCCCCGCGCATAAGCAAGGGGACGGGCCCGGTTTTCAGAACCAAATCAGCCGGTCAGAGACCTAGGCTGTTTGCGCGGGTCGGGAATCAAGTTGGAACATGGGAGCGGCGTCGCGTTGCCAGGCTTGGAGCCACGTCTCTGGAAAGGAGGCTTCGATGTTCCGCTGCATGCGCTCTAGAAGCTGAAGATCGTCGGGAAATCCCTGCAGCAACTCGTCGATTCGCTGGGCGAATTCCCGGCTATCTCGAAACGTAAGCGCGGTATAGCCGGGCTGGATCTGTTCCGCCAGGCAAGGACCGTAGTCCAGAACCGAAGCCGGCGTCCGGGCGCCAAAGAGATCCATTATCTTCATGGGAAGATCGACGCCGGAGGATGAGCGGTGCAAAGAGAACCCGATGTGAGCCGTGCGCAACAGCTCGCGATAATCGGCCGGATCGAAAAATGCGGTACGCAGGATTACCCGGCGCCATGAAAGCTGTGAGAGGCGCTGTTCAAATTCCACGCGCAAGGGCCCGCGGCCGGTGATCAGCACCATCAACCGCAGTAGCGGCGACGGAGGCGCTTGAGAGTCCCAACGCTTCAGACCCTCCAGCAGAAGATGCATGTCTTCATCGTCGCCCCAACTGGTGGGGCAGACTGCTAACGCCGTGTCAGACGGGAGCGTCAGACCGGCGCGCGAAAGGACATTCCGCGCGGCCGCGCTTCTTTCACGAGCCGGCAGAAGCGGTAGCAGTTCCCTAGGCTTGTCATAGAGCACGATGGGAGCAACCAGGCCGAAATCGTCGATCAGAATCCGGCGCATTGCCCGGGATACGCAGAAATGAGCGTCCGCTTTTCGTCCTAACCAGCGCTCCCAAGTCTTCGCCAGTTGAACCACGAAATGCGCCGGATCCAGGCGGGGCGACAGCATCGTGTATCCGAAATTATGCCAGTCGATGATGAACAGCGAGCCTCGCATGCGTGCCGCTATCCAAGCGGCCAACAAGGTGGGAATAGTGGGTGGATTCTGCACCAACACGGCATCGGGTCGCGGTGTTCCGGCCAGCAGCAGCCACAGCGATTCGAAGAGCAGGCAAGCCGACCGGAGCGCTGTCACAAGCAAGAACCAAAATCGTGGCGCGCCTTCGGGGGCTCGTCGAAGCGATCGAATGCGGCACAAGTGGATTTGCGAGTGGTTTAGTACGGCGCCATCCACGGGTGTCTCGTGGTATCCGGCGAGGGAAACCGCCGCTCCAACTTCGGCCAGCGCCAAGGCATGATTCAACATCCGCGGGCTTCGTCCCAGATCACCCAACACCAGGACCGTTGCGCGATAGCGGTGTTGTTGAGCGGACATGATGGGGAAAGCATTATGATAGCCGGGGTGAATGTTCTCGACAAGCAGCCGCAACGGTCCACTATCCCGGAACTATCTGGCCGGCGCAGGGTTGCAGTCACCGGAGGCGGCACGGCGGGCCATGTGACTTCCGCGTTGGCCATCATGGCGGCTTACCAGGCCGGCTTCGAGGCGGAAGTGTATTTCATCGGATGTCAGGGTGGATTCGAAACCCAACTGATCCCGGCGGGCGGTTTTGAGCTGCACATAATTCCAGGGGCTCCTTACGCCCGCCAGAATGTTTTAGGAAAAGTGCATTCGCTGGAAGCCTTGATTCGAGGAACCCTGGCTGCTCGACGGTTGCTCAAAGCGCGGCGGACCGATCTGGTTATCGGCTTGGGCGGGTATGCGTCTTTGGGCGCGGTATTGGGTGCGAAGACTCTGGGAATCCCCTTGGTGATCCATGAGGCAAATGTTTTTCCCGGTCTGGCAAATCGCATGATAGGTTCGCTCACGGACTGTGTGTTTCTTGGTTGGGAACAAGCCGGCGCCGCTTTTCGAAGCTCGAAGACTGTAGTCACGGGCAATCCGATCAGGCCAGCGATGGCCGCTCTGGCTAATCAGCCCGGGGAAAAGGGTGAACGCGGAGCGCTGCGGCGGATTCTGGTGACGGGCGGCTCCGCAGGGTCGCCATTTCTAAACAACAATGTCCCGATACTACTAGCACGTGTTCGGGATTTGGGCGTTCCCATCACGGTCCGTCACCAGACGGGCGAAGGTGAAACCGAGCGGGTGAGTCGGGAATATCAGCGGTTGGAAGTCGACGCTCGGATTGATGCATTCATCGTTGACATGGCGGAGGCATACTTGGAAGCAGATTTCGTGATCACGGCCGCCGGGGCGCTGACACTGGCGGAGTTGGCGATGTTTGGCTTGCCGGCCCTGCTGGTTCCACTGGCGGCGGCCGCCATGGGCCACCAAGTCGCGAATGCCAAAGTGTACGCAGAGCAGGCGGGAGGGGCTTGGGTTGCTGAACATGACTGGGACACGGAGCCGTTAGCAAGGCGCGTTGCCAAAACGCTCGGTGACTTTGATGTTCTGAACACCCAAGGGCAGCGGCTGCGGGAGATGGCTAGGCCGAACGCGGCCCGGATACTGGTGGAGGACTGCGAAGCCTTGCTGGCCGGAGCACACCGGATGGGCTCGAAGTAAAGGCGACATCGCTTTCTTCTCTAATTCCATTCTGCGGTTTCTGAAAGCAGTTTTATTATCAAAACATATTACTTTGTCCTTGATGCGATGGTCGTTTGGCCACTTAGTCGGTGGCGCGAATGCCTGAGTAAGTAGTACTGCCTAGTCCTTTAGTCCTGGTGCGTGGATAGCCGCGTTCTTGCTAATGTGGGACCCTAAGTTGTTAAACCAGGGGCCCTTTAGGGTTCCGGATATCCAAAAAAAGAGGAGAACCAAAATGAAAAAGTTCAAACTGTCTTTCTGGCTCGCGCTCGCGACCGCCAGCATGTTCGCAATCCAGCTAGCCGCCCCGGCGTCGCATTCCAGCCGCTTCGACGACCCCATGCCAACCTGTCCGCCGGAGTGCCCGACCAAGCCCAAGCCGCCGGCTCGCTGAATTCTGAAGGCAGGGCGGCTCTGGCTGCCCTGCTTCAAAATCCGGTTACTCGTGTATCAACTCTGGGCTAGGCCTGAACACGCTGATCCAGATCACGAGGCAAAGCGTCAATGCGGATAGCATGTAGTTATTCGCGAGAGTCTTTTTCGCCCAACCCATGTTTACGGCGAAGTAACAAACGGCATAAATACCAAAATATGCAGCGAGCATGCTCTCATGCCGCAAGAGATTGCTCTTTATGCTATTGCGGATTACCACCAGGAAGAGCAGCGCCGAGAATCCAAGAAACAGGGCGAGAACCGTTGAGATATATCGCTTGGCAAGAAATTCGAACTGAAGAACTACTTGGAGTTGAATGGTGCCAAAGCGGCTAAGCTCCGCTTTCACCGGGACGGCCGCGAACACGATTGCTGTCAGCAGCAGGAAGAACAGCACAGGCCTTGCTGACCTGACAATGTGTGAATATTCCTTCCACATTCCGGAGTGGACTTCGAGGGTCACGGCGATTTGGAGAAGAAGCAGAATCGGCTCCGACCACAGCCAGAAGTAGGTGTAGGAAATGGGCAGAACGCTGCCGAACCCGGCCGTGAAGTAAAAGGCGCCCAACGACCGGACTACGGCGCAACCCAGATACAAAGTGAAGATCGGGTTCTTCTTCGCCAGACCAGTCCAGAGTAAGTGCGCACAAAACAGTAACTGGATAGTCACCGAGCTGTACCAGAACAAGTTAGTGGGTTCTGACATCTCTATACACTTGTAGAAAGTGT
>OBLU010003380.1_pt1 | contig 14465 bp, 15 predicted proteins | sample 1518681 | NCBI WGS metagenome assembly OBLU01 (sample SAMEA3539304, study PRJEB22396) | soil metagenome | biome: tundra; feature: field; material: soil | place: USA | collected 2010-05 | depth 0.15 m
GAATCCTTCACTTCCACAGGATATATTTTCAGATAATAGCCTTCACCTGAAAGGTCTCTCCCATTATCAAGATTAAATGTGTAACGATGAATGGGACAGATGATATGATCACTTTTATCCAGAAATCCTTCTATCATGATACCTCCGGCATGAGGGCACTTTGCTGCACACGCCGCAATTCCCTTTGAAGTTTTTACAATACACACCTGTATTCCTGTCACTTCTGCCTGCAGTAATTGATTGTTGCCAAAATGCAATTCTTCTATTGTCTCGGCAATTTTATGCCATTTATAATTCTTTTTCACCATTGAAAGATATTGCCAATTTAAGCTTATAAGCATTCTTCCAGTCCTGGATTTTTTTGGAATTAATAAAAGAACTCCGCCTTGTATGGGTATCTTACACGGTACATATTTCTAACCTGGTTCAGGACAGATTGCCTTAATTCAGCGATGTTTGTTTTAGCAGTTGCGGAAATAAACACGCACTTTCCTCCTGTTAGTTCCTTCCATTTTTCAGTAAGTTCCTGCAGTATGTTTTCCTTAACTCCCGCGTCCAACCATTGGTCAAAGGTATTTTTCTCATATTGATCCATTTTATTAAATACAATGATCATCGGTTTATCATTGCTCTTCAATTCATGCAATGCCTTCCTGACCACTTCAAGTTGCTCTTCAAACCGGGGATGCGAAATATCCACCACATGTAACAATATATCTGCTTCCCTTACCTCGTCAAGCGTGCTCTTGAAACTTTCAATAAGATGATGCGGTAGTTTCCTGATGAAACCAACAGTATCACTAAGCAAAAAGGGCGTATGCCCGAGCACCACCTTCCTTGTAGTGGTATCAAGTGTTGCAAACAATTTATTTTCTGCAAAAACATCGCTCTTACTCAGCAGGTTCATTATAGTTGATTTGCCAACGTTTGTATACCCTACCAGTGCCATCCTGATGAACTCTCCTCTCTCTTTACGTTGGGTGAAAGCTTGCTTGTCTATTTCATTTAGTCTTTTGCGTAACAGGCCTATTTTATCTTTTACAATCCGCCTGTCAGTTTCAATTTCAGTTTCTCCGGGACCCCGGCTGCCTATGCCACCACCTTGCCTTTCCAGATGTTTCCACATTCCTTTAAGCCTTGGTAAAATATATTGATATTGAGCAAGCTCAACCTGTACTTTTGCCTGTGCGGTTTTAGCACGTGCAGCAAAGATGTCAAGTATAAGATCACTCCGGTCAATAGCGGTTACCTGTAGTTCCTTTTCTATATTGGTAATTTGTGACCCGGTAAGTTCATCATCAAACACAACCAACTGAACATTTTTTCCTGAAATATACTTTTTGATTTCCTCGAGTTTTCCCTTCCCAACGAAGGTCCTGCTGTCAGGATGAGCCAGTTTTTGAGTAAATATTTTAAGGGTCTTTGCCCCGGCAGTTTCTGCTAAAAATTTTAATTCATCCAGATATTCATTTTCAAGTTCCCCGGTTTGTTCAGGAGAAATCACGCCAACCAATACCGCATTTATTGCAGCATTATAATTGATTTTTTTTTCGATCAAATGATAAGTTTTTAGGCAAAAATAATAAACGATTTCCTTAAGTCAGGATAAATAAACTGAATGAAAATGAATATAAATGAAATTGATTTTTTATAAGCCACTCAAAGTAATACCAGCCTGCCAGAGTTGCATTGCAGGTCCTGTTCCGTTTTTCAATATATTAGTTAGCTGGTAGGAACCGAAAAGGGAAAAAATGCCATATCCAACCCTTATGGTAGACATGACCCTTGTGCCGTTAATATATCGTTTTCCATTTTCCTTTTCAATATAGCTATTGAGCACATTGCCATTTTTATCCACCAGATTTTTCCCCTTGGTATGGGCATTCAGCAGTGTTCCCAATTTTAATCCCAGGGCTACTTTCCAGCTCTTATTTGGCTCTGATGGTTTCATTGAATACCTAATTTCTACCGGGAGTTCGAGGTAGGTGGTTGCTAATTTATACCTCTTGAAATGATTAGTTGAGTCGAGTGCGGTAAATGGTAAGGTAGCAGAAAGCGCATTGATTCCAATATTTGTTCTTCTGAATTCCATATTGCTTGTACTTACTCCTAATCCAAAGCCGATGCTATATTTCGGAGTTGCCTTAAAGGGTTTGTCTAACATAAAATACGCATTAAACCCTTTTGAAAATCCGGATTGATGAGATCTGATACTATCCGTCATCCCATTCCAGTGGTCTGAAGAAAGCTGGATTAATAAGTGGTCATTGGGCCGGTCCCATAAGGCGGGTTTTTTAGTATTAGTATTTGGGGTGGTGGAAGATTTGGTATCCTGGGAAAAACCATGAGAAAAAAGCAAGCAGCTCCAAAAGACAAAAACAATTTTCTTCATAAACTCTGGTTGAGGTGGCAAATGTATTTGTTACATGGTTAAAGAAAGGTTAAACAATCAGTAGCAGCAATAGTTCCTTGCCTTCGGATACTGTTTAATTATGCATCCTCAATAATCCTTCTATAATGGTGTTTTTTATAAATATTGTTTTTTCTTATTTCAAGAATATTTCTCTTGATAAGTACAGTGAAGTTATTTTTCGAAACATGGTAAAATCAGGCGCCAATTCTAATGCTGGATAATTAAATTTCAATTGTGCATTTATAATCAATTATTGGAATTTATTAATCGTGCCGAAACCCTGCAGCAATCTTAAATACATGAAGCACATGAGGAAAAAGCGCATCAATAGTTTCTGAAGCGCCTCCTGGTGAGCCGGGTAATGTTAGGACAAGTGTATTGTTTATGAAACCAGCTACTCCCCTGGATAACATTGCATAAGGCATTCTTTGTTGACCGTAATTCCGCGCAGCTTCCATAATACCGGGAATTTCGCGGGTAATCAATGGTTTTATAGCATCCGGGGTCACATCCCTTGGAGACAGGCCGGTACCTCCAACAAAAACGAGTAGGTCACATTTCCCTGAAGCAAATTTCTTTGCCCTTTCCTGTATCAACTCCATATCGTCAGGAATCGTTTCGGATGCCATTACTTCAATGCTAAAACCTTTTAATTTCTCAACAACTTTCCTGCCGGCAGTATCTTCTTTGTTTTTCTTTGAAACGCTATCTGAACAAACGATTACTACTGCTTTAAGATCTAACGGTTGCGGATCTTTGAAATCTGTTTTTCCCCCTTTTTTGCTTTTTAATTGAATGGAAGATATTTCCAATCCTTTGTCTAATGGCTTCAGCATGTCATACATGGTCAATGCAGTAATTGCAGCTCCGTGCATGGCTTCTACTTCTACGCCGGTTTTATAAATTGTATGCACTTCAACTGTTACCTTAATGGACAGGCCGTCCATCTCGTGCTTAATGGAAGCAAATTCTACAGGCAATGGATGACAATCCGGAATTACATCACTCGTCTTTTTTATCGCGAGTAAACCTGCCGCTCTGGAAAACTCAAATACGTTTCCTTTTGGAACAGTATTATTTCTGATGGCATCAATAGTTTCCTGCTTTGAAACAGTTACTATTGCTGAAGCAATTGCCTGCCGAAAGCTATTTGATTTTTGAGTGATATCAACCATTCTTATTTATTTACTTTCCATTGATGAGTTTCGCCTTCCATTAGTTCTTTCCCCCAAATAGGTAATTCAGCTTTGATTCTTTCCACCGTCTCATTACATGCGTCAATGGCAGCTTTTCGATGCGCCGAAGAAGTAAAAACGAACAAGCAAATTTCTCCTGTGGTTATTTTCCCCAGGCTATGGTAAACATGCATACAGGTAAGCGGGTATTTTGCAAAAATTTCTTCCCTGATCACATGCATTTGATCCGAAGCCATCTCTTCATATGCCGTATACTCAATAGCCAAAACTTTTTTCTCTTCAATGATATCGGCCCTTACCTGACCCAGGAAAATGCTATGTCCGCCAATGATGGTTTTTGTTTTATGTTTTTCTATGCTTTCTGCAATAAAAGAAGGTGCAATAGGGCCTTGAACAAAAATATTTTTAGGATTTCTTTCTTTCATAACAATTGTTTTGCGTGTTCCTGCTTCCATTTAATAATGCCACCCTTCAAACTCAAAACTTTTTTGGATTCGCCGAAAACCGATTTCAATTGTTTTGCAGCCTGGAGGCTTCGGTTACCTGTCTGGCAAATTATCACCACCGTATCTGATTTTATTAATGAACTCTTTCCCAGAAGTTCCTTTAAAGGAATTCGAAAAGTGGTGAATTCTTCAATTTCCGGCATTTCGTTAATATCCCTGACGTCGATTATATCGATATTTTGTTGTGAGAGCAGTTTTTCTAAAGAGTGATGATCGATTTCCAATTCAGAATTAGCTGAGCTGCACAGCCATTCATAATCTGTTTTTCTGAAGGCTTCTTCGTCTGCAGGAATCAAAGACCTGGTTCCCGGCCTGACTGATAATTCCAGTTCATAGAATTCATTATTCAGCGCATTAAACGTAATAATACGATTAATAAGCGGATGGCCTATCCCGGTTATGAGTTTGATGGTTTCGCTGGCCTGCATAGTGCCGATGATGCCGGGTAATACGCCCAATACACCTGCCTCAGCACAATTTGGCACTTCATCTTCTTTTGGCGGTTTGGGAAAGAGGTCACGATAATTTACCGGTTCACCCGCATCATTCTTTCTATAATTTAAAATAGCAATCTGGCCCTGAAATTGAGAAACTGATCCATGAACGATGGGCTTGTTTAATATTACACAGGCATCATTTATCATATACCTGGTAGCAAAATTATCTGAACCATCAATTATGATATCGTATTCCCTGATTATTGAAAAAGCATTTTGATTATTCAGTCTTTCACCGTAAGCCTTAATAGTTATTTCAGGATTTAATTCTCGTAATTTTTCAGCAGCCTTTTCAGCCTTAGGAAAACCAATATCATGAACCGAATACAAAATCTGCCTGTGTAGATTAGATAAGTCTACCATATCTCCATCTATAATTCCTAATGTTCCAACACCTGCGGCTGCCAGGTATTGCAAAGCAGGACAGCCTAAACCACCTGCTCCTACTACCAATACTTTTGCGCTAAACAGTTTTTGTTGTCCTGCTTCTCCAAAATCCTTCAGGATGATCTGGCGGTGATAACGGTCGTATGATGGTATATTATTCATTTTATCCGCCGGAAAATGCCGGCAATAATGCTATCGTGCTTTTATCTGCTAAAAGAGTATTTACGGTAATTGATTTTCGATTTACTGCTATCATAAATTTTGATTCACGAAGATCAGGATACATGTGATACAAAGTTGCCATTAAACTATCAGTGTCTGCAATATTTTCCAGCACAAGATTTTCTGAAATCAAATCAGCAAGTTGTCCAAAAACAATAACACTTATTTTCATAATAGTAACATAGCTGTACAAAGGTAGCAATACAAAGTGTTTTCATTTTATCCACCCGAGAATAATAATTTATAGGCAGCCAACATCAGTACAACGGCGAGGAGATATTTTAACAGGGTTTGATTAAATTTCATGGAACCAAAATAAGACCCGCAAATTCCACCTGCAAATGCTACCGCAACATAAGCATACATATCAGGGCTGAAATGAATTCCTTTTGTGAACTGACCTGCCAATCCGGATATAGAATTTACAAAAATAAAAAGTGCGCTGATACCGGCAGCCCTTTTCATATCAGCCCATTTTAATAACAATATCACAGGAGAAAGAATTATGCCGCCTCCTATCCCTATCATGCCGGAAATCAAACCAATAGAACCCCCAATCAAAAATGATAATCCAATATTTGATTGCCTTAAATCCTTAACTGATATATTTCTGAAAAACAGAAACCGGATTATGGGAACAAGCAGTAATATGCCCAGAATTTTTTTGTAAATGAATGGATCTACCGTAATCATTCCCCCAACAAAAGCCATAGGAACTGAAGCAATTGCAAAGGGTAAAAATATTTTCCAGTCAAAATGTTTCCCTCTATAGAACTGGATAAATGATGTGAGAGAAACAAATAAATTTAAAGTGAGCGCTGTTGGCTTCATTACTTCCGGAGCAATGCTAAACAAGGCCATCAGGGCAAGATAGCCGCTGGCTCCACCGTGGCCAACCGATGAATATAAAAATGCTACCAGAAATAATAAACCATAAAAAAGGATCACACTTTCCATGGAAACAAATTAAACAGGAATTAAGTGAATAGTAACCATTTCTCCTTTCTCACAATTCATTATTTCTTCATCTATTTGCACGAGACAATTGGCTTTTGCAAATGAACTGAGCCGGAAAGATTCCTGTGCAGGAAGGATTTCTACAACGTCGCCATTATAAAAGCCTTTTAAAAAATTAGTAAGTAGTGCAGTTTTGCTGAATGGCAGATCCAATGGCGCTTTTATGGTCGGTAATGTTAATCTTTTTTTAGTTAAAATTTCAAGGGCCATCAAAACATATTCATAAAAACAAGTAAGAACTGATGATGGATTTCCGGGCAATCCAAATACGAGTTTATTTTCCATTTTCCCAAAATATAATGGTTTACCGGGCCTTTGCTTTATCTTATGAAAGAGTTTTGTAACACCACAATTATCGGCTGCCTGTAATACAAAATCATATTCCCCCGCGCTGATTCCTCCAGATAACAATACTAAATCACTTTGTTGCATTGCACTACCGAAAACGCGGGTTACAATAGAAATATCGTCATCGGCGCGAAAGATTTTAATATCATTAAAATGAAATTGTTGAAGCACAGCCGAAAGTGCTAATGAATTCGATTCGTATACCTGGCCAAAGTGTAATAGTTTTCCAGGTACCTGCAGTTCTTTTCCCGTTATAATAACGCTAATGGATGGATGGGGAAAAACTAGTACTTCAGCAATTCCTATTCCAGCAAGAAATCCAATAGATGCCGGAGAAAGCAATGAATTTTTTTCCAGTGCAGGAGTTCCTTTACGAATTTCTGATCCCTTCGGCCGCACATTTGCTCCTGACTGCAAATCTTCCTCAGTTAAAACTAATAATTTTTCACCCGTCTGCCCTTCCTTTATTTGAGTCTTTTCCTGCATGATCACCGTATCCGCTCCTTGCGGAAGCGGTGCGCCAGTAAAAATTCGTGTGGCTTTCCCGGGTGCTAAAATCATTTTTTCAGTAACGCCGGCTGCCATTTCTCCTTCTATAACCAAAGGGTTTTTTTTCTGCCAATCTTCAAAGCGAAAAGCATACCCATCCATTGAAGATTGCGAAAACGGCGGAAAATCTGCATTTGAATAAATATCTTCAGCGAGGACTTTACCTGCTGCTTCGGCAATCGAAACTTTCACTGGTTTCAGCGGATGCGCATGGCTTTCAATTATTTTCTTTGCTTCAGCTACTGATATCATGAATGTTTCTGAAAGTAAATTTTTATAGAAATAATCAATAAGATACTACAGCTAATTTACCCGCCAATAGTTATCATGCTCCGGTTGTGAATATCTTCTGCATGTATATGTTCAAAGTCCGGCGTGAACTGGCCGCCTAATTCTTTTGCCTTTTTTTGAATTCCGGAATGAATAAGTGGCAAAATTTCCCTGCCTTCCCTGAGAGCAGTTAAGAGATCGATTTCATCTTTAGAAAAAAGACAATTTTTCATTTTACCGTCTGCTGTCAATCGGATCCTGTTGCAATCACCACAAAAATTGGCGCTCATGGTGCTGATAATGGCAAACGTTCCTGCATGGCCCGGAACCATATACTTTTTAGCGGTATCATGCACTTCATCTTTCAATCTTATAAATGAATACTTTTCTTCAATTACATCCAGCATCTGTTGCATGGTAAATACTTTATTACTGGTCCATCGGTTACCGCTAAAGGGCATAAATTCTATGAAGCGAACATGAACAGGGGTAAATTTTGTCCATTCTATAAAATCATTAATCTCGTTATCATTCAAACCGCTCATGACAACTACATTTAGCTTTACATGGAAATCCTTTTTTAAAAGTAATTGTATATTCTTCATCACTTGTTCAAACTGGTTGCGCCTTGTCACCAATTGAAACTTTTCCGGTTTCAAAGTATCAAGGCTGATATTTAGTGAACGAACATTTGCCTCTTCAAGGATCTCCGCAAATTCGTGTAATCTTGTTCCGTTAGTAGTCAGCGTTAGTGTTACCCGCAGTTTTGATAAGGCAAGAATAATTGCTGCAGCATCTTTACGAACCAGAGGCTCACCACCGGTAAGTCTTACTTTATTTACGCCCTGCGATACAAATATATTTGCCAATGCCACTATTTCATCCACCTGCATCAATCGGGAAGTAGGTGTAAACTCATAATCTTCCTCCGGCATGCAATAGAAGCAACGTAGGTTGCAATTATCAGTTATGGAAATGCGCAGATAATTATGTATCCTGTTGAACCGGTCGGTAATCATGATTTCACTTTTTCATTATGCAATGCTTCCCAATCTTCCGGAGTATCAATGTCTATAATTCCTTCCGGAAATTTAATAACTGACGCAAGGTCTTCGTGTTTTTTTATTATTCCCCTGGCGCCTGTATCTCCTTTTAGCTGAAGCAGCTCTTCAAATAAACTTTTATGAAACAATGCTGGTGTTCCCAGCCTGTCCCCGTAACTACATGCTACCAAAGGCTTCCCGGTTTCGCGTTGAGCATTCAACAAAGAATCAATTAATGCACTATTTACAAAGGGCTGATCACACACCATAAAAATTATTCCATCAATGTAAGGATGATGCTTCTGAGCGGCCGATAAACCGACCCTCAGCGAGGAAGCCATTCCCTTTTTCCATTCCAAATTCCTGATAACCTTAATACCCGGGTTCATTATTTCCTTTTCCACTAAATCCTTATTGGCGCCTACCACAACGATTACCGGTCTTATCCCGGTTTGTAAAGCCGCGCCGATTGTATTTTGCAAAAAACTCTTGTTTTTAAATTTCATCAATTGCTTAGGATTACCCATCCTGCTGCTTGCACCTGCCGCAAGCACCACAATTCCGCAATTTTCTACAATATATCGCATTCTACTCAATAGATTTTCTTTTCCTTAATGTAAGTTTCCTCCCTGAAATGGATTACTTCCTGTTTGTAACGAAGCGACCTTCCATTCTTTCCTTCAAGCACCGCTTTTATTTCTGCGATTATACTCAGGGCAATTTCTTCCGGTGTTTCCGCACCGATTTCCAAACCGGCGGGTCCATAAACTTTTTCAAGCATTTCGGCATCTACCTTCATGCCTTCCTCCTGTATTTCGCCTAACATTCTTTCCAATTTTTTCTTTGGACCCAGCATGCCGACGTAACGCACTTTTGAAGGAAGTAATGATTTTAATAATGCTTTGTCATAATTATAATTATGGGTCATCATTACGAAAACTGTTTGGTCTTCAATAGGAATACGTTCGAGAGCCGTTTCCGGCTTACTTACAAGAACCTGGCAGGCACTGACAAAACGCTCCGGTTTGGCATGGGTATTCCTGCCATCAATCACCCTTACATCCCATCCCATAGTGTCAGCAATCTGCATCATGGGAATTGCATCATTTCCCGCACCCACTACAACAAGGGAAACCTGAGGTTTCAGAAATTCTATGAAAGCATTGACTTCGATTCCATTTCCCTCATATTGCCGGAAAAATGATTGCTCCTGCTGCATTGACATTTTTACATCCTGCATTATCAATCCTTCCAGATCCGGATAGGGAATGCTGCCGGTTATATTTCCATTTGATTCCATAAGAAGGCAGGTTCCCGGTTGTGCGTTCCTTTTCTTCTGGAAAGAAAATAGTGTCACTATAACTGCATGCTGCCTTACCGCGATTGCCTTTCTTAATAACTGGATGGGATTATCCATTTTATTTGGGTCAACCGGTTCAAATAATACCTGTATAATGCCGGCACATCCCAACTGGATTCCTATTGCAACATCATCTTCGTCGCTGGTATCATAAGTGACCAGTTTTGATTGCTGCTGAGATAATACTAACATTGCTTTGCGCAACGCATCTCCTTCCAGACAACCTCCGCTAATGGCCCCCGTAAGTTCTCCGTCATCGGTAACCAGCATCCTGGCTCCCGGACGACGGTAGGAGGATCCTTCAAGGTGTACCACTTCTGCCAACGCCGATTTCTTTCCGGCATGGACTGCAGCATCATACGCTCTTATGATCTCTCTGATTTCTTTCATTTGGGAAAACATTTCCTAAAATCTTTTATTTTTCACTCATTACATTCCTTCCGGAGCTAAGCCCATTGCGCGGTTTCTAATATATTTTTCCGGATCCTTTTCAAATTTTTCTTTGCATCCATCACAACAGAAGTACACTTTTTCCTCCTTATGCTCAATGATATGCCTGGGATTATTCATATCTATCGGTATACCACAAACGGGATTAATATAATATTGGGGAGAATTTGCTTCTTTATCTTCTGAAACTTCAAACTTTTTAAAGGAACTTTTCAATTGCAAAGTGTTCCTCACCTGGATAATTTCCGCAAGAATGCTAATGGCAACTTCATCAGGCGTCTTTGCGTTAATATCAATTCCTGCCGGAGATTTTATACTGCCAATTTCTGTTTGTTTAAAGCCTGCATCCTGCAGGTATTTTTTTATCGAAGCCATTTTCTTTTTACTCGCTATAAATCCAATATAGGCTCTATCTTTACTGAGCGCTTCCTCCAAGGCTTTTTCATCATTTTCTCCCTGAGTGGCTATTAGGATGAATGTTGAAAGGGAGGTCGCAACTTTAGCCAGGTTGATTTCAGGAATCAGTTCATCTACCTTTTCAAAGGTTTTAAGATTTGCATCCTGTGCAACAGCAGTAATTCGAAATCCCATGACCCGTGAAAGCCTGACCAAAGCCAGGGCAATAGCTGTTTTTCCAATAACCAAAAGATGTGCTTCGGGGAGCACAGGCTCAATGAAAACCTCAACTGTTCCTTCGCTCTGGCATGTCATTTGATATCCCATAATTCCTTCTTGTTTTGATAGTGTAACTGTTTTTCCGATTTTGACAAGGCGGCTTTTACCGGTCCTCATGGCATCTTCCTCCTCTTTACAAATGATGCTTTTCACACACCCCCCGCCGATCCATCCACTGATTTCACCAAATTTATTGACTATCGCCTTATCGCCGGCTCTACTGCTGGAAGGCGCTTCCCTTCTACCTACAATGGCCTGGGCATAAGGCTCATTCTTCTTTTTTAATTCCATTTGATATTCCAAAAATTTGTCAAGCATCTGCCAAAATATTTTCAAGTTTCAAAAGACTTTCTAGGTTATGCGCATTATGGAAACTATTCACTGAAGGAAGTGCCGCCTTCATGCCACCTGCAGTTGGTGCATAACCTTTCATGCCTTTTAGTGGGTTAAGCCAAATTATTTTCCTGGCTCTTCTCTGTAATTTAATCATTTCCTTGCCAAGAAGGGCAGGATCACCTGTATCTAAGCCATCACTCAAAACCAGGACGATTGGAGATCCGTTAAGTAATAATTTCCCATACTTCTCATTGAATTCGTGTATGCATTCACCAATCCGGGTTCCGCTGCTCCAATTATCTGCTTGTTCGCTGATTTTATTTAGTACAAAATCCAGTCGGCTTTGTCGTATTGTTTTACTGATCCTGACCAGCGAGGTGCTAAAAACAAAAGCTTCCAGTTGCCTGAAATTTTCGCGAAGTGCACAAACAAACCTAAGCAGGAAATAACTGTATTTATCCATAGAGCCACTTACATCCAACAATACAACTAATCTTTGTTTTTTAGGCTTTTGTGATTTTCTGAATAAATCAATCGGTTCACCGCCATATCCTATACTGCGCCTGATGGTCCGCCTTAAGCTAATCTGTCCTTTTCGTTTGCTCTCCTTCATTCGCCTGTTCAGGCGCAGGGCCAGCTGCTTAAATAGCTTTTGGGCAATTTCTTCCAAAAGTGCAGCATCTATATTGTTCAGGTTCGAAAAGTCAGTTTGTTTTAACCGCTCGGTTTCATTTGCTCCTGATATAATTTTCCCTTCTTCATCAGGGGATATAGTTTTGCCTCGGCCCAGCATCACAATGGAAGCTACAGGTTTTCTGCTTACAGAACCTTGCACTGAGATTTTACTTTTAGACTCTTTAAGATCTGTGGGATTAGTATTCCAGAAAAGCAGAAATAATTTTTCATATGTCAGGCGCTCCTCCGGGGATTTACAAAAGATGGCTTTCATTGAATACCTAAAGATTTCCTTGTCGGTGAGTAACCCTTCTTTTGCGCAAAGTAAGGCTTCTTGTGTTTCCTGAATGCCTGCATTAAAGCCATGACTTCTCATAAATTGAGCAAAAGCCACGATGCTCTCTGAAATACTGCCCGCCTGGAATGCCTGCTGTTTCATAATCTGGATTCTTGATAAAATTATGAGTCGATTATTTGTATAGTTGACTGGATTCAATTTTGTTGGCTATTAATTTCTGAAGAAAAAAGCAGATTTTACCCTTTCGTCATCAAGATATACATTATCATCAATAAGATATTCATAAGAACCATCTGATTTAATTCTACCAAGAAATTTATACAACTTTTTCTTTCCTGTTACCATATTTTCATAAACTATTATGACCCCAAAGTAAATATAAAACTTGCCACTATTAAAGTATTCTTCTCTCCTTTTATCGAAAATTTTAGGAGCTTCACTAAATTCCATGTGAACAGGTCGTGTGGATGTAATATAGTGGCTATTGTCCCCAATGCTTGTTATTGCATCTTTTACAGACTTCAAATCTGGGGGGTTATACTTTGTGCTTATACCTTGACCAGCACCAACAATTTTCGCCGTATAATTATTAAGATTATTTATCTGAAAATCAACGCTAAGTGCTTGCCCTACTTTTTTGTGTATTACAATGCTATCTATTTCCAAAAAAGGTTCATTAGCAAGTTCAAATTGCTTCTGTGTTTCTTTTATAGATTTTATTTGCGTCTCTAAAGAGTTTTTAGACAATCCTATGTTTGTGGTATCCCTTTTAAAATCTTGTTCCCTTCTAATGCTGTCCAAGGAATCTCTACGATGATTAGAAACAAATGTCAAACTATCTTTAATAACATTGCGCTTAAATGTACTATCATTAATTGCCAAAGCCATAGAAGTGTTGTCCTAGCTACACTTGTTCAAGTCAACAGCTGTAATAATAATAAGCAATGCAAAAATTGGAATAATTTGCTGTGTATTAATCCATTTCTTTTTTTCTTTCTCGACCTTAATAATAAATGGCTGTGGGAGATCAAGTCCTGGTTGGCTTTTTTTTGGAGGCATCATTGCTGCCACTTTCGCTATTTACTTTCTTGTCACTTTCATTGTTGGTGATAAGGGGAGTAGGTTGTTGCAGTTGGTTTTCTTCCTTTTCTTTACTTTGTTGGTTTTCTTCTGCCATTATTTATATAAATAAATTATTTAATTGTATTTATTGTGCGTTGGCCAAAAAAAAACAAATACAGTCTTGGTGTCGCCTAATAGGGAATGTCACCGCTTGCACCTTACTAGTGTCTTTCCGCGTAACATAAGCCAGCTCTAATTTAAAACAATTTCCGTTGTGCTTTGAATCCCAACAATCTCCACCAAAAACCGCAGTTCATTGCCAATAGTGCAAATGCACCAGGCCCAGGTAAAAGAAAGTAAATTCAATCTTTATAAAAGTGACAGCTTTCTGCTGGGTTATTATTTTATAGCTGCCAGCCAGGCAACTGAACAAATTCGGTAAACTCACCTTCTTTCGCTTCCACCTTAATGACAAACATCAGTAAACAATATCATCCTAATTAGATCCATAAAATCCTTCCCTAAAGGCATTAATATTCTGAAGGTAAAAGTTCGTATCAAATGACAGGAAGTTTACAAAACCTGGCTCAAACCTGGCGTGAAACAAAAAACACCTACAAATTTTCAGTGTAAGTGTTTGATTTTCAAGTGGGCCCAACAGGATTGAACCTGTGACCCCCTGATTATTAGTCAAGATTTAATCCCTTTATTCATTTTTACTTTCTAAAAATAAATAAAAAATAATCCCCTATATTACATTGGTTATCAAATATTTTTTAGTCATTTTGTAAAAATAAACAAAATCATATTTTTATCCAGTTTCATATTTGTAGGGTAAATTGTAGGGTAAATTTTTTTTATGGAGGTAACAACTAAAATCTGGTTATGGACTAAAAGAGCAAAGAAAAATGGAAAGTATCCTGTCAAAATAAAAGTGATTTTCAATCGGGAAATTTTTTTCTACCAAACTGGAGTTGATCTTACTGAAGCTGAATTTGAGGGCTATCATAGTCGTAAAGATTTGAAAAAAAAGTTTGATGATATCATTTATTTTCTAAATAAGGCAGATAAAATAGTTGCAGATTTAGGACGCAATTTTTCATGGGAAGAATTTGACTCCTTATACTATAATAGACAAAATTCAAAGTCTAACAATTTGCC
>OBLU010003387.1_pt1 | contig 14455 bp, 13 predicted proteins | sample 1518681 | NCBI WGS metagenome assembly OBLU01 (sample SAMEA3539304, study PRJEB22396) | soil metagenome | biome: tundra; feature: field; material: soil | place: USA | collected 2010-05 | depth 0.15 m
CTCACTCAGCGCAAGAAAACCTCTTCATCATTTGCCTTTTGACTGGTGCACAATGTGCAATCTGATCCTCGCGGTTGTTCAGATGGATCCATAGCTCGACGCTCCGTAGCTGCGAGCCTGACAATGCTGATCTCAAAAGTCGGCCGCTTGCTTATGCTTTCTGGGGAGGCTGAGACGGACGGATCTCAATACGGCTGACGAGCGCGGGGCCGGGAAAACGATAGATATCGATCACCGCCTGGGCGATATCCTCCCCTGACAATTTCCATGATTCATGGAGATTGCTACCTTCTGAACCACCAAAATCTGTAGCAACGCTTCCTGGCATGATGGTACTCACTCGGATGCCATCATATCGAACATCTTGCATCATTGCCTCAGTAAGACCATTTACGCCGAATTTAGAAGCGCAGTATGCGGTGCCTCTGGCAATACCATGGACGGCGAGCAGGCTTGAAATGTTAAAGATATGGCCCCCACCGCTCCGCCGCATGACCGGAATGGCTTCGCGGCAACAATAGAAAACACCGGAAAGGTTTGTCTGAATGGTGACATCCCATTCCTCAATCGTCAGTTGGTCTACTGGCTTGAAAATGCCAACGCCGGCGTTGTTCACCAGGATATCAAGCCGCCCGAATCGTGTCGCTGCCTCTTGGACCACGCTGCGACATTCCTCGTAGCAGCGGATATCCGTCACCGCTCCTTCCGCCCCGCCCTCACCTCGAAGTGCGTGAAGCCGGCCAAGCGCCATTTTCAGCGTCGCTGGATTGTGGCCGCAAATGAATACGCTAGCACCTTCTCGAACCAAAGCCTCGGCAATGCTCAATCCAATGCCCCGGGCGCCGCCCGTTACCAGCGCTACCTTCTTCTCAAATTCCGCGGACACATGCCCCTCCATTCGCAAATCCATGACTTAGGAAAACTCATTCCTCTTGGCGTCCGCAGATGAATAATGCGCCGCTTCCGTGAATGATTACGACGGTGCCATCATATGCCGGTAGGCATCATTCCACCTGATTTCTTTCATGAAATTACGGGCTGTGGTGCTTTCATCGATCAGCAGAAACTCGATGCCTGCCATCTCAGCAAAGTCTTCTAGGTGCTCGACCGAGAGTCCCAAACTGAAGGCGGTGTGATGTGCGCCGCCGGCCAATATCCAGCAGGTAGAAGCGACTTTCAGGTCGGGCTCTGGAACCCAGACTGCTCGTGCCACCGGCAGCTTGGAGAGCGGCTGCTCGGGCGAAATCACGTTTACTTTGTTTGCCACCAAACGAAAGCGAGCACCCATGTCCACTATTGAAGCAACTACTGCGGGGCCGGTCCGCGCGGTAAACACCAAGCGAACCGGATCATTCCTTCCGCCGATTGAAAGCGGATGAATCTCGAGGGATGGCTGCGCAGCGGCGATTGAGGGGCAGATTTCCAACATGTGCGCGCCCAGTACCTGGCCACCGTTCTTGAAGTGGTAAGTGTAGTCTTCCATGAACGATGTTCCTCCCTCCAAGCCTGCGCTCATAACCTTCATAGCACGTACCAGAGCAGCTGTCTTCCAATCTCCCTCCGCACCGAAGCCGTATCCATCTGCCATAAGCCTCTGAACAGCCACTCCAGGTAGTTGAATCAGACCATGGAGAGTCTGGAAATTATCGGTGAATGCCTCAAATCCATGCTCATCAAGGAAGCGCCGAAGTCCGATCTCGATTCGCGCCGCATCGCGGAGCGCTCCACGTTGTTTGCCTTTCGACCGGAGTGGCTCCGACAGAATGTAGGCAGCTTCATACTCGGCCAGGATGCGATCCACTTCATGGTCAGCTACTTGTTCGATGCGATCGACAAGATCTCCCACTCCATAGCCACAAACCGAGTAGCCTAGACGGATCTTCGCAGCTAGCTTGTCGCCTTCTGTTACTGCTACTTCCCTCATGTTGTCGCCAAAGCGAGCGATTTTGAGCGACTGTGCGTCGTGCCACGCACATGCGGCACGAGTCCATGTGGCGAGCTGGTCTTGTACATCCTGATCCTGCCAAAATCCGGCGATCACCTTGCGATTGATGCGCAAGCGGCTTCCAATGAATCCGAACTCACGGTCACCGTGCGCCGACTGGTTGAGATTCATGAAATCCATGTCGATCGTGGACCATGGCAGCTCCCGGTTGAATTGAGTATGTAGATGGGCAAAAGGCTTTCGTAGAGCGCGAAGACCGGGAATCCACATCTGGGCGGGAGAAAACGTGTGCATCCAGGTGATGATTCCGATGCAATTTCTAGTCCGGTTTGCTTCCAGACATAGCTCCAGAATTGACTCGGCTGTCACCATCACTGAGTGGCATACTATTTTGACTGGCATGCCAGGAGCTGACGAAAGCGCGGTTGTCATCTCGCGCGCGTGATCTGCCACTTTTTCAAGAGTCGCTTCACCGTAAAGTGACTGCGCGCCGGGGACAAACCACACTTCGAATCTCGAAAGATCAATCATTGGATCTAGCCGCCGAGTAGCCTAGTTCATCGTCGCACAAGTTTCACACAATACCCTACCATTGGCCGGGAGGGCCTACGATTGTTTGAAGCTGTTCGAGCTGGGATGGAGAGCCGTAAGCCTTCCAAATTATCCCGCCTTGGCTACATCCTTCATCGTGTCGATTGCTAAAGCAGAGTGTGCGATCGCTCCACCGGCCCGCATCTCGGCAGCGACCCAGATCGCTTCCATGATCTCCTTACTGGTCGCGCCTTTCGCTTGTGCGCTTTTGGTGTGACTGCGAATGCAATATGGACACTGCGTCACATGGGCCACAGCGACCGCAATGAGCTCTTTCGTCTTGGAGGGCAGCGCGCCATCCGCAAAGACCTGACGACTGAAGGAACGGAAAGCATTCAGAATCTCCGGAGCAAGTTCCTCGCGTTTTTTCGCAATCTCCATCGAAGCGACAGGGTACATCGGTTCTTCCATAGTACGGCTCCTCTCAGGTTCGCCCTGCTAGCGTGCGCTCGCAGATTGACGAATGGTGCTGTCAAAATCCTCCACAAATTTCTCGATACCCTTTCTCGTAAGGTCATGGTCGAGATCAAAGGCATCCCACGGCTGGTTCAAGTTGAACTTTCTGTAAGGAATAGGCTTGAGCACGTTACCTGCCGCGTCAACACCTCTGTAAATGAATTTCTGATCCGGTACCGGACAACCCTTTGCAGCCCACTCTTCGAGAACCTTTGTGGGAACCGTCACAAGCTCCACGCCTAAGGCAAGACAAGCCCGCAATTGATCGACGCTTCGGATACTGGCGGCCAGCACATGCACGTGACCGTCACCCGCACGGTACATTCTCTGAATGTTCTTGATTAAATCCATGCCATTCTCGCCCCGATCATCGAGACGTCCAATGAATGGAGAGACATAAGCCGGTGCTTGAGTGGTTTTCGTAGCAGCATAGACGCCGGCTGACTGCTCCTGGGAGAAACAGAGCGTGATATTCACGCGAATCCCCTGACTCACGGACAACTGTGCTGCACGGAGGCCTTCGTGTGTGCATGGATATTTGATGTAAGCGTTGGGAATCCAGGAGAACATGTCCTGACCTTGCGCCAACAATTGTTCAGAGGTGGAGTTGAGATCCGCGAACACCTCAATCGAGACTCCTCCATCTCCCACAAGAGGAGAAATCTGCTGAACGATTTTCTTGTATTCCCGTTGCTGCTCTTCCACGCTGAATCTTTGGCCAGATGCTATTCTCTGCCGAACTTCCGGGTTTCTGGCAATAAGGGTTGGATTCGCCGTTTGGCCATCGACAAATCCGATCAGGGATTTCATTCTCCGGGTTTCCTCCGGATCACCCCCGTCTACCAGAATCCTTGTCTTCAGTCGTTCCTTCAATTGGGTACTCACCATTGAACACCTCCATGGTCTTCACCCTCTGTGAAACCGCTCAGACGAACCAGAGTAAACACTTTCTCGCGGAACGCCGAATACCGACAGATCTTCGAAATTGAGGATCGACGGCCATGACACGGCCGCTCTTCCCTCGGATTCAGGATTCCGGCGAAAGGCGAGCGGTGGTACTCTTTCTCCTGTTTCACTGCGGTCATCCTGTGCGTTCGACCGGCGAAAACAGTCTACCCAAGCGCCTTTCTCTCCTCTACATGACGCCCGTCTCTATCGCAAGTACGAATGAACCATTTGCAAAATCGATTTGTAATGAATAAATTGAGAGCGTCAGAAATGGCGAACAGTACTCTGCGGACTAGAACTTGCCCGCTTGGCGTGTGACTGCTTTTCGAGAGTCCCAGACAAGCAGGTCTTGGGTACATGTTTTCCAGGCGGCCAGACACCTGATCATGGTGCCGTTTTCAATATCGAAAAGGAACTTTCGGCTCAGATGAAAAGCGTAACGACCGCAATTCTTCTCGCACTTCTGGCTTTCCCCTCTGCGCTTGCCTGGGGGCAAGGAGATGAGGCAGCCGGCAAAGAGTTGTTCATGAACCAGTGTTCTGTCTGCCATGGCGCAGATGCATCGGGAAAGACCGCCATGGCCAAGTCGCTCGGGGCCACAATCCAGGACTTTCGCTCGAAGCAAGTCCAGAGCCTCACTGACCTGGACATCCGGAGAGTCATTACCGAAGGTAAAGGGATCATGCCGCCTCTAGGAGACCTGGGCACGGGGAACTTCACGAACTTGATCGCCTATATTCGAAGTTTCTCTGCGAACCAGGCGGAGGAATCCGTCGCGCAAGGATCTCCGCAACGCGGAGAGCAGCTGTTCACCGGAGAGGTTCATTTCCGCAACCGGGGTCCGGCCTGCATCTCATGCCATACAATTGCGGGACTCTCTTTTCACGACGGGGGGACGCTAGGGCCGGACCTGACACATGCCTATGCCAAACTTGGCCCGCGCGGAACCGAAGCGGCGATGCAGACACTCTACTTTGGCGTTATGACCCCCATTTATAGCGAACATCCGGTCGTTCCGCAAGAGCAAGCAGATCTAATTGCGCTCCTTATGCAGAGCGAAGCGAAGCCACAAACGAAGTGGAGCACCCAAATTCTCATTCTCATCGCGCTTCTGTTGGGCGGCGTCTTTGTCGCTCTTACCGGATTCCTCTGGAGAGATCGCGTGAGATCAGTACGACGGGCTCTCGTCGATAAAGCTAGGAGACAAGGAGTGCAGTCTTGAGCTGGATCAAAGATATCGTCAACCCTAAGCTGCGGCTATGGGAAGAGTTCTACCGTAACCGCTGGCAGCACGACAAAGTTGTGCGCAGCACGCACGGCGTGAATTGCACGGGTGGTTGCTCGTGGAATGTTTATGTCAAGAACGGCATCGTCACCTGGGAGATGCAGGCTCTCGATTATCCAAAACTGGAAAGCAGCCTGCCGCTGTATGAGCCGCGTGGGTGCCAGCGAGGCATGGTTTTTTCCTGGTATGTCTACAGCCCTCTGCGAATCAAGTATCCCTATCTGCGCGGCGTCTTAATGGATCTTTGGGAGGAAGCGCGCGCTAAGCACGCAGATCCGGTCGAGGCCTGGGCATCGATCGTGGAAGACGAAGAAAAGCGCCACAGTTACCAGGTCGCTCGCGGAAAGGGAGGATTTCGGCGCGCAAGCTGGGATAAATGCCTGGAACTGATCGTAGCTTCCATGCTGTATACCGCAAAAAAATATGGCCCTGATCGGGTCATAGGATTCTCACCGATTCCGGCCATGTCCATGCTGAGCTACGCAGCCGGATCCCGTTTCCTCCAGCTTTTTGGCGGCGTGATGCTCAGCTTCTACGACTTGTACGCCGATTTTCCTCCTGCCTCGCCAGAGACCTGGGGCGAGAAGACGGACGTCGCGGAAAGTGCCGACTGGTTCAACAGCAAATACATCGTGGTCACGGGAAGCAACCTGAGCATGACGCGTACACCCGATGCGCACTTTGCCATCGAGGCCCGGCACCATGGCGCCAAGCTGGTGGTTCTCTCGCCGGATTTCAGCGATGTTTCGAAGCAAGCCGACTGGTGGGTGCCGGTCAACGCCGGCATGGACGGGGCCCTGTGGATGGCGATTAACCACGTCATCCTTAAAGAATTTTATGTAGACCGGCAGGTACCCTATTTCATTGATTACATCAAGCGCTACTCCGATACTCCATTTCTCATCGAGATCGAAAAGACGGAAGACGGCTACGTTGCAGGGAGGTTTCTCCGGGCGAACCGCGTGGCCCGTTATCGCGACGTGGACAATGGCGACTGGAAATTCCTGATTCTCGACAGCACCAGCGGCCAGGCGCGCATGCCGAAAGGATCGATCGGCTTTCGCTGGCAGAAGCAAGAGGGCCAGTGGAACCTGGAGATGAAAGACGGATTGGACGGCACGGTCATCGATCCTCAGCTAAGCCTGATTGACAGCCGAGAGGACGTGCTGCAAGTCTCGTTTATCGATTTCGCCGGCGGCCGGACGTTTCGGCGTGGTGTGCCCGTCCGTTACATCGAAACCATCGATGGCCGCGTCCCGGTAACGACAGGCCTGGATCTCCTTATGGCCCAGTATGGAGTGCCACGCGATCTCGACGGCGATTACCCGACCAGCTACGATGACGAAGACATCGCCTATACCCCCGCCTGGCAGGAGAGATTCTCCGGCGTCGGCCGGAAGACCGTGATACAACTGGCCCGCGAATTCGCCGTCACCGCCGAGAAGACGCATGGCAAATGCACGATTATTATCGGATCCGGCGTCAACCATTGGTATCACAACAATCTGAATTACCGGTCCGGGATCTCAGCTTTGATCCTGTGTGGCTGCGTGGGTGTGAATGGCGGTGGGTTAAATCATTACACCGGCCAGGAAAAAATCACGCCTATGGCATCGTGGAGCGCCATAGCGATGGCGCTCGATTGGATTCGCCCACCCCGCTTGCAAAATGGTCCTTCGTTCCACTACGTGCACAGCAATCAGTGGCGATACGAGAAGGCCCATGCCGACTATCACCCGCCAAGCGGCCGCTTCGCGCGTGAGCACTTCATGGATCTACAGGTGGATGCGGTGCGCATGGGCTGGCTTCCGTTCTACCCTCAGTTCAACCACAATCCCATTCACATGGTGCGCGAGGCGGAGGCTGCCGGAGCACACACCAATTCGGAAATTTCGACCTGGCTCGTGGACCAGCTTCGCACCGGCAAGACGCGCTTTTCGGTCGAAGAACCCGACCTCCCGGAAAATTGGCCTCGTGTTTGGCTGATCTGGCGAGCGAATGCGCTCCACAGCAGCGCAAAGGGCCATGAATATTTCCTTCGTCACTATCTGGGTACGCACTCGAACGCGATTGCCGACGAAACTGCCCAGGACTCGGTGCAGCAGGTCGAATGGCGGGAGGCTTCAACACAGGGCAAGATGGATCTGGTTGTCGATCTGAACTTCCGCATGGACACATCGGCGCTCTACTCCGATGTCATTTTGCCGTCGGCGAGTTGGTACGAAAAGAACGACCTCAACACCACCGACCTGCATTCTTATTTTCATCCTTTGGGTGCCGCAGTGCCTCCCTGTTGGGAATCGCGGAGCGATTGGGACATCTTTCGGGCGCTCGCGGAAAAGACCAGTGAACTCGCGCGAACCCACTTTCCGGAGCCATTCCGGGATCTGGTCGCGACTCCACTGTTGCACGACACTCCCGATGAGATAGCGCAGCCGGAGGTACGGGATTGGGCCAAGGGCGAATGTGAGCCCATACCTGGAAAGACCATGCCTCACTTCACGGTCGTCGAACGTGATTATGTCAACCTGGCACATCGCTTCAATTCGCTCGGTCCTGGGATCAAGGAACATGGAGTGGAAGACCATGGCGTCGAGATGGATGTCGCGGACCTGTACGATGAGTTTGCGAAACGCGTGCCGGCTTATGAGTGGGGTGGACGCAAGTACCCCTCTCTGGTGGATGCGGTTCATGCAGCGGACGCAGTGCTTTTCTTTGCGCCGGAGTCAAATGGAGAGGTTGCTTATCGCGGTTTCAAAGACAGGGAGCGCCTCGTCGGACTTCCGCTGGCCGATCTAGCTGAGGGCTCTCGCAGTGTCCATTACGACTTCGCCGATCTTGCCAGACAGCCTCGTCGCATTCTAACCAGTCCCTGCTGGTCGGGCATTGTCAACGATGGCAGGGCCTACAGCGGCTTTGTCATGAACGTCGAGCGCCTCGTTCCATGGCGCACACTTACCGGACGTCAGCATCTTTATCAGGACCACGAAGCCTACCGCGCCTTCGGCGAGTCCTGTCCTACGTTTAAACCTCGCATCAGCCTGGAAGATTCGTTCAATATTGTCAACAGCAAGCCGGTCGGCAAGACAATCACATTGGCCTGTATTACGCCCCATGGGAAATGGCACATTCATTCCACCTACTACGACGACTTGCGAATGCTGACTCTCTCCCGCGGTGTCGAACCATTCTGGTTGAATGACAAGGACGGCGAGGAGATCGGCGTATTCGATAACGATTGGGTGGAAGCTTACAACGACAACGGAGTGATCGTGACGCGCGCCGTCGTAAGCGCCCGTATTCCAAGAGGAATTTGCATCTTCTACCATGCTCCGGAACGGACTATTTCTTTTCCCAAATCTCCGATCCGTAACAATCGGCGTGGCGGAGGGACAAACAGCATTACCAGAATGCGGTTAAAACCCGTGCTGATGGCCGGCGGCTACGCGCACAACTGTTACCGCTTCAACGATTACGGGCCGCCGGGCACCGACCGCGATACCTATGTCATAGTCCATAAGCTCGAGGGCAAGCCACAATGGAATTAGAAGGGAATGAGGCATGAACATCCGCTCGCAGGTTTCGATGGTTTTCCATCTCGATAAGTGCATCGGATGCCACACGTGCAGCCTCGCTTGCAAGAACCTCTGGACCGACAGGCCGGGCACTGAGTACATGTGGTGGAACAATGTGGAGACCAAGCCTGGCACCGGCTATCCCACGCTGTACGAAGACCAGGAGCAGTATGACGGTGGCTGGGTGCTCGAAGATGGCAAGCTTCGCCTCCGGCTTGGCAGCAAAAAGAGCGAGTTGGTCAACATTGCCTACAATCCGCGGCTGCCAACCCTTGACGACTACTATCATCCGTTCACCTATCGCTACAAAGATTTGATCGATGCGCCGCTCGGCGACGATCAGCCGGTTGCGCGGCCAATTTCCATGATCACGGGCGAGGACATGGACATCGAGGCCGGCCCCAATTGGGACGATTCTATGAGCGGCTCGTCGATTTACGCCGCCAACGACCCAAATCTGAAGGCCATGACCAAAGAAGAGCGGCAGCAGTTCTTTGAGCTTCAGCAACTGGTTTATTTTTATCTTCCCCGGATGTGCAATCACTGCCTGAACCCGAGCTGCGTCGCTGCCTGTCCATCGGGAGCGATTTATAAACGCGGCGAAGACGGCATTGTGCTGGTCAGCCAGGACAAGTGCCAGGGTTGGCGCATGTGTGTCTCCGGCTGCCCTTACAAGAAGGTGTACTTCAACTGGAACTCCGGAAAGGCGGAGAAATGCATCCTCTGTTATCCGCGCATGGAAATGGGCGAGGCGCCGGCGTGCATGCACACCTGTCCAGGAAAGATCCGCTACCTCGGAGTCATTCTGTACGATGCGGATCGTATTGAGGAAGCCGCGTCGAAACCGGACTCCGAGTTGGTCGAGGCCCAGAGAGACATGCTTCTCGATCCGTTCGACCCTGAGGTGATACGCGAAGCTCTCAGCTCCGGCATCGATCTGAAGATCATAGAATCTGCGCAAAAGTCACCGACTTACAAGTTTGTAAAGCAGTGGCGCATCGCGCTGCCGCTTCACCCGGAATGGCGAACGCTGCCGATGCTGTTCTATGTTCCGCCATTGTTGCCGGTAACCGCCACATTGACGGAGGGAGGCCATTACGAGATGGACCCGGACTTTTTCAGTTCGCTGGAAAGCGCGCGCTTGCCCATGCGCTATATGGCAAGCCTGTTCTCGGCTGGAGACGAAGCGGAGATCATTGCCGTCTACCGGAAGCTGTTGGGCGTTCGGATTTACAAGCGGGCCCAAAGCGTGGGCGATATTTCGATGGAAACCGCGAACAAGGCGCTCGAAGAAGCGCAATTGACCCCCGAGGAGGTGGAAAGAATTTACTACCTGACGGCGCTCGCCGGATCCGAGGAGCGTATGGTCGTTCCCCCGTTTTTGCGCGAACAAGTCGTTGAACTGGGAATCGACCCGCAGGACTTTCAGGAACAGCGTGGCGTCGGGACCCTTTACTGGCCGACACGGGGGTTGTAAGCAATGGCGATCTATTCATTCTTTGCCGACATTCTTGATTATCCAGAGCATTCGATCGCAAAGTCCATCGACGATTGCGCTGCGGAGCTCGCCGTACAGGCCCCCGATGCGCAGGTACAGATCATGGAGTTTAGCACCGCAGTTGCTCCAAAGAACCTCGGTCAACTCCAGGAGTCTTACACCAACGCCTTCGATCTGCGCCCCGACTGCACGCTGAATCTCGGGTATCACATATTTGGCGATGATGCCAGGCGCGGTCTTTTCCTGGTGGAGTTGAAGGAGCGAATGGAGGCCCGCGGCATCCAGCCCGGCGTCGAGCTCCCCGATCATATCGCTCTCATCCTGCGCTATCTGGACCTGGCTGAGGAAGAGCGCCCTTCCGTGATCGAGGACTGTTTGCTGCCGGCGGTTTCACGGATGGTCGAAGTTCTCGATCATAGCGGGAATCCCTACGAGCATGTATTACGCGCTCTCTTAAGCCTGCTTCGCAGGCAGCACGAAGCGCTCGCGGTATCCGCCCTAGAGGTGGAAGCCTGACGGCACAGTTGTCTGGTTTGAAGGGGCTAGCATGGACAAGTTTCTTTTCATCGCATTTCCATATGTGGCGCTGGTTCTGGCCATCGGGGTAGGCATCTATCGCCACGCCAGAAAGCCCTATACCTACTCGAGCCTTTCCTCGGAGATACTGGAGAACAAAAAGCTGTTCTGGGGATCGGTACCCTTCCACTATGGTCTCGGGCTGATTCTCCTGGCGCATTTGCTGGCAGCCCTGTTTCCGGGTGCAGCGGGATGGCTCTTGGGAGCAGAGACCCGGCGGCTGGTGCTGGAGGTGACCGGGATGGCTCTGGGCCTCTACGCGTTTTTTGGATTGGTCGTGTTGATCATTCGCCGCCTTGCGCCCAAGTCGCTGGCGCAGACGGTCACCTCCTACATGGATGGCGTGATCCTTTTCGTTCTCCTGATTCAAATGGGCAGCGGCATCGCTATCGCGATTTTTGACCGCTGGGGGGGCTTATGGTATCTGCATACGGCCGTTCCGTGGTTCTGGTCGCTGGTGACATTGCATCCGGAGACGAGCACGGTGGCGTCTCTTCCAGCTTTCGTGAAACTGCACTTTGTGTTCGGATTCGTTGTCATCCTTTTATTTCCATTCAGCCGCTTGGTTCACTTGGTCATGTTTCCGATTCAATACCTCTGGCGCCCTTACCAGGTAGTGATCTGGAACCACCGGACAACCAAGGCAGGCCTTTATTCGAAGGAGATCACCAATGGATGAGAATGTCCCATCTGAGATGGGTTGCCGAAACTGCACGGAAAATAGCCGGCGGAAATTTCTGGTGCGCCTCAGTATTGCTTTAAGCTCCATCGGTGCTGCTCTCGTGGCCGTACCGAGTTTTGCGTTCCTGCTTGGCCTCCGAAAAACACCCCAGATATGGCGAACGGTGGGCAAGATCGATGATTTCAAGATCGGGTCTACCGTGAATGTGTCTTTTCTGGATTCTTCACCGCTGCCCTGGGCCGGAGTCACCGCCCAAACGGCTGCGTGGCTGCGGCGTGTCAGTGACCAGCAATTCATTGCATTTTCGATGAATTGCACTCATCTCGGTTGCCCAGTCCGCTGGCTGGCCGATGCCGACCTATTCATGTGTCCCTGCCATGGGGGCGTTTTTTATGCCGATGGGCAGGTAGCTTCCGGACCTCCACAGAGACCGCTCATTCAATATCCAGCACGCGTATACAACGGCCAAGTACAAATCCTGGCGAGCCCGGTCCCCATTACCTAACCCCGCGAGACCGAAAGGACAGGATATGCGATTTCTCAAGCGGGTGTGGGCCTGGTTCGACGATGTGACCGGTGTTTCCGCGATAATTATGCCGCTGCTGGATCACCCGGTCCCGCGGGCACGCAAATCTGCTTGGTTCTATGTGCTAGGCAGTGCGACTCTCATAGCCTTCCTGATCCAGGTTGTAACCGGTATCGCACTCGCAAGCGGCTATGTTGCATCTTCGGGCGAAGCATACAGCACGCTGGTATTTATCACCGGCACGCCTTTTGGACGGATTATACGAGGCATCCATTCTTTCGGGGCATCCGCGATGGTGATCCTGATCGGCCTGCATACCATTCGCGTATACCTTATGGCTGCCTATAAGTATCCGCGTCAGGTGAATTGGCTTACCGGAGCCGGTTTGTTGCTGCTGACGTTGTTGATGCTATTCACTGGCCAACTCCTGCGTTGGGATCAGACGGGTTTTTGGTCCGTGGTGATTGCGGCCGAACAGGCGGGACGAGTGCCGGTCATCGGCAACTGGCTGGGACACTTCATTCTGGCGGGAGACACCGTTGGCGGCGCCACCTTGAGTCGCTTCTTCGCCGCCCACGTTTTCTTCATTCCGGGACTTATTTTCCTTCTTGTGGGGTTCCATCTCTACCTGGTTGTCCATAACGGAATTTCTGAGCCTCCGGCGATCAGTCACCCCGTGGATCCGAAAACCTATCGCCCCTGGTACCATGCGTTGCTGGCTCGCGATGGGGAGCCATTTTGGCCGTACGCCGCGTGGCGCGACGTAGTTTTTGGGTTTCTAGTGGTCTTGACGGTTGTGGCCCTTGCCATAATCATAGGTCCTCCGGCACTCGGAAAGCCGCCCGATCCTACCATCGTCGAGGCCACGCCACGGCCTGAATGGTACTTTCTCTGGTACTACGCCATACTCTCCTTGATCCCGAAATGGTCGGAAGATCTGGTCATGGTTTGGGCCCCCGCACTCTTTGGAGCGGCGCTGATTCTGCTCCCGCTGGTGGCGGGCAAAGGCCAGCGCAGTCCGCTCCGCCGCCCATGGTCCTTCGTCATCGTGGCCTTTGTTCTTTTCATGATTGGGTACTACGGCTTCGTCGGCCAGATCGCACCGTGGTCGCCACGAATGGACGCGCCTCCCTTGCCTGCGCGGGTGGTCGGTGTGGACAGCGGACCTATTGCTGACGGTGCCAGGGTATTTCACGACAAGGGCTGCGAATATTGTCACAAGGTGTCAGGGTATGGCGGTATCCGTGGGCCCGACCTCACATACGCAGGTGATAACATGACGGCTGCGCAGATGACGACACGTATCTATAGCGGCGCTACCAACATGCCGTCCTACAACGGCAATATTACTTCGGAGCAATTATCCGCATTGCTTGCCTTCCTAAATTCTCGCCATCGCCAGGCGGCATTGGCGCCGACTACGCCGCCTCAGTAAAAGGAGAAGTACCATGTGTGCAGATTCACTCGAGCCGTCGGAGAACTGGAACGACAGATCCCTCGCCAGCTTAATCGAGCATATTGTTGAAACACACCACGTCTTCTGCCGGCGAGAAGTGGTCCGGCTCGCCGCCCTTTTTAAGGAGGTCATTGATAAACACGGAAAAGACCATCCAGAACTGAAGCGCATTCAGGCGCTCTTTTTCAAGATGAGCAGGGATCTTTCAATGCATTTGCTCAAAGAAGAACAAACGCTGTTCCCTTACATCACGCGAGTTGAGGAAGCTGTAGGCCGGAACAATCCAGTCTCTTGGCCGCCGTTCGGCACGGTGGAAAATCCAATCCGGATGATGGTTCTCGAACATGACCAAACCGACGAAGAAATCAAGGAGATCCGTAAACTTAGCAAGGAGTACACGACGCCTGACGATGCTTGCGACCGTTATGCAGCTCTTTACGACGGCCTGGCGGCCTTCGACCGGGACATGCAACGGCACATCGACTTCGAAAATGATCTTCTATTCCCCCGTGCGGTTGCGATGGAAGAAGATGCTTGCAAAGGACAGACATTGACAGAAAGTTAACTCAGGCTCGTGCAGCAGTCGGGGTGTGACCGCCGCTTTGCTCTGTTCGGGCAGACCCAGCAAGTACTCTGTGAGGCGAGAAACTCCGCCACGGAAAGGCCACCGATGATCTGCTCAAATCCTGTGTATGAATCAGTTAGCAACTCAGACGGAGCTGGACAGCGCGTGGAGCGATTGGCCAAGAGGAGTCAACAGGGCCTCGTTAGAAATTAAGCCTTCGCTCAAAGACGTGGTTCCCAGGTCGCCTGAGTGTTGTGAGCTCAGATCAAGAAGTTGCTGGTTGCGATTTGATGAAATAGGCGCACCATGCCTGCCGGTAAGAATTTGTCGGCTTCGCAGACGGTGGAAATAC
>OBLU010003388.1_pt1 | contig 14454 bp, 10 predicted proteins | sample 1518681 | NCBI WGS metagenome assembly OBLU01 (sample SAMEA3539304, study PRJEB22396) | soil metagenome | biome: tundra; feature: field; material: soil | place: USA | collected 2010-05 | depth 0.15 m
GGCAGCCGCTCCGGGATACCGAACTGCTGGCCTGGTGTGGCGAAGTGATCCGGTCAGTACTTGCTGACCTACCTGTAGGAGTGTTATCCAGAATCAGGCAGCGGGAGCGTTATGAGAACTTCTGGCCGAACAAGCGATCCCAGACGGAGTAAACATTTCCCCGAGTGTAAACATGGTCCAGGTACTTGAGCCGGTCTTCGAATATCTCCCTACGACCGGGCTTCATGACGACAGCGTTGCTCATGCTCGTAGAAATAGCCTGCTGTAGCTCGGGCGCGAGGTTCTTTTCCTGGAGGGCGCGCAGGTTTTCAGTGTGGAAGATCCCGCCGTGTTCCCCCTGGATAGTAGGTATCGCGGCGACCAGATCGGGGTCGATGTGGTGAGGAAAGGTACTTGACTTCTCGAGCGCGCCCGCAACATAGAGGTTTATCATCGTCCGCAGGCATTTATCACATTTGCCGCAGTTGTAGGCTCCTCTTTCGTTCGCAAAACATACCCGCAGATGCTCAAGTGCAAGGGGGGACCGGGCGATCTGCGAGATAACTTTCCCGATCCTGCTCGCTTCCGTCCCGTCATGAATGAAAGCTGTTCCCTCGGTGCTCCAGTGGCCGTCGAGCGCAAGATTCGAGCCCCACGGAATTTGTTCCGCGACGGAATGGGTCGAGGGTATGTAGATCTGGTGGAACGCTCCCCGCAGGAACAGTCCGACAGCCGCTAGGCAGCCACCATGGGTGTAATCCCACAGCAGTATCGGCTCGACCAGGCCCTGGATGTTGCTACGGACCACTATCACCTCTACTTTGTCCGCTTTGGCGATTGACTTGATGTTCTCCAGGGTGCGGTCCCACAGCTGGGTGTTACGCCGGTTAATATCGAACCCGTTTACCAGGATAAAGCTATCGATCCGGTCATTTTCGATCGGGTCTGTCTTGTGCTTGAGGTACGTGTAAAAAGAGTCGACGCCGCCGGAGAAGAACGATGCCGACCGCTGCGGCCGCAGCGGATCGGCAACTAGGGCGTCGGCCTCTATTTTAATAGGCTGCAAGCCGATATCCCACTTCAGCACCTCTTGCATGATTGCGTGCATGCCCTGATAGAGTTGCGCGGATATACTTCCCTCGATGACCAGATCCTCGCCCTGCTTCATGGACGGCAGTAGGAGGGCTGCGGCAAAGGGGCTGGCGTCGTTGTGAATGTAATCGCCGGGCAAGGCGTTACCGATGCTGAAATATATCGTGTCCCAGCCAATTTTGCGTACCTTGCACCTGGCGGACAGTGCCGTCGTCTCGCCGGCACGATAAAGTTGCGTGTCTTTGATGATCATTGTCAATCCTGAGAATTGCCGTCCCCGGTGCCCGCCGCTCAGCCGACAAATTCTGGAAGGCAAATTAAACTGACCCGTACTAGCTTATCTGAATACCAAGGTACCACGGCCCCGCTGCGGGCATTGCTTGCTCGCTCCGCCCGTTGGCGCGCGGCGCAGGCCCGGGCCGGGCGCCGTCCAGCGTGTGGAGCCGGTGAGCCGGGAGACACGCTTAGCCCACTCGGGCGATACACCTTATGTTCATTGCGCAAGCATAAAGGCACACGGTGTAACTTACCGGTGCGCTGGTGCCTCCCTGAACTGGACATACATGGCTGCAGTCGCAGAAACTACCAGTAACAGACATGAAACCCCGCAAGAGGTGAACTATTCGTGAAGGTCGCGCGTCATATAAGTAGCAGAGCCTGATGCCACGCCGTTCCGGGGGCCTGGGCGGCCGGTGTAGCTGGCAGCAGATGTTTACAACGGCCTCGCGGGGAGAGAAAGGATGCGCCAAGACCTAAATCTGGACATATCGATCGGGGCGCGGCGGCGCCCCTAGTTAGGTTACGATTCAGGTGGTACTTTCGAACTTGCCGAACTCCGGGGAGAGGCGTCAGGTTCCCGCGGAGACGCACACGGAAGTTTTGGCCGGGGTCCACAGGTCGCCGCCGTACCGGCCCGTTTCCGCAGCTCTTGCGATAGCGCCGACCGTCAGTGTCATCATCCCGGCCAGGAACGAGGCCGCTAACCTTCCGCATGTCTTCGGGACACTACCGCCGTGGATAGACGAAGTCGTCCTGGTGGACGGGCATTCCGTCGACGACACCGTGGCAGTCACCCGCGCGCTGTGCCCTAAGGCCAAGGTGATCACCCAACCCGGCCGCGGCAAGGGAGATGCGTTGCACGCGGGTTTCGCGGCCGCGACCGGCGACATCCTCGTGATGATCGACGCGGACGGATCCGCCGACGGGACAGAGATCATCAGGTTCGTCAGCGCGCTCGTGGCCGGCGCCGACTACGCCAAGGGCTCGCGCTTCTCAAGCAGTGGCGGCAGCGATGACATCACCGGCGTGCGCCGCTACGGAAACCGGCTGCTGAGCGTCCTGGTCAACCGGATGTTCGGAACTCATTTCACCGACCTGTGTTACGGCTACAACGCCTTCTGGGCTCGTCATCTGGGTGCTATAGAAGTCAGCAGCTGCCCGGGCTTCGAGGTCGAGACGCTGATGAACATCCGGGCGGCCAAGTCCGGCCTGAAGATCTATGAGGTGCCAAGCCACGAGTCCCCCCGCATTTTCGGGGCCAGCAACCTGCACGCGGTCCAGGACGGATGGCGGATCCTCAAGGTCATCATGCGGGAGTGGCTGGGTGGCTTCCGGAAGCGAGGCTCCCACGGTCTCGCCGCTGCGGCGCCCGCCACGGTCGCGTTTGGCGTGATAGGGCAACCCGCCGTCGGACCGTACCGTTTGCCCGGGCACGACCGCGAACTTTCCGTGCATGACCGCGACATCGTGGCCGCGATCATGGAAGGCGATGGTACGGGCGTCGCCGCGGCTTTCGGTCGTTACGCGCAGCGGCTGTATGCCTACTGCCGGTTGCAGCTCACCGAGCCCGTCGACGCGGCCGACGCCGTGCGGGACACCTTCGTCATCGCCTCAGCCGAGATCTCGCGGCTAAGTCAGCCGGACCGGCTGCAGGCGTGGCTGTTCGCGCTGGCCCGAAACGAGTGTCAGTGGCGTCGGCGGACTGCGGTCCCTTCAGCGCGGCTGTATGAGGCGGCCCATGCGATGGATGACACGGGGACCTTCGCCGTCGTCACCCAGCAGGCGGAATTTCGCGCCCAGGTGCGCGCCGCGCTTGCCGGGCTGGATCCCGTGGACCGGGAGATCAGCGAGCTGAACCTGCGCCACGGATTCTACGGCGCCGACCTCGCGGACATACTCGGTGTGCCGCGTAGCCAGGCGCACGCGCTGGCTCCGCGGGCCCGCTCGCAGTTCGAGAGGGCACTGGGCCCACTGCTGCTGGCCAGATCCGAGCGGGAACACTGCCCGGAAGTGGCCGCCATCCTAGATGACCAGGGCGGTAAGGCATCCCCGTCGCTGCGCTGGCGGGTCAGGCGGCACATCGGACGCTGCGAGGTATGCGGCGTGCGCAAGCGCGGCGGACTCAACCCTGCGATCCTGCTCGGCCTGCTGCCGGTGATCCCGCTGCCGGCTGACCTGCGGCGGCAGACACTAGGCATTATCTCGGATGGGTCATCGACCGCGGTGGTCTATCGCGCCCGCGTGCTAGACCGCGCGGCGCGGTTCGGCGCCGGCGGCTTCCCGGTACAGCTCACGACGCCGTCGGTGCCTGGACGGCGGGTCACCTCCGTGGCGGCAGTAGCCGCGGCTGCCGCGGCCCTGGCTCTGCTGGGCGGCGCCATGTATTACGCCGCTCAGGCATCCGGTCATGGTCCGGCTCCCGTCGCCGTGGGCCGGCGCCTGCCGCTGGCCGGGTCGGCGGGATCCAGTGGCTCCACCCGAGCGCCCGCGGGCGTCCCCTCAGCAGTGGCACGTGGACCCGCGCCCGCGCCCGCACCCGGATTCGATCCGGCCGTGCCCGGGCTGGGTGTGTCCGTGCCCTCGCCGTTGTTCAAGTTCTTGGGAGCGGCGTCAACCGGGCCGCCGGCATTCGGGCCGCCGACGTCGTCTGGGCCGCTGACGTCGCCGTCGCGCTCGCCTTCGCCCGCCAGGTCGCCTTCGCCGACCAAGTCGCCCAAGCCGTCCACTTCACCGTCGCCGTCCACTTCACCGTCGTCGTCGTCGTCGTCGTCACCGTCGTCGTCGTCACCGTCGCCGTCCACTTCACCGTCGTCGTCGTCGTCGCCGCCCACGTCGTCGCCGCCCACGTCGTCGCCGCCCACGACGTCGCCGTCTTCGTCGGCGGCCGCCACATCCTCATCCTCCGCGACTGGGGGGACCCCGAACTAATCGGACGGCCAGAGTTGCATGCGGGAGCGCTAGTTGAGCAAGGATCAAGCGGATCTGGTGGGCTGGCCCACGATCTCGGTGATCACGGCGGCGTTCGCCATGGAACGCTGGGACGGCCTGCGCCAGGCGGTGGCGTCGATCCTGGCGCAAACGGTCCCGGTACTGGAAACGATCGTCGTGATCGACCACAACCCGGATCTTCTTGACCGGGCGCAGCGCGAACTTCCGGGCGTTGTCGTGGTCCCTAACCTGCGTAACAGGGGCGCGTCGGGGACCCGCAATAGCGGCGTCGCCGCATCCTACGGGGAAGTGGTGGCCTTTCTCGACGATGATGCCGTCGCCTTCCCCTCTTGGCTGGAGGTCATGCTGCCCCACTTCGCGGACCCTGATGTCGTGGGGGTTGGCTGCCGGGTAGTGCCCGTCTGGGCGGGTTCCCGTCCGCGCTGGTTTCCGCAGGAGTTCGACTGGGCCGTGGGCGCGTCATACCGCGGAATGCCGGAAAAAGCCGCGGCCGTGCGTAATGTGTGGAGCTGCGGAATGGCGGTTTCCCGGCCGGTATTCGACGCGATCGGGGGTTTCCGCGACGATTTCGGCAAGGTCGGCGGCCGGAACCGCCCGGAAGATACCGACCTGAGTCTGCGTGCCGCCGCGGCGCGGCCCGGGGGAACTTGGGTCTATGACCCGGCCGCGGTCGTGAGCCATCACGTGCCGCTCGAGCGCGCCACCTTGGGCTACTTCCTGCGCCGGTGTCTAAATGAAGGCTCGGGGAAGGCAGAGCTGGCCGCCCTCAACGGCGGTGGCCAGAGCACGTCGGCGGAGCGGCTGTACACCCGCCGCGTGCTCCCCAGGGGGGTTGTCCGAGGCCTGCGGGACACCGTCCGGGGTGATGTGTCGGGAGGATTGCGAAGCATCGCCATAACGGCCGGGCTCTCCGCCGCGATGGCCGGTTTCGCGGCAGGCCGGGTGGCGGGGATGGTTCATCGTGCGGATCTTCCGCAGGTGCAGGCCGGGAACGGGCAGGTACAGCACCAGACGAGGACGCGGGCGCCGCGGATTCTCGTTGATCAGTCCGGGTACGACCTGCTGAACGTCGGAGATGTCGCGATGTTGCAGGCGTGCGTGATCCGGCTGCGGCGGCTATGGCCCGACGCCGAGATCATGGTGATCTGCCACGCACCTGAGCGGCTGGCTTCCTATTGCCCCGGTACGATAGCCATCGGACGGACGGTCGCCGACCTGCCGTTCTTCCGGGTACTCCCGCGACGCCCCCGGCTGGCTGCGGAGCAGGCGTGGAAGATGGCGGCACCTTACTTCTCCTGCCGCTTCCGCTCCGGGCGTGTCCGGCCGGAGCGGCCGCGTACGGCGATTCAGGCCGTGCGTGCGGCTGACGTTGTCGTAGCCAGCGGCGGCGGATACGTGACCGATACGTGGTGGTGGCATGCGGCAGGCGTGCTGAGCCTGCTGGACCTCGCTCAGCGCCTCGGCAAGCCGACTGCCATGTTCGGCCAGGGTGTCGGACCGATCAGGGCAGGGCGCCGGGGAGGCGGGTGGGGTGCCTTGCGCGTGCAGGCCCGTGCGGTGTTGCCAAGGCTGGCCGTTCTCGGCTTGCGGGAAGACCGGACCGGCAAGGAGCTGGCGATATCGCTGGGAATCCCGTCCGGTGCGGTTGCCGTCACCGGAGATGACGCGCTGGAACTGATCCCCGAGGGCAGCACTCCCGGCGGCCACGCGCTAGGCGTCAGCATGCGAGTCTCGCACTACGCCGACGTTGACCAGGCGACGGCGGAGGCGGTCGGCGACCTGGTGGTGCAGGCAGCGGAAGCTTTCGGAGCGCCTATCGTCGCCCTGCCCGTGTCCCGTTATCCAGTAGACAGCGACCTGGAGGCCCTCCGCGCGCTGCTCCATCCGGAGCGGTCCCGTGCCGACATCGTGCTGCATGACCTGGCTACCCCCGAGGCCCTGGTCACCGCCGCCGTCGGCTGCCGGGTGATCGTGTCGGGCAGCTATCACGCGGCGGTGTTCGGCCTCGCGCGGGGCGTGCCAGCCGTCTGCCTGACCGGGTCGTCGTACTACGACGCCAAGTTCGCCGGGCTGCGGGCGCTGTTCCCCGGTGCCTGCTTCGTCGTCCCGCTTGACCAGCCAGATCTCGCCGGCCGTCTGCGCCAGGCCATCGACCAGGCGTGGCACTTGCCCGCCGAGGCGCGCGACGACGCGAGGAGTGCAGCAACCAGGCAGCGGGATGCCGGGCGTCAGGCCTACACGCGGTTCCGGGACGCGGTGGAGAAGAGACTGGTGATGTTCACCGCGGACAGCCGGGAATTGGGTCAGATGAGCGCGCCACCGGCCGTGTCGCCCCACGACGGGCCCGTGCCGAACGTGAGTGACGGGTTCTCCCCGGCCTTGATGGTGGAGGTAGAACTTACCGAACCGCTGCCTACGGTGAGCTACGACGGGCAGCACAACCGCGCGTGGGTGCTCGGGCGGTTGCACGGCGAGCCGGTCGGCTCGTGCGTCATCCGGCTGGATGCGGCCGGGCTGGCTCCCGGACAGCTCGCCGCGCTGCTCTGGCCGGAACTACGCGGACCGGTGGCTGACCGGTTCGCCGCGGCTAGCCTGCCCCAGCCCGGCACGCTGACCAGCCGCGGACTGGCGGCCGATCCGGCAGCGTGGCCGTTCCTGCGCCGCCGCCGTGACGTGCTGGCCGCGGCCCCTTTTATCAGCGTCGTCGTATGCACCCGCGACCGGGCGGACCGGCTGGAGGCGTGCTTGCGCCACCTCGCCCGGCAAGAGTATCCCCGCTTCGAGATCGTCGTGGTGGACAACGCTCCTACCAGCGATGCCGTCCGGGATCTGGTTGAGGCGCGGAAGGGCCGAGCGAAGTACCGCTATGTCGTGGAACAACGGGGTGGCCTTTCCTGGGCCCGCAACGCCGGGATAGCCGCCGCATCCGGCGACGTCATCGCCTTCCTCGACGATGACGAGGAACCCGACGGCCATTGGCTGGCCGGGATCGCAGGCGGGTTCGCCCGCGGCGATGACATCGGCTGTGTCACGGGCATGATCCTGCCTGCCCGGCTGGACACCCAGATTCAGGAGTGGTTCGAGTGCTCCGGCGGGCACAGCAAGGGGCGCGGTTTCTCGCCGGCTGTCTTCTCCCGGCAAGACCCGCAGAGCCCGCTGTTCCCGTTGCCGCCGTTCGGCGCCGGCGGCAACATGGCCTTCCGGCGGGAGGCGCTGGCGCGCATCGGCGGCTTTGACGTCGCTATGGGAGCGGGCACGCCTGCCTGCGCCTCAGAGGACACGCTCGCCCTCACGCTGGTGCTGCTCGCCGGTTACCGCATCGCCTACGAGCCCGCCGCGCTAGTGCGCCATGACCACTACGCGGAACCGGAAGGTCTGCGGCGGCAGCTGCGCGGGTACGGGGTCGGCCTGACGGCCTATTACACCGCCCTGCTGCGGCACCGACCTGGAGTGTTGCCCGCGCTGCTGAGACTGCTGCCCATGGCGGCTGGCTACCTGCGGGGCGCGAGCGTGACGGACATAGCGGTGCCGCAGGAACTTCCGGCAGAGTTCAGACGCGCGACCCGATGGGGCATGCTCACCGGGCCGGCCGCCTACATCATGAGCGTGCGCAGGCAAGCCCGGGTTGCATCGGAGCCACGGCGATGAGCGCGCGTCCGGCGGAAAACACGGAAGGCGTTGCGAGTGAAGTGCCCGTGCCTGTGCTCATGTATCACAGCATCGCCACCGGTGCCACCCGCAAGTTCAGGCGCTTTGCCGTCAATCCCGTTGAGTTCGCGGCCCAGATGGAGTACCTGGACGCCGCCGGCTACGGTCCGGTGACCGCGGCGGAGCTCGCTGGCAGGCGATCCGGCGGCCCGCTGCCGCCGCGGCCCGTGGTGCTGACGTTCGACGACGCGTACACCGACTTCTACAGCGCGGCGCTGCCGGTGCTGCGAGAGCATGACTTCCGCGCAACGCTCTACGTCCCCACCGCGTATGTCGGTGCCACCACCCGCTTCAACGTAAGCCTCGGCGAGGAGAACCGTGCCGTGCTGTCGTGGCAGGCTCTGGCCGACATCGCCGCCGAGGGTATTGAGGTAGCGGCGCACAGCCATACGCATCCGCAACTGGATCGCGTGCCCGCCACGGTCATCAGCGACGAGGTCCGTCGCTCCCGGTGCCTGCTGGAGGACGAGCTCGGCTTCGCGGTCGACGGGTTCGCCTACCCGTTCGGTTACTGGAACCGTGCGGCGCGCGCCGCCGTTGCCGCCGCCGGGTATCGCTACGCCTTCGCGGTTGCCGAGCTGATGACGGCGCCCGACGACGACGTGCTCACGCTGCCCCGGCTTACCGTCAATGCCGGCATCGGCGTCGCTGGCCTGGCCCGCTTGCTCGGCGGCCGCCCGACGCCCGCAAGCCGGCGCGCCGCGTCGGTCAAGCGGATCGCCTGGCGGACGGTACGCCAGATGGTGCCTCCAGTGGGAAGGGATCCTCGGGAGGGGCGGCCTGTCACGTGACGGCGGCCGGAGAGTCGATCGGCAGGCGGCCAGCGGCGTACCGAGAACGCGTCCGTCCCGCTGACACCTCGGCCGCGCGGTCCCGCCTGCCGGTCAGTGTGGTGGCGCTCAGTGCCGCGACCGGCGTTGTGGTGGTAGCCACGGCCTACACGGCCGGACGCCTAGGCCACGCCGGAGCATCGTGGGCAGACCGCATGTACTGGCTCGGTCAGCTGCTCATCCTGACTCCGGTAGCGGCCCGGCTGCTGAGCCGGCGTGCCCTGGTCGCGAGCGAGACCGTCACCCTTGTCGTAGTTCTGACGGTGGCGGAGTACCTGGTCAAGGTCTGTTACAGTCCCGCGGCGTTCACCTACGCCGACGAACTCATGCACTGGCGCACGGCGACGGATATCTTGCAGACCGGGAAGCTTTTCACCGCGAACAACCTGCTGCCGATCAGCCCGTACTACCCCGGCCTGGAGGAGGTCACCTCCGCTCTGGCCTCCATCACCGGGCTTTCGGTCTTCACCTCCGGGCTGATCGTGGCCGGCTCCGCTCATCTGCTGTTCGTCTGCGTGCTGTTCGTGCTCTTCCGCTACATCAGCGGTTCGCACCGGATCGCAGGCGTCGCGCTGCTGCTGTACTCAAGCGAGTCGCTCTTCCAGTCGTTCGACTCGATGTTCGTCTATCAGACGCTTGCCTTGCCGTTCCTCGGGCTCACCGTGCTGGCTGTTTACCGGCTCGCCGCACCCCCGGCGGCTGGCCGCCGCGGCGGCTGGTTCACGCTCGCGGTGCTGTCAGCTTTCGCCACCGTGGTGACGCACCACGTGACCAGCTACCTGTTGGTGGCCACCCTGGAGGTCATTACCCTGGGGGCCCTGCTGGCACGTGACCGCACGCTGGCCGCCTGGGCCTCCATCCTGGCTCTGGTATCGGCAGCGGCGTTCGCCGCCTGGATAGTGTTCGTCGCCCCTTCGACCGTGGGCTATCTGCAGCCTGTGATCGAAGGGGCGCTGCAGGCCTTCCGTGCCCTTCTGACGGGCGGGCACCCCGGTGCACCGCCTCCGGCTTCGGCCGCGAACGGGCCGCTGGAGAACCAGGCGCTGTCCGCGGCGGCCGTCCTGATCATGTCGGTGCTGGTGCCCGTTGGCTGGTGGCAAGTCTGGCGTCGGTGCCGCCACCAGCCGTGGACCGTGGCCCTGGCGATAGGGGCAGTGAGCTGGTATGTCATCGTCGCCGTCCGCCTGTTCGTGGCGAACGGCAGCGAGCTGGCGGGGCGGGCGTCGACGTTCGTATTCCTGCCAGCCGGGTTCATCGCCGCCCTCGCCGTGATCCGCTTGACCGACAACAGCCTGCGCTGGCCGGTTATCCGCGCCGACGTGCGGCGGCGGGCGCCTGTCGTGGTCGCTGTCGCGGTAGTGGCCGCGCTGGTGCTCGTCCTCAACGGGATGGTCAACGGCTGGCCGCCGTACTGGGAGCGGCTGCCGGGGCCATACCAGGTCGCCGGGGCCGAACGATCGGTGGGCTCCGAGCAGGTCGCCTCGGCTGACTGGGCGCAAGCGATGCTCGGGCCGGGTAACCGGTTCGCGACCGACGAAGGCGACCTGCCGGTCCTGGGCAGCTACGGCGACCAGAACACGGTTGGTGACGACGGCTATCTATACACCTCGTCCGCTTTCACACAGGCCGCCGCCCAGCAGGTCCAGGCTCAGTCCATCGGGTATGTCCTCGTCGACCGCCGGCTCAGCGAGATGCTGCCCGCCTCCGGCCAGTACTTCCCGGTCGATCCGAACGCCGGCAAGTACACCCGTCCGCTGCCGCTGGCCGATCTCACCAAGTTCAACCACGTGCCTGGTGTCGCCCGTATGTATGACTCCGGGAACATCGTCATCTATGACCTGAAGGGCTCTGCGTACTATGGGTCGTAGCCAGGCGGACGTCGGAGCCAGCGCACTGGTGGCGGCTCTGGCCTGCGGAGCGGCCGCGAGCGGTGCCCCCACTGCGGCCATGACCGTGCTCGGGATCATGCTGTTTACTGCGCCGGGTTACCTGCTGGGCCAACTGCTTGTCGGCTCCCAGACCACTGGCCTGGAACGCGTGGTCGTGATGGCCGGGCTCGCGCTGGCAGTGCCCATCCTCGGCGGACTGCTGCTGTATGCCGCCGGGGTGCCGCTGCATCGGCCCGGCTGGCTTGGCCTGCTCGCCGGAGTGACTCTGGCCGGTGACGTCGTGCTTTTCCTGCGCCGCCGGGCCGGCCGAGCGGCACCCTTCAGCTGGCAACCGACGTGGCGTGTACCGCGCTGGCACACGGCGGCCTTCGCTGCCGCTGTCCTGGTCGCAGCCTGCGGGGTGGGGCTGGCCCGGGTCGGCGCGGCCAAACAGCCACAGCCCGGTTTCACCCAGCTGTGGCTGTCCCCGCAGCAGCAGAACGAGCACACATTGAGCCTCGGTGTCAGCAACGACCAAGGCGGCACAACAAGCTACCGGCTCGTGTTGCTGCGCAACGGCCAGATGAGCGCAACCTGGAATCTCACCCTCGCCAACGGCCGGACCTGGCAGCGCTCGGTGCCGTTCACCGGCACATACACCCTCACCGCCAACCTGTACCGGCTACCCGACCTTATCCACCCCTACCGGTACGTCTCCACCGGCAGCACCAAGGCCGCCGGATCATGACCGACGCGCGGGTCGGCGTCGGCGTCCGCCGGCCGAACAGGACGTTCCTGCGGAGAGTGCTGCCGCGATCGCCGCGGGCTGCGGTCATGGCTGCCTGGCGCCTGCATCACGACCTGCTGAGCAACGCGGGCAGTCTAGTCGTGTCCACTGGGGTGGCGTCGCTGCTCGGAGTCGTCTACTGGATGTTCGCCACCCGGTTGTTCAGTCAGCGGGCAGTCGGCTACGGCTCAGCTGCGGTGTCGGTCATGACGCTGCTGGGCACGATCGGCATGCTGGGCCTCGGCACCCTGCTGATCGGCGAGTTGCCCCGACGAAGCAGCCGGGCCGGCCTGGTGTCGGCCGCGCTGCTCACCTGCGGCCTGGGCTCGCTGATACTCGGACTGGGATTCGCTGTCGTGGCCCCGCACGTCAGCGTCAACTTCGCGAACATGATCGGTACTCCGGGCCGGGGAGCGGTATTCGTGGCCGGAGTGGCGGTAACCGCGGTGACCTTGGTGTTCGATCAGGCCACCATCGGCCTGATGCGCGGGGGACTCCAGCTTGGGCGCAACATAGCGTTTGCCCTCGCCAAGGTGCTGGTCCTGCCGGCTGCCGCGATCGTCTTGCACGATCAGTTCGGGGCCGGGATCACCCTGTCCTGGGTGGCGGGCATGGCGTTGTCGCTGGTGCTGGTCGCCATCCGGCTGTACTTCGCCGGCGAGCCCGTTCTGCCCCGGCCCGACTGGGGTGTGCTGCGGGGCCTGGGCAAGACCGCGATGGCCCACAACTGGCTGAACCTTGCCATGACGATGCCGTTCTACCTTTTGCCGGTGCTGGTCACGGTGATCGTGTCGCCGTCGGCGAACGCCGCGTTCTACATCGCCGCGATGCTGACCACGTTCCTGTTCGTCGTGCCGGCGCATCTGTCGACGGCTCTGTTCGCGGTAGTGGCAGCCGATCCCCGCGTGGTCGCCAAGAAGCTGCGTTTTGCCTTGCGAGTGTCGTTCATCATCGGAATTCCAGGAATGGCTGTCCTCCTCCTGGGGGCACATCTGGCGCTCGGCTTGTTCGGGAAAGGCTATACGGTGGCCACGGTACCGATGTGGCTGATAACCCTCGGTTACCCAGCGGCTGTCCCGAAGTCTCTCTACATCGCGGTGTGCCGGGCTTCCGGCCAAATAACCCGTGCGGCGGTTGTCCTTACGGCCTGCTCAAGCGTGGAAATAGCCGCCGCGGCGGCGGGCGGGATAGCAGGCGGGCTGTACGGGCTGTCGCTGGCGCTGCTGGCGGTACGGTACGCCGAGGCACTTGTGACCACCCCGCCGGTGCTCCGCACAGCGTTCGGCCAAAGCCGACGCCCCGTCATCCCCGTTAGCTCCCGACGTTGATAGCGAACGATTTAGTCTCCAGCCCGCCACCGCCTTGCCATATCTCAAAGCCGGCCTGGACGTTCAGGAGGTAAGACGGGCCGGCCAGATATCCGCGGCGGCCCGCATCGGCGGCGATGGCGCTGATGTCGAGGTCCTGAACCGACTGGGCGCCGCGGTCCATCACGTAGGCGATCCGGTCGTAGGACGGCCCGCGGCCCTGGTGGACCGAGTACAGCCAGACGGTATAGGCGTAGCCGCCGATGGTGACGTGAGCCACCGGAGCGCCAGCCGGGGCGATCTGGCTGCCGCCGCGATGCGCGAGCCAGATCATGAGTTCTCCGCCGTCAGGCGGTCCGGATGTGACCGGCGTGTGGTTGAACCAGATGTCGTAGGCGACGTCGTAGGCGCCGCTGGGCGGCTGGGTGGTGGTCCAGCTGCTGGTGACCATGCCGGGCCTCAGGTCGCTGACCCGGATCGGCATCTTGTTGCCGACGGTGCAGACCCCGGCGCTGCACCCGCTGAAGATCGACGGGTACCCGCCGGGGTCGCCGCTGGCCGGCTCATAGATCGACGAGTTGGCCACGGTGAACTGAGGGTGACGGCCATCGGTGGTGATGCACTCGGGGGCGGTGGAATTCCATTCATCGTTCTGCACGATGTAGGCGCCGCCATCGACATTTGCTTCGGGCCAACCCGCCTGACCGCACAGCCGGGCGGAGGGCGGCTGAGAAGCAACCTGGGAGGAGGGCTTCGCGACGGCACGCTGGGAGGCGGCGGCGCGGGAAAAGAACGCCCGGTACATGGAGAAGCCGCCGAGCAAAATCACGAGCGTGATCACGATGAACCATGCCGTGCGGTGCGGTCGGCTCACAGCGATGCTGATCCCGGCAAGTTCACCCTCCGATCGCCGCGATGGACGCTTACTACGACAACATCTTACGGCTAGCACCGTGCGAGACCTCGGACTCTGCGCTGGTAATGTACCGGGAGGCTGGCTATAGCTGAGAAGGGACATGCCCGTGCTACGCAGGCTTGTCAAGGTATCCGCCCTCGTGCTCGGCGCCGGGCTCCTGGTGACCGGGTGCAGCCCGGTCAAGTTTGGCGCCGCGGCGATCACGGGCAACTAGCGGATCACGATCGCGACCCTCGACACCGAGGTCACTAACCTCAGCCAGACCGTCAAGCTGTATCCGGGCGCCATCCAGATGAGTTCGGCGCAGGAGACCCAGGAGACGCTCACCTGGCTGGTCCGTTTCCAGATCAACGAGGAACTGGCCCGGCAGGTCGGCATCACGGTCACCCCCGCCCAGGCCCAGGCGGCGCTGGCGCAGATCTACGCGGCGGCGAAGTCCTCGGCCGAGGCCCTGTCGAACGTCCGATTGCTGCGGGTATGCCTTTCCTCGTAACCGACCTACCCACTGCGGAGAGCTGGAACAGATCATGGTCGACTTCTGGGAAGGGAACTACGACGTGCTGGTCTCGACCACGATCGTGGAATCCGGCCTGGACATTCCGAACGCCAACACCCTCATCATCGACCGCGCCGACATGTACGGGCTGTCTCAGCTGCACCAGCTGCGCGGCCGGGTGGGCCGCGGCAAGGAACGCGCCTACGCGTACTTCCTGTACCCGCCGGAGCGGTCCCTGACCGA
>OBLU010003392.1_pt1 | contig 14449 bp, 11 predicted proteins | sample 1518681 | NCBI WGS metagenome assembly OBLU01 (sample SAMEA3539304, study PRJEB22396) | soil metagenome | biome: tundra; feature: field; material: soil | place: USA | collected 2010-05 | depth 0.15 m
CGCGACCGCCAGGGAAGACGCGGCTGAGCAGTGGGGCGGGCCTCCTGGCCTGCCTTCCGGGCGGCGAGAATGGTCGTGTCGAAGAAGGCAGGCCGGGAGGCCCGCCCCACCCGGAGCGTCTTCGACAGAGCGGCGCCTGCGGCGACTCCCGCGACTCCGCCGCTGCTTGACGGTAGGCTGGCGTGGGTTAAGTGGTAGGGACGGGCGGATTCGAACCGCCGACCTGTCGCTTAGGAGGCGACCGCTCTATCCATCTGAGCTACGTCCCCACGTTCTTCTTATTGTAGCGTTCAAGCCCCTTGCGGCCAATATCGCCGCGGTAATGCATGCCCTCGAAACGGATTTCCCGCACGGCGCGGTAAGCGCAGCCAATTGCGTCTTCCAGGCTATCCGCTCCCGCCGTGACGCCAAGCACGCGCCCGCCGGCTGTCTCAATGCCTTGCCGACCCTGCCGGGTTCCCGCATGAAAAACCGTGGCGCCGAGGGCCTCCGCGGCATCGAGTCCCGCAATCGGCCGGCCCACTTCGTACGTCCCGGGATAGCCGCCCGACGCCAGCACGACGCAGACGCTCGGTCCGGCGCGCCACTCGAGCGTTGCGGAACCAAGTTGCCCCTCGGCAGCCGCCAGCAGCGCGGGCACGAAATCGGAGGCCATACGATGCATGAGCGGCTGCGTCTCGGGATCTCCCAACCGGACGTTGAACTCCAGGACCTTCGGGCCAGCGGCAGTCATCATCATGCCGGCGTACAGGAAGCCTGTGAAGCCCGTAGCCTCGACCGTCGGATAGATCACGCGGTCCAGAATCTCGCGGCTCTCCGCGGCGGTGAGGATCGCGGCGTCGGAATATGCGCCCATGCCGCCGGTGTTTGGCCCCGCGTCGCCATCGAAAACGGCCTTGTGGTCTTGCGTAGGCGCCAGCGGCAGGACATCGCGGCCGTCGCACAGCGCGATGAAGCTGACCTCTTCTCCTGTGAGGAACTCCTCGATCACGAGCCTCCCGTGCAGCGTGGCCAGGGCGGCTTCGGCCTCGGCGCGGTCGTGCGCGACCACCACGCCTTTGCCAGCGGCCAAGCCATCCGCTTTGAGCACCACCGGAAAGCCGAAGCGGTCCAGGGCGCGGCGCGCATCGGCTTCATTGTCGACGACGACGTACTCGGCCGTAGGGATACTACTTTTCAATAGAAAGTTCTTTGCGAATACCTTACTGCCCTCCAGTTGGGCGGCGGCCCGGTCAGGCCCGACGATCTTTCGGCCGCGCGCGCGAAACGCGTCCACCACGCCCGCAACCAGGGGAGCCTCCGGCCCCACCACCGTGAGTTCCGCCCCAATGTCCTCCGCCAACGAGAGGAATCCCTCCGGGGAGCCGTCTCGAAGCGGCACGCAGGTTCCGATCTTCGCAATGCCCGGATTGCCCGGCGCCGCAAAGACCGAATGACCAGGCGACTGGGCCAGTTTCCATGCCAGCGCGTGCTCGCGTCCGCCCCCGCCAATAACCAGTATTTTCATTCGATACAATGATATCAATGCAAGAGAGGTACGACGTCGTTGTTGTCGGCGCCGGTCATGCTGGGTGCGAAGCCGCCCGCGCCTGCGCACGCATGGGTCTGAAGACCGCCATCGTCGCGATGAACCTGGACCTCATCGCCCAGATGTCCTGCAACCCCGCGATCGGCGGCATCGCGAAGGGCCACTTGGTGCGGGAAATCGATGCCCTTGGCGGGGCGATGGGTGAAGTGGCGGACGCGGTCGGCATCCAGTTTCGGCTCCTGAATACCAGCCGCGGCCCGGCCGTCTGGTCGCCGCGGGCGCAAATGGACAAGAGGGTCTATCGCGTGCGTATGCGGGAGGTTCTCGAACAGGAGCCGAACCTGCGGATCAAGCAGGCGGAGGTGGCGGCGCTGGCGATCGCGGACCGGCGTGTCACTGGGGTGCTGTTGCGGGATGGCCGGACCGTCGAGGCCGGCGCGGTTGTGGTCACCACGGGGACGTTCCTGAATGGCTTGGCGCACGTCGGGGAGATGCAGTATACCTGCGGACGCAACGGCGAGGCGCCTTCGCAACTGCTGGGCGGCCAATTGCGGACGTTGGGCCTGAATTGGACGCGCCTGAAGACAGGCACGCCGCCGAGGCTCGATGGACGCACCATCGACTGGGCCCAGTTCGAACCCCAGCCAGGCGATGCCGATCCAACGCCGTTTTCGTTTCTGACCGAGCGCATCGACAGGCCGCAAATCGTCTGCCACATCGGCTACACCACCGAAGAGACCGGCCGGATTCTGCGCGAGGCGATTCCCCGATCGCCGCTCTACAGTGGGCAAATCGAAGGTGTGGGGCCGCGCTATTGTCCCTCAATCGAAGACAAGTTCGTCAAGTTTCCGGACAAACCGCGCCACCAGATTTTCCTCGAGCCGGAGGGCCTGGACACCAACGAAGTCTACGTGAACGGGATGTCGACCAGCATGCCCATCGACGTGCAGGAGGCGGTGCTGGCATCCATACCGGGGCTGGAACACGCGGAGATGATTCGCCCGGGTTATGCGATTGAGTACGACGCGATTGACCCGCGAGAACTCCGCCATACTCTGGAGGTAAAGTCGATTGCGGGGCTGTACCTCGCCGGGCAGATCAACGGCACTTCGGGCTATGAAGAAGCCGGCTGCCAGGGCCTGATCGCCGGAATGAATGCCGCCCTCCTGCTCGGCGGACGGGAAGAAGTGGTGATCGGCCGCACGGAAGGGTACACGGGCATCCTGATTGACGACCTGATCACAAAGGGCGCCGACGAACCGTACCGCATGTTTACCTCGCGGGCGGAATTCCGCTTGCACCTCCGAATAGACAACGCAGACGCGCGGTTAACGCCAATCGGTCGCCGTGCGGGTTTGGTGACGGACGAGCGTTGGGCGGTGTTCACGCGAAAGCAGCGACAAAAGGAACGGCTATGCGCCGCTCTGGAGAGCCATCCGCACGGTCAGCGGCTAAAGCGGCCCGATGCGTCGATTGCGCAGATCGCCGGCTGGGTTCGGGAGGCGCTCGGCGAGGAGCCGGTGCGCGGTCTGATGACTACCGTCGAAACGGAGATCAAGTACAGTGGCTATATCGCGCAACAGGAGCGCCAGATGGAGCGGATGAAAGACGCCGGGGGGCGGTCGATCCCGCCGGAGTTCGGCTTCGCGGGTATACCCGGCCTTTCCCGCGAGGTTCAATCCAAGCTGGAACGTGTGCGGCCGGAAACACTGGGTCAAGCGGCGCGGATTCCGGGTGTTACCCCGGCCGCGATTGCGATTCTGGATGTCTACCTGAGCCTGGGCCGTGTTTGCTGACGCCCTGACGCGGCGACTCGCCGGCATCGTGGAGTTGACCGCCGAACAAGTAGCGGCGCTGGAAGCGCATTACGAGCTGTTGCTTCGGTGGAACCGGAGCGTGAATCTCACCTCCATATCGGGCTTGGAGGAAACCGTTGAGCGGCATTACTGCGAATCTCTGTTTCTGGGCGCCAGCCTGCCGGCCGGGCGGTTTAGGATTGCCGATATCGGCTCCGGCGCCGGCTTTCCGGGGTTTCCCGTGGCGGTCTTGAGGCCCGACTGTTCAGTGACCTTGATCGAATCTCACCAACGAAAAGCCGTATTCCTGCGCGAAGCGAGCCGGGCGTTGCCGAACGTGCGGGTGCTCTCGAAAAGGGCGGAAACGGTCGGCGAACAGTTTGATCGGGCCACCTCGCGCGCCGTGAGCTACGAAGCCCTGGCGCCAACACTAAAGGCAATAGCGGCAAATGCCGATCTATTAACCGGAGTGGAAGAGCCACCGCCGGAAATGGGCTTTTCCTGGGAGCCTGCGGTAGCCTTGCCCTGGGGAAAGCAGCGCTTTCTGAGGGCTGGACATCGCTTGTAGGAGGGAGGGGTGTTTCACGTGAAACACCGAATCTCCTGTTAGGCTCCGACGGTTGTTTCACGTGAAACAAATGGACGAGCAGTTTCCGGTCCTCGTGTTAGTATGGCCGCTTGAGCAGAGTATTCGCTATCGCCAATCAGAAAGGCGGAGTCGGTAAGACCACGACCGCCATCAATCTGGCCGCCTCGTTGGCCGCAAACGACTTCCGAGTCCTAGTGATCGACTCCGATCCCCAGGGCAACGCCACCACGGGCCTCGGCGTTGCCAAAGACTCTGCCCGGCCAAGCACCTATAACGTATTGCTTGGGGATATTTCGCCAAAAGACGCAATCGTGGCGACCGATTTTGAGGGGCTCCATCTCATATCGGCAGACAAGAACCTGGTCGGCGCCAACCTGGAACTCGTGGACATCCCCAACCGCGAATTCCGCCTTCGTGAGCGCATCGCGGAAATCCGCGAGGATTACCGCTTTATCCTCATCGACTGTCCGCCCGCTCTGGACCTGCTCACCCTGAACGCCCTCGTCGCCGCCGACTCCGTATTGGTGCCCATCCAGTGCGAATTCTTCGCTTTGGAAGGGATTTCCGAGCTGATGGACACCATTGACCGCATCCGCGACTCCTTCAGCCATCCCCTCAAGGTCGAGGGTATCCTTCTAACGATGTACGACGACCGCACCAACCTCACGCGCCAGGTAGCGGCGGACCTGCGTGAGTTTTTCGGCGACCAGGTGTTTCGAACCGTCATTCCCCGCAGTATCCGCCTGGCGGAGGCGCCAAGCTTCGGCAAGACCATTCTCAGCTACGATCCCCGCTCCCGTGGCGCGGAGAGCTACATCCAACTCGCGAAAGAGATCCTGGACCATGAACAAAGTCGACACTCCGCGTAGGGCACTCGGTAAGGGGCTGGGCGCTCTGCTGCCAACCCGTGCGCCCTCCCCGCCGCCCCCGGAACCCGTCCGCGACGACACGGCTTCTTCGGCGCCGATCGATTCGATAGACCCGAATCCCCTGCAACCCCGCCGCGTGTTTCTACCCGAGCGGCTCGGGGAACTAGCGCAGTCGATCCGCACCCACGGCATCATTCAACCTCTAGTCGTCCGAAGAGTCGGTGACCGCTATCAACTGGTCGCCGGTGAGCGCCGCTGGCGTGCGGCCAAGCTCGCCGGAGCCGAACAGGTTCCCATTGTAGTTCGGGAAATCCCGGACGAACGCCTTCTGGAAATCACCCTCATTGAGAATATCCAGCGGGAAGATCTGAACCCGATCGAGACGGCTGTCGCGTTCGAACGTCTCGGTCGCGAGTTGTTGATCAGCCCCGAGGAGATCGGCCGCAGAACCGGCAAGGACCGGACCACCATCGTCAATTCGCTCCGCCTCCTCCAACTGCCCTCGGACCTTCAGCAACTGGTGGCTGAACGCCGGCTTTCGGCCGGCCACGCGCGATGCCTCCTCTCCCTGCCATCACTCGAGCTCCAGCGCGAAGTTGCCGAAAAAGCTGTGGCGCAGGGCTGGTCTGTCCGCCAGATAGAGCGCACTACTCAGAAGATGATGGAAAGCCGGAAGCCCAAGCATGTGGACGAAGTCGATACGGATCCAAACGTCCGGGCGGCCATTCAGGAGATGGAACGCATTCTAGGCACAAAAGTCCGCATCGTCGAGAAGGCTAAACAGAAGGGCCGCATCGAAATCGACTACTACTCAACTGAAGACCTGGACCGCATCTACACCGCCATCGTCGGCGAGCAGTAAATCACTTCAGCATCCCCAGGATACCGGCCAACTCCCGGCGTATTTCAGGTAACGGGTCGCTGGAAAACAGCTCTTGCTGGACGCTCCTCCCGGCCCGCGGCTTCGGCGTCCGGCTCTCCCTCTGGAGCGCCTGGCGGGCGCCTTCGATGGTAAACCGCTTCTCGTAGAGCAAGTGCTTGATGCGTAGAAGAAGCTCCACGTCTTTGCGCCGGTAGAGGCGGTGGCCCGTACCGGATTTCTTGGGCGACAGGACCGGGAACTCACCTTCCCAGAACCTCAAGACGTGCGGCTCCACCGCGAGGAGTTCGCTCACCTCGCCGATCTTGAAGTACAGCTTATCCGGGATATCCGGCGAACCGGTCTGCAACGCAACATCCGTCATTAGCCATTCGTAATCCTAGCTCACTCGGCAAGGATTGTCACGGCATCGCCTCGATGATTACGCTGTGCTGCCCGCGCGGCAGCAACAAGGTCTTTGGACCGGCCAGCTTGAGCCGTTCGTCTGCGCCGTCAATCTTGAGCCGGAGCGGGGCCCGGTCCAGAATCGCGATGGCGCGGGCGGTGCTCTGGTACGAGAACTCAATGGCCGTCGGGCTCGAAATGCGGGCGGTTTTCAGATCGGCGTTCAAGCGAACCAGGCGCGGCGCGGCCCGCTCCGGCGCGGCCTCCAGTGTGTGGGCGCCAGCCGGGAGCCATACCGTTTCCCCGTCCGCCACCGGCCACTGCCTCCCATCCACCATAACGGGGCCCTTCCAGGGCACTCCGACGCCCGCGGCCGACTCCACCACCGTCTTTGGCCCCGAGCTTTCCATTCGCGTTACGGCAGCCGCCGCGGAGGGCAGCAGCTTTAAGTCCGGCTCTTGAAGAGAGCTTTCAAAATAGAGCGCCACTCTCTGGAAGCCGGTGGAGGCGCGGTGAACCAATTCGAACAGTTCGGCGCCCGTCTGCTGCTTGGTGGGATAAACGTTCTGATAGCGCTCGACGACGTTCAGGTCGATCGCGAGCCGCTCCCGCCTGGGCGTCAGAGCCGCATACCGCTCGGCCAGGGTTTGATAGCGCTGCGGCCCAAGGTTCCAGATGGTAGCCGGATCTTCTATCAGGAACGTAAAGGAATGCCGGTCGAGCAGCGGCAGAACGCGCGCGGCATCCGCGCCAATGGCATCGCGCATCCCGGCGTCGAAGCGATCGTCGACGTGGGTCAGGACGAGGTCGAGGTTCGGCTTGTCGCGGCGCAGAGCCTCCACCTCTCCGAGCCAATCTTCCTGCATTTTCCACGCCAGCTCGCTACGGAAATCGAGAAACGCCTTCCGGGACGCCGCGTCCTTGCGCGCCCCGAAAAGCTCGATCGGGTCGAATCCACTCTTGGACCGAAACTGCGCACGTACATCGTCGTTCATGGGCGTGAAACGGGCAGGATTGCCGATGCCCTCGAGCGACTCGAAATACAGCTCCGCCAGGTTCACGCCGTCCCAGTCGAACCGGCCGGCCAACTGCTTCACGCCGGCGGAAACGGCGCGGAAGCAATCGCGGTTGGTCAGGTTCATGAGCTTGCGCCAATCGAGTTGGGCGTCCTGCAACAGCGCGGTCTTCTCGCGCCACTCGGGGTGGTCCGCCCAGAATTTCTCGCTGACGTGCGGCAGTTCAAGCCAGGCGTAGACCAGGATGCCTTCGCGATGGCACGCCTCGATCAACTTCGCGAGGTACTGGTCCCGCTCGGGGTCGGGATCGTAGAAATGCCACGCCGCCACGTGCAGCGCGGCGATACCGCTCTTACGCCAGCGCGCCGCGAAGTAGTCCGGGTCGACGCGCAGGCGGTAGGAGGAGTCGAAGAAGGCCCACAGCCGGTCCGAGCGGAACGGCGGGTCCATTCCCAAGTCGCACAGCGCGTTGGGGAGATAGGGGAAACGTTCGTACCCCCTCTCGCCCGGAGCCGCCGCCACCCACAGAACCGCGCCCGCGCCGCGCCGCAAGCCGGCCGTCAATGGCGCTCCCGTCCAACGCTCGCGCGCAAAGACCTGAGCGCCCGGCGGGGTCTCGAAAACCGGCAAGTCCAGGCCCTTCTCCCAAACGATCGACAGCTTCGGATTGTGGACGTCGGTAAGGCTGTTGACCCGCACTTTCTGGTTGCCGGGCCGAAACCCGAACATCTCCGCCAGTGGAGACTCGCCCTCGAGAACCAGGATGGCGCCTTGCTCCACGCGGCTGTTCCAATCCGGCGATGCGGCAGCGCCGGCCCGAACCACCAGGACGCGCGCCACAGCCGCCGGCTGCCGCTGGAGGCCGATGGACGATAGGATTTCAGGCCACGCCCCGGCATCGTCGGAAAGCACGCTGAAGTACGGTAGGCCCGCAGCCTGCGCCGCTGCCGCCGTGAGTAGGGCCATGCTAACGAGTAAACGCATACCAAAGCCCCACTCGGAGATCGGTGAACGGCGTGCGCCCGCCGGCCAGGTACCAGCCGTGGAGCGCGTTGAACGCGATATATGCCGATTTGGGAAGCAGCGGCCCAGCCAACCGCAGGCCGGGACCCATTTCCAGGAAATTCGCCCATGCCTGTCGCTTCTGGTCGAAGGTCAGGTTGGTGTTCCAGTAGAACTGCGCCCGAAGCGACTTCGGCCCCGCGGTATAACCGCTGCGGACTTGCCCGTAAACCAGCGAGTCGTTCCCAAGACGGCTGACAAAAACCGCGTCCAGGTTGGTCTCGGCATACCAGCCCGGCGATTCGGCGCCCATCAACCGGCCAACTCCTCGCGAAAAGGTGACGCCGGCGCGGTAATCCGACAGAACGTGGCCTCTAAGATAACCGATCGCGAGGCCGGCTTCGGCCCACGCCATGGTATGGCGCCAGACCGGAGTCTTCACTCCGATTCCGGGGACTAACGAGCTTTCCGACAAATACACCGGCGAAACGGCCCCAACAGCGCCTCGCGTATCGCCAATAAACCGCAGGCTCAGATAAGGACGGACCGGCAAATGGGTCGCGATCTCGGCTTTGATCTGCCCGTAGCCGAACGTGTCGCTCCAACGCGAAGAAAACAAGGGAAATAACCACACCGTAGTGTGAAAGCTCGCGTCGTCGGCGTGCAGATTACGGTACGCGGTTGTGGCTTCCGCGGCGATCCGCGGGTCGGAGCTCGCGCGCGCCAAATCGAACCACCGAATCGCCTCCGAGTCCTGGTGAAGGATGTTGTACGTCCACCCGAGCCGCAGCATCACGGCGAAGTCCCCTGGGTCGGATTCGTGCGCCATTTGCAGGTACTTCGCCGCATCCTTCATGTACCCTGCCTTGATACTGCGCTCGGCCATTTCCTTCGCATCGATGGCGGCCGGTTGCGGGTCGTTGTGCGCCACCACCTGAGGGAGGCGAAGCACGGCGCGCACGCGGTTGGCCAGATCCAGGTCTTTACCTGCCATCACGCGATCGAACAGCGGCTGGGCGGCATCGGCTTCGCCCCGCGCATTCAGCAGGAAGCCGAGCTGGGTGGCGGAGAGCAGATCGTCCGGCACGGTCTCGACGAGGACTTGAAACTCCGGCTCGGCCTCGTTCTCGCGATTCAGTTTCAGCAGCAGGAAGCCGAGGTCGCGCCGCAGTTCGGCATTGGCGGGGTCCAACTCCAGGGCGCGCCGGAACTCGGAGACATAGGGGTAGCGCTCCGGCAGCAGTTCCCGGGCCATTTCCGCGGCGCGTGGCTCCCCTCCGCGCGAGGCGGCCAGCAGAGCGGCTTGGGCGTCCTCCGTCCGGTTCAACGCTTTCCAGACCCGGCCGAGATCGAGCAGCACGGAGCGGCGGTCGGGCAGCAGCCGCCAAGCCTTCTGGTAGTGCGTGGCAGCCAATTCCAGTTCGTCGCGCTCCTCGGCCAGGGTGGCCAATTCGAAATGCACGCTGAAATCGTCGGCCCCCATCTCGATGGCCTTCTTCCAGCGCTCGATTCCGGCCGCCAGGGGAGCGTCGACATTTTGGAAAGCCTGCTCGGCGGTGGCCGCAAAAGGCGCCTCGCCCGACTTACGGACGCGGTCGAAGATGCGCCGCGCCTGCTGCCGTTGCTTGGTCTCGTAGGCCAGGAAGGCATACTCCATGGCCACCTGCGTGTCGGCGGGGTCTATCTCCATGGCGTCGCGGAACTGGTCGCGGGCCAACTCGTTCTCGCCGGTCTTCAAGTAAGTGTACGCCAGGTCCTTGCGGATGGAGACACGCCGCGGAGATGCTTCGATCGCCTTAAGAAAGCCCGCGATCGCGGCATCGTAGTCGCGCGCCCGCAGCGCCTCGTAAGCGCGCGACAGCGGCTCGTAAGCCGGGTCGGGCGCTTGGGCGAACACAAGTCCGCAAGCCGCGAATAGGATGACCGCGCGCATGTCGCCTTTGGGATATTAGTGGCGCGCGCGGCGCCTTTCTCGCAGAAATATTGTGGCCCTACCCACCCCAGCAGGCAGGCGCGCGAAAAATCGCGTTCTGCCTGCGGTTCGACCTCGGCTCAACGCAGCCCCGCTTCCGGGCTGAGTCGAATTTCGCGAGCCTGGCATGGACTTCAATGGTCTGGCTCGATGGCCGGAACCTGCGCGGGTACGGCTGGTGACACTGAAGCGATTGCTCCGGGTTCCGGACGGCTCTGAAACGTGCACACGGGGTGCACACAACTGCGGCGGAGATAGCCACTGGGCCGCAAAGGGCTTACCTGTTCATTTTTGCGCCGGAAAGTAGCTAAGGCGATATTAAGGCCAGAAAGTCATAAAATCACAAAAATACCTTGCATTCCCTACACGTCTGGAGTATTCTCATGCTGGATGTGCTCGGATCAACCCCGCTGAGACTCCACAGGATTAGCGGCCGACCGAGCCGATGGAGGATGACTCTCCACCATGAGACTCCCCTCGGCAGCGCGCCCCGTGTGCTTCGCTTTTCGATTCGGCGTCGTCAGCCTCGTCTTCGGCGCCACCCTGTGCGGCCAAAGTTGGACGCAAAGATTTCCCGTTCAGAGCCCGCCTGTACGAATCCACTATGCGATGGCGTATGATGCGCCGCGTGGTTGCGTCATACTCTTTGGCGGCCACCCGGGCTCGCTGCGCGGCGACTTGGTGGCTCGAAGTGTCTCAGCGCCGGCCGGTCGTGAGGCCGAGTCAGCTCACCCGGCAGTAAGAGGAGTTTGTAGCGAAGGTAGTCGATTAGCGGGGGCGCCGGCACGGCGCCCGTACGGAGACAGACGTGAGGAGCGGCTGGGACCGCCCAGCAATACGAGAGTGCCGGAAGGAGAACGGGCATGAAACAATTATTGGTTCGTCTGTGTAGTTTAGCCATGGTGTTCGGTTGCGGGCCGATGCTGGCAGGCTTTGTCATCAGTGTCGAGCCACCCTATCAGGCGGTCGCGGATGGATCGGCCGTTTCCGTCAGCCTGCAGATTTCGGGCCTGGGGGCGTTCACGGCTCCTTCATTGGGCACGTTTGATCTTGATCTACGGTTCGATCCAAGCCTCTTGGACTTCAACTCGTTTGTGTTTGGTGATCCGGTACTTGGAGACCAGCTTGACCTGAGCGGGTTTGGGAGCATAACCGGCATGGGCACTACGCCGGGCAGTGGCGTTGTCAATATCTATGAGGTGTCCCTTGACTCGGTGACTGACCTTGACAACCTGCAGGAGCCCATGTTTACGCTAGGGATCCTCGAATTCCAGCCACTCCAGGTTGGAATCAGCTTTCTGTTTATTGACATCAATGCGCTAGGAGACGCCTCTGGCGATTCACTGCCGGGGACGGTTCGGGCTGGTGTTATTTCGATTACCCCCGAGCCAGGCTCCATCACGTTAGTAGCTGCGACACTGATTGCGCTTGTCCTAGGTGGGCGCCGGCGTTGCCGATAGACCGGGAGGCGGACCTTGTTCCGCCTCAGATGGAAATGGAGAAAGCGTTTCGCCGTCAAGATAACGGAGAGAACGCGGGTGAGAAAAGATGAGAAATCCAATTGTTGTCCTCTTAGTATTGGCGCTTTGTTCTGCCAGCAGTGCGAGAGCTGCCGCGGCGCGAGTGCGAGTATTCGTTTCGCAGTCCGCTGACGTTCTATATGTGCGGGATTCCATCGCCGCACTCGGCGGCACGATCCGAGGATTTGCTCCGGAACGCGCATTTGTCGTCGATATCGATGACTCAAGGTTTGGGGCTGTGGCCGCGGTTCAAGGCGTCGCGGTCTTAAAAGTGATTCCACCGCCTCGGCTTCCGGTATCCCCTCCTGTTCCAAGGTTTGGAGCCATCCCTGACGCCCCGGCAAGCCTGGCTACCGCCATCCTTCTGCCCGTGGTTGCTGTCGCGCCAAATACGCTCGCCCAGGAGCGTGCCAAGCTCGCAGGAACCCTCAATCGCCCTCCCGCGGCCGACAACAGTTTGTCCGTCTACTTTCCACCAGTGCAAAGCCAGCTGCTAAATGACTGTGTGGCATTCGCAACGTGTTATTACTACAGCACATATACCCAGGCGCGAGACGAAAACGTTGACGTTTCAGTGGGTATCGGCGACCTACAGGCGGCAAAATACACGGGTAGTCCCAGCTTCTTGTACCCGCTAATCAACTACGGCGCCGACGCCGGGGCATCTGGGAGTACGGCAGTTGGGCGTTTGAACGAGGTGGGATGTGCCAGTCAGGCCGTACTTCCCTACTCCACGGACTACTTGACGTGGCCATCTCAGCAATCATGGCTAGATGCTCTCAAATTCCGCACTGCTGGGCCCAGGAAGACGATCGACGTAAGCGTGGCCGGGAACCTCGAAGCGCTAAAGCAATACCTAGCCAACGGCAACGTGGCCGTCACAGGAACGGAGGTGTATGGCAATTGGACTTCCTACCCGAATAACGTCCATGGGGTAGACAACGGGGTTTTGTTCTCGACCGACGGAGAACAGTACGTGGCCGGCCATGAGATGACCATCGTCGGTTATGATGATAACCGGCCGTTCAACGACGGCACATCCAACAGGCGGGGCGCATTTTTGGTTGTCAATTCGTGGGGAAACAACTGGGGAGCCGCGAACAGCTCTGGAACCGATCATGGTTTTCTCTGGGTCGCCTACGACTATGCGGTGTTGCCAGCAGGTAATTTCAAGGTCAGTTTGTTCAATGACGACCGCGACCACTATCGGCCACGGCTTTATGCCGCTGCCGGCCTGTCACACCCTGAGCGTGCCCATTTAGCCTACAGTGGTGGCCTTGGTTCTGTGACTGCTCCCGAGTTCATTTCTTACTTCCCGATTCAGGGTGCGGGAGGCGCAGCGGAAGGAATCGATGCCAGTAAGCCAGTCGTAGTCGATCTTACCGATGGCATTGCCCAGATGGACAGCGTCGATACGATGTTTGTGAATTTGTTTACAGGCCTCGGTTCGCCTTTTGATGGAAAGATCCTTAGTACCACTTTCTTTCACGATTTTGGCGGAAATGGGCAGTTCTCGCAGATAACGTCTTCGGACCCGCCTGTTACCGTCACCCCGGGATCCCAGGGTTTCGCCAAGGCACCAATCCGCATATCTACTTTGACCAGCTTGGTCGGGGATAAGGACAACTTTCACCCCGGAGACGCAGCGGACGTGCCTCCGCGTTCGCAGCGTGTTCGAGACATCCTCACGACAATCGCATCTTCCCCGGGTCAAAATCCGGGAGTTGATCTCGACACGGGTGAAATTTACGGTTCCGTAAATTCCAGAGATCGACCGGTTGGACTTAGCCATGAATTTGCAATACCGGGTAAGTCACGTGTTACCAAGGCGGGTGTCAAAATCCGTCTTCGGGGAAACGACCCATTGGTCTACAATGACGTGATCCTGTTTAACCAATCGAGTCAAGGTGTCCCTGGGGCTCCTTTCTTGCCATTTATCGCGTTGAGGGATCTGCTGAAGCGGGAGCCGGTGGTGGGAGAAGTCATGGATCTTCAGATTGATCTCGGCAATGTCCCGGTTCGGTTAGTCGAGTCTTCGGGAGGGCCTGGCGGCCACCTGTCTCCCTCACCTGATGAGTTCCGTAACCTCCTGCCGTTGCTTCAACAAGGTCAGTTGGACCTGATCTTCGAGGACGATGTCAGTGTGGACTACTCTGAACTAACGGTGACGTTTGTATCGGCAACAGCTCCAAAGGGTGACCTGAACGGAGACGACAAGATCGATCTCAACGATTTGAATATCATCATGGGAGCTTTGAACACCAACGCTTACCCGGGCGACCCGCGCGACCTCAACACGCCCCCGGACGGACGAATCGACGTCCTTGATGCGCGCATATTGGTGACAAAATGCACGAAGCCGGGTTGTGTCACCCAGTAGCGGCTATGAAGCAGATCTGACCGGAGCAATGGTGTTGCCGTTGGAAAACCTTGCCCACTGTCAAGTGAAAGTCTTCATTTGCTTTAACTAAGGCCCTTCGCCAAATCTGCCGGATACCAGTTTCGCCAGGGCGTTCAGCGCTTCACCTTCGTCTTCGCCCCGCGCCTCGATGGTTATTTCGGTGCCGGGCGTTGCTCCCAGCAGCATCAGAGAGAGGACGCTCTTGCCATCCACCGCCTGTTTCCGGCTTACGACCTTGATGCGCCCACCGGCGAGCTTGCGCGAGAGGTTCTCGTCAAACAGCAGTTTCACAGGGCCACACGCCAACCCATCCTGGCGGCAAATTCGTACACAGCGCGGAAATCATCCGCCTCAAGTTCCGGGTAGTCATCGAGGATTTGCTGTTCTGTCATGCCCGCGGCGAGCCAACTGAAACATCCCAAACCGTGATGCGCAACCTCAAGCTTGCCGAAAGGGACAAACATATGTCCGAACAAAAGAAACCGAACTTCA
>OBLU010003393.1_pt1 | contig 14449 bp, 8 predicted proteins | sample 1518681 | NCBI WGS metagenome assembly OBLU01 (sample SAMEA3539304, study PRJEB22396) | soil metagenome | biome: tundra; feature: field; material: soil | place: USA | collected 2010-05 | depth 0.15 m
GAATTTCGGCTGTTAACCGAAGGGTTGTAGGTTCGAATCCTACCTGAGGAGCCAAATTGTTTTCAGTAGTTTGCGTTCTTTCCTCCAAGGCCTCCTGTCTCTAATCCCACCGACGTACGGCCCGCAAGTGATTGATTCTTAGTAGAATGTCGGCGGTTTCCGCGAACAACCGAAGGGCTATACTTTCCAAATTTCCAGAACTCTATCAAACATAAGGACTTGTGTGATCAACTGCGGAACCCATCCGAGCCACTGTGGGGACTTTTGTGGGTACTGGTCCGTAGTTTTGGCGGCCAGCCTTGGCACGCTGAGCAGGCGGCAGATTCGGGCCCTGCGCTAGCACGGGCGCGATGAAATGAAAAGCGCGAGCGCGGGAGGTAGAGCGAACGAGGGGGCGCCCGGTAGAAACGCCAGGATCGCCGCCGAGCGCCAGGAAAACCGGGTAAGGTGCTGCTCCGCTGAGACCGCGTCGAGGATGAAATCGAAGCTGCCGGCGTGCTTCTTCATCTCGTCCGAATTGCGCGAGACCACGACTTCGTCGGCCCCGAGCCGAAGAGCGTCCCGGGGACAATCGGGTAAACAGTGCGCATGCTTGACCCAAGTCTGCTTGCGTTCGCCTGATCTTCGCGCTTCCACTATGTGCTGGCGTATTCGGAGCCCGTTCGCACTGGCAGATCGCGCGAACTAAGGACGGCGCCCGGCTAATTGGCGTGCTCTTCGATAGTGAGGATCTGGTCCACGGCGACGTTACGCAAAGTCTGCCTAATGCCGCTGGGCCACTTGATCTCGATTTGGCGAATGCTCTTCGAGGCGCCCAGGCCAAAGTGGACCCGCGAGTCGCTCGCACATGCATAACCAACCGCGGTGGTGACCTGGTTGAATTGTCTGGTCCCGTCCTCCGCGGTGACCGCGATCTGCGCGCCGAGCCCCATCCGATTGCTCTTGACGCCCGCCAGTTTCAGCAGAATCCAGTGGTTCGTCCTCGGTGAGATGTTGTGCAGGTACTTCGCCTGGCCGTTGATCACGGTAACTACCGCGTCCACGCGTCCATCGTTATCGATGTCCCCGAAGGCAACGCCGCGGTGGGGCGCCGCTTTCTGGAAGTCGGGGCCGGCGCCCTCGCTCACGTCCTGGAACTTGCCGTTGCCGAGGTTGCGGAAGATGGCGTTGGGCTCTTGGTAGCGGCGCGCGGAGAACAACGCAACGTTATCGAGCACGTTTCCGCGGGCCACGAACAGGTCCTTCCAGCCATCGTTGTCGAAATCGAAAATGCCGTTGGACCAACCGGACATGGTGCGTGTTTTCAGAAGCAGGCTGGTGCTGGTGACTTCCCAGAACTCGCCGCCACCGCGGTTCTGGTACAGCGGAAACGATTCGTTTTCGATGGCCGTGTGCCAGATGTCGGGACGGCCGTCGTTGTCGACGTCCCTGAAATCGGCGCCCATTCCGGAGATGGCATTGCCGCTCTCCGGGTAGGCGACGCCGCTTTCCATAGCCACCTCGTCGAATTTCCTGCCGCCGATGTTGTGAAACAGGAAGTTAGGCAGCGTATCGTTGGCGACAAAGATATCCATGAAGCCGTCGCCGTCGTAATCGGCCATTACCGCGCCCATGCCTTTGCCTAAGTGCTGGCTGATTCCGGTCTCGGCGGATACATCCGTGAACGTGCCGTCGCCGTTGTTGCGATAAAGCGTATTGGGCAGGGGTGCATAGTTCCTGGGATGGCAGTAACTGCGCTGGTCGGGCCGGGGACCGCAGATGGGATCTTTGTCGACTTCCCACTTACAGTAATTCGAGACAAACAGGTCGGCCAACCCATCGTTGTTATAGTCGATCCACAACGCGGAGACCGACCACATCTTCCTGCCGTCCAGAATCCCTCCGCCAACCCCCGCCCTCGCCGTGACGTCGGTGAACGTGCCGTCGCGGTTGTTGTGGAAGAGCTGGTTTCGCGTGACGTTGGCCACATACAGATCGGGCCAGCCGTCATTGTCGTAGTCGCCCACCGCGACTCCCATTCCGTAGCCCTCGCCGGAGACTCCGGCCTTGGCTGTAACATCGGTGAACGTGCCGTCGTGGTTGTTGTGGTACAGACGGTTCCAGTAAGCCGGCCCTTCTTTCTGGAGCGAAGGGATGGCGGCGCCGTTGACGAAGTAGATATCCAGGTAGCCGTCATTGTCGTAGTCCAGCAGCGCAACCCCGGCAACCATGGTCTCCGGTTGATTCTTGTTGGCGGTGGGCGTGCTATTGGAGAGGAATGCGAGGCCGGCAGGGCCGGCAACTTCTTCGAACAGGATCGGGCCCGCCAAAGGCGCCGCCAGCAGCAGGCAGGCGGCGATGCCGATCACGAGGAGGGTTCTCATGGCTGGTGGATTTCAGTCTAGCAGGTACACTGTTCCAGGTATCATGGTTTGTGATCGTTGGGCGCACACCGGGTATCGCCGGCGTCGTGGTGTTCGCGACCGGCGCATTCCTGTTCGTGTCTCTCGCGCCCCGCACCCCCGCATAACGGCCCCGCCGCCCGGGATTCGTCGACGTCGCACCGCGGTCGAACTTCGTGGCGACGTGGACCCGGTGAGCGAGAAATCGCCGCAGCACGACACCATGTTCGAAAACGTGGATGGCAAATCGTTTGTGGACGTTTCCGGAGAAATGGGGAAGGACTTCCTGCACAAAGGCTACCAGCGCGGATCGGCTTTCGGCGACCTGAACAACGACGGTTTCCTGGACATGGTTGTGACCTCCCTGAACGAAGCTCCGCGTATTCTGTTGAACACCGGCGGCAACGGCAACCATTGGCTGCTATTAAGTCTGGTGGGGCACAAGAGCGCGCGCGACGCGGTAGGAGCGCGCGTGAAAGTGACCACCGCTTCCGGCCGCACGCTCTACAACCACGTCGCCATCAGCGTCGGGTTCATGTCGTCCAGCGACAAGCGCGTCCACTTCGGGCTGGGTGCGGAAAGCAAGATCGGCTCCATCGAAATCCGCTGGCCCGCGGGCGGGCGGCAGACGCTGCGGAATGTTGCGGCGGACCAGTTCCTGTGGATTGATGAGCTTGTTAATTGAGAAGCTGTGCGTCACCGGCCGACCCCTTCGGTTACCTTGCACAGGCGATCCACCGGCATGCCAGTGAGCACCTGTTTCAGCCCGGAAGGCCACCGGATCTCCAGGTCCGCACTCTCCGCCCGTCCCAGCCCGAAATGCAGCCGGCGGTCGTTGGCCGAAAAGTAGCTGGATTGACTCAGCACTTCCTGCGCCTGCTGCTTGCCTCCGTAGCGGCAAATCACGCGCGCGCCAATCGCGCTCCGGTTCGACTTCACGCCGGTCAACTGCACCTTCAACCAGTGATTCCCGGCCTGGGGCGCGACATCGTTGCGCAGCAATGACGGCGGCTCGTTCAGGTTCACGATCAGCACGTCGAGATCCCCGTCGTTGTCGAAGTCGCCAAACGCGCACCCGCGACTGATGTGCGGGGCTGCCACTCCCGGTCCGGCTTCCTCAATCAACTCCTCGAACTTGCCGTTGCCGAGGTTCCTGAACACCACGCGCGGCGTCTTGGCCGGGGAACCGGGCAACTTCTTCTCGATCTCCGGATACGTGCTGCCGGTCACCAGGAACAGATCGGGAAATCCGTCGTTGTCCAGGTCCGCAATGCCCACGCCCCAGGTGATGAATCGCGTCTCCACGCCCAGTCCCGACCGGAGTGTGTAGTCTTCGAAGTTTCCTTTGCCGTCGTTTCTATAAAGGATGCTGGTATCGTCGGCGAAGTGGCTCTTGACAATATCGAGCCGCCCGTTCAAGCCCGGGTCGCCGATGCCGAGTCCCATGCCGGCCTGTTCCATGCCGTCTTCGCTCAGCGCCGCACCGCGGGCGAGGCCATCCTCGCGAAACGTACCGTCGCGGTTGTTCATGAACAACAGGCTGGGCGTCGAATCGCAGGCCACATAAATGTCCGGCCAACCGTCGTCGTCGAAATCCGCCGCGGCGACCGTCAGTCCGTACCCGGTGAAGGAACGCGTGATCCCCGCCGCCTCGCTGACCTCCGCGAAGACGCCATGTCCATCGTTGCGGAACAGCGAGAAGGTTCCCTGGGGCAGCCCCTTAGGGCCGCAATGCACCGCCACCCCTTTCCACGTGCAATTCACCGATTCGCCCGGCCTCGGCACGCTCTGGCGATCGAACTTCAGGTAGGTCGCGACAAACAGATCCAGGTGGCCGTCCCGGTTGTAGTCGAGAAACGAACAACCCGAGTACCACTTGGCCGGGTCCGGCACGAATCCCGCCTCCCTGGTCACGTCGGTAAACGTACCATCGCCGTTGTTGCGGTAGAGGGTGAACCCGCCCAGGCGTGTGATGAACAGGTCCTCGAAGCCGTCATTATTGAAGTCGCCAGTGCAGACCGAACATGCCCAGCCTGTTTGCTGGAGTCCCGCCTTTTCGGTTACGTCCGTGAATGTGCCGTCGCGGTTGTTCTTGTAGAGCCGGTTCGACAGGCCGGCGGGCGCGTTGTCAAACCGTGTACCGTTCAACACGAAGAGATCCACCCAGCCGTCGTTGTCGTAGTCGATGAACGCGCAGCCGCAGCCCATGGATTCGATGATGTAGTCCTTGTGATCCACCGGACCGTAGATGACCGGATACGTCAACCCCGCCGGCCCGCCGACGTCCACCAGGCGCGAGTGAAAGGGCAATCCGGACGGCTTTCCGCGAGGTTGGGCTCTCACATTGCGTGTCGCCATCCCTTGCGCGAAAGCTGCCGTTGCGGTACCGAAAGCGGCGCCGAGCAAGCCTGAAAGAACCCTCCGTCGCTGGATCATCCCCATCCCAATTGTATGCGCGCGGAACCGTCACTCGGGGCGCAGTCTCGCGGCCCACCCGCCGCCGGAGGCCATGCGGATCTTGAGCTTGGTGTGGTTGTTCGCCTGCACGCTGATCTTCTTGTAGTCGCTCGCGAAGCGATCGGCGTTCACACCGTCCTGATACGCCTCCATCCGGAAGTTGCCCTCCGGCAGAAAGGACAAATCGATTTCCAATTCCCGCCCCGTCCAGCCGGTCATCGCGCCCACGTACCAATCCGAACCGCGGCGTCGGGCCACCGCCACGTATTGGGCGATCTGGCCGCCGAGCACCTTGGTTTCATCCCACACGCTGGGCACCGCGGCCAGGAATTCCATGGCCTCCGGTTCCCGAAGATAATTGGAAGGGCTGTCCGCCAGCATCTGAAGCGGACTCTCGTAAACCACGTACATGGCCAACTGCTGGCAGCGCGTGCTCAAAGACATGGGACGATCGAAGGTCGGGGTAAACGTGCTCCGCGTGGCGTTCAACATGGCGCCCGGGGTGTAATCCATGGGGCCGAGGAACATCCGCGTAAACGGCAGGGTTACGTTGTGCTCCGGGGTGGCGTCAGCGCTCCACTTACTCCACTCGTTGCCGCGAACGCCTTCGTTGCTGATCAGGTTGGGCCAGGTTCTGGTCATGGTGGCCGACCGCTGTGCGCCGTGAAAATCCACCAGCATCTTGCGCGCGGCGGTCTCTTTCGAAACCTTGTGATAGAACCCGATCATCAGCTGGTCGTCACGTTGCATGAAGTCGACCTTGATGCCTTTGATTCCCCATTTCGCGAATTGATCCAGCGCCGGAATCAGCTGGTCGTCCAGCGATTTCGCTATCACCCAGAGGATGAGGCCCACATTCTTCTGTTTGGCGTACCGGGTCAGTTCCGCCATGTCGATCTCCGGGACTACGTCGAGCACGTGGCCCAGCTTGTACCAGCCCTCGTCGAGAATCACATATTCGATTCCGTATTTGGACGCGAAATCGATGAAGTACTTATAGGTTTCGGTGTTGACACCGGACTTGAAATCGACCCCGTAGACGTTGTTCGCGTTCCACCAGTCCCACGCCACCTTGCCAGGCTTGATCCAGGATGTGTCCTGGAGTTGGGATGGCTTCTCGAGCAGCCATACCAGCTGATTGGTGATGAGATCGCCGTCTTTCTCCGCAACGCCCATCACCCGCCAGGGAAAAGTCCGCGTGCCGCGCGTCACCGCGATGTAGTCGGCCGATTCCTTCACCCGGAAGTCGCGGTCCCGCTGGAGTTCTTCCTGCAAAGGGTAGTGGGGAAACACGCCGTCGAGCCCGTTGCCACTGGTGCCGTGGAACCAAAGGCCAGGGTACTCCTCGATGTCGGACTCCGCGAGCGCCAGCTTCACGCCGCCGCCGGCATCCACCACGACCGGCATGGTGGACAGCGAATCGGACGGTATCCCCGACACTTTGCGCGGAGAAAAGATCCGTTCGTTGTGCGAGAACATCGAATCTTCTTGCGGATAGTAGACCGTGAAATCACTGGCAAACCTCAGAGCCACCACCTCGTTGTAGACTTTCACTTCGCGCCCTGGCAGCGCCGTCTCCAGCCGGTAGGCAGCTCCCTCGTCGTATGCCCGGAAGGTCACCGCAAGGCCGCCTTCGATGGTCAGGCGGAGTTCGTTGTAGTGGTCGCGAATCCTGGCGAACTTCTGGCGCACGTCGGGCGCGACGATCTGGTCGTAACTGTGCGTCTTGGCGCTGGCGACCCTGGGATTCACGCCCAGCGTCGTGTGATCGATGTCGATGGAGAAACTCGAGTCCTGGAGCAGGACCTTGCCGTCGAATAGAACGTCGTACTTCAACCTGTCGCCGGTCCGAATCGCGATCTTCACGCGTTTGTTCGGAGACTGGAGACTGTAGTCGGACTGGGCCGTGGAGATGCCCGCGGATAAGATCGCCGCGATGAGCGGGAAAACCGTCCTGTTGAGCGTATTGAGATAAGGTTTCATAGTCACACCTCGTACTGGGTTAGTAGAGAAGATCATGAATGCGTCTCGGGTTCCATCTGGTACTCGCTGAGGTCGAGTTTGTGCAATCGGTCTCGCGCGGGATTGAAGATCCAGTTCAACACAGACCCCGCGAACAAGATAGCGGTGAACGCGGTGGCCAGTACAAAGCCGTACTTCGGCGCGCCGAAGATATCGCTTACCGCGCCCATCGCCAGCGGACCCAGCGCGGCCGCTCCGCACGTGAAGAACAGGATGAGTCCCGCCACCGCCCCATGCTTCGCCTTCGGGAAGCAGCTGATGCCCTTGGAGTTCAGCGTGGGGTAGATCACCGACATGAACAGCCCCGATAGAGGGAGCAGCACGACTGCCGCGCCAATGCCGCCCACCATGCTGCCCGCAAAGCACAGCAGAATCGCGCCGCTGAACAGCGCCAGAAGGGTAGTCCACTGGCAGCGCGCCAACGCCCAGGTTCCCAGGAATCGCCCGCCCGCCCGCAGCACAAAGAATATGGACAACGAATAGCCGGCGATCCACGCCGCGGATCCGCGGTAGCCCGCCAGCAGGGTCGGCATCCAGACGTATATGGCGGACTCCGCGGCCACATAGAGAAAGATTCCGAATGAGAAGGCCAGCGCGTAGCGGTCTTTCACCATGGCCAGCGTGCCCTTCAGACTGACCGGCGTCGCTATCGCCCGAATCGTGCTTGGATACCTCACCATAAAGGCGGCGCCGATCAGCAGCAGGCAGATGGTACCGGCAATCACGTACAGCCATTTCCACGACACCCCGGCGTGCAATAACTGCGTGACGATCGCCGGGCCGATGATCGCGCCCACCCCGAAAAACCCTTCCACCATGTTCATGGTGGAGGTGTGATCCGTGGTTGAAGTGGTGATGTCGCCGATCAGCGCCAGCGCACCGGTCTTGAAGATCCCGATGGCCGCGCCCGAGACCGCCAGCAGCGCCAGGAAGAACCAGTAGCTGTTTCCCACCGCGAACAGATACGAATTGGCGGCAAACAGCACCAAGCCCAGGATGATGGCTTTCTTGCGCCCCAGCTTGTCGGCCAGGTAACCGAGGAAAATGCCGGCCAACGCGATGGCCGACATGGTGACGTAGTGGAACGCTCCCGCCGCCGTCAGGCTCAAGGAGAATTGTTTGGTCACTTCGGGGATGATCACGCCCACCGAATCGGTGGTCATCGCGAACATCATGAACATCAGGAACGTGAGCCGCTTGATCAGCGCGAGGTTCTGCCCCCCGGCTGGAGAATTCCGTGGATCCGCAGTGGACATTACGCTCCCTCTCCCGCAATTTCGATGCGGCCCGCGGTGGCGCCATCGGAGTAGGAAATCGAGGCCGACGGCCCGCGGAGATCCACTTCCAGGCGGGCCCACTCCCCAACGTGTTTCCAGCCCAACGCCAGCCCATGGCCGGGCGCTGGCTCGATTTGAAATTCGCCCGCGAAGGCGGCGTGAGAGTTGCGGAACCGGATCAGATCGAGCAACCGGGCCACCACCGGACGCGCCAGCGCGGCCTCCACTTCCGCCCGTGTGTACCAACTGCGATTGATGTCGCGTCCCACTCCGCTGCGGTCCAGCAGGGCCATGTCGTTGCTGCCCGCCAGCAGCCCCACGTAGTACACTTGCGGAATGCCCGGCGCGAAGAACTGAATGGCGCGCGCGATCAGGTAGTCCGCGTCGCGCCTGCCAAGCGCGTCGTAGAACGTGCAATTCACTTGATAGAGGTCCAGGTTGCTGGCGGCCTCGCCTGTCGCCTTCCGGCTCTCCCCGCCGCTGCGCAGGTGGATGGTTTCCACCAGCTCGTCGATTTCGGCGGAAATCAACAGGCCGGGATACTCCCGCGGGCTGCCCGGGTCCGCGCCCACGTCGATCACGCCGATGCCGTCGTGGGTATCCAGCACGGTCACCGCATTTCGCGGGCTCATGGACAGCCATTGCTTCAGGTATCGGGCATCGCTCTTGAACAGGGCGTGTAGTACCAGCGGCGGAAGCGCGAAGTCGTAGACCCGGTCCACCTGGCGCGCAATCTGAATCTGCTTCAGATAGTGGCTGTGAATCTCCACCAGTACTTCCATGCCGAGCTGATGCGCTTGTTCGGTCAAACGGGCGATGAACTCGAAGGTTTCCGGGATCATGAAACAACTGGTGCCGGCCTTCTTGATCGCGTACCCGGCTGCGTCCAGCCGGATCATGCGAATGCCCGCCGCATGAAACTGCGCGAAGATGGCGTCCAAGTAGGCCTGCCCCTGCGGATCCTGCACGTCGATGTCGATCTGCCGATCGGTGAAGGTAGTCCAAAGCAGGCGCGACTGGCCGCCCTGCACCTGGACGGCGGTAAAGGGCAAGCCCGGCCGGGGACGGTAAATGCGCAGCAGTTCCGCCTCGCGCGCCCCTTCCGGGAAAACCTTGTCGAAAGACAAAAACATTCCCGCATGGGGCGACGCGGATCCGTTGCGGACGTAATCCTGAAATCGCGGAGAGTTTCGCGAGACGTGATTTACGATCAGGTCGGCAGTCAGTTCGACGCTGCCCTTAAGCGCGCGAACGTCATCCCAGGTTCCCAGTCGGGGGTCCACCTGGGTGTGGTCGATCGGGTCGAACCCCGCGTCGGCCCCATCGACGGGATAGAAAAAGGGCAGCAGGTGGGCACCGCCTAACACGCCGGAAAGTGGGCCTTCCAGCAGCCTGCGGAGTTCCGCGAGTCCGCCGCCTGAGAAGCGATCTACGTAGGTGATGAGCTGGACCTGATTCTTCACAATGCCGCAAGTCAGCTCCGGACGGTGAGAATGCGTCCGACAGCCGACACGCCAGGGTGACCTGGCGGAAGGCGGCCAAGCGCGATTGCCGCCCGCCGCCTCGGCAGGCCAGAGTATCTGGTGAATGAATTGACTATGCTAATACAATGTAATCGGACTTGACAAGCGGCATCTTGGGAGTCTTCAAGTTCGCGGACATCATGATGTCGCCAGGAGGCGCGAGCCCCCTACAGCGCTGGTGGTTGGCTGGCTGGCTTCGCCGCAGGATTCGCGAACGATCAGTTCGCAGGCGATCAGAATATCGCGGGCCGGCATGTCGGGCCGCGCGATCCGGCTTAGCATTACGGATCTGTTTGTACTTGGGAATACCAGTCTGCGATTCGATCACTTCGGCAGGCACTGTTGGAGCATGGCATATCTGGCGGATAGTTGACAAGTCAGGTGAGAGGTTGCTTTGGTGAAGCGACCCGCCTCGTGCAAGCCGTGCGAAACCTCACAAAGCGGACCCAGTTGGCATCAACGGACCGGTCTGGTTATCGTTTAAGTCAGCGATTAAGCGAGGTCAGATTTGCATAATCGGCTTGACAGGTTGAGGGATCGGCCATACACTCCCAATGATAACGTTTCCATGACAAGCCGTGCGACCCTTGCCTGACGCTCGGTCCATGCAGACTTCAACGATCATGCGCCCGTCTCCGCGCGGATCCAAACCGGGAGGTTACATGCCAAGTAGCACATTATTTAAGCCGTTGGCCGCTCTGCTGCTGTTCGCCGCGGCTGCCTTTGGCCAAAGTCAAAACGCCAACGTGGGTGGGCGCGTCACCGACCCTTCGGGCGCCTTCATCCCCAATGCCACGGTCATTCTCACTCAGGCTGAGCGGTCGTTGAAAACGACGGTTCAAACCGATGGCGACGGCCGCTACGACTTCCCTAACGTGGCGCCTGGCGCTTACGAGTTGAGCATTGCGTCCCCAGGCTTCACCCAATACGTACAAACTGGCATCCAGTTGCTCGCCAACCAGCCCATCCGCGTCGACGTCACCTTGCAGGTCGGCGATGCTTCCGCCAGGATGGAGGTCACCGCCGAAGTCGGACAGCTCAATGTCGATAATGGCGCGCACCAGGAGGGCATCTCCCCGCAGGTGATCAACGAATTGCCCCTGCTGGTGGCGGCCGGTACGCCGCGCAACGCCGTACAGTTCATTTCCTTCCTTCCCGGTGTCAACACGGGCACCAGCCCGCAGGCTTTTAACGCCCGCATCAACGGCGGTCTGAAAATGGGCGACGAAGCCGTGATGGATGGCATCAGCATGCAGGAGGGCACCATGTCGCAGAGCGGCATGGTAGCGTTCTTCGACTTCCCCACCACGCCCGATATGGTCAGCGAAGTTCGCGTGCTGACCTCAAGCTATGAACCTCAGTATGGCGTCACCACCGGCGGCGTGATCATGGTCACCACCAGAAGTGGCACCGATCAGTTCCATGGCGGCGTTTTCGAGTATTTCCGCAACAAAGACCTCAACGCGCTACAGTTCACCAACAATCGCGGCGCGGGCGATCAGCGGCCCAAAGATAACGAAAACGAATTCGGCGGCTTCATCGGTGGTCCGGTCAAGATTACCAAGCTGCCCTTCATTTGGGGGAGCAAACATAAGACCTATTTCTTCCACGACGAAGAGTACCTGCGCAGCCTGGGCGGCGCTACCCGTCCGTTACTCTCGATTCCGTCCACGCAGGAGCGCACCGGCAACTTCTCCGACTTGAGCGTACCCATCTACGATCCCAAGACGGAAACCGTTACCAATGGCGTAATCTCCCGCAACCCATTCCCCAACAATCAGATCCCTTCCAACGTGCAAAGCCCGCTCGCCCTCAAGTGGATGGGCTATTTGCCCACTCCCACGAGTTCCGGCCCCTACAACAACTTCCTGGCACAGCCCGTCTCCGACGGCATTCTCTCCAACGTCAACCACTTCCTGTTCAAGATCGACCACTACTGGGGCGAGAAAGACCATTTCTACGCCACCATCTGGCGGCAGATTACCCAACCGAACAATCAGTGCGCTCTTCCCGTGCAACTCTGTACTTCGAGCCCGGCGATTCCCGAGGATGCCTGGGTCAACCGCTTCAATTGGGACCACATCTTCACCCCCACGCTGTTAAGCCACTTCGCATACGGCTATGTGAACCGCAACGAAGGCTACGGGTCTGTCCCGGGCCAGAGCGCCACCGCGATTCAAATCCCCAACGCGGTCAACTATAACGCTTCGCCCGCCGCCAACTTCTACGGTAATGGCGTCAGCACGTTTTCGAACTGGGGCAATAACTCCGGCGCCGGCGTGCTCAACAAGACCACCCGTCCCTCGCACATCACCAACGAACTGATCACCTGGGTACATGGGGCGCATACCTTGAGAGTTGGCGGCGAATACCGCCATCTGCAGCAGGTGTGGCACTCGGCGGGCGGCTCGGCGGGCTCGGTGGGCTTCTCGGCCTTGTCCACGGCGTTGAACGGCGTGGCTAGCGGCGACGCTTTCGCCAGTCTGGTGGTGGGCGCGGTCGACAACGGCAGTCTGTCCGTCCACAACGTCGCCAAATATGGCGGCATCCAGCAGGCTTATTCGCTGCACATCGGCGATACCTGGAAGGTGTCCTCCAAGTTGACCCTGAACTACGGTCTGCGCTGGGATAAATTCACGCCCACGTACGAGAGCAACGACCAGTTGTCTTTCTTCAGCTTTCTGGCCAACCCAGGCGCCGGCAATCTGCCCGGCAGCGTCGCCTACGCCGGCAACAAGTGGGGCGCGGCCAGCGCCGGCGTCCGTTACCCGGAGTCTCCGTTCAACGGTGGTTTCGGTCCCCGTTTTGGCGCCGCCTACCGCGTGGACAACGAAACCGTCATCCGCGCCGGGTATGGTGTTTTCTATACCCAGGCGTTTTACCCGGGCTGGGGCGGCGGAATGTCTCTCGACGGCTTCAATCCGCAGCTCTCTTTTGGCGACTCGATCAGCGGCTATGAGCCATCCTTCTACCTGGACAAGGGCTTTCCGGCCTACAGCACGGCGCCGAATATCAGCCTCAGCTCCGACAACGGCACCAACGGTCCGAACTATCGCCCCACCTCCGCCAACCACCTTTCTTATACTCAGCAGTGGAACTTGACGGTGGAGCGGAAGATCGGCAATAGCAGCATCGTCAGCGTGGCCTACATTGGCAACAAGGGCACACATCTGCCGTCCCAAACGCAGCCGCTCAACGTTCTCAATCCCGCGCTGCTTACCAGCCTGGGGACCGCCAAACTCAACACCGTGTTTCAGGCTGGACAGACATCCCTCTACGGCGTGAACGTCCCCTACGCCAATTGGGTCCAGACCCTGAACAGTGGCGGCACCTGCAAACCCACCGTAGCGCAGGCTCTGGTGGCCTACCCGCAGTTCTGCGGCGGGCTCTTCGGCGAAAACGAAAACGAAGGCACGTCGATCTACCACTCCTTCCAGGCGAAGATCGAAAAGGGCTTCAAGAACGGCATCTATATGGGAGCCAGCTACACCTACTCCCGGCTCACCACCGATGCCGCTTCCACTACCCAGGCCACCACCGGTTACGGCGCCATCGGCGCCGTCATCAATCCCTACCAGGGGAGCCGCAACAAGGCGCTCTCGCCCGACGACCAGCCGCATACCCTCTCGATCCTGGCCACCTACACGCTGCCCTTCGGAACTGGCAAGAAGTTCCTTAACGGCCGCGGCATCTCCAATTCCCTCTTCGGCGATTGGACGCTGGCCACCAGCATGAAGTTCACCTCCGGGATGCCGTTGTACTTCCGCAGTTCGACCGTCTGCGGCGTTCCCGGACAATTCCAGGCGCAGTGCATTCCCGCCATCACCGGAAACGTACTGGCTCAATCCTGGGGCTCGTTCAACGTCAACCAACCCGCCTTTAGCGCCGGGGCTTTCGAACCCGCAGCCAGCTTCTCCAACGGGAACTACCTCGGCACCGGTCCGCGCGTCAGCTCGGTTCGCGGATCGCCGTATCGCGATACCAACCTCTCGCTCTCCAAGAAGTTCATCTTCAAAGAGCGGCTGAATTTGGAAATTCGCGCCGAAGCGTTCAACGTCCTGAACAACCACTACTTCACTTGCGATGGTCAGGCGTTCGGCGATTGCATTCCGTTCAATAACGACACCTCCAGCCCCAATTTCGGAAACTGGAACGGTACCGTTTCTCAGCCCAGAAATGTCCAGTTGGTCGGCCGATTCACCTTCTAGCCGGACATCTCGTCGAAGATGCGCGCGGCGCCCCTACGAGCTACAATCGCAGCGTGAGGGGCGCCGCGCAAGTTCCGATGGGTACGTACGTAGTTGCCCTGACCCTCCTCTGTCTGCTGCCATTGTTCGGCCAGAACCCGCCTTCCGACACATCCATAGATACCATTCAGGAATTCATTCAGGCCGGCAACCTCTCCGAGGCGTCCCGCCTGGTTTCCGCGGCGCTGTCTCCGCACCCCAGGGATGCCGGCCTGTTGAATTTACGCGGTGTCATCCATGCGCGCCGCAACGAATTGACCGAGGCACGCGGGGATTTCGAACGCGCGGTTGCCTTGTCTCCCGGGCTCACGCCCGCCTGGCAGAATCTGGCCCGCGCCTGCCAGCTCAGCCCGGTGCCGGGGGCGGAAGGCACGCGATGTGCGGTCGCCGCGTGGCAGCGAGTGCTGGCTGTCAGGCCGGGTGACCTGGAAGCAAGGTTCTCGTTAGCCACCCTCTACCAGCAACAGGGGAAGCCTGCCGATTCGCTCAGTGAACTGGCAAAATTGCCGCGGGATGAGGTCGCGCGACCTCAGATCGGAAGA
>OBLU010003394.1_pt1 | contig 14448 bp, 17 predicted proteins | sample 1518681 | NCBI WGS metagenome assembly OBLU01 (sample SAMEA3539304, study PRJEB22396) | soil metagenome | biome: tundra; feature: field; material: soil | place: USA | collected 2010-05 | depth 0.15 m
GCCGAGACTGCGCTCCGGCCGTGGACACCGGTGTTCATCCACGGCGACCTGCAGGTCGACCACGTCTTCGTCGACGGTGACGAGGTCACCGGCGTCGTCGACTGGTCCGAGGCGTCCCAGGGCGACGCGCTCTTCGACCTCGCCACCCTCACGCTCGGACACGAGGAGCACCTTGGCGACGTCGTCGCCGGCTACGGCACCGACGTCGACCGCGACCTCATCCGCGCGTGGTGGTCGTTGCGATGCCTGCTTAACGTCCGCTGGCTGGTCGAGCACGGCTTCGGCCCACCCGAGGAGATGCCCGAAGTCGCCGTGCTGAGATCGGCGCCGTGAGGCGGCACGAGCCCGACGGCTCCGAGTGCAACGTTGGGCCGACGTCAACAATCCGACTCCGAGTAGCGAATCGAGAACTGGCGAACCCAGGAAGAACTGGCAACGCGTTCCTATCGACATGGCGGAGTCACGGGCTAGTCTCCGATCGAGGATACATCTGAGGAGTATTGGGGGTAGTAGTGCCATTACCCGCCGTAATTGGCGTTGTAGTCCTCATCGCTCTTGGCCTCGGATCTGTCGTCGCGGTGGCATTGTCCGACCGGAAGAGGAGGACTCGAGGGTCGTTGAACGTAGACGACGGTTGGCTCGACAAGCCCGGAAACTGTACGACGATCATCCGTCTTGAGTTGGCAAGTGGTCGCACCGGGACCGAACTTAAGCAAATTGCGACCGACGCCATTCGCTCCATCGGTGGCTCCGAGTTGATAGTTGGAGACAACATCGTGGTTGGATGGACTTCAGTTCCTCCGATGGGATTGGGGTGGGCGCCCCAGGAAATTGCAGTGAGAATTAGGCAGAGCGGCCCAGTCACCGCGCTTGATTGCGCTAGCAGGCCACGATTCGCCACAGCGTTGTACGACGCTCGTCGTAATCGCCTTGTCGCAAAGAAGTTGGCGAGCGACATTCTTTCGTCATATGACGAAGGTGGCGAGACACGGCTCACCCCTATCCCGTAGGCAAGATCCGGCTCGGGGTGCGTCCCCTGATGCTTCTATGCCTGTCAAGCCGGTGGCCCGACGCCACCGTTCTGTCACCACGCACTGGCGGTTGACGGTTGAGGACAGATAGTCCAGAATCGCAGGATTTCGGCGTCACTCATTGTGCTCAATGGACCAAGCAGTTCAGGGAAGTCTTCAATCGTCTCGGTGCTCCAAGATCTCTGGCCCCGACCTCTGTTCGCTTCTGGACTCGATGTGTTGATTGGGGGGATGGCCCCAGTCAGCTGCGCGCCAGAACCGCGAAGAGGCCGGCCGTCTGGGACTAGACGTGCACGTGATTTCGATTGGCCCCTGGACCCGTGATGTGGATCACCCCGAGGACCTGAAAGACTTTCCGGACAGCGTTTGAGGGGGCCCGAAGGCCCCCTCAAACGTCACTCTGAGAATGGAACTGTTACTTCTTGGCCGCAGCCTTGCGGACAGCCTTCTTGGCGGCAACCTTGCGGGCACCCTTCTTGGCCGCAGCCTTGCGGACAGCCTTCTTGGCCGCGGCCTTCTTGGCCGGGGCCTTCTTCTTGACAACCACATTCCCTCCTTGGGACTCATCGTTGAATCAATTGGGAACCGCGAGCGCACCACCGTGGTGCTTCGACCATTGGAACCGCATTGACACATCGTGTACTCGTCCGTATCACGCCCAACTTCGCAGCTGTGCGGCGACCGTTCGCAGTGCACGGTCCCGGTGCGAAGGAGCACTCCGCGTCGTCGTCATCGACGACGACGCACAACGTTGACCTCCTCCGCAGAAGGACATACAAAAGTTCACTCGTTATGTCACCACAAGTCAAGCATTTCGGGAATTAATTGCGACCATTGATTTACGATGACTTTCGAGCGCGGCGTCTACCTCGGAAGCGATTCGCACGGCGACATCACGGGTGACGAAGAGAGATCAGTATCACACGAAAACCCTTGGTGTCGGAGGCGGGATTGAACAGTTCTGCACCCTCGCATTGGCGGCTCGAGCCAGATGAGATTTAGTTGGTGTCGGAGGCCCGATGGGGCAGAAATGCAACCTTTCACTACTGAGTGTCCTTGTGACCGAGAGTGGATGTCACGGTGCTATTTAGACTTAGCATTTCCGTGTGAACGATCGTCGTCGAGCATGGATGAGTTGGAGTAGCGGGAAAGATAGCACGATGGCCCTTGACGTGATTCGGCGCGATGAAGAGATCGATGTTGTAGCACTGTTGGTCATCATGAATGCCGCGGTCGATCGAGTCGCGATGCATGCAGTTCGCCGAGCTTTGGTTGAAGCGCAAGCCGACCGACTTGGACTTTCACTCAACGTCATCGAGATACCGTCGCCGTGTACGAATGAGGTGTACGAACTCCGAATGTCCGAGGCAATCGATTCTGCCCTCGCGGATGGTATCGAACTCTTCGTATTTGGTGATCTCTTCTTGGAGGATGTCCGCTCGTATCGAGAAGAGAAACTGGCGGGCACCGGTATCTCACCGCTCTTCCCGCTATGGGGCCAACCTACCAACACGCTGGCGCAATCGATGATTGATTCAGGTGTGAAGGCAGTGGTGACCTGTGTTGATCCCTCCCACATCTCTGCATTGTTCGCAGGCCGGTTCTTTGACGCAAATCTGCTTGCAGACCTTCCGGCGAGTGTCGATCCTTGCGGCGAGCGTGGCGAATTCCATACCTTCGTGTTTGACGGCCCTGGATTCTCGTCCCCGATCGACATCGAGGTTGGAGAGGTCGTTGAGCGTGATGGATTTTCATTTTGTGACCTTCGGCCAAGGTTCGGGTGAGTGTGTATCACACCACCTGCGGGTTCAGATGGTCGACCCCACAAGAAACGCCACCTTGCACCGAAGGCTGATGACCTGGTGCCCTTGTGGGACGACCGCAGTCCCTTGTGAGCGGAACTACTTCCTTATATAAATGGATCCACCCAAGATACGAATATGTTGACACTTATCAACATTCGGCGACGCGGTCTACGTCATCGTCAACCTCATAAGTTCTTCTCATTCTTATAGACCTCGCAAAGTGCCGCTCGTTGGTTGGCATCCAAATCCGCGTCGGGATGCGCGTCGGGGATGCGTCCTTTGCCGGCGTCATTATCGTGTGTCGGAGGGAGGTCAAGGTAGCCCTTTCCGGCGAGCGCAATCATCTCCTTCATCGTGCACGTGGGGCTCGCGACATTCCGACCACACCCCGCCAAAAACAGTGAACTCGTGACGAGTGCAATCACAGACATGATCATCCGCGACGCGCTGCATCGTCTTGGTTGATGACGCACCGGGTCACCTTTCCTCGATGTTCTTGCGCTCAGGTCCCTCAACTCCTATTCGGCCACGTGCATGTTAAGGGCGAAACTCAAAACGTTGCTTCCTCGTGCCTCGTGCAATGCGACGACTCCTGAGCGTACTCCTCTACGACTTGGTCATAGTGACGACGTTCAATGTCGTTTAATTCTCATGGGTACGTCAATGAAATAGAGGAAGATTCCAAAGACGTAAACGATCACCGTAGTAAACCCCGACATATTCCAACCTTGCGCAGGGGCGACGGAATTAGAAGAACTCATATGCGCTCATGTACAGGAGATTGTTGGTGTCGGTGGCCCGACGACAGGACTGCAACCCTTCACTGGAGACTGGCGCAACTTTGATCGAGCGAACGTGACCCAAGTGAACAATCCTTGATGATCTGTCAGTGACCTTCCACATCGGGTCTAATGAGCCGCGCAGATTTTCGTTGGGCGATGATCAATGCCATTACAAAAATTCCGAACGTAAGGGCGCTTTCTAGATAAATGCCAGTTGCGCTGTGGTAGAGGCGAGATTTCGTGGCGATGTTAAATAGATAAAGAAGTGCGTCGCAGGGCACAGCCAGTCCAAAGAACCATTTGAAATAGTTTCGGTGGTTTCCCTCAATGGTTGTCTTCATCGTAAACATCTGCCGAATTGTTACGGGAACCATAATGGACCCGCCTTTCTCTTCCCTATTGACCACCGTACTGCTCCAAACTTGAAATTCCTTGTGTGCCACCAGTCATATTCTCACTTTGACCAATTCAGTTCAGTTGGTGTCGGAGGGCCGACTTCAACAATCTCCGACTGGCGAGTTGAAGAGTGGTAAATGATCCATGGGCGCATTCGTCGTAATGCGACTCACCCAGCTCGACAACAAACCAGCAATGTGCGCAGGATTCAAAGATCGCTGGACGTGGATCGGTCGATCCAATTCGATTCCTCGTGGAATTGGAAGTGCAACTTCGCAATGGGAGGCAACGGATCTGTGGCCCTAGGCCCCTTTCACGTGCTCTTCAGTTACGGGCAGCACGGGTAAGTGCTGCAAACTGCGATACGCCACCCACAGCATTAGGAGCGCCGAAGGTATTTCAACAATTGCCGCAAGTAGAATTGACTGGGCTATGTTGCCCCGACGGGCCGTCGTCACGTCGAACCATGCGTCCACAAATAACAGTGTTGCGAATGCAGTGGCGAAAAGAGCAAGAACCGCGCGTTGACGCCAAGCGGCCCACGCGCAAGCGAAGAGCATGGACACCTGAGCAACGTCAAGTCCGACCCACGCTAGGTCCCAGTGATCCGCACTGTATTGGCGAGGTAGAATCACGCCAATGTAGATCGTCCAAGCGGTTTCCAAGATTGCGCCAATCACCAAAGCTCGTAGCAACGTTCGACCGATTAACTGTGCGGTGCGTTCTTTCATTGCTCCTCCTCATTGGCGCCCGCATATCGGCCGCGTTGTTTGATATTGCTTGAGACTAATAATTGCAAATCGATGTCCAAATGACAGAGTTCATGTCAAAGGCATTTGTACTAACTCATAAGGAATTAACTAAGGGGTGTGTGCGGAGTCGTTATATAGCGGTCTCGGGGCTTGATAGGAGGTCATGTAGTTCACAGGGCCGCCGTCAACATTCTCCGACTGGCGTCTCCAGCCTTACGGATTCAAGGAGTCAAGTCCCCAAGAGATTGGACTCATTGAATTGATCGCAAGGAACGCGAGAGACTTTGTAGCTATCGCCAGCCCAGTTGGGTGATATCCAGGCCGCATGCTACGTCGACACTCAGTCCGTAGATGTAGATCGGGTCGTTCGAGTGTGGGAATTTGACACTCACGGTGTACGTGTCTTTAGCGATCACCTTATTGATTGCCGTACGGTTGCCAGAATTCAAGGCGTCGCACAGGGCCGAAGTGGTCATGACCATCTCGCCGCTCATTCTCGGAGCAACGATCGTGGGAGAAATATCGAAGGTCTGATCCTTCAGGTGTTCAGCAACTAGAGGATATTCGCGAGTATTCCGGTAGCCCTGAATCGTGGGATAGCCAGTGAGTCGGCACGTCGCGTGACCTTCATTAATGAATGCGAGATCCAAAATAGTGGTTCCTCCAGCGCCATTCGCTCCTACCCAACCGCCCACGAAATTGCTCCCAATGCAAGGAGGAATTGTTGAAGCGGAAGCCATTTGTGCACTGCTTCCTGAACCAAGCGACGGAATTCCCACGACAAGCCAAAGTGCGGATGCGGCGAAGACTACCGACGATCTCACTTTTGGAAGTCTCATGACGCTCCTTTGATTCAGATGCCATCGATAGCGGCATGGTAACGGACATGAACGCGGCGCACCACGTGGGCGGGCCGACTTACACAATTTCCGACTGGCGGATTGGCCAATGGTCACTGTCAACATACGATATTCGCGCCTAGGTTTCCGAGGAACCGCTGCCTTTCTTCGATGGTGCGATTAATCAGAAGGAGTTACCTGCCTCAGCCCAACTCTGGCGGAGTTGATTGAAGAGATCGTCAGCAATGGTGTCTGCCAAATCGTCTAAATCGGCGGCGTCAAGGTCGGGTCGTAGTTGTTCGCCGACCGCTCGCACGACGCCGCGAAAAATTGCGCCGTCGTATATCACGTGAACTGAAGGTTCGCTGACCTCTCGGATGCTCAGGCTCGACATTAACTGGACTACCTGCGTCTGGATATCAGACAACTCAAGACCGAGTTCGTGGAGAATTCGAACCGCCGCGCCGTCGCCCTGTCGCACGATTCCAAGCAGAATATGCTCGGTGCCGATGTAGGAATGGCCAAGCTGCAGGGCTTCGCGCAATGATAACTCCAATACCTTTTTCGTCCGAGGCGTGAATGGTTGCGAATGGGAAGAATCCTCAGCGACAAGCTCCGTCATCGCCTTGACCTTCTCACGAACAACGTCGTAAGTAATTCCCAAGGCGTCCAACGCCTTCGCGGCCACCCCATCGCCTTCACGAATAAGACCAAGCAGAATATGCTCTGTGCCGATGAAGGCGTGGTCGAGGTCGCGTGCTTCTTCTTGGGCGTAGACGAGAACTCGGCGAGCCCGATCTGTGAATCGTTCGAACATGACTCTCCCACTACAATCGACCGCCAATTTTGTTGGTACACCGAAGGTACATCTTGGGGGCCGGATCCAACATACTTGTCTTTTTCGTATTGTCACATTGGCCAGACCAGTGCCTGGGTTGCCTCGAGGGCCCGGCTTAACGGAAATGCCACCTTGCACTGGCGCCTCGGGTAGTCCTCGTGGGTTCAAATCTGCGGCCCGACGTGAACCCGCACGCACGATGCAATTGGAAGGGTGGGGGAGTACCCGCCGTGCGGTACGTCAATGGGCGAGTGACATTCCAAAAACGAACATTCCCGAACAGAGCAGTGGGGTAGTGGTGATTAGCGCCGCCGCGTAACCCCAGTGGTGCTCTCGCTGGAGAATCGCTGGAACTGCCAGCGCCGACGAGAACGTGGTCAATCCCCCACAAAATCCAGTCAATACAATCGCGCGAATGTGTTCTTCATTGGTTCCAATCAATCGATATGCCGCGTAGCCGGCGATGCCAGTACCCAACGCGTTAGCTCCGACCGTGGCCCATGGCCGGCTCGTCGGATGATTTCGCCGAACTCCATATTCAAATAGGTAGCGAAACACGCAACCAACGGCGCCGGCAATCGACACAAGAAAAAGTGTCATGATCTTCGTCGATGTCGGCCCAATCCGAGCATGCCCGCAAAAAGGCCGCTCAGGAGGGCCCCTGCAGTCACTAAAAGACAACCGCCTATGGTGAGGTGCCAGATTGCCGCGAGATTGACGAAGAGGCCCGAATACGACGTCAGTCCTCCCAGGAATCCCGTAACTAGCAGTAATCGCATTGGATCATTCGGATCGTGATGTTTCAGCCGGTGTCGAAGTAGGTCGGTCGCCACATATACACCAATCGTGTTGATGGCGAGCAACACCCATGGAATCTGATGCGTCCAATCAGGTAAATAAAACGTACCCGGTCTTGCAGGTTGTCCGTAAAGATTAATTTTTGAAGACAAATCGCGAATCAATGTTCCGACCGCGCCGCCAAGGGCCACAACGATCACGGCGAGGCCTAGCTGTTTTGGAGAGAGGGTGATGTGAGAGCGCATCGGTACTATGAAACTACTTTGAGGGGGATTACGATTTAGTCATTGGGAATGTTGCGAAAGTGCAAAAATTCTCTCTGACTGCGAATACGAAAGTAACTTTACATAACGTACATTATCGGCGTTTTAGTGAGAATTCGCTGTTATACTGGTCGGTATGCGTCGGCTACTTTGTGCTGCCCTGCTTGTGGCATCCAGCATCGGGATCATCGTGATTCCAGCCGCGGCCGACAGTGGAGATGGCAAAGTTCTCCTCTCTTTCGACTACAGCGACAACACCGCGTCACCGTCGGTTTCCAATGGTCCTTTCAACGTCATCGTGGACATCTTGCCCGGAGACACGACGGGTCTGATCCGAATGTTCGCGGTCGCTCCGGCGAGCACCAACGATTCGAACCTCGTGTGCCACTTCCAGTGGATTAATCAGAGCCAGGCCGAATGCGCGTTCAACTTCCCGGACAATGGTGTCTGGGCTATTCACGCCCAGTACGTCGTCGTTCCCCAGACCGATGTCGTGGCTGTCGCGGTGACGAACCTTCGCGTCGGCAACTAATCGAGACCCCCTGGGTCCGGTCAAGTTTCGAGTCTTGTGGGGTGACCCGTTTAAGGGCATGTCCCAGGTAATCGTGGAGGCCCACGACGCGGATGAGGCGCTCGTCCTCGCCCACGCTCTGCACCCCGAACTCCCCCGTCCGCGGGTCGCGCTGGCGTCGTTCGTGTAGTTGCGACCTGAAAGAGAACGTGCGCGGTGGTTTACACTTCGTAGATGAGTTCTCTCTTTGACGTCAGTGGCAAGGTCGTACTGGTAACGGGCGGAAGTCGCGGCATCGGTGAGATGATCGCGCGAGGATTCGTCGAGGCCGGGGCGAAAGTCTACATATCATCGCGCAAGGCCGACGTCTGTGACGCGTTGGCGAAGGAACTCTCCGCGTCCGGATCGTGCACGTCACTACCGGCCGACCTGTCGAGTGAGGCCGAGTGTCAACGGCTGGCGAACGAGATTGTCGCGCGCGAAGACCACCTCGACGTCCTCGTGAACAACGCCGGCGCCACGTGGGGCGCCCCCCTGGACGACTACGACGAAAAGGCGTGGGAGCGAGTGCTGTCGCTGAATGTAAAAGGTGTCTTTCACTTGACGAAGTTCTTGCGACCCCTGCTCGACGCGAACGGCACGGCGGAGAGCCCTTCCCGGGTGATCAACATCGGCTCTATCGACGGGATCCACGTTCCGTCGATGGACACGTTCGCCTACTCCGCTTCCAAGGCCGCGGTGCACCAACTGACTCGTCACCTCGCCAAGACGATGGCCCCCAAGATCACGGTGAACGCCATCGCCCCGGGACCGTTCCCATCGAGAATGATGCGCGCGACTCTCGAGGCGCACGGCGACGAGATTGCCAAAGCGGCACCGATGAAGCGCATCGGACAGCCCTCAGACATGGCCGGGGCGGCGATATTTCTCGCGTCACCGGCCGCGAGTTACATCACGGGCGCCATCCTTCCAGTCGACGGCGGTCTGGCGACCCTGGCTTAACTCTTGGGCTCGGTGCCCAGCGTCACATTGATCGTGAGGTGTTTCTTGCCGCGCACCACGTGCAAGGCGATGACGTCGCCTGGTCGAAGCGCCGAGACAACACTGCCCACGTCTTGAGCGCTGCCGATGGTCGTCTTGTTGATGCCCACGATGATGTCGCCCTGCTTCACTCCGGCGGCCGCGGCTCCGGTGCCCGAGATGACGCTCATCACGACCGCGCCCGAAGAAACGGTGAAGCCGTACTCCTGTTGCAACGAAGGCGTCATCGACGTGATCTCCACGCCAATGAAGGCCCCGTGGTTGACGACGCTCTCGCCGGCTTTCAGTTGCTTCAAGAGCGATTCAATCGTGGCGTCGGGAATGGCGAAGCCAATGTTCTGGGCGCTCGTCCCGTCGGGCAAGGTTCCCGCCACCGCGGTGTTCATGCCGATCACGTCACCGCTCGAATCGAGCAACGGTCCACCGGAGTTGCCGGGATTGATCGCCGCGTCGGTTTGGATCATGTTGTTGAGTGTTTCTTTCGAATTGCTTGAACCGGCGGTGACGGTGCGACCGAGCGCCGACACGATGCCCGACGTGACGGTGGGCGTGCCCGCGGCCAGTCCCAGCGCGTTGCCAATCGCCACGACCGCGTCACCCACGACCAGAGCGTTTGAATCGCCGAAAGTGACCGGCGTCAATCCGGCAATGTTGTTGATGCGAATGAGGGCCACGTCATCGATGGGGTTGGTTCCTACCAGCGTCGCGGGCAACGCCTTGGTCGAACCGGTGCGCGTGACGGTGATCGTGCCGCCGTTCACCGCGAGGGCGATCACGTGGTTGTTGGTGATGACGAGGCCATTTTTCGTGATGACCATGCCGGTGCCCTGATCCTCTTGGCCTTGACCCTTGACGTCGATCGACACGATGGACGGCAGCGCCTTATTAATCAGTTTTGGAATGCTCATGCCACCGGGCAGGTAGCCCGCTCCAGGCTTGTTGGTCACGGCGTCGATGGTCACTCCCCCGGGTCCGGAGTTGGACGTCGACGCGTAGTGTCCGGCCAGGCCGCCCACCAGGGCCGCCACCAACAGCAACGACACCCGCGTTGACCAGAGAGAACGCTTGGCGGGTCGCGCGGACGGCTGCGATGACAGCGGCACCACGTCGACGATGGCCGCGGCATACGGTGGCGGCGATGGTGGCGCGTCGTGACTCGCGTCCACGGGAGTCGCATCGATTGACGGCGGAGTATTCACCTCGACGGTTTCAGTCGCAACGACCTCGCTCGGCGTCGGTTCGACGACGTCATCGGGTAGATCGTTCATTCGGACATGCTAGGCACTCAATCTAAAAATGACCTAAATGCGCACGAAATGTTTGTTTATCAGCGAGCGGCTAGATTGGAGACCCTATGTCGCGTCGTATTGAGATTGAAATCACGAGTCTGAACGGCGACGTGGCGACGTGGCGCGCGGCCGGTGCGAAGCTGCCCAAGGGTGTCCTCAATTCGTCGCTGGTGCCCGGCGGACCGGTCGTTGGCAACGTCTATCGCGCCGACGTCGAGCAGTACATGGAGGGGATCGAAATACTCTCGGTCATGGCGCCCAAGACCGCCTCACCGGTCGACCCGCGAAACGAGCGCCTCGAACTCATTCCCACCGTGAAGTCCGGCCCGGATGTCGTCGTGACCTACGCCCCGAAGGGTCGCGGTGGATCGCGTCGTGAAGGCACGGACTCGCGTCGAGAGGGCGGACCGAGTCGACGTGAAGGTGGGCCCGGTCGGCGCGAATCAGGTCCGGGACGCCGCGAGAGCGGGCCCGCTCGTCGCGAGAGTGGACCGCCAAAATCTGAGGGTTCGGAGGTGCGCGAAGCACCGACGCGTCCCGAGCGGACCAAGCGACCACCAAGGAATCCCGTCGACCGAGACGCCGCGACGTCGACACCCGGCGAGCGACCGGCCCGCGGTCCGCGCCCCGAGCGTCCCGCGCGAGGGGCTCGACCACCTCGCCCCGAGCGTCCCGCCGGTCCCGTCCAGCCCCCGATGACCACGACGCACCGCAACGCGTTGCTGGCCACACTTTCGCCGGAGCAACTGCCCGTCGCGGAGCAGCTCTTGCGCGGTGGCATGCCATCAGTTCGGGCCGCCGTCGCAGAACAGAACAAGAACGCCGCCACCCAGGGTCGTCCGACGATCGACGCCACCACGATTGAGCGAATCGCCGACGAGCTGTTAGGTAAGACCAACCTCGCGCTCTGGAAGGACCGCGCGGCGGGTGCCATCGGGGCCGGTCGGGAACTTCGCCTGCGTGACCTTCGAGCCGTGGTCACGTCGGCCAAGACGGTCTCCTTGGATGAAGAGGCTCGCACACAACTGAAGGAACTTCAGGTCTCCCTCACCGCGCGACTCGAGCACCTGCGAACGCAGTGGAACGCAAAACTCGAAACGGCCATCGAGACGAAGAACGTGAAAGAAGCGCTCGCGCTCGTCGCGCGTCCGCCCGACATGTCGACGCGCGTGAGCGCGGACATGGCGGCGAAGGTCGTGGCGATCACCTCCGAAGCCCTCAGCGCCGACGCCGACCCGACGCTCTGGAAAGAGATCGTCGCGTTGACGATCGACACGTCAATCCGTCGCAACGTGAAGCCGCAGGGCATTCCGAATGACGAGACCTGCAAGGCCGACGCGATCCACAACGCTGGCGCCATACCGGAGTTCGCGAAGTTGCTCGGCATGAGGGTGCCGCCTCCGCCGCCACCGACCAGAATCGCGCGACGCCCAACGACGCGTCGTCCGCCTACTCGCCGCGCATCGTAAGGAGGCGAGCCTTCCAACCGAAGGACTCGTACAGGGACTTCATCCCACGGTCCCCCGGTAAGGCGTAGCCGTCCTTCGGTGGATTCTCCCCCGCCACCAGCGACTTCAACAATTCGGTCGCGACGCGTTCGCGACGTCGTTGATGATCGACGAAGACGCACTCCACGACTTCGTCGCGCACGAGCGCAAATCCTAGAAGAGACTGGTCGTCGCCGATCGTCCACAGCGCCCCACTGGCCACGACGTGCGCTAGCAACTCGTCGTCGTCCCCATCACGTCGAATCGTGTTGTAGAGCTCGGGGCCGCCACGATGACTAATGAGTCGCTTGTAGGCGTGCTGCCAGAGCGCGCGTAGTTCGTCCGAAACCTCACTCGGCTGTATGACGTGCACGTCAGCTTCTAGGAAGTGATCGGATGAAGAGTCGTCGCGTCTCAGACACAGTCACGACAGAGCAATTGTGCTCGGTCCGAGAGCTGGCTGGTCTTTTTCAATAGTCGGCACGACGAGCACCGGAATTCGTCATCCTGCCTGGGCAATATGGTCTCGGCCGGATCGACCAACGCGTCCACTTCACTGGGTGCCTCTTCATCGTCCTCGGGCGTCGAGGTGCGCCGGATGGTCTCGGCGAGGACCTCGTCGAGCGCCAATTCGATATCGGCGTCATCGACCACGTCGTCGTCCTCGACGACCACTACTTCGGGTACCACGTCTTCATCTTCCACTTCTTCGACGTCGTCAACATCGACCACGACGTCCACTTCGACATCCTCGACGTTCTCGACATCTTCGACGTCTTCGACGTCTTCGACGTCTTCCACATCCTCGACGTCGTCGAGGTCCTCCTCACCAATCGTCTCTTCATCAAAGCCGTCGGCGAGCTCTTCCTCGTCGAACACTTCTTCTGTGTTGCCGTCACTAGACATAAATCCCTCTTCTATAGCGCTGGCATTGTAGAGCCTTTTGAGCCTTAAGTGACGCCAATTGGCATAAACAATGCCTAAGGACGAGAAAAACTAGCGATTGCGGCGGTTTCGCTCCGCGGCGCGCTCGGCTTCGAGCCGCTCGAGGTCGGGGTCGGAAAAATCGACGTATTTCATGGCGTCGGCGATCTTTTCGTGACCGGCGACGTCGCGCACGAGGCGAGCCATTTCTTGAGCGACGCGCCGGTAGTTCGGGTGGCCCTGGGGACTCGAGCGAAGTTCGATGAGGTGCATCGCCTCGCGCGCGTTCATTTGCATGACGTAACGAATGCGAAAGGCCAGCGCCACCGCGTACTGCGCCTGTTCCGGGAACTCGCGTCGCAGGTCGTAGTAGAGGTCGGCCGAGCGCCGCAATGACTCCTCGAAGCGTTCGGCTAGTCCGGCCTCAACGATGACCTCGGGCACGTCGTAGCCGAGTTCGGCGGTGAGGGGTTGCCACTCGATGGTGAGGAGTCGATGGCGCTGCAGATCACGGAACGCACCGTAATCGGTCACCAGCTCGAATCGGTAGTCGGTGCTTTCAAAGGCGCGCCCCGGACGGTGGCGACGATTCTGGCGATTCCCCACGTACGTGCTCATCAACGTGGCGCGCTCGTTGGCCGACATCGCGTCGACCCGCTTCTGGGCCTCGTCGTGCGAGACCGTCGAATTACCGAACAGAATCGCCTCCAGCACTCGTGTCTCGCCGTCGGGGTCGAACGAGATGAGTCGCACCTGTTCGGTGGGTTCGTCTTCGACGACCCTCTCCCACATCGATTCCACGAGAACGCGCGTGGCGCTTTTCGTTTCGGCCATGTACGTCGACCACGCGACGCCGCGCTCGGGAACGTCGACTCGCTTGAGAAATGAGGGAATCACCTTCACGAGTTCCTCGAGCATGAGCTGTCCGTAGAGACGGACTTCGAGCAGGGGATGGGCGCGCATGTGCAAGAGCAACGATTCGTAGGCCTGGCCCGAGGCGTAGATCCCGAGGTTGGACAGGGCGCTGGCCGGTAACAGGCCGCGCGTGGCGTCGAGGGCCTTAGCGCGGATGGCTTGGCGGTAGACGAAGTCGGTGTCATCGGGGGTCTTCGGGAACTTCATGGTCAGCCACTCGGTGAGGATTGGCAACAGTTCGGCGTAGGTGTCGAACATTCGGTCCATCTCACCGACGTAGCGCGCACCGAATCGCGATTCGAGCAGGTCGTGGTCCCGATAGAAGCGGTAGTGGCCGTTGTGGAATCGTCGGTCGTAGCCGAGATAGCGCGTCGACTGCTCGAGGTAGCTCATGAGACGACCCCACTCGAGAACTTTGGTGAGGACGTTGCTCGCCTGTTCACAGGCCAAATGGACGCCGCCCAGTTGGGCCACCGAGTCGTCGCCGTACTCGACGAAGATCCTCTGGTAGAGCTCGTCGGCGCGGTCGAGTCCGACGGTCGCGTCGATCGACGTGTCACCCGAAAGATCGAGGTCGCCGACGAACTCGTCGAGGAAGAGTCGGCGCAGGCTCTTGGAGGATCGTGAGTAGCGCGCGAACAAGGCTCCCTTGACGACTTCGGGCAGGTTGATCAGGGCGAAGACGGGACCTTCGAGGTTCGTGAAATATCGACGAAGAATTGCGGTTTCGCTGTCGGTGAACTCTTCGGCGACGTAGGCGTGCATGGAATATCGAGG
>OBLU010003395.1_pt1 | contig 14444 bp, 12 predicted proteins | sample 1518681 | NCBI WGS metagenome assembly OBLU01 (sample SAMEA3539304, study PRJEB22396) | soil metagenome | biome: tundra; feature: field; material: soil | place: USA | collected 2010-05 | depth 0.15 m
AGGCACCTTGGTAATGGGATCGCCTTATTACCTTGAAAGGTACTAGGTTACTGCATCAGTTTGCACATCCGCGAGGCCGGTGACGACGTGCCCGCTCAGTTGTTGAGGAAGATGCGTGCGCCCAACATAAAATGTCATCCTGAGCGGAGTAGCCGCTTCGCGAAGCGAAGCAGCTACGTAGTCGAAGGACCCCTACACCCCCGAAACTCCCAGCGAAGTGTCAAGGCGTTCTCCCCAAGACCCGTGTAGAGCGGACACTCCTGTCCGCTGCCTCTGACTCTGATTCTTGGATGTCGGGTGGCACGGTGCACGGTGCCCCAGGTTCGCGCCCGTTTTTTGGGCGCTAACCTGGGCCTCACTGTACTCAGAAGGCCCGCGGGTGTAGCGTTTCCTTATGCCCAGTGGCCTGCGACGCTTCCAACAATCCGGCCAGTCCCACTTCCTCACCTTCAGTTGTTTCCGTCGGCAACCCAATTTTAGCTCTGCGGAAACCTACGATCTGCTGCTTCAATGCCTGGAGAAAATGCGCCGCCGCTTCGCTCTGTGTATCTACGGATACGTCATCATGCCGGAGCATGTTCACTTGCTGCTCAGCGAACCGAAACAGGCCCCGTTAGCCGATGCCATTCACTTCCTGAAGTTGTCGTTCGCCAAACACTTGCGCAGCCGCAGAGGCGCCGTGGATTCGGGTTCGTTCTGGCAAAAGCGTTACTACGACCGGAACGTGCGGGATGCGCGGGAGTTCACCGTAAAGCTACGCTACCTGCATCGCAATCCGGTGAAGCGCGGGGGGCTGGCCCACCCTTTCCCTCATTTCAACTCCGAGGGTGCCCCGCTCTTGTGTCTGCGTTCTTTGCAGACACAGGGCGGGGGTTTTGACTTCCTATCCCCACCACGACTCCCATCTGTTCTCGCTTCCGCGCCGTCCACTGCGACTCAATTTCCACCACGCCTTCAACGCCTGACACATAGTGACGAAAGCTGCTCCACGCCCAATCCTCCGGACTCCGCACCAAACCGCGCTTCACCGGATTTCGGTGCAGGTAGCGCAACTTCTCGATCCGCTTGGCCTCGCTCCAAACATTGAAGTCGTAATATCGCGGCTGCCACAACAGACCGCCCTCTGGCGAGCGCAAACGCCGCGCCACATTCTGCTTGAGCATTTGCAGCGCCACGGAAAGCTTTGCCCGTTCCGGTTCGCTCATCAGCAAATGAACGTGTTCGGGCATGACCACGTATCCAGAAACGTAAAATCCATACCATTGTGCGTCTGCTCGAAAGTTTGCTCGAAAATGTCGCGGGCGCCCGCCATGCCTAGAAGCGGAGCGCGTCCATAGCAACTGAACGTCACAAAGTGCAGGCAGCTTGCTTCCTGAAACCGCTTGAGGCGCCACGGCATGTCAGCATCGTAACCCCGGCGCCTCGGCTGCGAAGACCACAGCCGCTAAAATTCCTCATCGTTCTTCCGCAATTGGGAAAGTCAAAGTCCCCGCCCTGTCGCAGAAAACGCGACAAGAGCGGGGCACCCGCGGAAGTTAAGATGAGTGAAAGGGTGGGCCAGCCCCCTCGCGTATCCTAATGACATGACTTGGCTGGAATTTGACTTGTTCAAATTTGAGGCGCACATGTTTCAGGAGTCGCTGACTCATCGCGTCCGTGAAGCGTATCTTGCTGCCTACTCAGTGCTGGCAAAGGCATTCGGTGAAACAACAGAAGAGTTGTACAAAAATTTGAATGAAATAACAGAAGATGATGATGGTGAATCTGTAGCAATGGCTACAGACGTTATCCACTACGAGGAAATTCGCTGGCTAGAGCAGAGGGAAGCCCTTGCTGCTATGGCTATTGCTCTGCTAGCAAGCCTAAACAAATCATTTCTCGATGCCCAGAAGCGGATGCTAAAGAAGACACATCCAGCGAATAAAACTTACAGAGGCGACCATCTATTCAGACAAATAGAAGAATACGACGACCGCTTCAAAATCGACCTCACAACGGTCGAAGGATTCAATACCGTTCGTGAAATTGAGTTGGCTCGTCATTGCTGCCTTCATAATGAAGGTTCTCCAACAAAAGACTACGAAACACAAACCGCACGACGGCTCCTCGACGCCAACGGAATTATTAACCTGACACCCGAACAACTCGACTTGTTGATTGGAGAGCTTTCGCAATTCGGGAAATCTCTCACTGCTCTGATGAGCCAAGTTTGGAAGAATACGAATCAGAATTCAAAGGCGGGAACGAACGTAGCTACCTAGGATACCCTCCAGACGACTTTGCTCCCGGCCGGAACGGTGTGGGTAATACCGTCCTCCGATCTATACATCAGATCGGGCAAACCACGCCCGCTTTTGATGTCTATATCGAAGCGATGCTGCTGTTCACCCCGGCACTTGTGAGCCATGCGCCCGAGTTTCACCCTCCACGGCACGTCACCCTCGTCTTGGCAACGCCCCGGAATCCTAGAGAAACCGTCCAGTGGACGAGCCGGAGCACCGCACACGGGACAATGGTGACCACAGCAGCGTTTTTTCGTACTCACCACCTTGCTTAATTCAGAGAAATCACACCTCCCATGTAAATCATCAGGCTTCACAGTGAAAGCTTGGACGGGAGAAAACGTGATCGTGAAAACACGCCCGCAATGTTTACATGGAACCTTCCTCACGGAATAGCCAAGTCCCGTTTGCCAGAGTCCGTCCACACGGAAAACGCCGAGTTCATGCCCCGACTGAGCTACCAAATCCTTAAGCGTTTTTTGTGCCGCACCCCACTCCACCTTCACGTTACCCCCGACTGTCTTCTTCCTGAATGGTTATGCGCGACCTGAGATTACCTTAACTGATCGGTAAGGAAGACGCGCACGACCGGAATCGCTTGAGGTCCGGCTACCGTCTCTTGGATCATGACGGTCACCACTTTCCAATCCTTGCCCTTGCGAGTGATGATGTCACCCTGTTTGGGAATGGCAATTTCCCCATCCCGGTCAACCTCGACTTCTTCCGAGGCTTCCACACCGTTATAGCGATAGACGAACTGCTTCGCATTCTTGCTTGCCATTCTTGCTGCCCTCTCGGGCCGACCTTAGCACATGCCACGGATGAAATAAACGGGAATCAATTCAGTAGACACCGACTGCCCCGTGCCCCAGGTTCGCGTCCGTTCTTTGTTCTTTGGACGCTAACCTGGGTGGAGGGTGATCGGCGCTAAGATCCCGTGCCTCCGAGTTGACTCCACGCGTTATAACTTTGCGAAGAGTGGAATTCCACACTGCCAAGAACCACCTCCCAACTTTTTTCATCACATTCTTCTCGTACGCTCATCACAGACTTGCTCCCCAATCGGTGCGAAGATACCTCGACAGTGCACCATCGAGAACTGCGCCAGTCTCCAGAGACGAACGCATTTCCGGCCTCAAACTTTTCATGTGCTCTTTGACAACAAATGTCCGACAAATGGCCCCAGTCAACACACGCCCAAGTGCACGCCAAACAGCAAAATTAAACGCTAAGTCCTAGCTTTTGAATACTTTGCCTCTAACTATTTTGCTATCATCGACTTAACTCATTTTAGGGGGAGGGGGGGTACCCCCCACAAATTTCTGAATTCTTACCCGGCGAGTGCGATGCTCGATCAGGGCCCGTTGCCGCTCGACCTGCTGGAAACAAAGATCAACGCCTGGATCGCGGCCCGGAAGTGATCCGTCAGGTGTCAAAATCGTCCCTGCCTTCCGCGAGACCGTTACCTGGTTCTAGAACTGGCCTCATAAGCGGTTCTAGCTACTACAAGCTGCTTCGATAGCGTAATATGTTTGATCGCGGCTGTAAGTCGCTGTTTTGGATATGGGTACAGGTGAGTCCAATCCGAATGGCCTCGAGAAATGTACAGCCCCGCTCTCTGTTTCCAGACGCAATTCTATCGCCGGCAGATTCCTGGCTCATATTTCCCGTGAAACCAGTTCGGGCCGGTTTATCCCTGAGATGGACGGCCTGCGCTTCGCGGCCATCGGCATGGTCATCCTGTTTCACCTGAACGGATACCTGACGGCGAAATCGCCGCTCTATAGTGCTGCTCCCCCACATTCCGACTGGCTTGCCCAGGCGGCCCTAGTAGGGTTCCGCGGTGTCGAGCTTTTCTTCGTGATCAGTGGTTTTATCCTGGGGCTTCCCTTTGCTGCGCATTACCTTAAGGGGTCCGCTCCGGTGAATCTGCGCAAGTACTATCTCCGCCGGTTAACTCGTCTGGAACCCCCTTACATTGTCGCGCTGCTTCTCCTGTTCATTCTGACTGCGGGTATCGGGGGGGCGCCGCCTGCCAGTTTTTATCCGCATTTAGCAGCCAGCCTCTTTTATTTGCACAGCCTCATTTACGGAACCTTCAGCCCGGCCATGGGAGTGGCTTGGTCGCTCGAGATCGAAGTGCAGTTTTACGTATTGGTCCCGCTGCTGACCCTTCTCTTCACCATCAGAAGTCGAAAGTTACGCCGCTCTTCGATTGCCATTCTGATACTGGCAGCGCTCTCGGGCCAGGCTCTCTTCATGCACCATACTCCTCGGGCATCGCTCTCCATTCTCGCCTACGTGCAATTTTTCCTGGTCGGCTTCCTGCTCGCCGACGTTTTTCTAGCCAGCTGGGGCGAAGTTCCGCGGCGAAACCTCGCGTGGGATTTCGTTGCGCTGGCGGGATGGCCCCTGCTATTTGTGATCCTCCATTCGCCTGTCCTCGCCCACTGGCTTTTCCCCGCGTGGATCCTTCTCCTCTACGTTGCTGCTTTTCGCGGTCGTCTCGTCAATCGTTTCTTCTCGAATCGCTGGATCATCGCCATCGGAGGGATGTGTTACTCCATTTACCTCCTTCATTATGGAGTGATCTCCGCCGTCGGGCGACTCACCAGGCGCCTGGGCGAGACCGCTCCTTATTGGGTCTACCTATCCGTACAACTCGCGCTTGTCGGTGCCGCGATTGTAGTGATCTGTGGCGCTTACTTTGTCGCCATAGAAAAGCCCTGCATGCGCCGCAATTGGCCGCAGCAACTGTGGGGCTCCGGGCAGCGGCTTGTCTTTGCCAAGTTTCGTTTGGCCCCCACCAGTACCACGGAGTAGCCCGCGATTACCTTTCGAGCCATTCCCTGCGTTGAGATGACAGGTCGCACACTCTGGTTCAAATAGCGATACGCACACAGCAGAGACCGAGTCGCCAATCTGATGTTTGTCTAGATGCGGATCGGCCTCGGAACCTTCTTCAAGTCTCATCGCTGCCCATCAAACAGGATGCTAACCTCCGCCACGGTTCGCGATCTGCCAGCGGTATAGACCCATTTTTTCACCGCCGCTGCGGCCGACTCGCCGAGAATCGGGTTGCCTCCCAGCAGCTGGACATTCTCCACGTTCCCGTTCGCCGAAATGGATACCCGCAAGCGTACAGTTCCGCCAATGTTAAGCCGCTTCAGCGTCTCCGGATAATCCGGCTCGACCCGCGTGATCAGCTTTCTTTCGGAGGCCCCGCTGGCAACCCCGATGGTAATTGTCTTCACTCCCTCCGCGCTGGCGGCACTGCTTACATACCCAATCGCACCCCGCGTCCGGGCTACATAAGCCACGACCTCGGCATCGGACCCAAGTACCTTCGGCGTGAAGCCTCTGCCCGTGAATACCAGTGCGCGGTAGTACATATGCAGATCGTCTTCGCTTATGCCGAGGTACTCTTGCAGGAAGGCTTCGTGGACCGGGCCGTCCTTCTCCAGTACGGGTTCGACATGCGTACCGTCCCCGAGCGAGATCTTCTCCTCCAGAAACACCCGTTTCAGCTCAGCCGCGGAGATCGTGTCTACTTTCACACTCGAATTGGCAATCACCTTAACGTCGCCCGCGAGAGCATTCACCGAGGCGAAGACCGTCAATCCGGCAGCAACGAGGAGTATTCTTCGACATTTCATTTACCTGCTCCTTCGCCTCTCCGGGCCTAGAAATTAACTCCGGTCTTAACCACCAAAGCGTTCGTGTTGCGCATGAAGCCCTGGCGGTTCACTTGGGGGTAAAACCCGTCCGGGTATGTACTGGCCCCATAGCCGTTCATGAAGTGACCTTCCACTTTCACGTTCCAGAATCTTTTCAGATCGACACGTGCCGTGATGACTTTGTCGTAGATGTGATTGGCCGGAAGGCTGGTGTCAGTTTGGTCTGGGATAAAAGGAGCTTCAGGGCCTCCTGATACGCTGGTTATCGAGTAGCGGGAGTAGTAGGAGCCAAGTGCAAGCCGTTTCATAACTCGGTAAGTTCCCGAGACGTACCAGCCGCGTGCATCGGTTATGGTCTCGAGGAGGACGCGGTTCACAACTTCATCGTGCACGAAGCGGCGATACTCCGAATCGATCCGCAGTTTCCCCACGGTGTACTCTCCGTAGAATTGGTTGGTCCAGTCCGCCTTCGAAACCGCAGAGTAAGGAACGAGCCCGGCGCCTGGGTTGAGGGGGTTTATGAATTTTGCCTCGTCGGTGAGATCTTCATTCATTCGGGATACTCCGATCAACAGGCCCTTCAGCGGAGCGTTCCATCGGAGATCGGCGCCATACTGTAGCCCACCATAGCGCGTGAAGTAGACCTTGTACTCAGAAGCGAGGTACGCCGCGCCGCTATAGATGCTGTCACTGCGATGTCCGGCATAGGCCGTATAGGCTATATCGCCGAGACTGTGCTTGAGTGGCAAACTGCCGTAAACATCGCCGCCCAGGTGAGCAAGCGTGGCGTCGCGGAGATCCGTCGGATAAACACTCTGCGGAAGCAGCGCAAAAGTGCGGAGAACTTCCAGGTCTTGCGTGTCAGTAAACAGGCCCAGGGTAGTTTTAACTTTGCCGCCACGAACGCCAAACCAACTCTTGAAGCGGTAATCCGCGACGGCCCAGTCCAGGGAGGGATGGTACTGTCCGAGTTGGCCAAGGTTGCGGTCGTAGAGCTGCGCTCCCACCCGAAGCTTATCGGTTACGCTGGTCGACACGTTGAACCCGAAGTCCGTAAAGGCGCCGCTGCCTTGATTGCTGTTCATCGTCAGCCAATTGTTTGTGTTCGTGTAGACGAAGCCCTGTGATGCGAATCCATGTATTTGCACCTTGCGGTCGAAAAGATTGAAGTCTTGCGCCTGTAACGTGAGTTGGCCTACGCAGAAACAGACAAGGAACAATCCGAAGCTTCGCCGGTGCATACGGTCTCCCTGATGATTTGTCAGAGATTACATCGGCCAAATCAGGCGAAAGGTTGAGAGCCTGCGCCTCTACTGGAATCAGATGCCCTTCAGGGGCTGGCCATCGGCTTGCCGCGTCTGCCGAGACGGGGCAACCCCCGTCTCTACAGCCGGCAAGAAAAGCGACACTCGACCTCCTCCGCAGCGCGCTGGCCGGGGTTGCCCTTCCCCTACATCACTTCGCTGCGTTTCCGCAGGAAGGCCGGAATGTCGAGATCCTCCGCCTGGTAGCTGGGAGCGGCGGACCGCATCGCATCGAGCGAAATCACCTCTGCTGCATGCGGCGCACCAACCGGATCCGATTCCTGAAAAGCCACGGGCGCGGGATCTGGCTCAAAGCTCGGTTCGGGCACAAATGGCGGCTCGGGATCGGCCACCGGTTCGGGCTCGCGGAAGTGATCCCGCGGGCGCGAAACTTGATTTGAAATCTCTCTCGATAATATGACCGGATCGTAATTCTCGTGGTGGCGCGGACGGCGCATATCGGCCTCTTTAAAGCCGGTTGCGATCACCGTGATCTTGACCGAATCTTTCATCTTCTCGTCGAGAACGGCGCCGAAAATGATGTTGGCATCTTCGTGAGCGGCGCCCTGGATGATCGTGCAAGCCTGCTGCACCTCGGCCAGCTTCAGCGAATTCGAGCCCGTGATGTTGATGAGAATGCCGCGGGCTCCGTCGATCGCGCCCGCCTCGAGCAGCGGCGAGGCGATGGCACGCTGCGCGGCTTCCACCGTGCGATGCTCGCCGGCCGCGGTAGCCGTGCCCATCACCGCATAGCCCATGCCTGCCATGATGGCCTTCACGTCGGCAAAGTCGCGGTTGATGATGCCCGGAATGGTGATGATGTCGGAAATGCCCTGCACCCCTTGACGAAGAATATCGTCGGCAACGCGGAAGGACTCGAAGAAGCCCGCGTTCTCGGCCACGGCGAGCAATTTTTCGTTCGGGATCACGATGGTGGTATCGACCGACTCCATGAGTTCGGAAATACCGCGCTCCGCCTGCTGCATGCGGCGTTTGCCTTCAAAGGCAAAAGGCTTGGTAACCACCGCGACCGTGAGCGCACCCATTTCGCTGGCCAGCGAGGCGATGATCGGCGCCGCGCCGGTGCCGGTACCGCCGCCGAGTCCGGCGGTGACGAAAACCATGTCGGCGCCTTCCATTGCCTCGATGAGTTTGTCCGAATCTTCGAGCGCGGCTTTGCGGCCAATCTCGGGATTCGCGCCGGCGCCAAGTCCGTTGGTCAGCTTTACTCCGAGTTGAATCTTGGTAGCGGCGTGCGACATCCGCAGAGCCTGCAAGTCGGTGTTGGCCACAATGAATTCGATGTGTTCCATGCCCGAGTCAATCATGCGATTGACCGCGTTGTTGCCGCCGCCGCCAACGCCGATGACCTTGATGCGAGCGTCGTTGCGGGCTTCTTCGTGAAAGCAAATGCGGAGTCCGTTGTCTTCGTTCATATTTCACCTCGTAAATCAGTTCTCAGTTGCCCGTGGAGAGCCGGGCGCCCCCGCCCGGCCACCACAATCCCTACGCGCCCTTCCGCGCAAACAGCGCTTTCATGCGCGAACCAAAGCCGGGCTCCTGCAAGCCGCGCGCAAGCCGCGCCCGGTGGCCGTAATACGCCATGCCCAGCACCGTCGCGAACTCAGGCTCGGCCAGAAACGACGGCATCCTCGCCATGGGCGTCGGCCAGGCAAGACGCGCGGCTTTCCGCAGCACGGATTCCGCCACGTCGAGAATGCCGGGAAGCCGCGAGGCTCCGCCGCTCAGCACGAATCCGGCAATACAGTGCTCCAGAACGCCGGCGTGGCGCAGGTTGTCGCGCAGCAACTCGAAAAGTTCGCGAGCGCGAGGCCCAAGAATCTCGCCGGCCATGCGCTGCGGCATCATGCGCGAGGGCCGGTCTCCCACCGACGGCACCTCCACTTCATTGCCCTCGGGGATAAGCGTCGGCACCGCGTTGCCAAAATTTTTCTTGAGCGTCTCCGCGTCCGCCAGCCCCGTACACATGCCGACGGAGAGGTCGCTGGTAAAGTGGTCGCCCCCGACCGGGATGACGGCCGTGTGCGCCACCGCGCCCTGCTGAAAAACGATCAGATCGCACGACCCAGCACCAAGATCGACGAGGCAGACGCCCAGTTCGCGTTCGTCCGACCGCAACACGGAGTCCGCGCAAGCGAGCGGCTCAAAGATGGTGTCGTCCACATGAACACCAGCCCGGTTCACCGCAGTCACCAGATTCTGCGTAGCGCTCGAAGAAGCCGTCACAATGTGCACCCGCACTTCGAGCCGCGTGGCCATCATGCCCGTCGGATCCTGCACGCCCGGCTGATCGTCGAGAATGAACTCCTGCGGCAGCAAATGGAGGATTTCGCGATCGGCGGGCAAGGGCACGGTGCGAGCCTTGTCTACGGCCTGACGGATTTCGTCCCGGCCAATCTCCCGCGCCCGCGCGCCGAAAGTAACGCCGCCGTGGCTGTTCATTCCGCGGATGTGCGCGCCCGCAATGCCCACCAGCGCATGCTCGATCGGAATGCCGGCCACATCTTCCGCATGCTCCACCGCTTTCTGAATGCTGCTGACGGCCTTGTCGAGATCGGTAATGACACCCTTGCGCAGGCCTCTCGATTCGCTGATCCCGTGCCCGCGATAACGCAATCCGTTCTCGCTCAGCTCGGCTACCAGAACTGAAGTCTTGGCGCTGCCTACGTCAACGGCGGTGATGAAATTGGGCTCATGATTCAGCATAAAATAACGCTCGGCATAAAGGTAAAGATGATGCCCGCTAGTTCTGCGGACTCTCCTTCGGAATTCCAGCGCTCGGTTTCTTTTGTCTGGCGGACGACGTGGACGCAACCGGATGCGGCGCCGCCCTATTCTTGGCGACCGCGACCGTCGCCCTTTTCTCCTTCGGCTTCAACGCGGCATGATTGGCTGGCGCTTGATTAACTGGCGCCTGTCTAACCGGCGCTGGTTTAGCCGGAAAAGGTTTAGCCGAAGCATGTTTAGCCGGAGCCTGCTTAGCCGGAGCCTGTTTAAGAGCATAGTGAACAGCGACTTTCGTCCGGACTTTTGCCTTGGGCTTCGCTTCCTTCTTCGCCGGAGTCGCCGGCACGGGCTGCGTCACATATTTCTCGTAGTTCACGATCGCCGCAGTTTTCACTCCCGCTGCCATCGCCATTTTGGCCGCTGCTGGCGTTAACGCCGGCTGCCGAGCCATCCCCTCGAGGTCGGGATTCACGATGATCTGGCCGTCGTAGCGCAAGTCCACCGATTCGAGCTTGTCGAACTGCTGCCGCCACTGCTGCACATGCGTTACATAAGTTTTGTAGCGCTGGAGGTAATTCCCCGCGCCGAGATGCACGAGCACTTCGCCGTTCGAATCGGCGGCCAGCACCTTCACGTCCTCGGAATCGCTGACATCCACTTCGCTCAGTTCCTGGGAATAATGGCCGCCGCTGGAATCGAGCGCGCGAACCAGTTCGTTGTAATTCTTCATCCGCCCGGCGCGGGCGGTGAGCGGCTCGCCACCATTCATGCCCGCAATCACCGCAAACGAATACTTGTGCTTGCCGCCTGGAGCAAGTTCCATCAGCGTGCCCCCGGCGTCGATCAGCGAAATGTGCGCGCCGATACGGGCAAAGGCAACCGGCGTGCGTTCATGAATCTCGATGCGCAACCGATTCGGCACAAAGCGCATCACGCTCGCCGATTCCACCCACGGAATCTGCTCCAGTTGCTGCTTGCGCTGCGCGAGCGGAACGAAAAAAATGTTGCGGCCAATATCTCCGCCCATCACCTCCATGATTTGCGCGTGCGCGACGTGCTCGGCGCCGGTGACTTCAATCTGGTCGCTGGAATCGATACGAAACCGCCAAGAATGCTTCCCGTAGCGGTAGAGGTCCAAGCCGGCAGCTCCCAGAATCGCAAGAACGACGAGTGCCGCCGCCACCCACATCAGCCGATTGGCAGTCTTTTGGGGGAGTGACCCGCGGCGGACGGAGACGCGCTTTTGCCCGCGCAGAAACGGGGATTCCTGCTCCGCTTCCAAATCGACGAGCCGTGCGTCGTCGAAGGGCTCGCGCTCGGGAGCCTGGTGCTGAGAAACTTCGCCGGGAAGCGGATACAAATCTTCCTGTACCGCGGTAGAACTTGATTTCCGCGCCACTCGTCGAGTCAGTTGTCGACAGAAAACCGCTGAGCAAAATTACTATAACCGCTTTCCGCGAATTGAGACAGTGCCAAGTTGGTTCGGACGCGAGCGCAAGAATGCTCATGTGGAAATGCTCGTGTGGGGACGGGCGCCCTCGCCCGTCCAAGCCGAGCGCAGCTCGACCGCTGCCTGTGGTGGGAATTCTTCCGTAGAGACGGGGCTTGCCCCGTCTCCCTCTGCGGCCGCGTCTCTACCCGCTACTTTCGACTCGAGTTCGCCGCCAGCCTCTCCAAAATCATCCCTCCCAACTGCGAGACGCTCCCCGCGCCCAGCGTCAGCACCATGTCGCCCGGTTGGGCAAGCGCGGCAACCGTGGTGACGGCGTCGGAAAAAGAGGAAGCGTACTCAACGCTCCGCTTCCCTGCCCCGGCAATGCGGCTGGCAAGCACTTCCGCCGTAATGCCTTCGATGGGCTTCTCGCTTGCCGGATAAATGTCGAGTAAGCAAAGCGTGTCGGCGTCGCCAAAGGCGGTCGTGAATTCATCCATCAGATCGCGAGTGCGAGTAAACCGGTGCGGCTGGAAGATCACATGCACGCGGCGAAATCCGCACTGGCGAGCGGCAGCCAGCGTCGCCCGGATTTCCGTCGGATGGTGCCCATAATCGTCAATCACGCTGACGCCCGCGGCTGCACCTTTGAAATGGAAGCGCCGGTCCACGCCGCGAAAACCGTCAAGCGCGGAACGGATCGTCTCCGCGGGAATGTCGAGCGCGGTGCCCACCGCAATCGCCGCCGTCGCGTTCAGCACGTTGTGCGCGCCCGGCACATGCAGCGTGAACTCCCCGAGATTTTTCTCTTTGTAAGTCACCTGGAAGCGGATCAGCGGGCTGTGCTCTCCGGCGCCAACCGACGACACCGTGCGGATCAGGAAATCCGACCCCTTACTTGTTCCGTACGTTGTCACACGGCGATGCACTCGCGGCAACAAGCGCTGCAATATCGCGTCGTCGTTGCAGCCGACGACTATGCCATAAAACGGCACGCGCTCCATGAATTCGAGAAACGTACGGCGAACGTCGCGCATGTCGCGGTAGCAGTCCATGTGCTCGCGGTCGATGTTCGTGACCACCGAGAGAATAGGCGAAAGCTTCAGGAACGACCGGTCGCTTTCGTCCGCCTCGGCAACCAGGTATTGCGACTTGCCGAGCCGCGCATTCGAGCCCATTGCATCCACGCGCCCTCCAACTACGACCGTGGGATCGAGGCCACCAGCGGCCAGCACGGCTGCGACCATTGAAGTCGTAGTGGTCTTCCCATGCATGCCGGCAATCGCGATGCCGTACTTCAACCGCATCAACTCGGCCAGCATCTCCGCCCGCTGAATCACCGGAACATGCAACCGCCGAGCTTCGGCAACTTCGGGATTTTCGACCGGGATTGCGGAACTCGTAACCACAACGTCCGAGCCGGCAATGTTTCTGGCGGCGTGTCCCTCAAAAATCGCCGCGCCCAAAGCGCCAAGTCGCTGTGTGACCGCCGAAGTTTTCAGGTCGGAGCCGGAAATCTGGTAGCCGAGATTCAGCAGCACCTCGGCAATCCCGCTCATGCCGATGCCACCAATCCCCACGAAATGAATGCGCTGAATCTTGGCGAACATGAAAACCTAATCCCCCGACAAACGCTGATAATAGACCATTGAACCGCCGAGACGTAGAGAATGCCAGGCGAACTAGGCCTTCCCCTGTGTTTCTCTGTGACCTCTGCGGTTAAGCTTTTCTCAGCGAACTCAGCGTTCAATGTTCTGCCGCAGCCAGCCGCACCACCATCTCGGCAATCTCCTCGACTGCCTTAGGATGCGCCAAAGACTTTGCCGCCGCGGACATGCCCTGCAGCCGTCTCGCATCACCGATCAGGGCAGCAATCGTATCGACCAGGTAAGCCGCGCCCAAATTGCTTTCTTCGACTACGACCGCCGCGCCCGCGCGTTCCAGCGCCCGCGCGTTCACATTTTGATGGTCATCGGCGGCGGCCGGAAACGGCACAAAAATGGCCGGCTTGCCTGCCGCTGTAATCTCGCCAACCGTGCTTGCGCCGGAACGGCAGACGAGCAAATCGGCGCGCCCGAAAGTTCCCGGCATATCGTCGATGAACTTGTGAACTTCGCCCGAGATTCCCGACTGCTGATAAGCGGCCAGCACACGGTCATAGTCGCGCTGCCCAGTCTGGTGAATGATGTGGATCCCGGGAATCCTCGCGCGCAAACCGGCCAGCGACTCGATCATCGCCTGATTGATGGCCCGTGCGCCCTGACTGCCTCCAAAAACCAGCAGCGTGGGCGTGCCCGCGACTTCCGAAGAAATAGATTTCGGTGGAATCGCAAAGAACGCCAAGCGCACCGGCACACCCGTCACCCGGCAGTTAGGAAAATACCGGCAAGTTTCTTCAAAGTGCACCGCCGCCGCGGATACCCAGCGCGCGATCATTCGATTTGCAAACCCCGGCACGACGTTAGGTTCGAAAGCAAGCGTCGGAAGACGCCGGCGAATCGCAGCCACCATCGCCGGTCCGGAAGCATAGCCTCCGACTCCAATCACCACCTCGGGATCGAATTCCGAGAGCATCCGCGAAGAAGCCGCAATCGCACGCGGCAAGTCGAACATAGTCTTCGCCCGCGTCATCAGGCTGACATTTTTCAGCGCGCCGACCTGAATCAGCTCCAGAGGAAATCCAGCTTGTGGCACCAGGCGCGTCTCAATGCCGCGAGCCGTCCCGATGAAGAGAACTTCGGCGGCGAACTGCTTCTTAAGCTGTTGGGCAATGGCCAGGGCGGGGATAACGTGGCCTCCGGTTCCGCCGCCTGCGATGATGATGCGCATGAAGTTCTTTTGCGAGGTGTAGTTCGGTCATTCTACAAATGAACTGGCGATCATTGTTGCAAAATCTCAATTACGCTCATTTATCCGGCCAAGGGGGTTTTGAGCGTAATCGCCTGATTTCGCCAATCAGCCAGACAGAATTCAGGCTTGTGGTGTCTAATCAGCCATGAGA
>OBLU010003397.1_pt1 | contig 14440 bp, 13 predicted proteins | sample 1518681 | NCBI WGS metagenome assembly OBLU01 (sample SAMEA3539304, study PRJEB22396) | soil metagenome | biome: tundra; feature: field; material: soil | place: USA | collected 2010-05 | depth 0.15 m
CCGGTCGAGCATTTTGGGCTGGATGTCCACAGCCACCACGCGGCCGGAAGTTCCCACCCGGCGCGCCAGTTCCAGCGTGAAGAACCCCATGCCCGGCCCAGGCTCCAGGACCGTCATACCTTCACGAACATACGGCGCAACGATGTTCGCCGGGTCGTCGATCAGCCGCCGCAGCGGGCTGGCGAGCAAATACCCGAGCCACCACGGGCAAACGGAATGAGGCATAGATGTACCTTAACTGCAAGCGGCGACTACCGCACCGGCCGACGCGTCCTCATTCATCGGCACGCGCAGATACCAGATCAGCAGAAGCATCACGGGCGTCTCGGGCAGTCCGGCCGCGGATTGCGTCACAGTGGCCGTGCCGCCCTGCTTGAAGAAACCTCGATTGCCGGAGAGGGCTATCGCAGGGGTCCCGTCCTCAGCTTCGAACGCCCATTCGGTGCCCCGAAATTCGTGTGCCGCAAGTGATAGCGCCGGCCTGAACTAAAGACCACCCAGCCGCTGCCCATCCAGCCTGGCGTGAATAGCGCGATGTTGGTCTCGGAGCCGGCTTCGCGCACGGAGATCTTGGGGGAAAGGAAACCGGTTCGTTTGAATGTCCACCTGGCCTGCCCACATTCGCCGGTAGCCAACGACCCGCAACTGCTCTCGAAGCGCAGCGTGGCGATCTCGCGCCCGTTGTCCGTCAATTGATAGAAGCGGCTGAGAACCTCCGGCTGCCGCCACTCAAGTTCGTGCCCCACCGCTTGTTCGACGGTAATGGATACCTATATCCTTCTCCAAATCATACCGCGTACCAGGCCGGTACCCCGCGTTTTCCCAAAACAGTCCTTTTGCTTTCTGCTTCAGCGTGCATACAATAGCTATAGGGAGTAGCATATCCAGGCCTTTATGGATTCCGACGCGCCGCCGAACGCCAGGCTGCAGGACATCCTGCATGCTATCGTGCGCACCTACATCGAGACGGGCGAGCCGGTCGGCTCGCGCACGATTGCGCAACGCCGCAACCAGAGTCTGAGTGCGGCTTCCATCCGCAACGTCATGGCCAACCTGGCGGATGCCGGCTACCTCTCGCAGCCGCACACCTCCGCCGGCCGGGTGCCGACCGAAAAAGCCTTTCGCGATTATGTGCAGTCTCTCGTTGCCGGCCGTATGCCGTCCGCCGACGCGGCGCGCTTGCGCATCGAGCTGATGGAAGCTCCGACGGCCGCGGCGCGGGTGGAACGTTGCTGCCACATCCTGACGGAGCTCACGCGCAACGTAGGGATTACCGCCGCCCTGCCGCCGGCCGTGCGCGAACTGGACCAGATCGAACTCGTTCCGCTGGGCGACCGTCGCGTCCTGGTGATCCTGGTGACGCGCGACCGCACCGTCCACAACCGCGTAGTCGTTTTGGACGAACTCGTCTCCTCCGACGAGCTGGTTAACATTCGCAACTATGTGAACCGGAACTTCAGCGGGTGGCGCCTGGAGGATGCCCGGCGCGAGCTGCTGCAGCGCATCGCCGAAGAGCGCGCGATCTACGATGCGGTGCTGCGCAAGCTGACGCTGCTTTACCGGAAGGGCTTGCTGGACGTGGACGTGGCGCCCGTGGTCCACATGGAGGGCGCCTCCAACTTGCTGGGCCTCGACCTGCACCTCACGCGCGAAAAGCTGCGCGACCTGTTGCGGGCGCTGGAAGAGAAGGAACGGTTGGTGGAGCTGCTGAACCGCGTTCTGGAACAACCCACCGGATCGCTGGCAGTGCGCGTCGGCCTGGAGGAGGCGCATCCCGCCATGAAGGAACTGGCCATCATCGGCATCTCGTTCCAGATGCCCAGTGGGATCTGGGCCAAGATCGCGGTGCTGGGCCCCATGCGCATGCAGTACGAGAAGGTGATGGGCGCCGTGCTCCAGACCCGGCGGGCGCTCGAAAGCATGCAGTTCTAGCGGAAGGCAGGCGAAACCGCCTGCCCCACCTGGGGCGGGCATTCAGCCTGCCACTGAAGCTCACGGTTCGGTTTGCTAATCTAAATAAATAGTGGCAGAAGATAACCAGGAACGAAAGGCGTCGGGTGTGGAGGAGAACTTGCTCGTCGTCACTCCCGAAGCCCAAATTGCGGCTCTGACCGCCGAACGCGATCAGCTTGCGGCGGAGAAGGCCGATTTGAAGGACCGCCTGCTGCGTGCGCTCGCGGATTTCGACAACTTCCGCCGGCGGGCCGAGCGCGACCGCTCCGAGTACGTGCAGTTTGCGGCCATGGAAATGGTCCGCGACCTCATCCCCATACTGGACGATTTCCGGCGCGCCGTGAAGGTCGAAACCGCCGATAAAGAGTACGCCAAAGGCATCGAACTGATCGATCAGCGGCTCTTCGAGACCCTCAAGAAAGCCGGGCTGGAGCCCATCGAGGCTGCCGGCAAACCGTTTGACCCGAACCTGCATCAGGCGGTCGACCTCGTCCAGTCCGAAGAATTGCCGGACCAGACGGTGCTGGAAGAATATCAAAGCGGATATAATTTCAAAGGAAAGCTTTTGCGGCCGGCTATGGTGAAGGTCGCCGTAAAGCCCTAACGGTCCCCGTAATTCCCCGTGGCGAAAAGAGACTATTACGAAATCCTAAGCATCGGCCGTGATGCGGACGACAGCCAAGTGAAATCCGCCTACCGGAAGCTGGCGCTGCAATATCACCCGGACCGCAACCCGGACAATCCGGACGCCGAAGAGAAGTTCAAGGAGGCCGCCGAGGCCTACAGCGTGCTGAGCGATTCGCAAAAGCGCGCCGCCTACGACCGCTACGGCCATGCCGGCGTGCAGAGCGCCGCCGGACAAGGTTTCGACCCCAACGCATTTTCGGATTTCAGCGATATTCTGGGCGATTTCTTCGGATTCGGCGATCTCTTCGGCGGCGGGGGCAGAGGCCGCCGCAACCGGGCGCAGCGCGGCGAGGATCTGCGCTACGATCTTGAAATCAGCTTTGAAGACGCGGTTTTCGGCATGACCGCGGAGATTCAGGCGCCGCGCATGGAAGCTTGCGACCGCTGCCGCGCAACGGGCGCCGAACCGGGCAGCGGGTCCACCACCTGCCCCACCTGCAATGGCAGGGGTCAGATCCTGTATCAGCAGAGTTTTCTATCGGTGCGGCGCACCTGCCATACCTGCGGCGGCAATGGCCAAATCGTGCGCAATGCCTGCCGGCAATGCCATGGCCATGGTTATCGCCAGGTAGTTCGCAAACTCAAGGTCAACATCCCGGCGGGCGTCGACGACGGCAACCGCTTGCGGCTCTCCCAGGAAGGCCAGCCCGGCGCAAACGGCGGACCTGCCGGCGATCTGTACGTGGTCCTGAAGGTCAAGGAGCACGCCTTCTTCGAGCGCCAGGGCAACGATCTGCACTGCACCATCCCGGTCAACGTGGGACAAGCCGCGCTGGGCGCGGAAATCGAAGTCCCCACGCTCGAAGAACCATATCGCCTGAAGATCCCGGAAAGCACCCAGAACGGCGCGCAGTTCCGCTTGCGGCATCTGGGCGTACCGCCGGTGAATGGCGGCGGGCGCGGCGACATCTGCGTGCACATCGAGGTGAAGGTGCCGTCGAAGCTCACCCGCGAGCAGCGCAAGCTTTTCGAACAGTTGCGCGACACGCTTCCGGTGGAAAATCAGCCCTCCGAAAAGAGCCTGCTAGGCAAGGTCAAAGACTACTTCATGTGACGCGGAGACGCGGAGTTTCTAGCCCGGTGCGTCTTCCTCGCCCGTGATCGGCTTCTTGTGTTTCGGCTTGTTGCGCTGCGGCTTGGGCAGGATCGGCCGGGACGACGGAACCGTGCCGACCCGTTCCCGGGCCAGCTTGCGCACCTCTTTTTTCATGTCGAAGGTCTGCTTTTTGCGCGCCATGACGGACTCTGCTCCGCTTCGAGTATATCGCGCCACGAGCGATCGAGCACGGAGAGGGAGCATTTTCCATTTCTGGTGTTTTGCATGGCTTTTGTTGAAAAAGTACTAGACTTCCCACCAGGCTCCGCAGCCCTATAAAACACAACAGGTTCGGCAAGGACTTACCCGGTCAATGCAGCCAAAGTACGGGTGGGGTGCCATTCCGTACTGTTGTTACGGTCTCCATTGTGATGTACCATTGTCTACTGTGACGCTGGGAGCGTTTAAGGGATGCCAAAGATAAAAGCCAACGGAGTCAACCTGCATTACATCACCGTGGGCATGGGCCCGGATATTGTCATGCTCCACGGCTTCCTCGGCAATCTGGCCGTCTGGCACCTCTACATGGCGCCCATCCTGCGCCGCGAGTACCGCGTCACCACTTACGATCTCCGCGGCCACGGCTACAGCGACGTAACGCCCACAGGCTACACCGCGGCCGACATGGCCGAGGATCTGCGCTGCTTCCTCGACGAAATGGGGATCGAGCGCCCCATCCTGGTGGGCCACAGCTTCGGCGCCGACATCGCCATGTACTTCAGCCTGCTCTACCCCGAGCGGGTGGCCAAATTGGTGGCGCTGGAGCCGGGCCTGGCGGCCCTGGTGCACCTGCGCAACGACAAGGATTGGATCGGCTGGGCCGCCTGGGTGGCCAAGCTGGAAGAAGTGGGCATCCACGTTCCCGAGGACAAGCGCACGGATGCCGAGTTCCTGTTGCAGCTCAGCCTGGAAACCCCCAAGTTTTACGGCCCGGCGCGCGGGCTGCCGCGCAATCGCGAGCCGCTGTTGCACCTGATCCGCAATACCACGCTGCTGAAGGACTACGAAGTGGTGGGGGACATGACCTTGGATGCGGTGCGCACCATCCAAACGCCCACGCTGCTGGTCTACGGCCGCGAGTCGCACTTCATCAGCTCTTATGACTTCCTGCATAAGACGCTGCCCAACTGCAAGCCGGTGCTGCTGCCGGGCGGAGAGCATTTCGGCCCGCTGGAACAGCCCGAGTTGCTGACCGATCACATCCTGCAATTCCTGAAAAGGCCAGCGCCCATCAGTAGTCTCCCCCCGGTTTCATTCGGCGACGAGCGCGCCATGGGAGCCGCGCTATAGCGCGTTTGTCCGCAACGCACGGCCAACCAGATCGTCGATCAACCCGGCAGCGCCAGCGGGACCTCCGCAACGCGCCAATGCGGCGCCCATTTTAACTGCGTTATCGCGGAAGGATGGCTCGTTGAGCACGCGGAGCACGGCCCGCCGCAGCCGCGCCGGCGTCGCCCGCCAGGGAGAGATGCGCAAGCCGGCGCCGGTTTCCGCGACGCGCCAGGCCATTTCGGCCTGGTCCCAAATGGAAGGCAACACGACGGCGGGAAGGCCTGCCTGGAGGGCGGCCAGCACGGACTCGGAGTTACCGTTGGTGACCAAGGTATCCGCTATGGGAAGAACGTCGCTCAGCGGCGCATGCGGCTGCAGCATGACGTTGGACGCCAACGGCCCGATCTTCAGGTCCGCCAGAACCCGGCCCTCTCCGGCTAACAGAACAACCGTCAGCGGCAGACCGGCCAGTCCGCGGGCGGCCATCTGCAGCACGCGCGGCTCGTGCGTGAACAGCGCGCCCTCGTCGACCACCACGACGGGCTGATGCCGGGGAATCTGGGCCAGCCAATCGGGCGGCGCCTGGTCCCGGTGCTTATCCCAGAGGCACGGCCCCACGTAGCGTACCGCAGGCGGAAGATCGCGCCGGCGATTGTCGAATTCAGGCGCGCTGGGGACCAGATAAAGCGGCAAGGCGCCCGTGAACTCGTTGACGCTCATGCCCAGCGGCGCCAAGCCGAATTGGCGGCGTAAGGCGTTCGCTCTGCTTCGTGTGCGCGCCGTGACCAGGTTTGCGGCGTGTGAAGCCAGTCCGGCGTAGAGCGCAGTCCAGCCGCGCCGGTGGCGTGGCAAGGCAATCCCCTGAATGGGGCCATCGGGTCCCGGGAGAATGCAATGGGCTACGTGCGAGAAGGCGACGACGGGGATGCGTTCCCGCAGAATCAGAATAGGAGCCCACATGGCGATGTCGCAGACCAGCGCATCGGCCGGCCAACCGGCCAGAACCGCCTCCAGGTCGCGAAGCTGCGCGGGCACGGTTTCCACCAGGAACCTGGGCCACAGGCGCCGCATCTGAGACGGCCGTTTGCGTCCGGCGATGAGATCGTCGACGGTCCGCGCCACGCGGCCCCAGTCCACTTCGCGAAACGGAAAGCAGCGGAAGCCCTCGCGCGCCAGAGCGGACAATGCGCCGCCGCCGGTGTAGAAGGCGATGTCGTGGCCCCGCGAACGGGCTTCGAGCGCCAGCGCGATGAACGGATGCAGGTGCGTCGGGTAAGGCCAAACCGTAAAGAGCAGCCGAGGCATGCTATTTCAGAATCATGCTATTTCAGAATGTATATCGCGGCCTTCGCGAAATCCAACTGGCGTTCCTCAATCGATTCGAAACCCGCCTTCCGGAACAGATGTTTCCAGGTGTCCGCGTCGACCGGCTTTTGCTGCGTGAGGTCGTGGTAGAGGAAGTAGTAGATGGAGATGCCCGGATGCCGCCGCAGATCCTCGGCCGGAGGCCGTACGGCTTCGAAGGCAATCAACGGCGCGCCCGGAAAGAGGCGGCGGAAGTCCTTCAGGAAATTCAACAGCACGTCTTCGCCGAAATAGAGCAACTCGTGGAGCACGAAGAACACAGTGGCCGCGTCAATGGCCGGCAGACCGGCCTGGTCGATCTTGGAAATGTCCAAAGCGGACAGACTAACCCTGTCCTGCAGGCCGGCCTCCCGGAGGAGGCGGTTGCCTTCCTCGACGGCTGCCGGCGCGAGGTCGATGCCAAAACACCGGACGTCGGGATTCAATCCGCAGAGCATGCGCAGGAATGTCCCATCGCCGCATCCCAGATCGAGCACGCGCTTGTAGCCGTTGGCAATGATGATGTCGTTCACCATGGGAAAGAACAGCAGATTCTCCATCTCGCCGCTGCCGCGCGCCACAAAATCCGACCGGCGGTAGAAATCCCGGCCGTAGACCTTTTCTTTTCGCAGCAGAGGCTCCAGCGAATGGAAAACCTCGCTGTATCCGTAGCAGACTTCGAGCCACCCGCGCATCACCTCGACGATGCTGCGGCCTTTTTCGGACAACGAATAGCTCGCGCCATTCCGCTCGAACATGCCCAGGCAGTAGAAGGCTTCGCACAGGGGCTGGAGCACGGCCGGTTCCAGGTTCGCGTGGGCGGCGAATTCATCGATGTCCACGCTCGGCTTCTTCTGCATTTCGTCTATCAGACCGACGTTGAGCAGCGCGTGCATGGTGGTGGTCTCGAGATAGCCGCGAATCATCTCGTCCCATCCGGTGCGGTAGGTCTTCTGCAAACGCAGCATGTAGGGCAGGCCGAAGCGGTGAACGGTTTTGGCTAGTTCTAACAATGGGATTTCCTCCGATTCTGGCTAGTATTGTAGCAGATATAGAGACCTTAAAGACTGTATAGGTCTCTCGGGGCACAACGCAGCACGCAGTTCGGTACCGGTACCTGCGATGGTGGCTGGTGACTGGTCTGGGCTGTGCGGCGTGCGCCTTCATGGCACAATCAGACATCGATCTCGGCCAACGCTGCGTCCAAAGCAGGTAGGACCGAGGGGAGATCGGCCGTAACAGTCGTCCAGACGATGTCAAGGTCTATATCGAAGTACGCGTGGATTAGGTGGTTCCGCATTGATACCATCTTCGCGAAAGGAATGCCTGAAAACCGCAGCCGAACTTCGGGAGTCACCTTCGAGGCGGCTTCGCCCAGAACCTCGAGACACCGCGCGAGCGCCATGGCCAGCATCATGTTCGACGTGAGATCAGACCGTTGGCTCCCGGCTGCCATTTCCAGGGCGGATGCCACGGCTCACGCATGTGGCGGAGCCGGATGGTGTCAGGGCTCGGCATAAATGACGAGCGCGTCCCGCACGACCTGGTCGCGAAAGTACTGGCTGAGATCCATGGGCGTACGCAGATCGATCTTACGTCCGCCGAACAACCGGCCCAATGCCTCCTCAATGTCGGCAAGCCGGAAAAAGCCAACCCGCTCCTGGGGCCGAAAGTCGACGAGGATATCAATGTCGCTGCAATCGGTGAACCGGCCGGTGATCGCGGAGCCGAACAGGGCGAGTTTGCGAATGCCGTTGCGCCTGCAAAACTCGGCGATCTGGGCCTCCGGAATGTCGATTTGAGCCAGCGTCATGCTTATCCAATTATGCCTCAGCAGCGAACTCCCCCGCTCTCGTTTTCCTGTCTTCGCACGGGCAGGGGGAGGAAACCGCCGACAGCCTGGCGGCCTAGTCGGCCGAACCCACCCACCCCCGGCCTGAAGGCCGGCAATAAGGAAGTCCGAGAGATCCCGGAGCCTAACAGGCTGCGGAAAAAGGCCGAAAACCGCTTGCTAACGCGCGCGGCTCAGAATCGTGCGCACGTATTTGCTGCAACTTACCGAGCCGCGACCGTGAGGGGGCGGTCCCAAGGGGCGGTCCCCACGATCCCTTTTTCCGCAGCCTGCTAAGCGCTGCCCTCAACGACGCAGAATGTCAATCTGGCTGAGCTTCTGCAGCATAGCCACGATAGCATCGAGGTATTCAGAAAGCGCGGCCTGCAAATCTTCGAAGCGGTATTGAACGGGCGGTCTGGAAAACACGGCGTAGCGTCTTCCGATGACCTTCCCTTGCGCGTCCTTGACCTCTTCTCCTGCGCGTGACTCCAGCGCGGAGAAGAACATCGAATAATCTACAGAAGGCCGGATATGGTGCATCAGCCTGTTTCTGTAGCTATTGGCGATGTCGGCTCTCGGTGTGTTTTTCGGAATTGCGAGGGCGTGAGTGATCGCGTCGAACTCCGCTTGTGAAATCGCACCGCGCGCACACTTCGCTTTCAGCCCCTCATCGACATTCGCACGAGTTAGCTGGGTCCTCTCCCAATCCGGTCTGCTCGTATCGACGAGATCGCCGCCCAAGCTTTCGTGCAGTAGACGATTAACGATGTCTTGCACTTTAATCAGCCCGTGAACCGACTGGTTCAGCAGCATCATTTTCCGGTCGTGCACATAGTAGAGATCATTAATTGCAACGCCGTCCGCGAAGGGCGGCTCCTGGGGCGATTCGAGAGCCTTGAACATGGCCGCCAGAATGAGATCTCCTTCCGCGCCCACCACGAGGTGGAGCAATTCGCGCCACAAGTTTTGTGAGTTCTGAATGTCGAAATATTGTTCAATGCCTGCCGGCCGATTCGGGAATTCGAGCCACGCCAAGCAGTGGCGTTGTGTTTCGGCGTAGCCTGTTCACCAACGGTAACCTTCAGTTCGGCGAAGAGAATATGGGCCACCCTATGCTCATCAGCGAGGTTTGGGTTATAGGACGTTTCAATTCAATAACCCGGCTCTTGTGCCGTTCCTCCCCGCTCTCGTCCGTAAAGGTGATCGTCAGTTCGATTCGTCTCATGGAATCCCCAACTGCAATTCTCTTAGAGACCGCACTGTTAGACACTATGAGGCTGGCAGGGCCGGTGAGGCCTGTCAGCGCGCCGTCTTCAGCTCCAGGCGGCGCTGCTTGAGCCAGCGCCAGCGGCTCTGTTGCTCTTGATAAAGAGTGCCCCAGCCCGCCCAGTAGTAACCGGCGACAAATAACAGGAGAAACGGAATCGAAAAGAAATTATACGTGTCGATGGCGAATACGATCATCGCCACAAAGTAAGTGCCCACCGCGATTTCGATATACGGCAGCAGACCGCTCTTGCGGCGGTATTTCTTGTTCTCCAGATTCATGGGCCGGGTGCCCACAGCGTACTTGGGCGTGCGGACAAACGCGGTAGTGACGCCAAACAAGGCTTCCAGGACGGCGCGCGTGTTGATCACCGTGAGCGCCACGCCGACGGCCATCAGGACGGGCAGCAGAAGAATCGAGCGCTTCCAATTCTTGGGATAAAGCTCGCGCTGGGCCACCACATAGAACGCCGAAATGGACCAGAAGGCGGCCATGATGAGCGGCAGATCGATAAAGACCATCTGCCAAACGCCCATATAGAACCGCACGATCATGACCGGGAGCATCAGCGCGGACACCACGATCATCAGCGGATAAGAGATGTTGGGCGTGAGATGCATGAACGCTTCGAATTTCACGCGGCGCGGAACGTCCGCGCGGAAGATCATGGGCAGCAGCTTGCGCGCGCACTGCGTCAAGCCCTTGGCCCAGCGGGACTGCTGCACCTGGAATCCGTGCATTTCCACGGGAAGTTCCGACGGGCAGTCCAAGCCCGGCATATAGACGAACTTCCAGCCTTTCAATTGCGCGCGGTAACTGAGGTCGGAATCTTCGGTGAGCGTATCGTGCTGCCAGCCGCCGGCGTCCTCAATCGTCTGGCGGCGCAGAATGCCGGCCGTGCCGTTGAAGTTGAAGAAGTAGCCCGCGCGCGAGCGAGCCCCGTGCTCCAAGATGAAGTGCCCGTCCAGCAGCATGGCTTCCACTTCGGTGAGGAAGCTGTAATCGCGATTCAGATAGCTCCAGCGGGTCTGCACGACGCCGATAGTAGGGTCGGCGAAATGCTGGATGGTGCGCGTGAGGAAATCCGGCGGCGGGACGAAATCGGCATCGAAAATGGCGACGAATTCGCCTGTGGCGGTCTTCAGTCCTTCCTGCAGCGCGCCGGCTTTGAAGCCTTGGCGATTGTTGCGGTGATGGTATTCGATGGGGAACCCCAGAGCGCGATAGCGCTCCACCAGCGCCGCGGCAAATGGGGCGGTGTCGTCGGTGGAATCGTCCAGCACCTGGATCTGGAGCAACTCGCGGGGATACTCGACGCGGGTGACCTCGTCGATGAGCCGCTCGATGACGTACCGTTCGTTGAAGATGGGCAGTTGAATGGTGACCGGCGGCAACTGCGCGAAGCGTCCGGGCGGCTCGCCGGTGGCCTTCTTGCGGTGCTTGAAGTAGGTGCGGATCATCTCATAACGATGCACACCGTAGACCGAAAGCAGGGCCAGGATGGCGAAGTACGGTATCAGAATCGCCCAGTCGAACCAACTCAGTTGGTGGACGCCGCTAAAGGTGTCGTCGAACAGGCTGCGCACCATGCGGGATGTGGCCGAACTCGAGGCCAGAAATGCAATGGGGAGCAAGGTGGCTACCATAGCGCCATGTACACCATCATGGTAGCAAATCGGCCTTCGCGAAACATTTCGATTTCTTAATTGTTTTGGAACTTGATCTCCGACTCCGCCTCGAACTTGCGGTAGCCGCGAAAAACGCTTTCGTTCCGGACGAACGCCTTGGCGTGCCGCAGTTGCAGCATGGAGCGCAGCGGGAGGAGGTAGTCGTCCTTGCCGATTTTCACCATGCCGTAGTCGAGCGAAAGAGCGGGCGATTGCAGGCCAAATTCTTTGGGCAACCCGACCCCCTGAATCGTGAGCCTTCGCACCATCCCAGTCTCTTCGTCGATGAAAACACGCCCGCTATAGCCGGCCAGCTCACGCCTTCCGCCGTAATGCAGGGCGAAGTTCGATTTGGCCTTGGACACCTCGACATCGAATACCTGGCAGAGCACGCCCATGGCCATGGCGCGTCCCGCCCATTTGTAGGATGCGGCGACATCCGGGTCGAACAAACCACGCAGCATCGAACCGAATTCGTTGCGGGAATGAATACCCTGGTTGCCGGCTGGGGCGTTGTCGGCCTTTACGCCATTGATCTCTATCGTCCGGTACCGCTCTTTGCCGTCTTCGTACACCAAGTCGTCCTTAAAGGAGTCGGCCTCTTTGAGCTGATCGGGAGTCTTCAGGGGAGCCGTAAACCGGTGCGTTTCCTGGGTGCAGCGGAAATTCGGAAGGTGCTCCAGGTATCCCAGGGCGTTCTTGGCGGCCTCGTCCCAGAGCCGCTTCTGTTCGTCGGGCGCCATCTTCAGTCCGCTCGAATCGACGGTGGCGGGCTCGATGTCCGGCAGCACCACTGCCGCGTCTTCCGCGTCGTCCCGCGTAACCAGCGAAGTCTTAGGCCCTCCCGCCACTTCCACCGGCTGCGCGGACGCATTTCCAACCACCTTGAACGCGACGACCCGCTTAATCACACTCTTGGCCTGACGAATCGAAATGACGCCTTGGTAGTCGCCGGGGGGGAATTTGGCGCCCTTCAGGTCGGCCAGGTAGGGGAACTCCTTGGCCTGCCCGCCGGACATGTTGTCGGCTCTGCCGCCGATCTTGCTGGAGGCGCCTTCGCGCGCCTGGCTCGCGAGCGCGCCTTTGAATTCCAGCGGCAGGCGGGCCACTACGCGTCCTTCGTGCAGGATTTCCATGCTCATGTCAATCGGCGCGCCGTGGATATCCGGATAGAGCACCAGATAGACCTGCAGGTCCATTGGCTTTTCGGAGCGGAAGCTCGGGTCGAGTACGGGAGACAAGGCCTCGCCCTCGTAGCTGAACACCTGGTCGGCCTCAAACTTATCCGCGGATCCTTTGAACGGGCGCACGACCAACGCGTCGCTGGCCGCCAGACCGGGTGCGTTTCGACTGGTTAGCAAGGGTGTTTGAACTACGCCGGTAGTGCCGGCCACCAGGTCTTCCACTTTGGCTTCCAAGGTGAACGGCCCGTGGCCGGGCACGGCCACCCCGCGCATGAAGAAAATGCTGCCTTGGCGCCGCGCGTCCAATTTGCGCGCCGGTCCGTGAACGTTGACCTCTTTCCGGCCGGTCCAGATGGCCACCCCCTTGGCGTTCCGCACGGTCGCGGTGAGGCGCGCACGCGCCTGGTAGGTGTTCGCGTTGTCGTCTATATCGAATTTCAGCGCGTTGAGCGGCGATTCGACAGTCACCGTACCTTGCATGGGTGCGTTGGCGTCGTTGGCTTCATAGGCCACCTCGGAGGAGCCGGCACCCATCGTGGAAGCGCCGCTGGAGGAGATGAGAGCCGCGGTTTGGCCGAAATCCGCTTCGTGGTCGAGCATGCTGCTGCCCACCGATCCGCTTCCCGCGGTGCGGATGAACCGAATGTGTACCGGAATCTCAAACCTAGGGATGGCGCCGGGCGCGGACTGCGCCGTTTCGGCGGCGGGCTGCACAGGCGCGGGCGCGGGGGCCGGCTCCGCCGGCTCGCTGGTCATCGTCACCACCGTGGCCACGTTAGGCTCCAGGGCTTTAGCCTGCCGTAGCCACGCGCCGCCTGTTTTGGTGGCCAAGGCGTTGAGGGCGGCGTTCGGTGCACTCTTGGCCCCTTCAGCGACATCCAGCACGAGGACCCGCACCGCGTTAGTCTGGCAGACCTCCGCCAGATGTTCCAACGTGCGCTCTCCATCGTTGGAAAAGGGGGGGCTATTCAGCACGGCGACGACAATCCGCGCGCCGGGTTGCAACGCGGCGGCCTGGGCGGCGGACTCGAGACTGATCAGGAACGATGGGGGATCGGCGTCGCGCGCGGCGAGCGCCGTGTCGTTAAACGCCTGTTCCAGTTCCTTGACGCCCATGCCCGCATCGATGCGTTGCGCATCGGGACTGCCGGCGCGCCTGAGCTCGACAACGCTGCCGGTAGTTTGCAGCCAGTGGCGGGCCGTGGCCGCCGCGGCGCGCGCGGATTGCCGCGCCGCTTCCTGGGAACTGGGGCCGAACACAAACGTGAGGAGGCCTTGCTCTGCATGGAGCGGGGGAACAATACACGCGGCCAACAGCAAGACCGTTGTCAGGAAACCAGGAGAAATGCGCATCGAGTTCATTATCGCTCCATGCAGAGCGCGCCGGAGAATCGCCTAGCTAGCTAGCTAGCTAGCTAGGCTAGGCTGTGGCCGGGCGCGCTATTGTGGCCATTGAATGCGAATCACAGATACGGGATCATAGAGAGTTGGTTACGCGACTACTCGATCACGCGGACGCGCTACGCCGGGAGGTTGCGCCCGGCCTCGCCCTGAGGCGGAAATCCGAATTGGGCCAGTTCATGACGCCCGCCGCTGTGGCCCGGTTCATGGCGTCGCTTTTTCCACCGAGTACCCTTAAAACCTGCCGGTTGCTCGACGCGGGCGCAGGCGTCGGCGCACTTACATGCGCGTTCGTTGACCGCTGGAGCTCCGCGAACGGACTGCATTTTCAGAATGTGGAAGTGGAGGCGCACGAAATCGATGCGCCGCTCCGGGCGCACCTCGAAACCACACTGGCACGCTACGCCGAAAGCTTGCCCGTCACGTGCAAGGTTTTATCCGGTGACTTTATACTGGAGGCGGCCCTCAGGCGAATGCAGACTTCCCGCCGTTTCACGCACGCCATTCTGAATCCGCCTTACAAAAAGATCAACAGCGCCTCGGAACACCGCCTCATCTTGCGTCTCGCCGGCATAGAGACCGTTAACCTTTATTCGGCCTTTGTCGCGCTCGCGCTCACCCTGATGCAACCGGGCGGCCAGCTCGTGGCCATCATTCCGCGAAGTTTCTGCAATGGGCCTTATTATCGACCCTTCCGCGCGTTTCTTCTGAGGCATGCGGCTCTAAGGCATATCC
>OBLU010003401.1_pt1 | contig 14435 bp, 7 predicted proteins | sample 1518681 | NCBI WGS metagenome assembly OBLU01 (sample SAMEA3539304, study PRJEB22396) | soil metagenome | biome: tundra; feature: field; material: soil | place: USA | collected 2010-05 | depth 0.15 m
CACCTCACCGAGTTCTGGATGATCGAGCCGGAAGTCGCCTATTGCGACCTGGACGGACTCCTCGAGATCGCCGAAAACTTCCTGAGCCACATTGTTCAATCCGTCCTGAAAAACCGGGCTTCGGAACTCGCGGTCATTGGCCGCGACCCAGCCAAACTCGAAGCGATCATCCCGCCGTTCCCGCGCATTACCTACGACGACGCGGTGAGCCTGCTGAACGCTGCCCACAAAACCGGCCAGCTTGAGCAACCTTTCGAATATGGCAATGACTTCGGCTCCCCCGACGAAACCTGGTTGAGCAGCCAGTTCGATCGTCCGGTGATGGTCCACCGCTATCCCGCCAACGTAAAAGCCTTCTACATGGAGCCCGATCCTCTCAATGCGAACCTCGCCCTCTGCGTTGACGTCCTGGCCCCCGAGGGTTACGGCGAAATCATTGGCGGCTCGCAGCGTGTTTCAAGTTATGAGTTGCTCAGCAGCCGCATCGACCAGCACAATCTGCCCAGGGAAGCCTTCGAGTGGTACCTGGACCTGCGCCGCTTCGGCAGCGTCCCCCACAGCGGATTTGGCATGGGCATCGAGCGCGCCGTCGCCTGGATCTGTGGCCTCGACCACGTGAGAGAAACGATCCCATTCGCGCGGACGCTTCACCGCATCTACCCCTGAAGACCTGCAGGAAGAATGGCAGCAAAACAAAGGGCGACAGCCGAAGCTGCCGCCCTTGTGTTCCCGCTTGTCTGCCTCTAGAAGAAAAGCTTCGCAGAGACTTGCAGTTGGCGTGGCCCATACAACAGGCTATTGGTGCCTGTCTTGACGCCAAACGCTCCTGACGGAGTGGACGCCGCAAATGGCGTAATGCATCCGTAGAAAGTTGAGCCAGTTGGAACCCCTGGCGACACGCATGAACCCGCTTTCGGCGCAGCGTAGGTGGCGAACGTGGTGTTCGTGCCTGACACAATTTCGTGATTCAGCAGGTTGAATGCCTCTCCGATCACTTGCATGTACATCCTGTCGTGAATCGGGATGTCGCGGGTTATCCGGAAGTCGATGTTGCTGACGCCGGGCCCGACTTGGCTGTTTCTCCCGATCTCCGGTGGGCGGCCTGTAGTTGCTGCGCCGGAGGAGGAACTCATTGCACCGCCAAAGATATTGCCGTCCGCCGCCGTCAGGGACGCTGGTGAACCCGTGAGGTTGCTGGCCACCGTGCCGCTCATGGCGGCATCGATCGGGACGCCAGTGGATTTGGTCAGAGTACCGGAGAAGGTAAACCCATCGATTCCCTGCTTCATCCACGGGTTACCCTCATCGAGCGCCGGCTTCCAGAGCAGAGTGCCGACAAGGCGATTCTTCATGTCGATATCGGCGCGGCCGTATTCGCCTTTGAGATGGTTTGGATCAAGGACTGGGTTGCCGCCATAAAACGTACCAAAGGCTCCTGCCACCATGTCGTCGTCGAGGGCCCTCGACCAGGTGTAGTTCAACAGCACTTCGAGCCCATTTTCAAACGGTCTGCGAACCGTAACCGCCATCGAGTTGTACCAGGAATTGGCGACGCTGAACCCTGCATTGATGGAACCAAGTGCCGGGTTGATCCGGTCACTGGCCAGGTAGTAAGGAACGGTAATCGAGCTGGTCGTTCCGTTGGGATAGGTCACGTTGAACGAGCGCACTCCATGTGGCGTCTGGCCCACAAGATTCGCGTCCTCAAAGACGGGAAGGCGAAGAGCTCGCGACCCGACGTATCCCAGCGAAAGTGAAACCTTCCAGGGAAATTCCTGCTCCAGCGCGAGATCGAATTCGTGGGTAAGCGGCGGCACAAATGCTGGAGACAAGCCGTGGAAACTGGTGGTTGCCGAAGCGGAAATGGGGGTAACCGCAGGCGCGTGCCCGCCGGTCGGATATAGGGCGCCCGTCAACGAAGGACCGGCAACGGGGAACGGGACGTCAGGAAAGACGAGCGCTGGCTTGTTTGAAGCCGTGCATGCGGCGTTGCAGCCAGTGTAGTTGTAGTTGATCTGGTACTCTCCGTTTTCAACCCGCATTGCGTAGTACGTGCTGCCCTGGTTCAGTCCGGTGAAGATGCCATAGCCTCCGCGTAGAATGGTCCCGCTGTAAGGGCTCCAGGAAAAGCCGATTCGCGGCTGAACCCGGTCCGTCACATTCTTAATGGTTGTGTTGTATTCAGCCGCCAGAGTCGAAGAGGTGTTGGGGACGGTGGGGTTGGGCGTTAACTGCACATCATAACGCACCCCCAGATTGAGAGTCAGATTCTGGCGAAGCTTCCAGGTATCTTCGCCAAAGCCGTCGTACATCTTCATCCAGAAATCGTCGGCTCCTGCTCGTCCTGGAGCTGTGTTGATGAGATCGATCGTTTGGACGAAGGTATTGTAATGCGCTCCCGCATAGGGATCGACGTCGCCGGACTGACCCGCAAAGGCGTCCGCTGCCCAGTTCTGAAACTCTCCTGTAACAGTGCCCGAGTAGCCATAAATGCCACCGCCCTGGAACAGATTGATCATCACTTCGTGAACAATGTTCACATCGCCGCCGAATTTAAAGGTGTGCTTCCCTAGCACCTTCGAGAACACGTCGGTGATCTGGTAACGATGTTCGTCAGGCTCGGCGATACGCGGTAGAGCGTTTGGCATGCCATAGATCTCGGCACCCATGCTGATGCTGGGTCCGGGAGCATCCTCCCCCGCGGTCTCCAAGTCGCGTCCCCACTGGAAGCGCAGATCGTTCACTGCAGTGTCGGTAATAGTCGAAGTCCAGTGTGCAATCAGGAACCGCTCGTGGTAGCTAGTGGGACCGTTTGTGCTGGCTGAAGTGTTGGAGTAGGTCGCATTGGGTGCGTAGCCGTAGGTGCTGTCGAAATCCGCCCCGTTGAAGTTCGAATAGATGAGATTCTTCGAATTCAACTGGTAGTCCACACGCGGGAAGATCAGATTCTCTTTTGCGAAGCGTGAGGGCGGGCCTGCGCCGGCGCCCCCGAGGCCGAGAAGGAAGTTAATTGCGGCTGCACATTGCGCGGCCGTGATCGATGGGGGTCCACCTGCCACTCCGATTGTTGTCGGGCATTGGGTCGGCGAAATGACCGTGGTCGAGCCGTAGGTTCCGGTCGGCGTCTGCGTGACCGTATTGGTTTCGTAGTAGAGCACCCGGCCAACCCGGCGGAAGCCATCGTAAGTCAAGAAGTAGAACAGCTTGTCCTTGATAATCGGCCCGCCCCCGCTACCGCCAAAATCCTGCTGCTGGTGAATCGGCTGCGTTAGCAGGAATGGGTTGGCTCCGTTAAACAACACCGCCCACTTGCTGTAAGGGTCAAGGGCGTTCATGCTCGGATAGCGCAAAGAGTAGAACAGGTCGCCATGCAGGTCGTTCGTTCCGTTCTTCGTAATCGCGTTAACCTGGCCTCCGGCGGCCTGGCCAAATTCAGCTGAGTAGTTTGAAGTCTCAGTCTGGAACTCTTGGATTGAATCCAAGCTGTACACATACGGCGCGCCCGATGAACGGCCGCGAGCTTCACTGAAGAGCATCTGGTTGTTATTCGCGCCATCGACGTAGTTCTGGTTGTAGAGCCCGCTGATCCCGTGAAAGCTCACCAACCCGCTGCCGCCGTCGGGGACAACGTTGGGAGTCAACAACACGAAGTCGCTCCAGTTCCGTCCGTTTACCGGCAGATTCTGGATGAGCGACTGATCGACCACTTGGGAAACTTCTGTCTGCTCCAAATCCAGCAACGGGGTTTCACTCGTTACTTCAACCGTTGTCGTAGTCGACTCTACTGGAAGGGTGAGATCGATGGTAAGCGTCTGCCCCACCTGAAGGGTGAGGTTCTTGGCCTCAACCGCGCCGAAATTAGCAGCTTTGGCAACGACCTTGTAGTGCCCGGGCTGTAGGAAGGGCGCCACATAAATGCCGTCGGAATTGGTCATGTAAGGATGCGCGATGCCCGTGTCGACGTTCGAAACGGTCACAGAGGCACCAGGTACAACTGCTTGCTTGGCGTCGGTCACGGTCCCGGCGATGGCTCCTGCGCCGGACGTTTGAGCCATGGCGGAACTCGAGGTAAATACTGCGCAGAGGGCAAGAAATACTGCAAATCCAAGGTGAATGAATTCTTTTCTCTTTGACATTTCTTGGCTCTCCTAAAAGTTTGGCTCAAGGTCAGGCGGGTTCAGTCACACCGATCCGGTGCGTTGAATCGAACGCTTCATGGCTTTGCTGCCATTTATGGATTTGCGCAATCAGATTTACCGCAATTTCCAGTCGGAAGTGGGTCAGTCTGGTCTTGCAAGCCCTCGCTTGCAGAGGGGACAGTCCAACTATTGTGCCATTTCCTTCGAAAAAGGCAAGAGAGAACGCATAAGTTTTCCCTCATTTCCCCCTTCCACGAGGTTTTCCAGACCCCAGTGCGCTCCCCGGTCGCAAACAAAACAGGGTCAGTCCCATAGCAGGTCGAGTCGCCAACCCATTCTTGCCAGTTCGCCTCTCGATTGCGCCTGATTGCCTGATTCAAGCACGGCAACATTGCGGACGGATGAAAACCAGATGAACGAATTAGCACTCAGAAGCGGATCACATTTCATCGATTGCAAGATAGCCGCAAGACTCCCTGACCCAGCCGTCACCGTCCCAGAGCAAGGGACGGATCTGCGGAGAGGTTCGCGGGCGCGAAGTCCAGGGCCTGGAGCCGGGGCCAGGCCGCGGCGGCAATCATGGCGGCGTTGTCCGTGGCGAGGGCGAGCGAGGGGAAGGAAACGCGGAGCTTGCGGCGGGCAGCTTCCACAGTGAAGCGAAGGCGGAGTTCGCGGTTCGCGGCGACGCCTCCTGTGACGAGGATGCGGGAGGCAGCCAGAGATTCGGCGGCAGCAAAGGTCTTTTTCATCAGGTCGCCGACGACAGCATGCTGAAAGCTGGCGATCAGGTCGAGGGTGAGCTGGTCGCAGTGGCCGAGCGCGTCTTCAACGGTGGGGCGGGCGGGGGCGTCCGGGCCCGTAAAAAGCGCATCGCGGCGCGATTCGGCTTCAGGGCGGAGGTTGTGGATTTCGACGTAGCGGAGGACCGCCGTCTTGATTCCAGAAAACGAGAAAAGGAAATGGGGGTCAAGGTCCGCAATGGGAGCGGTGGTGGCGGCCTTTGTGCGAGGGGGTTTGCCAGCAAGGTGAAGCTTGGTCTTGATTTGAGAGAAGGCAAAAGGGACGGCGTGGGGGTTGCCGTGTTGAGCGAGAGCGTCGATCCAGGGGCCTCCCGGATAGCCGAGGCCAAGCAGCTTGGCGACCTTGTCATAGGCTTCGCCGGCAGCATCGTCGAGGGTGCGACCGATGAGGGCGTAGGTCCAGGAGCCGCTGGCGGGACGGGCCAGGTAGAGGTGGGTGTGGCCGCCGGAAACGACTAAAGCGAGCGCAGCCTCGTCATCGAGTGAAGGTTGCCCGTCTGGCATGGAGCGCTCGTTGAGGAGGACAGCATGGATGTGGCCTTCGAGGTGGTTGACGGCGATGAGGGGAAGTTTTTGAGCGAAGGCGAGGGCTTTGGCGTAGGTGATACCGACGAGGAGTGCGCCCGCGAGACCGGGACCGCTGGTGACGGCGATGGCGTCGAGGTCATCAAGGGTGACGTTGGCCTGGGCCAGGGCGGCGCGAACAACGGGAACGATGGCGCGGAGATGCTCGCGGGAGGCCAGCTCGGGGACGACGCCGCCGTAACGGGCGTGGGTGGCGATCTGAGACGCAACCACGGAGGATAAGGTGCGGGCTCCACGCTGGACGACGGCGGCGGCGGTCTCGTCGCAGGAGGATTCGATGGCTAGGATTAGGCCGGCACCAGACATCTATTTAGTTTAGCGGCCACCTGCGCCACCTGCGGTGGGGCATACGTCGCTTGCGCGACTCGGCGAGAATTGGGTCATCGGAACGTGGGCAAAAAGAGGCATTTTGTTTTGCGAGGTCTGAGAAGAAGGACCTTGGGGCACCTGCCATTTGTCCCAGAGAGAGAGAGAATGGAAGAGATGATGCCGGATTCGCGCAAATTCGATGCGGCTTTGCAGGTTGTGGGAGAGCTGCGGGCGGCGGGCTACGAGGCTTATCTGGCCGGCGGATGCGTGCGGGATCTACTGCTGGGACGGGAGCCGAAGGATTATGACGTGGCTACGGCGGCGACTCCGGACCTGGTGCTGGGGCTCTTTGAGCGGACGTTTGCAGTGGGAGCGCACTTTGGGGTGGTTCTTGTCGCCACCTGCTGTGGAGCAGACGCCGCTAGGGTGGCCGGAGCGGATTTTGGGGAGCAAGACTATGTTGTGACGGAGGTGGCAACGTTTCGGTCGGATGGGGCGTATTCGGATGGGCGGCATCCGGATGCGGTGCGGTACACAACAAGCGCTGAGGAAGACGTCAGGCGGAGGGATTTTACGATCAATGGGCTGTTGCTCGATCCGCTGAGTGGTGGAAATGATTTGCGGACAGCGGTGATTGACTTTGTTGGCGGGGTTGCGGACCTCAATGCGGGAGTTGTCAGGGCGATCGGGAGGGCGGAAGAACGATTCCTAGAGGATCATCTGCGGATGCTGCGCGGAGTAAGGTTTGCGGCGCGCTTTGGGTTTGAAATCGAAGAGGGGACGGCTGCTGCGATTCGGCGGCTGGCTGAGAAGACTAACGCAGTGAGCCGGGAGCGGGTTCGGGACGAGTTGACGAAGATGCTTACCGAGGGGCGTGCGCGGAGGGCGTTTGAGCTGCTGGAGAAGACTGGTCTGCTCAAGGCAATCCTACCTGAAGTCGATCGGATGAAAGGGGTAGAACAACCGGCGCAGTTTCATCCGGAGGGCGATGTCTGGGTGCATACGCTTGGGCTGCTGGGTCAGTTGGAGGCGGGATGTTCGCCGACGCTGGCGTGGGGCGGGCTGCTGCACGACGTGGGCAAGCCGCCAACATTCCGGCGAGCACCAGATCGTATCCGATTTGACGGCCACGTGGAGGTGGGGGTGCCGATGGCGGCGGAGATTTGCCGGCGGTTCCGGTTCTCGAATGAGGAGACACGGCAAATTCTCGCGCTGGTCGAGAATCATATGCGCTTTGCAGATGCGGGGCGAATGAAGGCTTCAACGCTGAAGCGGTTTTTCAGGCTGGAGGGATTCGAAGAGCATCTTGCTCTGCACCGGATGGATTGCCTGGCGGGAAGCGGGAATCTGGAGCACTGGGAGTTTGTGCGCGAGCGGCGGCTGGCGATGCCGGAAGAGACGGTTCGGCCGCCTGCCCTGATTACCGGGCGGGAGCTGATTGCGGAGGGCTACAAGCCAGGGGCGGGGTTCAAGGAGATGCTCCGTGCGGTGGAAGATGCGCAACTGGAGGGGACGATCGGGACGGCTGAGGAGGCATTGCAGCTGGTGCGGGAGCGGTTTGGCGTTGAAGGTTGACAGCTAACGACTTACCACACGCGCTAACAAGGGAGTCGCTGCAAACTTTTCGCGGACGGGCGGGAAGGAACAAACTCAGCTCGGCACAATTCCACGCCGGTCCCGATGGAGTTTCGATCGACTTGGTCGTCCGGGACAAGAGGAAAAGACCGGTGCTGAACCTTACGCCGGCGGAGATCGAAGTCAGCGATTCCGGCACTCCCGTTCAACTCTCCGGACTGCACCTCGTCACAGCTCAATCCGGCGGCTCGGTAACAATTGGCCTGCTCTTTGACAAGATGACTCCCGAATCAGCCAAGGTTGCGCTCAACATCTCGGCGAACCTCATTTCGATGGCTCCAGCGCAAAGCTCCTTTGCAGTGCTCGGGGTGGATCGAGGCCTGCGACTCTTTCAGAATTTCACGCAAGATCGGACGGCGATCCAGACAGCCACTGGGTTGGTCATGAAGGATGTGCCGGGCAAGGACTTTACCGATGCGGAAAGGCAGCTCGTCTCAGTGGCGCAGACTGGTGCGATCAAGTCCGGGTTGAATGCAAGCGTTGAGGATCGCGCCAAAGCCCGGATGATGCTAGCCACGCTTGAAGAGTCGCAGCGGATCGTCGCGGAGCAACATGCGGCACCTTCGCTTGCTGGGCTTGAGGCCTTGGCCAAAGCAGAGCAAAACCTTGCCGGGCGCAAGATCATTGTCTTCTTCTCCTCAGGCCTGCGCTCCAACTCCAATACTGCAAGCATGACGAAAGAAGTGGTGCAGGCGGCGAACCGTGCCGGCATCGGCATCTACACCGTCGACGCCAATGGCGTTGACAGCAAGTCCTTCGATGTACTGACGTTGATGTACAACCCACCTCCGCCTGCGACGTTTGCGCTGACACCGGGGGTATCTGGTTACATTCCCAGCCCGGTCAATATTGTTCAAAGAATGGCAACGATGTCCGGGTCCATCTCTGACATCCATTCGACCACCAGCGTGGATCGCGACAGCAGCAAGAGCCAGGGAAACACCCTGAAATTTCTGGCGGTGGGAACCGGGGGATTTTCCATCAACGCCGGGGGCGACGTGCGGGAACCGTTGAAGCGCTTGATTGGCGACATCGACACCTATTACGAGGCACCTATTACGAGGCGACCTATACGCCGGGCCTGAAGGAATATGACGGCCAGTTTCATTCCATCGACATCCAACCGATGCGCGAAGGAGTAACCATTCAAGCGCGTGCAGGATATTTCGCTCTGGCGCCAGGGGCGGACGGCTCCCTGAGCGTTCGTCCGTTCGATGGCCCGTTGTTGAAGATCCTAGGCGATTCGCCGTCGGCTGGGGATGTGGCATTTCAACAGTCTGTCATTCGCCTGGGGGGCGACTCTGGCCGCACTGCAAACGAGCTTGCCGTTGAAGTGCCCCTCTCTCACCTGAAGTTACGGCAGGATGAGCATGCGATGCTCTATGCCGCGCACGTTTCGATTCTGGCTCAAGTGAAAGACAAGTCCGGCGTGATTATCGATCGCTTCAGTGAGGACTTCACGCGCAACGGCGCGTTGGAGACCATTGACGCGGCTCGGGCCGGTGTGGTGACGCTACAGCGGCCTTTCACTGCCGCGCCGGGAACCTACGTTCTTGAAGCCGCCGTTCTCGATCGGCTTGGCGAAAAGGCCGGCGCGCAGCGCGCTGAGTTCACGATTCCAGACCCTGCTGATGGAGCGTGGCTGAGCGATATCACGTTGGTGCGGCGCACCGAGCCATTGAGCGGTGCACCGGATCCGGCCGAGCCGATGCAATACGCCAAGGCGCGCGTGGTGCCGAACCTCTCGGAACAAGTGCCCATAGGAACCCCACGCCTCACGTTCTTCTTCAGAATCCATTCCGGTGCCGATCCGGCCGGTGGCGATGGCAAGCTCGCCTTGGACATCCAGCATGACGGCAACATCGTGGCAAGCTCATCGATGAAAATCCCGAATGGTTCGGCCTCCGGGATTAGCGCAAACCTGGCTACCGTTCAAACCGGCGCTCTCGCTTCCGGAAGCTATCGGGCGGTCTTCGCTTACACGCAAGGGGAAAAGATCACTGCGCGCGATTTGGCGTTTTCCGTGGATGGAAGCCAAGTCACAGGCGACGATAGTCAGCCTGAACCTGCGGCGGACACAGGCAAAGACGACGCAACTGCGCCTGTCGATAGCGGTTCGAGTGTGACAGCCGCACCACCAGGTGTGGATGACTTCGCTCCCGGGCGCTTTACCCTGGCTCCCCAATCGGGCGGTCCGCGCCCTCCCAGCGACAAACGCCAGAGCGCACTTCTAGCCAGTGCCCGTGAGCGCGCTCTCGGCTATGTTGACTCGCTGGTGAACTTCAAGTGCATCGAGATCACGGATCGCTTCATAGATCCGAAAGGAACAGGCAGTTGGCCACGCCACGACAAGATCGCTGAAATGGTGACGTTCGAGAATCATGAAGAGTCGCGCACCACCCTGGAAGTCAATGGACAACCGGCCAACGCGCAGGCGTACGACATGAAGGGCTCCCGGCTGGAAGGTGAGGTCGGCGGAGTGCTCAAGGCCGTATACGACCCAAAGTCAATGGCCGAGTTCAAATGGAAGGAAGCGGATCTGCTGGATGGAGCAGCCGTGCAGGTGTTCAGCTACAGGGTCGACGTGAAGAACTCCCAATTCTCGGTGACCGCTCTTCCTGCGCCTTCTACGTTCGTAGGATTTCACGGCCTCATCTACATCGATGATGCTACCCGCGGCACCCGTCGCATCATCATGGAAGCGGAAGGAATACCGGCCGATTCTCCCGTCCACGCCTCTGCGGTGACGATCGACTACGACTATGTTGAGATCAACGATCACGACTATCTGATGCCGGTCCAGGGAGAAATGCGGATGAAGGCGGGCAAGCGCGAGGGGATCATGCACCGCATCGAGTTTCAGGACTACCACCGCTTCGGTTCGAATGCCAAAATTGTCGGCTTCAATCCTTAGTTGGCGCGGATCCAGGATGCCAATCAACGAGAGAAACCCACCACCAATTCATTTCGGCATCCAGTTTCTCCTTGTAATTGGGGACGCGCCCCTACCAAGGGTCCTCGGACTATAATTTTTCTTGAGTCTGCACGTCGCCCGGGTACCCAAAGGTCTCAGTCTGCCGGCCTTCGAGTTGTTCGCGCACTGAGGCCGGTTTCCAAATGAACAGCGAAGAACTCATACTCGTCACCGGCGCGACCGGCTTTCTGGGCACGCGGCTTGTCCGCGAGTTGCTGGACCTCTACCCGCAGGCCACGCTTGCGCTTCTGATCCGTGACAGGCCCGGCGAATCGGGTCAGCAACGTGCCGATTCGATGTTCCCTGCTACCGAAAAGGCGCGCGTGCAGGTCTATTCCGGAGATGTGGGGCACCCAAATTGCGGCTTGGATTCCGCGGCCTTCCAGCAGCTTTCCGCGGAGACGACGCGCGTGATCCACTGTGCTGCCACGGTGCGATTCGACCATTCCCTGAATGAAGCCAGACGGATCAATGTCGAGGGTACGCGCCGCGTGCTGGACTTCGCCGGCTCCGCACGCCGACTGAAGAGCCTGGCCTATGTGGGTACGGCCTACGTTGCGGGCGAGCGGTCGGACCTGGTGCGGGAGAGCGAATTGGCAGTGGGCCAAAGCTATCGCAACACCTACGAGCAGACCAAGGCCGAGTCAGAGGCACTGGTGCGCGAGCGGCTCAATTCCCTGCCCGGCGTCATTCTGCGCCCGAGCATCATCGTGGGCGATTCGCGCACCGGCGTGACGTCCAGCTTCAAGATGATGTATTGGCCGCTGAAGATCTACGCACGCCGGCTGTGGCGCACCGTTCCGGGCTATCCCGACGCTGTTCTGGACATTGTGCCGGTGGATTTCGTTGCCACCGCAGTAGCGCGTTTGGTCTTTGACGAAGCCGCTCAGGGCAGCACGGTCCACCTGTGCGCCGGGCCGAAAGGCAGCGCGACGATCGAACAAATTGCGCAACGTGCGGCACAATACTTCAACGTGCGAGAGCCGCGATACGTCGATCCAAAGTTCTTCTTCGCGGCGATACGGCCGCTGCTGTTCATGTCCTTGTGGGGACGCAAACGCCGCGTGCTGCGGGATGGGCGCGCATACCGCGACTACTTCACCATGCGCATGCAGTTTGATACAACCAACGCCGAGCGACTGCTGGAGCCAGCCGGAGTGTGCCCGCCGCCGGTGCTGGACTACCTGGATCGCCTCTTCAATTACTGCGTCGCCAGTGACTGGGGCCGCAAGCCGGTTTCAGCCTGATGAACATTTTCCGCCGCATTCAAATTGCGCGCGACCGCGGGGTCACGGTGGCGAATCTGGTAGACGAGTTGTTGCGGCGAAACGGAGATCGCGAAATCTCCGTCGAGGACGAAAGATTTCATACCCTCGCCGAGATGCACGCCGAGATCAGCTCCATCGATGCCTTTCTCCGGCGTTCCGTTGCGCTCCAACCCGGCCAACAAGTCGCGGTTTATCGCACCAATGACCGGCGGTGCTTTCACTGGTTCTTGGCAATCATCCGGGCTGGTGGCATCGCGGTTCCGCTGAATCCGATGCTGACGCTCGCTGAGGTTCGGCGCATACTTGCGAATAGCGGCACGGATATTCTGGTAACCGACAAGGCCGTTTTCGAGCGTAATATCGTAGACCGCCAAGCGCTTGATGTCCGCACCTGGATCCAAGCAGATCAGGAGCCGGAGACGCTGGATGGATTCCTGCGCGGCCCCGGCATCGACACTGATACCGGTACGCCATTCCCACCTGTAACGCTCGATTCCGGCGCCACGGTGGCGGTGTTTCATACCTCGGGTACAAGCGGGTTTCCCAAAGGAGCAGCTCTCTCAAGCAGGGCTCTGCTGGGCGCACGGGCATCTACGGTGCTGGCCGGACTCCTGATAGGGCCCAGGGACCTCGCGCTCGTCGCGCTGCCCTGGTCGCACATCATGGCCGTGAGTATTGCGCTTTACGGCTTGATGGCAGGCACTCGCGGCTGCTTTCTGGATCGTTTCGATGTAACGCGGGCGCTGGACTTGATCCAAAGATATGGCGTCACCGCAGTTGTGGGTGTGCCTGCCATGCTGGCGCGGCTGGTCAACAGCAATCCGGAACCGGCTCAGCTCGCCACTGTGCGCGTGTGGATCTCTGCCAGCGATCATCTGCCGAGCGAAGTTCGGCAACGTCTGCGGGAGTTCGGCGCTCTGGTCCGCCTGCCAGCAGGCGGGCGCATTCCTCCTGTGCTGCTCAACGGCTATGGCATGGTGGAGCTCGGCGGCATGGCAATGATCGGCATCGAGATGTCGCTTTTGCCGGGAAGTGGCAACCTGTGCTTCCCCGTACCGCCAGTTCGCATCCGTGTGGCTGACGAAAACGGGCGGACCGTGCGAGCCGGGGTTACGGGCGAGTGCCAGATCCATCGTCGCGGCCTCGTTCCGCACTATTGGAAGGACAGCTCGAAGGAAGCGGCCGAGGGCGAAAGACTGCTCACCGCCGACGGCTGGCTGCGCACGGGCGATCTGGCCACCCGCAATCGCCTCGGCTTCATCCGGATCGTTGGTCGCATGAAGGATGTGATCAAGTCGGGCGGCTACTCAGTCTACGTCCGCGAACTCGAAGAGACCATGACGGCCCATCCTGCGGTGGCACGCGCAGCAGCCTTCGGCTTGCCCCACAAGGATAAGGGCGAGATTCCCGTGGCGGCCGTGGAACTCCACGACGGCTCCGTGGCCAGCGAAGACGAATTGCTGGACTGGTGCAAACAGAACCTGGCGCCTTACAAAGCACCGCGCCGCATCTGGATTCTCGATTCCGGAGGCTTGCCGCGCAATCACACAGGCAAAGTATTGCGACGGGCATTGCGGGAGCGATTTTCGGCAGAGATGGATTGAAGCTCGCGTCCTAATTGTTGGCCTGGGCCACCGATCCTTGCGGATGAGTATCCCTTCTCTAGGGAGTGATGAGTTCGAGGATGTGGTGGGGCGTTCCGCCTGATGTGACGCTTCTCACTGCCAAGTGTGATAGTGGATGAGATGAAAAGGATGAGCCCTTTGCGGCTTTGAAGCAGTTTGGGTACCTCGATTCTTCCCCGAAAGAGAGAAAAACTATGACCTCCGCTGGCGGTGTTGGTGCAGTTGTCGATTTTCAGGCTCGCTGGGCGGAGTTGGAGTTGCCTGAGGCTGTACGAGAGGTCCTGGGCGCGGCGCCGCTGGTGCAGACGCCGGAAACACGGCAGGAATTGCTGGATTGGGCGCTGGGCCGGCCGTCTGGCGAGACGGGCTGGACGCTGGGCAATCGCGACGACCACGGGGTGTATGAGGCGGTGTTTAAGGTGCCGGGCGTGGGACGCATTGTGGAAGCGGTGATTACGAAGGCGCGGAACGGGCTTGCGATCAATTTTCCCGATCCGGTCATGCGTAGGCGCGATCCCGACGCAATGGTGATCGGGGACCATTTGCCGACGGACAAGCCTACCTATGAAAAACGGTTTGGCGAGGGGTTCGAAAAGACGCGGCGGCAGACGCTGGACTGGCTGAAGACGCAAGAACTCGTCGCGATGCCGTTTTACGCGGGGACGGATGCGCTGGGGTATGGATCGCTTCTGATTGTGCCGAGGCAGGCGGCGTTTTTTGCAGCGGCTCTCGGGGATTTGCAAGGGATGATTCCTCGGAGTCAGGTTCCCGCAGAGTTCAGAATTACAGGCGGAGTGCTCTTTGTGGCGCCGCCGTTCCGGCATACGCACTTTGACGGGCGGCAGGTGGTGGTGCACGAACGGACGGCGACGCATCAGGAGATTTTTGCTTACAACCTGTACCCGGGGCCGAGCGCGAAGAAGGGCGTCTACTCGATGCTGCTGGACATAGGCGAGCGGGAGGGTTGGACGACCAATCACTGCGCGGCTGTAGCGGTTGTGACGCCGTACGAGAATCAACTGATTCTGATGCACGAGGGAGCCAGCGGCGGCGGCAAGAGCGAGATGACGGAGCACATCCACCGCATGGAGGATGGGCGC
>OBLU010003404.1_pt1 | contig 14428 bp, 25 predicted proteins | sample 1518681 | NCBI WGS metagenome assembly OBLU01 (sample SAMEA3539304, study PRJEB22396) | soil metagenome | biome: tundra; feature: field; material: soil | place: USA | collected 2010-05 | depth 0.15 m
TTGTTTAGAAGCGACTAGGGATTCTAATTGTTTGATGATCATGGTTCAATCCTCGCCCTTTTCCTTGAGCAACATAATAGTTGCCAGCGGGGAATTTAGGACGTCCAAGCAATAAATGGCATTGCTTTACGTTAGTAGCATAAAAAAGCCGGTATCACTATTGCATATAACGAATGGGGGAATTGGTTATTAGCAACAATGATACCGGCTAGCGGAATAGGATTGAAGTCGTCTCACCTATTCCCTGGTACTTCTAGCTTTTGCTTCTATCAGCCTTGCGCGGGAGCCTCTTCCGATTCAACCGCAACGGCCTTATTCGGATTCTTGCGTGCAACTCCACCATTCGGACCCTTGCGGAATTCGAGATCCGTACGACCCTTCCAGGCTTTGCTAATAACCTGATACGCGCGCAATTCCGAGCTTGCGGTTTTGGCCGCTGCACTCATGGCCACTTGCGTCATGGTTGTATAAGAGCCGAACGGAAGAGCCTGAATCAGATCTTCGGCCGCTTGCAAAACACCAGAATCCGCCTCGTTAGCAGTCGGTTTCCAGCCTTTTGCACCGACCCCACCGTGCGGGCCCTTACCCGTTTCGAGATCTTCGCGAAGGTCCACGTAGCTCGTAACCGTAGCATAAACCAAGGTTTCGTTGCAACCCGAAAGAGCCTCAAGCGCTTTCGTGATCTCCGATGCCAGTACCGCCTTAGTAACTCGACGATCACTGTCAAGCGCAGTCTGAATGTGCGCATCCGCCTCTTCGATAATTGCCGTGGTCAATTCGAGAATTGCTTCGTTTGCCTGAGTCTTATTCATGGTAATAGATCCTTGTGATACTTGTTTCTGTTTTTGATTGAAGCGTACCGGGTAATTCCGTTTCGCTTATCTGAGTCTAACCTAATCAGCCGGGTTTCATCGTCAAGTGCCTACCAGCTTCTTTTTTCTTTTCTGCTAAGTACTTGAAACTGCTCACGTTTTGCGCCAAGGGAAGGATTCGAACCTTCTGCTTATCAGGCATGCCACGCAACTAGAGAGGGTTTTACAGCTTTACAATAATCCTTGAAAAAGGATCCTACCCTCTAATTGCGCTTACCTTGGCATACATCTTGCTTACGACTTCAATACCGTAAAACCCGCTTTGACATATACCGCTAGGAATTGTTCAGGAGTGACACCTTCTCGTGCCTTGGCTTTTACTTTCCAGCCGTAAGAATGAAACTCAGGCTTGCCATTCCCGTAGGTGCTCGGCGTGAACCTAACATCATCCTTTACCAGGATAGTACGATCACTCATGAGCGCGTATGTCTTTCTACGCCACAACACCAAACGATCGGGAGCACCTTCTACATCCGTTTCTTTAGAGACACGAGCTAACTCTTGACGTCCCCTTGCTGATAGTTTTGCCATTAGGTTTCAATATCTCCTAGATCATGACAAGCGGCACGAAACAGATCGGCCGGGAATCTTGGATTATCTTCCCTGAAAAATTGTGTAAAGACCTTGATTGCGGTTTCGTGAGCATCTCTCTCTTTGAAAATTTCCGGCAATGGCACTTCATGTTTTTGGATGCCACGAATTAGGATTGCTGCACTCTGATAATTCTTTTTAGTGAACCTTGCCATTGTCTTTATCCTTCAATGAATGTGAGCGCATGAAAGACTAGCTCATTATCCTTATCGCAAGTAACGTACCCCCTGATCGTCTTTTTCCGATAGGTGCATGCGGCCGGTTGCGTGAACATTGTATCAGCCTCGCCCCGAATATAAACCGTTCTAGAGGAGATCGTTGCGTTATTCACCGGGCAATTACGTATCAGTGCGAGTGAAGGTCCACCGATCCAATGTGCATAGAAGGGGATTGCACCATTACTCTGTTTTTCACCGGCTTTATCTGCTCTAAACTTTTGCAGTCCCATTGTAATTTCTCCTACATCAAAAGGATATCTTCTACCGGATCGAATTTAAATGATGGCCTAGGAGTCAATTTCGGCCAAGCAATGAAGACTCTGCAATAACAACAGACTTCATTCCCGGCAGTCTCTTGTGTGAGAATGGCATGGGTATTGTATGGCTCTAATTCGGCACAACGATTGCATACACAATTACCGTCGTCGAGTCTATAGCCTATGTGTCGCATGTTGTCCTACCTCATTCCCCGGTATCGTCAAAGCTTCGATTCTGGTACTCGTAATCTTTTTCCGCGCAGTATTCACGACAGAACTTTTGATCCTTGTCTGCGAAGTCATGCGTGAAAGTTTCCTTACCTAGAAGATCGCCACATTGATCGCACTTGGCAAGGGTAGCATAGAGCTTTTCAGCATCTTTTCTCAATTGCTTGTGAGTATAGCGGGGCAAAGAGACACCAGAAAAGCCGAGTGTATTCCCGAATGAGATAGCGATCCCATCTCTTACCGTCTTATCTTTGCGCCATGCCTTTTGAATGGCGATTGCGGCTTCTACGGCCTCAATGGGCGAGCTGAATTCGACCCCTTCACCTAGTCGACCATACTTGATTACGAGCATGCCAGGGGACGCGTAATCTTGACCTTCGCAGATCTCGACAAGATACGTGCCTGAAGGATATTCAATTTGACGCGAGACGAAAAACATGATGGCTCCTAGGTGTATGTCTTTTATAATTAGGGCGTTAGGATTGATAGGTAATCTCTTCTAACGCTAGGTGCTACTTTTGCGGAATGAAACAATTCAATCCAAGCTTGATATGTGGCATGCCTTCAATCGGCCTTGTCCCGCTAGTAGTTGCCAACATACGACTTTTACCCGATGCTGACAATCCCCCATCTTTGAAATTGAGATCAATTTTGATAGTGAGAATGCCACCTACGACACTGGTAATTACATTCATTATAGAATTTTATCCTTTCTTTTTACTTCAATTTATTTTTAGAACGATTCAACCAATTGTGAAGCCGTAGCGAATATCTAAATACTTCGCCATAACCAGCATAATTAGGAATATGCTCTTTTTTGAATTTACTTTTGATCCATCCTTCACGTTCTTTATTGCAGGGAAAAGTAAAAATTGTGGGACGAAGAAACGGATTAGCGCAGCCGTTTTCAGCAAGGCGATACTTATCTTCCCTAGCCCCATATCCCATTTTCCCGCACACAATGCCATTTATAAACTCTCGTGTGCTCTTGAATCCCTCTTTTTCAATATCTTCTACGAGGATCGGATGATAATAAAAGAAGGTATCGCCTAACTCAGAATCACGCCCACAAGCAATTTCTATTCGTTGATTGTGACTGTATCTAGTTTTCATCGAATGGTCTTATAATGACCCTGGCACTCTCGTTCAATCTTGCCTTGTTTTACTTGCTTGCCAAGGAATGTGCCAGCCATATTATCAGAATTAGTTGACCCGGCTTCTTTTGCCGCTTTCACAACGTCTCTTGTAGAAAAAACGTTACCTTTCGTTCCAATTACTGCTAACATAGTTCGTCCAATTGAGCCATAGCCGTTAGAAACTGGCTTAGAAAACTCATTTGAGGATCCGCTACCACGCTCGGATGAAAGCTCTTGATCAAACGCAATGGCTTCTGGCAAAGACATTTTTTGCACATTGACAAGAAACTTCACATTATCTTTATTCATTTTATAGCTCCACTGTAAAAAGGTTTAGTGTTCCCGAAAATTACATCTACATTGGATCTATGGCTTTGATAGGTAATCGCCACCATAGATAACTACATTTACTTACACTCGCGCGCTTGTGTGTGTCAACGGCCGTAGCTGGAAAGCACGTTGCGGGAGTATTCGTTTCTCAATTGACGGAAGATAATTTGCTGCTCTTCCGTTTTATTCGGGCGCTTTGAAGCCAATTGCAAGTGCCATAATGCCGCGGCGCCAGCTTCTTTATGCACAATTGAGACCACTTCTGTTTTGCATGCCTTGAAGATCATTATCCGATAGTCTCCGATCGTTGTGTTGGTGCGCATTCATCCTCAACCGTCCAGCATGCCCCATTATTGTAGGCTCGCTGGCATGTTTCAATCTTCGGCGGAAAGATAGACTCTACCTTACCCGCATCATTGACAGACACTTCTACGATTACGAGAACCTTTACGTACTTCATGGATCGACTCCTTTTGGCATACTCGCGACGAAAAGATCGATGGGAGCTTCAATAAACTTCCAACCGGGGAAAGACTCATACTGTAGATAGACAATGCCGGTTTCAGGGTTTTGCCGTAGTAATGCAATTGGCGCACCTATGTTTAGACCAAAACCGCCCCTATCATGCGCGAGCACAACCATTCCTATCTCGGGATAACCCCATGCTAATCGCGTTTCTACTTCTGATAGCAGCAAACGCCCATGTGATCGAATACGCGAGATCATCGGAGCTAGCACTTTATTACGAGCCGCATACTTTTCTGACAATTCGGCTAGTTCTTTTGCGAGCGCTTCTTTTCTTGGATTGCGACGCTTACGATTGCCGTAATACATTGTCTAGGTCCTATTCCGCAAAGTCATTATAGCAGCGTTTATTGTTACATACGCCATTCCCGTCTAGTTTCTTCCCGCAATCGCCACAATTCAACGGGCAAGCGGTAGGGAGAGGCACATGTTCGCACTGACACTTCTGACAGTGTTTTTCGTTGAATTCGTTTTTAGGCGCCATTGTCTCTTTCTATAGCCTATCCCGAACGAAAGGGAAGCTGATAAAGCCTAGCATAAACACAATTGCAATAACCATTCTGCTTATCCTCGGTTTTGCTAGTTAGATGCCGTCAATGCAACCCTCTGAAAACATAAACCATACTTTCTGGTTTCATTCCACACACTCACACTTCAAGCCCGGCCGAAGTGAACAATACTGAGCAAGATCGGCGCAAGTAGGAGAAGGTGCAGCGTCGTTTACTTCTGGCGCCATGATTGTATTCTTGCCAGTGTGATGCAATCCGCAAGCATGCCCGGTTTCGTGAGCGACGGTTATAAAAAGCTCTGTTGTATTCGGGATATCGTCAAGCCCTGGCAACAAGATCGTAGGGCCGATATTCCTAGGTATCAGGTTTTTTTGCCCGGTTTCGATTGCGGCCAGGTTAGAAACGGTTGCAGTGTCGGCGAGGATATCGTTACCATTAGCCGGTACCGATCTCAGGCTCGCTAGCGTGGTCTTTTGAATGACAATAGTCGACCATGGCACTTGATCTTCATGGTACTCGGAAAAAGCCGGTGTTACTTGAAAGTCAAACGTAGGCGCATCCGAGGATAAGACCGTCCAGCTCGACATACCAGCTTCAATGATTGCGATCTCCTTATATGAGAAAGACGAATCAATCTGCACGGTATAGCTATTCGGAAGGCCAGGCGATGCACAACCAACTAAAGAGAGAATTCCAGCAACAACATAAAACTTTTTCATTGTGTAATCCTTTCCTTTTGGGCGAGAGTGTAGAAGCTTGAATCTGAAACATAACCTTTTTACCGGATCATAAGAATAGAGAATTGTGGGAGAGCAATCCTAGTACTCTGAGATCGACGTATTATAGACTATGTTTCAGATTCAAGCCGGTAAGAATAAACTTACCATGCTTGAAAACTGCTTACTTGACTGCAATAACCTTGCCATCTTTCATGGTCACTTGCGCATACCACTTGTGAGGCATGGGATAGTGCGGGCCTTCGAGGTACTCAATACCATCTCGTTTCGGCTCACCTAAACCGGGAGCAAAGACATAAACGTCCTTTCCAGCTGCTACCGCCTCTTTCAACGCTTTTTTGCTTTTGAAGTTTATCTCAGTATACATGTTTCTCCTTTTTTATGATGTAGCTAGAATCCGCATTGCCTCATCGTCGGTTAGAATTGTGTCAGTATCGCAATTCAGATAGGCATGCTTACCCGTAGAAGGTTGCCAACAATACAGCAACCGATATCCCGTGCGAGTGAAAAAAGGTGTTTCGGTGCCATTGCAAGCGGGATACCAATTACCTTGAGCTTGTTTCTTATCCCGCACTTCTAAGGCTTTGATCAGATCCATGACTACCAGTTCCTTTCTTTTTGGCATGAAGCTTGAATCTGAAACATAGCATACTACCGGCCGGTTCAATATGGCAGATTGTGTTAGTGCAATCTTGACGCCATACATCTAGCGGTAACGGATCTGCTACTATGTTTCAGATTCAAGCCGGGAAGACTAAACTTCCCATTGCTTGAAAACTACCTAAAAACCTACTTTGCTTTATGGTAGGCAAAAAGTCCCGCCACAACAGCACCGACAAGAATGTAGGAGATACCATTCCCTCCGACATGAAAAGCCGGATTACTGCCACCGGACCACTTACCGATCAAGAATGCAATTCCGAGACCACTTGAAAGACCGATAAAAAGCTTGCCCATTGTGATACTTTCCTTTCTTATTCCGACTATGGTTTATGCCCTAGACGGATCTGAGTTTTTCCCGTTGTTTTTGGGGTTTTTTCTTTTGCCCCCGATTGATTGAAACCTATTGCAATTCTGATACCAGGCTTTTAGAAGCTAACTAGGATTAGAAGACAAGCTCCTAGTTAGCTCGGAAAAGGCTTTTATCGTGCTTAGGACACTCCGGCAATGACAACAGTGAAAACGAAACCAGCTGCAATAACCAGAAGTGTCGCCATGGTGTTACCTCCTAGTGAAAGTGTCGCGTTGATTCTGTTTCTCTTTGCTGCTCTCTTGACGAAAAGGGTAATTGCAGGGGTTATGCCAACGATACCAGTTTATTGTAAGTAGCTGATATCATTGACTTTTCCGTTTTTGGGGCCGAAACGAGAGTCATGCCAGCGATTCGGAGGGTATGACATTGGAGTCGTGGTTTTTTGGAAAGGTAATAATATCATGTAGTTAGAGATCCGATGGCTTTTTCCCCCAAGGCATGATAAAAGCCACTAACCCTTGCAATATCAAGTAGTTAGCCTATGTGACCAGGGTATGATCTTGCTGTCATATGCAAAGAGTAGTCGATTCAATTCACACTACGCCTCGAATGTCATAGGGGGATTAGGTAGGGCCAAGGTAGCAGGTAGGGCCATTCGGGGGATATACTGATTAGAGGCGCAAGAATGGGTCTATAAACGAGGATAGGAGCGAATAGGTGCTAGCACTCCTAGGGATACAGGGGGCGATTGTAGGGCGAATGGCGCGGCTGGCACGGTAATTGACGGGGAACGATGGCATAAAGCTTGCTAGGGACCGATTAGCCCGGTCTAACTTGGCACGATCATTGACCATGCCAACCGATAAGGGGTAGCGCGGAGCGAGCTCGTCAAGGTTCATGCCATAATCCACGGTATGAGAATTGCAAGGGGCGCAACGGCAATTGGCGGGTCGGGCAAAGACCATGCCACCCGGAGCTCGTCAAGGTTCATGCCATAGGAGCGGCATGAAAACTGCATGGGAAGACCGCGGCATAAAAACCGCCAGCGATAAACCAATCAATAACTATGCCAAAAGAAAACTAATTACAGTAAAAGTATAAAAAAAGAAAGCGAATTGAATTGAAAAGAATTGTAAAAGAAAGCGAAAGGAATTATGTTGGGGTTGGAAAAAGGTGGGAGATTGTGGTGGGAAGTGCGCCGGGTCCTCCCCCAATAGCAGAAACGAGAAAGAATAAGCGGTATGAAAACAACAATAAACGATATGAACCACGGTATGAAAACAACAATAAACGATATAAACCACGGTATGAAAACAACAATAAACGATATAAACCACGGTATGAAAACGACAATATAACAATATAAACCACGGTATAAACCACGGTATGAAAACGACAATATAAACCAACCCCACGGTATGAAAACGACAATATAAACCAACCACGGTATGAAAACTACACGCAGGTTAAACCAAAATGAATAAGAACACTTGACGGTAAAAGAAAAGACTTTAAACTATAATAAGAAGACAGCATAATAAATACAATCAACAATCCCGTATATAAATTAATCATACCAAGCTTTGAATTTGTACCCGAAAATGAAAGAAAATCACCCTCTATGTTTTTAGAGTGTTTATTAATTGCCTATTCTTTATATGAAGCAGAACTGTATACAAGAAACGATTTGAATTTTTTATTATGAGACTAATGAAACTGACCCCAAAAGAAGTAAATGAATGCATATGGAAAACATATGGAATACCTCATTGTTTAACTTGCCGAAAACCAATTACAGAATTCAAATACGATAGACATAATGATAAATATTTAGATGTTAAGTATTGCCCCCATTATTGTGATGAACGATGCGAAAGGCTTATGATATTAAAATGACGCCAAATAAGAATTGTCCAATATGTCTTATACCTTTACAAGACTATGGTAATACTGTTTATTATTGTAAATGTGGAATGAAAACAGTGGCTGATAATGTCTACTATAGATATTTAGATAGCCGCACCGAAATACAATGGCACATAAAGCCAAATATTGGAACATATATCTTTATCAAAAATTGTAGGATGATAAGACTTGATTATATATTACCATTTGATATAAACATAAATCGATTGAATAGACTTTTACTATTAAAATAACTATGAACTTTATATATAAGATACTATTTAAAATAAGGAATTACATTTGGAATATAAATTAAAAAAGCTACTATTATTACTCTAATGAAACTATCCGATATAAATCTATTTCCAAAATGCCCCAATTGTTCAGAACCAATGATTAATAATGATTGTTATGATTGTAGATTAACATGCTCTTCTCATAATAGTATAAACAAATGTTATTATAGAATGGATACAAATTATACAATCTATTGGATTTATCATATGGTCCCATTAAACAACACAACACTAATATATTATAACGGAGCATTAGAAATTACTATTGATTTCCTTCTTCCTTTTAATATAACAAAAGACAAAATTAATAAACTAATGATACTACTATGAAAGAAACCAATGAACGATCTTGAACAACAAAACTTAATGGTTTAATTACCATTTCCCATACGATATTGATTTGGATAAGCTCAACAAACTAATGATGTTATCGTAGGATTGAATATATTACAATTTGATTTATCTTCTTATTGGCGGCGAAAATGAAAACCACGAATGAAGATTTGAAATGCCCAATCTGCTCATCAACATTAAGAATAAAAATTCTTTATGATATTTATACATGTAATAATTGCAGAAATGAAAACCTAGGAATAAGACTTAATCTTTATGTAAAAAAATATAGTATTAATAGTACTGATTACTATTATACAGTTCAAAGCTATATTAATGACAATACAGTTATATATTGGGATCTTGATACAAATATGATGCCAATGAATAGTATGGATTTATACCACAACTATAATAGAATGCATTCAATTACTATTAATAAAGAAAACTTTAATGTTGTAAGAAAAAAGATTAACGGATTATTATTACTACTATGAATCAATTCAATATTTCAAGAAAAGACTATTTAGAATGTCAATGCTGTGGTTCTAAAAAGATTATAAGATATACGGAGAATCAGCGGCTTGAAAGCTCTTATTGCGCTGATTGTAAATTAATAATTGATTTTGATTTATCAGGAAGTGGAGATTTTTATTCTTTTATTAGAATTGAAGGGGGAAATAAAATAAGATGGATAGATGGAACAACATCATATATTAATGACTTTAAGTTTGTATTTATGATTGATTATTATTTGCCATTAAATACTACCATGGAAAAATTAAAAAAATTAATGATACTACAATGAATATACTTAAAAATATATGGTTTAAAATAAAAAACCCATCAAAACTATCAATGCTTAATTTGCAGTATACAATTAAGTATAGAAATTTATTATCTTTAATTAGAGATGTCGAAAAACTAAAACTTAATATTAGCAATTTACCCGCAGAAATATATTTTTTTAATAAAGATATTAACTTTTCTTTTGGTCATGGGATTGATCATAAATCATATGATCTTTATATTAGTCAAGAAGATTTTATGAATAGCATAAATGATATTGGTATTGAAACCAAGAATGAAAGATTTATCAAAGAATATATTAGAAAAGAAGTAGAAAATAATAATAGATTTCCGCCAAAGAATATAAATTATCTGAGTTATTCTTGTAATATATTTCCGGCCCTTAAAGAATATATGGGATCAACCTCAAAACAATTTAAAACATTCTTATTATTAAAATGAAACCCATTGGAATAGAAGATATTCATAATAATATTGATTGCCCGTCTTGTTTGTTGGGAAAGTTTGAAATTGCATTTGATAGGTCTAAATCTAGTCCTAATAATTATATTTGTTCAAATTGTTCATTAGAATTGATGTCGTATAATCGATGTAGTTTGATATTTGAACTAATTACAAAAATCATAAATAAATATAATATACATTGGTTTTTTGGCGTATATGAGGATGTTACTTATATTAACCAAACTATTGGTTATCCAACATCATTATTAATTGTTGAATATCATTTGCCAATTGACATAACAGAAAATCAAATTGAAAGATACCTATTACTGCAATGAAACCTATTGACATAACATTTCCTATTAATACCGATCTCTTGGCAACAATAAACTGTCCTTGTTGTGGAAAGAAAGATTTAATACCAACCATTAGATATTCTCGAAGTATACGTGCAACTCATCATACGACAGAAAATGATTTGCGGTGTAATAATTGTAAATTATATATATTGGCGTCTTCATCTGGACCAACATATGAGATACTTGGATATTATTTGATGACTAATAAATATTGTATTTATTGGTCATTTTTCGTGGGCGATACCAGAATATTTAATTTAGTAGATAGAATAAATCCAGTAGAAAATGAAAAAAGCCCAAGAATAGTAAATACAAAATATCACTTACCATTTCCACTAACTGAAACCCAAATAGAAACATATATGCTATTACTATGAGATGTCCCAGATGTTATAAAGAAGATGCTTTTATAGAAATAGCTACATGTGGTTGTGATCTGTTTTTTTGTGGATTAGATTTAGACGGTGAAGGATCATTCTCTCTTAAAATAGAATTTGATAATAATAAATATTATATTGATTGGAACACAACTTTTAATACCGCAAATATTAGTGTAGCCGATTGTGTGCGCTCTCCATATAGTGAAACAATAATTGCTAAATTAAAATGTTTAGATATACCTTACAATATTACAATTGAAAAGTTTAAAAGATTATTACTGCTCATTTAAACACTAACAAATAGTCGGTCTCTATTCAACCAAAATGCCCCAAAGCTATATAAAATCATTTGAAATGGATTAGGAGATAACTTATTCCGTATTCAGAGCAAAAGTAGGTATTTATCTATTTGCAGTTTGAGTGATTTTTCAGTAGATAAATCCCATTTTTCTGGACTTATGTAAGGAATTTTAACAGTTTTAAAATAATCAATAGTCTCTGGGAATAGTTTTTTACCTGAGATTTTAGTTTTAATTGGTTTGTTATTTTCAAAATAATTAGCAATTCTAATACCTCTTGATATAACATATTCACAACTAATTCGCAAATCTTTTATTGTCGAGTCTTCATAACAGGATTCTGAAATATAATAGTATTCGTGATCTTCATCAAAATTACAAATATTAACTAACTTAAAATCTAATATATCAAGAACATAAGGAGAGATAGCTTTGTTCATTGCCTTCTTATTAAGTTTAGGAAAAAGCTTATTTTTAATTGTAAATGTTTGTGAGGCGCTTTCAAACAACAGATCCATAGTTTTAATTTTTTCTGGGTTATAAAACTTGTTTGTCTTATAGAACTTTATACCATTGAAGTTATAAAGAAGCCCACCTACGATATCCACCTCTTTTGTCTCGGGGCTATATGTAAGGATACCAACCTCTCCCAACGCCGATAGAGACTTATTACAAAATGGGCAATGTGTTCTATAATCAAAAAACCTATTTAGTTTCACATATATATCTATATCAGAACAAATTTATTTATACAAGAAGTTTAAATGTTTTGAATTTAGCAAGAATTTTATTTTTATTTGTTGAAATTATGTCTTTAAATTTAATTGGCAAAGTTATTACGGAATCCATTTGAATACCTGCGTCTGATGATTTCGTGTAGATATAGCAGTTTGATGCTGAGGAAGGTTTCATAAAGATATAGTATAAGTCTCCATCAGTTAAACCCAAAGATTCCGATACCTTTTCTAAAACGAATTCAGTATTAAGTCGATCATAATATAGGCTATAAATTTGTAGAAATGTATCACCTGAACTTAAACAATTTGAACATTGCTTATAGATATATATATTGGTAGAATAAATTGATAGAAAGTTTAATTCATCATCATAAGAATGAATGCCATTTTCATCAATTATAATAGAGAAACGATACCAGCTTATGTCTGGGTTTATATAATTATTACTTATAACATCAATAACTATAATATTATCTTTTGGATAAAATTGAACATTATAATCTTTATCTGAAATTGTTTTAGCTTGAAAACTTAATTGATCCCCGCATAAAGGACAATTTACATATTCATTAAAAAGCAGATCTTTCATAATTTTAGAGCATAAACATTGAGTTAATTCTAGCTTGAACCTTACCTGCCTCATGAAACTTAAAGAAATCATCAGCAACTAAATCTACTTTCTTTTCTTTATATAGTCCTTGTCCTGTTGTTAAATCAATTTCAGACATACCGAATGCAGTTGTTCCATTACCAGAAAAGTTATTAAGTATAGTTATTTTACTACCTTGATTTTTTTCTACCCTAACATTAATTAACTTAAACTGCTCATATTCCATTGAATATTCTTCTATGGGTATTACCAAAGATATAATTTTTCCCGGCTTCATAAGTGATAAGTCTCCAGTTATTATCTCTCCCCATATTGCGTACTCTTCTTTTAATAGTTCGTGAGCACAAGACGCCCTATAAAAAAATGAAAAGTTAGGATCATAATTATCATAAAATATTATTGTGTTATTTTTTAAATTTACTTGTATTCCTTCTTTTTTAAATGAAAAAGGTCTTAATGATTTATGTTTTCTGGTTTTTCTTTTTACATCATTTTCTGCCGCCATGCCTGAAACCGACGGCATGGCTCTTGATGCGTTATGCCCAAACCCAACTTTAGTTTTGTCTAAAAGATTATCAAATACACTATGAATAGATATGTTATTGATTGTTGCCTCAAATAATAATGGCTTTCTACATACTGGACATTTTTCTTTTTGTCTTAAAATTTCTGAAAATGATTTAACATACTTTGACATAACTTTCCTTATATTAATACTTTTAGTTTCTTAATTTTCTTATTTACAATCTTCTTGCTGAATTTAAAATCTATTAAAGGTAGTTCTATTACATTATCAATTAAATTAATTATAGTATTTTTTTTAACTAAATTAGATGAGATTGATATTTTTTCTTTATCTTTGTTGTGGTAATAAAAATATGTTCCTATAAGTTTAATTTTTTTAACCTTATCATTTATAATCTTAAATTTACCAGTATATGAGAAATGGAACTTCTTACAAAACTGTGTAATTATAATGCTTCTTATACTATATGAGTTGTTTATTATACTATTGTTAAATATATTAATAAAAAATATTTCATCTCCAAGCACATTACTATAAAATTGTAATCCACTTCTTGTTAATTGGCACCTAACAGATATAGGCCAATCAATGTCAGTATGTGTTCTTGCCCCACATAATGGACACTTTTGATGATATTCTAAAAATTGATTAAGATTATCAAATTTTACTTGCACTAACCTTTATATATCAGGTCAGGAATATTTTTTAATTAATGCCGCGTTCTTAATAAAGATCTTATTTGAGAATGATGCTTTAAGAGGCATTTCTCTTGGCGTTGTATTTTCTTCAAGTGATTCCAGTGCTTTTGCTACTTCTGGATTTTTTTGAAGTTCTTTTAGATCTTCTGGACCAAATGATGATTTAACCTGTTCAAACAGTCCTTCAAGACGGGAATGGAAATCTTCAAGTTCTTTAGTTGATATATCTATCATTGAATTAAAAATCTGTGCCATTGGAATCAGACGATACTTATTTAGGCGCCAAAGAAGAACGGTTCTATTTGCTCCTGGTTTTGCGAGGGCCTGTTTAATACCGGTGACTACTCTTGATGCCAATTCTAATTCTTTTTGTTTTGCTGCAATATCAAGGGCCGGTGCCTGGGTACTTGTTTCTGGTTTGGCAGCCGGGGTAGAAGCAGAAATGGCTTCTTGTGTAGAGCCGGGAAATAACTCAGCTATTGCTTTACTTTTTGAAGCTAAAAATTGGAAAGAACCGGCTGAATTGTTAAAAGGAATTTGATTTAAAATTGATTTTAATTTGCTAATATTCTCGGGAGGATTATTTTTTACAGGCAAGGGAAAAAGAAGGTCTATTTGATAACCAAGACCACTAAGTCCTGCTTGAAATCGTGTC
>OBLU010003406.1_pt1 | contig 14426 bp, 13 predicted proteins | sample 1518681 | NCBI WGS metagenome assembly OBLU01 (sample SAMEA3539304, study PRJEB22396) | soil metagenome | biome: tundra; feature: field; material: soil | place: USA | collected 2010-05 | depth 0.15 m
AGAGCAGAGCAGCATTGAGTTCGTCCTCTACTGCTTGCATCCTTGGCTGAACCGCTTTGAACAAGAGATGGGGCGTAAGCTGTTCTCTGATATGGGACGCTCGGCCGGGAAATACTTTGCGAAGTTCGACACACGCAAGCTGATGTACCCCGACGCCGCTGCCCGTTCTACATTCTACTCGCAGGGCAAGCAGTGGGGATTCTTGAATACGAACATGATCCTTGAACTTGAAGACATGAACCCGGTTGAGGATCCGAAGGTCGGTGAGACGTTCTGGCAGCCGATCAACATGCAAGATGCCGGCGACCCGCAGAAGTTGGGTGCTGAGGATCAGGCAGAAATCGACACAAAGAAAGCAACTGACATTGCTGAGCATCAGGCACAGATGACGCAAGATACTGCAAAGACACAGACGAATCTTCAGATGAAAGCTGCTGAACAGTCTCACGGTCATGCAATGGAAGCCGCGAAGGTTGGTAATGCTCACACACAGAAGATGGCAAAGATTGCACCGCAGTCTGTAGCCGCACAGCCTGCTGCTGGTGGAGCACCTGTTGCTGCTTCTGCTAGTCAGCCTGAAGCACCAGTTCCTTCGAAGCAGACAAAGCGGTCGTCTGATGCTGCTGTCATTCAAGCAGAGATGCGAGCAGCACAAGAAGATGGGTTCATCTTTATCAGTTCAGTTCGTGAACCCGAAGGGATGAGCTATCGCTATCTGAATCCGGATCGCAGTGAGTTGTACATAGTTCACACTGAAAAGTTAGAAGTTCGCGGAGATGATGACCACGCCTCAAACGGACAGTTTGCTGCTAAGGGAGCTGGAACAGAAAGCAAGAATGGATCCTCGTCACTCGCTGGAGGGAAGCACGCACTTCTTGAAACACCGGCAGTACACGCTCAGATGACTGCGGCTTACAAGAAAGCCCAGCCGACGTTTATGCCCGCAACTATGGCATCTGCGGGCACCAAAATACCACGCAACGAATACTCATTCACGGTGGACAAGGATGGTAAGCCTTCGGATGTCGTAACCTCAGGAACAGACAATAAAAATAGTGTTGAAGTGCCTGCTGGAGCACAGGCTATAGTTCACACTCACCCGACGGCAGATTCTCCATTACCAAGCGAGGGTGATATTGCTGCTGCTAAGGAAGCGGGCTGCCCCAACTATGAGCTAAGTCACAGCGAAATATGGGTCGCTAACCCTGATGGCACTACTGGCAAGGTGGGCGATGTATCCCTTAAGCACGGCGATTTAGTAATCAAATGGAAGGGTTAAACATGAACGGCTCACTGCCTTTCAATTACAGCACCGAAGAGAACCCGAAGCAGCCTGTGCCGGATAGCTCTGCCGCGTCTGGCACTGACCGCGGTGTGTCGAATTCAGTTGCTGAAGTTCCTTCTCCTGCCGGACCTAGCTCTGATCCGTACAAGCGCGTGCTTGACTTCTTCAGTACGGTCGCAGAAGATGAACCGGAATGGCAGAAGGACTTGCGGGACAACATGATGGAAATGTTCCGCGATACTTTCACAGACAACATGGGCGCAGCAGTTCCGCAAACTGAATACAAGCCGCTCGGCATCGGATACGGTCCACTCGGAATGCAGCAGTTCCCAGAAGCTTGCGCATTTGAGTTGATGCTCGGTCCGCAGGGTGAACCGGTGTACGAGCCGCGAGAGCCTCGCTTCAACGAGAATCACGATGAGAAGGGTCAGTTCACTTCCGGCAGTTCTAGTGTGCTCACAAAAGCTGGTGCACAAAATTTGCTTGACAAAATGAACGTGCCAGGCTTGAAGATCGTAGGATCAGTTGCACACAAAGGGTCATCGACACACGATGTGGACCTTCTTGCCGACTCTAAAGAGTCTGCTGCGGAAGCGAAAGAGAAGCTTGAAGCACACGGATTCGAATGGATGGGAAGCGGCGCCGTGTCACCGAAAGAAGTTGCTCGTTACGGTGAGGGCAAGACGTACGGAGACAAAAGCCTGTGGTCAGTGAACGACAAGTATGAGCACAAAGAGACAGGCGAGAAGCTAGAAGTTTGGCATAAAGAAAAAGGTGAAGACTCTAGAGCACTGCGCTTCAACGAGAATCATGATGAGAAGGGGCAGTTCGCAAGCGGCAGCAGTGAACTGTATGAGAAGACATTCGGAAAAGTCGGCGATGTAAAAACGGCCGATGAGGTTGTATCTTCCGTCGGTAATAAGCAAGCGGCAGATGTGCTTAAGAGCAGAGGCGGAATGGATGCCACATTCACATTGAAAGAAATTCCTGTAGGGAGCGTGCGTCCGTCGAACGGCGTCGAAAAAGGTCGCCTGAAAGAATTCACTGCAAAGACAACGGAAGCACCTCCGATTGTCGCTTACGAGGGAGAAGTAATTGACGGCAATGGCAGGCTTGCTGCTGCAAAAATGCGCGGTGAAACGACAATCAAAGCCTACGTCGGTTACAAGAACGAAGAGAGCGAGCGCTCGCTGCGCTTCAATGATAATCATGATGACAAGGGGCAGTTCGCTAGTGGCGCCGGAGGTACTTACACATACCCCGTGAGTGTCAACGACAAGTCATTTGTGCACCAGCAAGTGTTCGATTCCAAGATGGATGAAGCTCTGAAGAGCGGAAGCGTTGAGTCATATGCTGCCTTCAAAGCTGCATCCGATTCTATGTCCGGCAACATGGCCAGCATGTCTCTGTCAGAGATCGCAAAGAATGATGCAGTTGCTTCGCTGAAAGAGCACCTCTCTGCCGCCACTGAGCCGGCAACTAAAGATGCGATCAAGGCGGGGATAGCATCTCTGTCAAAACGCATGAACGAGAATCACGATGAGAAGGGTCAGTTCACGAGCGGCGGAGGAAGTCCGAAAGATCAGAAGATCGGCGACAAAGTAAAAGATGTGTTCGGTAATGAAGGAACAATCAAAGGCTGGCACGGACAGAGCGGTACTGTGCAGGTAGATGTTGTTGGCAAGCTTCAGTACTGGCACCCATCTCAGTTCCAGCGCGGGCTGTATGTTCACTGCGGCCCGCAGGGCGAGATTCTCGAGGAACGTGATCTGCCAAGCCCGTCACACTTAACTGATAAGAGGGAAGAACTATGCCTTACGCAAAAGTAAGCGAGCTGCCGTCGAATGTTCCGGCAGAGCACGCTAAGCAGTTCTTGGAAGTATTCAATTCGGTGCACGCTGCTGCTCTTGCTGACAAGAAATCTCCTGCTCAGGCCGATGAGAAAGCATTTGCTCAGGCTTGGAGCGTAATCAACAAGGCAAAGACTGACAGAGATGCTACGATGAGTGACCCCGGCTTCGGGCCCGTAGAGAAGAAGAATGAGGACGGTGGACAGGTAAGCGATCCAACGCAGTCACTGCGCGATAACCCGAATCATGATGAGAAGGGACAGTTCAGCTCTGGCAGCATTGGAGAGAATGCCCACACTACTGAAGAGCACCTTAAAGCCGCCGCCTCACACGTAGGAGCAGCTAGGCAAGCAACAGCCCTCGGACTTCATGACAAAGCTGCTGCCCACCTTGAAGCCGCCCACAAGCACGTTGATGCCGGCTTTGCGCATAATGAGAACAAAGAAGCAGTTGGCAAGGTTGCCCGTGATGCCTCTGCCGCCGCTAACAAGCGTTCACTTTCTGAATCTACGGAAGAGCGCTTCAATGAGAATCACGATGATAAAGGGCAGTTCTCTGCCGGATCCGGAGCGAAGACAGGATTCGTCGGTAACAACCCAGCAAATGAGGGACAGCATCCTGGAGCAGAGACACAGAACCAGATGGGAAAGAAAGAAGAAAGCCTGACCAAAGACAATATCGGTCCGAAAGTTGGGGATAAGGTAGAAAGCATTTTCGGCAGCAAAGGAACTGTTGTAGGGCAGGCCGGTGACAAGACAAAAGTTGATGTCGGTGGACGTACTGAGCTTTGGCCTGCTGCACACTTTAAGCGGGAGCTGTCACAGTCCTCAGAGAATATGGAGAAATATATGTCGGTTGAAAAGCGTTATGCGGCTGAATTGCGAGTAGGAGACAGTCAGGGCGATGAAATGGCTCTGGTTGGTTATGCTGCACGCTTCAATTCTCAGTCAAAGGACTTGGGCGGATTCAGAGAAACGATTGCCCCAGGAGCATTCACGCGCGCTCTTGCTATGAAGTCTGATGTCCGCTGCTTGTTCAATCATGATGCGAACCGAGTTCTCGGGCGCACCACAGCCGGAACACTGACACTGACACAAGATGAAGCAGGCTTGCAGTTCCGCTGCCAGCTAGATCCGAACAACACTGAGCACCGCAACCTTCACTCTTCCGTGAAGCGCGGCGACATCAACGAATGCTCGTTTGCATTTACGCCGAACGGTGAGCAAGGCGACCACTGGGAAGATCGGAAAGATGCAGATGGAAAGTATTTCATTTCGCGTACTTTGAAAGATGTAAATTTGTTTGACGTGTCCGCAGTCACACATCCGGCTTATGACAACACGAGCGTTGCCGCACGCTCTGAAGCAGTTACACCTGAGATTCGCAGTATCATGAGTGAGCTGGTAAAAAATAGAGTTACACAGGAGAACATCGTGGCCGATACAACTGAACTCGAATCACGGATCACAAAGCTTGAAGGTGCCGTTGAAGAAGTCAGAGCAATGACTTCCAAGCACATGCAAGCTATTGCCGATCAACACACTGCGGAGGAAGCTGCCCGCAAGTCTGCGGCTGGTGCCCACACTGCTGCGGCGGCGGAGCACACCGATGCTGCTGCTGCTCATGCCTCAGCGGCTGCTGATGCACAAGGCGAAGCGGACCGTATGGCAAAGTGTGAAGCAACTCGCGGTGACTGCTCAATCAAGAGCTGCCGGTGTCAGAATGTAATGGTTGCCGCTCGTGATATGGACGACGACTATGAAGATTACCTGAACATCGACGAAGATGATGAGCGCTCAGCAAAGCGTGCGGCTCGCAAAGACACAGAGAATAGAGCTGCTGGTGATGTGCAAGTCCGGTGCAAAGCTGTTGGAGGAAAGAACATTCCTGCTGGGGCTTTTGCTGCTGCTCGCTCCGCAGATGACACAAGCACTTGGGCGCACGCTGTTCATGATGCAGACCACACCAATCATGCGATTGCTCAGCGCAAAGACGTTCCGGCTGACAAAGAAGCTGATGTGACAGCAAAGGTTACCAGAGCTGCAAAGAAGTTTGGTATCGTGACCGATGCTGAGAAAGTAGCGGCAGAGGTTGCCGCTCGTGCAGCTGAGAAAGAAGATTTAGAACTTCGGTTCAAGCTTGCGATGAGCAAGCCGCTGTAAGTCGTCACAGATTTCTGATAAGAAGAGGGACCACTATGTCGAAATACCTAACTCCTGCTATGCAGGAACTCCGCGCCGTTCTCAATGAGGGCGAAGAGATCACGCGCAGGGCTGATGGCAGCAAAGCGTCTGAGGCACGGCTTTCATTTCTTCTTGCCAAGATCAAAGCATTGAATGGCGGCGCTGTTGTCGGTGAAGATTCCGCTGCGTTCTTCCGTGCTCTGTTCTCCGGTAAAGAAATGCGTGAGCTGTCCGAAGGACAAGCAGCTGGCTACTCGTCTGGACAAACGCTTGCTTATTCGGCAGGCAACGAGGGCGGCTATCTTGTGCCGCAAGAGTTTCATGATGAAGTGATTCACGGAATGGCGCAGTTTGACCCTCTTCTCGACAAAGATGTAGTCACGCTGATTGAGTCTCCGACCTTTGCTCTACGCCCGTATAGGATTCCTGGATGGGACATGAGCACTTTCCAAGCCACGAAAGTTGCTGAGGGCGTGCGGCAGCAAGGATCAGGGTTAAGTATTAACTGGGACGGTTCACCAGCACCGTACGGTGCTCCTGCTGGCGGAGTGCTGCCGACAGTATCTGGAACGATTCTCGGCGGCTACAAGTACAAAGCAAGCCTTCCGGTCTCGGCTGAGTTGGAAGATGATTCCTTCTTGCCGCTGATGAAGATGATTACAGACGCCTATGTCATAGGGTTCGCCCGCGGCATCGGTGTTGATTTAGTTACCGGCAACGGGACAACTGCACCTCAGGGTGCTTTGACCGGAGCAGGAGCCAGCGTCTACACGACAGCGAGCACCGGAGTGCTGGCACTCAATGACTTCGAGTCGGTCTATTTCAAAGTCAACCGTTTCCACCGCAATTCTCAGAAGTGCGCGTGGTTGATGAGTGATGCAGTCTATCAGATGGCGCGCAAAGCTATTGACACCGTCGGCAACCCATTGTTGAGAGTGATCAAAGATAAGGAGACGATCATGGGGAAACCTGTTCTTGTCTCTCCGTCACTGCCGGCATACAATGCTTCTCTTGGAACACAGGCAGCCGGTTCATTTTGTGTATTCGGTGACCTGTCTCACTTCTACGTTCGAGTGTCAAAGATGGTAGTGCAGAGAGCATGGCAACTTCCCGGTTATGTTGAGAACGGGATGGCTCTGTACACAGGCCTCATGAGAGCAGATGCGAGAGTATTCGATCCAACAGGCGGCGGAGTACAGCCGATTGTTTCGGCAAGTTTGAAAGCATAAAAAGTTTGCTCTGGACCCGGAGAAAAACAGGGCATAAAAATTTAGCAACACAGGATAATCACAATGTTGGCTGATCTTTCTACCAAAGTAGCAGGCAACACAGTCACGAACGGTGTTGACGTTTCAATCACAATTAGCCGCGGCTCTTACAGTGACTTCACTGTGCGTGCAGGCATCATCAGCGGAATGAGCAACGGTACTGCTCTGACCGGCAGCGGCGGGATTATCACTCCGCCGTCTGAAGATGAGACGACTTTAGCTGGTAAGGGTCCGGAAGATTACATTGATCCGCACACCGGCACAACTGATGCCCGCACATCGACTTCGGATAACACCGCCGGCGGACGGTGCGGTGATCAGACTGCACCGACGGTTACCAATCAGGCTGGCGGATCGCATGACGCAGGCGTTGCAGAAGCTACATCGTTGAACCTTGTTCGGTTCGATGGCGCGGCTCTGAAAGTGACGCACGTGAACGGCGACACAGTTAAGTACATCTGCGTCATTACTGACGCTGGTGACATCGTCGGCAAGTACGTTAGCTAAGCTTTTCAATGATTTATGAGGGTGGAAAAATAAATCTTTTCCGCTCTCAGAATCTTCCGGGCCCGTCACAGCCTACTGATACAGTGATCGCGCTGTCGTATGCGTCAGCGCAAAACCCCGCCGTATAAAATCCCAAAAGATTCAAGAAGTGAATTTGCCCCAATTTAGGGCAGGAGAAGTACCGTGAGCAAGTTGAATGAAATAATGGAGAAGCGCGCAAAGGTTCACGCCGATGCCGTTGTCCTCATTAGCGCCGAACAAACCAACGAGACCCGCGCGCAGATTAAAGCGATGCTGGCCGACGTCGATGTGCTGACTGAAGATATCGCAGTCATTCAGCGCAGCGACAAGATGGCTGCTGAACTTGCAGCCAAGACCGGTTCCGTAACTAGAACCGAGCAGCGCACTGATGTAGTGACGCCTGCTGAAGAGTACCGCTCTGCATATTGGGACTTCATGCAGAACGGCCGCCCGAATGGTCCGAAGAACATTCGCGGTGGAGCACGTGCAGAGCAAGTTGCAAAGCTGGACGCAGCACAGCTCGCTTGGTCGAATATGACTGAAGAGCAGCGCCGCGATACACTCAGCAAGCAGGCGGCTTTCTCGCGTCTGTCTACTGAAAAGCGCGACCAGCAAGCTGGCACGCAGAGCATTACATACTCGGAAGGTAACCTGGGCGGCTATTTCGTCCCGGCTGGCTTCGTGTATGACATCGAACAGGCCACCAAGTATTTTGCACCTTTGTTGGACGGTTCGACCATTCGTGTTCTGGAAACGGCTACCGGCAATGTTCTGCCCTATCCGACCAGCAACGATACGAATGAGGCTTGGACACTGTTGAGCGAAACCACGCAGATCGTGGATAACGGCACTACGCCGAACTATCCTACGGTCGGCACACTTCCGCTCGCTAACCCCGGAAACGTGCTGGCTGGCTCTATCAGCTTCGGCGCGTACAAGGGCAGCACTGGCTTGGTTCGTGTGTCTTTGGAACTGATGCAGGATAGCGCATTCAGTCTCGAAGCATTCCTGAAAGAAGCCTTCGCAGTCCGCTTGGGCCGTGGTTATGAGTATTACCTGACTCTCGGGACAGGCAGCAATGCACCGATGGGAATTATCCCCGCGATCACTGCTTCCAACCCTGGAATCGTCACTGCTGCTGGACAAGTCAGCGGCGGCGCTGGTGTCACTACTGGGCAGACTTCTGCTAACAGCATTGGCTATCAGGATCTTGTGAACCTGATTCACTCAATCGATCCGACTTACCGTCGGGGAGCGAAGCTGATGTTCCACGACCAGACGCTTGCTTCTTTCAAGCGCCAGGTTGATGCGTTCGGTCGGCCGTTGTGGGTTCCTGCTGTGAAGGATGGCGAGCCTGATACGATTTGCGGCTATCAGTATGTAATCAACCAGGCGTTCCCGCAAATTGCGGCTTCGGCTCCTGGCGTGGTTGCATTCGGTCAGTGGTCTAAGTTCGTTGCACGCAAAGTGCGCGATCTGTCCATCGCCCGTCTCGACGAACGCTTTGCTGATTATGGCGAAGTGGCTTACGTTGGCTTCTCAAGACTCGATTCGAGACTTGTGGACGCCGGCACGCATCCGCTAAATTACATCTCGATGCACAGCTAATCCTGCGCTGAGATTGTCTGGATGCAAGAGAGAAATTGCTCTTGCATCCAGTTTCTTTTTTGTCTCAACATGCAATCACTTCCCCACAAGTATAGACGCTCGGCCCGTCACACACTACTGACACTATGAATACGGAAGGTGTCTTGTGCTGGAATCTACAGGCAGATTGCTTGACCCCACCCTGATCGGTGATAAAGCCGAATCCCTAAAATCCTACCTAAAAAGTTCAGTTATCGGACAAGATGAAGCAATAGACTGTGTTGTGCGCGGCATGTCTCCGTACTTTGCAGGTGCGTGCGCGCCGCACAAGCCGATTGCCAGCATGTTGTTTCTCGGCTCTACCGGTGTTGGAAAAACATACTGCGTAGAGCAACTTGCAAAGCACATCCTCGGTACTGACCGAGGGCTTGTGAGAATATCATGCGAGAGTTTCTACGATCGGCACGAAGTAGCGAAGCTGATCGGTTCTCCGAATGGTTATATTGGTTCAGATGAGCCAGCAATGCTCCAGCAGAGTGAGATCAATAAATGGCGTGACTTGCCGAAGGATGAGCTGAACAAGACGATGCTTTCCGTTATTCTCTTTGATGAGGTTGACAAAGCGAACCCTTCACTTCACAGCATGTTGCTCGGAATTCTTGACAGCGGGAGCCTCAGTCTAGCAAAGGGACGAAGTACAGACTTCAGTCAGACTATTATAATCATGACGGCAAACTGGGGATCAAAAGACATTGCACAGCTACATGATGGAGGCTTTGGATTCGTGCAAGAGAAAATCGGTGAAGATGACATTCACAAAGTGGCAATGGGTGAGGCTAAGAAATCTCTTTCTCCGGAACTGTGGAACCGCATAGACACTACTGTGGTGTTCAATGCCCTTTCTGAAAAGGATGCTGCTGAGGTGTGCGAGTGTGAACTAGGAAAGGTACAGCAGAGGATGCGTGAAATAGAGACGCCATTCCTGTTCAGCGTCAATGCTGATGTTAAGAAAGCTCTGTTGGAGGAAGGATATAGCGCTAAGTACGGTGCTCGCGAGTTGAAGAGAGTGATTAGCCGCAGGTTGTCGCAGCCGTTTGCTAACCTATTGTCTTCTGGACAGATTCACGGCGGAGACATTTTGAAAGTGTATTATTCTTGCGGCGAGTACATCTTTCACCTCAAAGATGTTAAGTTCCCGTGGTTCATTCCTCCGTCTCCTGTATCTCAGCCGCCTGACGATAAGCCTTCCAATGATGTAACAATGTGGCCGTATCGTCGGGAAGATGGATAGGCTGTCACACCCTGCTGCTACTGTGAGAAGGTGTCTGTGTCCGATGCTAATCTCTTTTGTCACTGGTCGGTGAACGATACTATTCGTGCACATGCTTGGGGTGTGCATCTTGACACGTCTTCAGTAAATGAACTGAAAGATTTGGAATTCTGCCTGCCGTGCAAAGGGGCATACTACGACATGAATGACCGCTGCTACTACTGCGGACGGAAGAGAAAGCCGGCAGCTAAGCTGCTGATCGGAGTGGAGCGCTTTGAACCGTATGACGGTACGAAGTGATTGTCACAGCCTTCAGAGAATAGGGGAGCACTATGCTGGTACGAATGCTGAATGGTGAGGTTGCAGATGTGTTTGATGAGGTTGCTTGTGCAATGATTCTCCGCGGAGAAGCGGAGAGGGTGCATTCAGAAGAGAGTGATGATGCTCTGATCCTTAGCGCAGAGAATCATGGCGGGCAGTCAGCTTGTGCTGGAATTGAAATGGCAACACTAGAGCCAAAGGCGGAATGTGCTGTGTTGAAGTACATTCGCACACGAAGAAGCAGGTAAATTATGGCTGGAATCGTTGTTCAATCGCAGCCGGTCGCAGAGCCGGTATCACTTGCAACAGCAAAGAACTTTCTCCGGGTTGAGATCACAGACGACGATCTGCTGATCGGTGTGCTCGTCACGGCTGCCCGCGAAGCCTGTGAGATGTTCTGCTCGCGCAGCTTTTCACCAAAGCATTATCTTCAGTCAATGGATTCTTTTCCGTACTACACTGATACGGTGATGAGTCAGATGGCTTACCCTCCGTCCTACTACTCTATGCCGATGTATTCTACGACGCTGTGGAACTATTCGCAGATGATAAAGCTTTACTATCCGCCCGCAATTGAGGTGCAAGGTATTGATTACACGGACACGAATGGCGAGAATCAGACACTTGAACAGGACGTAGACTTCTTGCTCGACAACATCTGGGAGCCAGCTCGCATATTCCCGATGCCGGGGCAGATGTGGCCGCCGTGCTTGTACGTTCCGAATGCCGTGCGCATACGCTTCACTGCTGGCTTCGGAGATGCGCTGAGCGTTGATCCAGCACCGGTTGATGGCGAGATTCCGCAGGGTTGCGGATCACAGCCGATGCCGAGCCGCGTGCAAGTGGCAATTCTCCAGCTTGTATCTCATTGGTATGAGAACCGTGAAGCGGCTATGGCCGGCGGTATGAAAGAAATGCCGAATCATGTTCAGATGCTGCTCTGGAGTATGCGTGTAATGGATATGGCTCCTAGCCGCGGATAGGATAAATATGAAAAAGCTTGCGATTGCAGTTCTCTTTATTTCTCTGTGTGCTCTGCCGTTGTACGGGGCGCCTCGACATCCAGCAAAAAGTGTGCAGAGCAAAGCTGCTCACCGCATCATGTTTGTGCTGCCGGAAACTGTGAATGAAGAAGGGCAATTGTTTCCGAGCGCCCGCAAAGGTTATTGCAGTGCTAGTGCACTCGGACCGCACGCACTATTGACAGCACAACACTGTGATTCTGGTGAGACTTCATTGCGTGTTGACAATGACCTTGCCGATCGTAAAATCGTCGGGCGCATCACAGACGGTGAGGATCACATAATCTTTCTGGTAGACGGCACAAAGTTCAAAGACACAATGGCTGCTGACTACGATCCATCATCCTATGCGCTGCCGACGGTCGGCGATAAAGTGTTTTTGTTCGGTGACGGAGGAGGGTTTTGGCCGCCGCAGTACCGCACAGGCTATTACACAGGTTCAGTTAACACAGAAGAAAAAGATTTGGCGCCAACAGATCCAGTTATGATGCTGTTCGATATGAACATTATTCCCGGCGATAGTGGTTCAGCAGTCTACGGTCCGAATGGAGAGCTTGTCACTATTGTAACATACATCATATCTGGAAAGTTTGCTGGCTGCTACAAGATGGCCTTCACGGCAGAGCAGGTCGCAAAAGCTGAGGCATTCTAATGTGGATTCTTTTACCAGCGGCAGCTCTTGCGGTGCTTGTAGTTGCGGCAGCGCTGCTCATCGGAAGTGTGAAACAGATTTAAGAATGGCGGCAAGTTGTGTGGATGCGAAGTTGCCCGTGCTGCCGAAGAATGATCTATAAACGGCACTTGCATGATGCTGTGTGGTGTTTTTGTGGTTGGCTTTGGGAGTTAAAATGACGCGCGAAGAACTGTGGTACAATGCGAGCACGAAGCGCTGGGCTGAGTTCTTGCATGAGCAGCGCTCTGCCGGCAGCACGATCATTGCCTATGCTCTGCGCCACGGAACCACAGAGTTGAATCAAGACAATTGCTTCCGCGGCTGGGCTGATGTACCGCTTGACGATCAAGGGCGTAAAGATGCCGCCGTTGCTGCTGATTACTTGAAAGACAAGGGCATCAAGCACGTGTTCCACTCTGATCTCAGCCGCGCCGTTGAGACAGCACACATCGCGATTGACAAGATGAACACAAAGCCAACTGATCAAGAAGATGAGCGGCTGCGACCTTGGGACATTGGTGAGCTGAGCGGCAAGGACCGAGATGAGAATGCAGAGCTGCTCAGATGGTATGTAGACAACCCGGAGCGCAACATTCCAGGCGGTGAGTCACTTTCTGAATTCGGTGAGCGCTGTCAAGAAGCTCTTGAAGAATACATGAAGATCGCTCGCCGCGATGGCCCGATTCTCTTTGTGTTCCACACGTCGAATGTGATTCAGCTTGAGAACTTCTGCACCGGAACAGGAGCAGAGGGAAAGCCGGAAGTGGACGAGCGGGTGAAGCCGGGAGGAATTCTGACAGTTGACAGTAATCTTCACACCGAGGCTGTGCTCAAGGATGGTGGGAAGGGTGAATACGGGAGCTAACAATGTCGTATAATTGGAAATCCGGACGACTAGAAACAGGGCGCCTGCGCCACAGAGTTGACATCGTGAAGGTTTCTCCGGTGCAAGATTCTACCGGCGGAATAAACTTGTCCGTTGATGTTGTCTACGCAAATATTTGGGCCTCAATCGAAGCGATATCGGGGATGGAGACATTTGCGGCGCAAGCTCAGACGTCGGCGTGTTCACATCAGATCGTAATTCGTTATATCGGTGCTGCGCCTGGCTATCAAATAGGGCAGACTTATGCGGCAGGCAGGCTCATCAAAGACAATGCCGTATACTTGCAGCAGTGTCAAGCACCAGGAGGAATAGGGGTGATCGCAGACAACACGGCTTGGAATGAAGTTGAAGGAATGTTCACAGAAGACGGGAATCCAAGCGTCGGCAGTTTCACATGGTTGAATCTTGGTCCTGCGCCGCCATATACCGGTGTGACTTCTGCAATGCAGGTTTGGTTTCAGTCTCGCCAGTTCCAAATCACAAGCGTATTGAATCCGAACGAAAAAAATAAAATGTTGTGCTTGCTGTGCACAGAGATCAATGACAGCCGTCAGCAGCAGACATCGCAACCGGCAGATTTGGGATAAAATTAAGTGAACAAAGACGGAAAATTCGGTGTGCATCCGCGGCTTCAGGCACTTGAGACAGAGTGCACTGCGCTGCGTAAGGAACTGGATGAGATGCGTAGCACATTCAGAACAGAGATTCTCAATGAGATTCATGATTTGCTAAACGGACCTGCCGGGCCCGTTGGTCCTCAAGGTGAACAAGGCGAGACAGGAATACAGGGACCAGCCGGAAAAGACGGGCGTGACGGGGCGCAAGGCAGAGACGGTGCACGCGGAGACACGGGGCCGAAGGGCGACAGGGGCGAAGATGGTGCCTGCGGCAGAGACGGAGCAGCCGGTGTCAAGGGAGACAAGGGGAACACAGGGGAAACTGGGCCGAAAGGTGACCAAGGAGACAGGGGTCCTAGAGGCTTGAGTATCAGTGGTCCAACGGGGGAGAAAGGTGATCCTGGAGCACCTGGGACGCAGGGAATAGCTGTTAATGGCATAGACGGACAGAGGGGTGCAACTGGGCAGAAGGGCGATCAGGGAGAACAGGGAATTTCCGGTAAAGACTCTACAGTTTGCGGACCAGCCGGCATTCAAGGACTTCCTGGACCTCCGGGACCGCAGGGGCAAGCTGCTGACATTACAGCTTTTAGACAAGAAGTTGCAGAAGTGAAATTGATGCTTCAAGCTATGCTTGACATGAACACAAAAGCCGGGGCTTATGTTGCATGGCTCAGAGAGCGCGCGTACAAGAGGCTCTCCTAGTCTGTCACACTCTGCTGCTATACTGAGGCAAAACTATGTTTCCACCGAGCTTCACACCAAGCTTTACTCCGAACCTCCACCTTGAGCTGTTTAACCCTCTCGGTGTTGGATGGAGAGAAGATGCAACCGCTGGCGCCATTCTTGATGAGAACATGGAGCTCATTGATGCTGCGCTCGTTGCACAGGTGCAAACCGATTGGAACGCTTCGAGCGGTATCGGTGTTCTACTCA